>Ga0209777_10007457_pt1 | contig 12147 bp, 14 predicted proteins | sample FrelakmetHBP12HB_FD_187147 | JGI IMG/M metagenome (GOLD analysis project Ga0209777, IMG submission 187147) | Freshwater lake sediment microbial communities from the University of Notre Dame, USA, for methane emissions studies -HBP12 HB (SPAdes)... | ecosystem: Environmental > Aquatic >... | reverse complement strand
CGCATCAGCAAAGGTTATATAATGAACAAATATTTTAAATAATTCAGGCATATGCAATTTTATCCAATAAAAAAAATGTTTTAGTGCCCTCGACAGGACTCGAACCTGTAACCCTTGCGGGACTGCGTCCTAAGCGCAGCGCGTATTCCAATTCCGCCACGAGGGCATATAAAATATTGTAACAAAAAATGGCGCCAAAAACCAGATTTGGCGCCATTTTTGTATTTTAAATTAAAGCTATCCTCCCCCAGTCAATAAAGAGAATATGAGAGCATATGCTGAAGCTGCTACAATAACCAATACAGTGCCGATAGCAGCAGCTATCATTGCTTTTTTAGCTGTTCCAGTTTTTTCAGGGCTTCCTGCAGAAGTGAGATAAAGAATTCCTGCTATAATCCATCCTATAACAATAATCGTACCGCCTATCATAACAAGAGCATCACTAATATGTCCAATCATTTCTGTAACTACTTGGGCATTCGCTGTTAAGGGAACATATAAAAGCCCCAATAAAATTAAAAATAATGTTTTTTTGTTCACCCCGTTAGAGGCCTGTCTTTATATAACTAAAATAGTCAATTTCAGACAGCCATATTTGTTTTTTAAATATCCCGTTAGTCAATGCAGAAAAATTTTAACAAAATTTTTCTGCTAAAAACCTCTAACGGGGTTCATAATTGATTGTTTTATTTTAATTTTATTGCTCCAAATCCAAATGCATTGCCAACTAAATTGATAGCAGAAAATGCCAAAATAACCAACACTGTTCCTGCTATAGAGGTAAATAAAGCTGTTCTTGCCTTATTCAACTTATCCGGAGCGCCTTGAGCAAACAAGAATAAAATACCGGTTACAATCCAAAGAATAACTACCACGCCGGCTGCTATAACCCATGCTACATTAACGGCATTACATACCATATTTGTAATAGTAATTTCTCCTGAACAAGCAATAGCCGAAGATACGGCTGGAAATATCAAAAAACCCAGTAAAATAAAAATTAATATTTTTTGTCTATTAAACATTTAAATGTCAACTCTGCTATTTTACTCTTGCTCGCGCATTGCGAGCAAGAGTAAAACATTGTAAATAAAAATTCAGACGGTGTTGTTATGAAATTAACTTTGTTGCTATGTTGAAAATCGCGTAGGCTAAAATCATCACAATCACTCCAACCACCCCCCATATAGCAGCTGATCTTGCTGTTGCAATTTTTTCCGGGGCCCCACCTGCTGTAAGGAATGTAACGCCTGCGTAAACAAACATTATTACCGCTATCGCAGCAAAGACATACCAAACATTCATAACTACCTTCGAAATTATACCTGTGACAGTAAATGAGGTGGCTGTTGGTTCTGGCTGCGCGGTATAGGCCATAGCAGCAAAAGGCAAAATTATTAAACTTAACGTGGCTAAACTTACTGCAATTTTTTTTGTTTTATTCATATTTTTTTTAATTAATTATTTAATTTTTTTATCCCTCACTAACTTTGCTCAGAAAGAATACTATTTTTTATTCTTTCTTTCAATCTATACCAGGCTGCTCCATGATTTTTCAACTTTTGTTCTCTGTCTGCAGCATCTATCTTTGATTTGTATAATTCACAATACACCAACTCCCAAGGAATTTTACGCTTAGTTGAAAAAACTTTACCCCGATTATGCATGTCTAATCTATTTTGCATATTTGGAGTAATACCGATATAAAATGTGAAGTCTTTTTTGCTCTGAATTACATATAAGACATGCATAAAAGAGCAAAGTTAGTGAGGGATTAATTTTTAGATTTTTATAGTTATCGACCTTTATAAAATTTTATTATGGTACGCCTATAATTGTCTTTATAATAGCAACTATTGCCGTAGCTGCCAATCCTATTACTATGCCTATTATAGCATATGTTAAGGCCTTTTTAGCAGTGCCCATTCTTTCTGGACTGCCAGCTGATGTGAGGTAAAGAATGCCTGCGATTATAATCATTATAGTGCCCAAACTTGCGATAAGCAATCCAACATTATATGCTATATTTGTAAGAAGAGTGGAAAAATCACTAGTAGCGCCTAAGGGATTTGGTATTGAAACCTGAGCTAAAACAAAACTTGCCAAACAAAATAAACTGATGAATATAACCGAACAAATTATTTTCTTATTCATTAAAACAATTATACAACTTTATACAAAATATATGCAATAGGGGGGTGTGAATAATTTCCGAAATCCAAATGACCAAAACGTTTTGGGATTTTGGAAATTAAAATTTGGTTGGGATTTGGAGTTTGGGATTTATTCCTTGAGGCATGCTCCTGATGCAACCTTATCTCCTTCCTCCAATCTCATTATTCTGACTCCCTGAGTCGCCCGTCCCAATAAAGATATTGATTTTACGCTGGTCCTTATGACCTGGCCTTTTCTGGAAATGACAATCAAGTCTTCTTCTTCTAACGGCTCATTTAAAATGCAGGACATTACTACAGGTCCGGTTTTGCTGGTAATTTTAGCTGTTTTGATTCCAGAACCGCCCCTGCCTTGAGTTTTGTATTGCGAGATGTCAGTTCTCTTGCCATAGCCATTTTCCATAACTATCAATAAATATTGTTTCTGTTTTTTTCCTTTGTCCTCCGTAGCTTTAGCGAAGGAGGATATCACATCCATGCCGATGACCTCATCTCCCTTTTTCAAACGGATGCCTTTAACCCCGGCAGCTGCCCTGCCCATCGGCCTTATGTCTTTTTCCTTAAATCTTATTGAAATTCCATTTTTAGTAGCCAATATTATATCATCTTCGCCTGTTGTCTTGACAACTTTTTTCAGCAAATCCCCTTTTTCCAATTTTATGGCTATAATTCCGCTTTTTCTCACATTCTCAAACTCTTCTAAAGAGGTTTTCTTAATTCTGCCATTTTTTGTCACCATAACCAGATATTTATCTTTGGAGGGTGCCACTTCTTTATTATTGGCGGGTTTAGCCGGCATCGGGATCAATGACAAAACTTTTTCTTCTGTCGAAAGCTCCAAAAAATTCATAATTCCCCTGCCGCGGGCAACTCTTGTGCCTTCTGGTATTTCATAAACCTGTGTCTGGAAAACTTTGCCAGAATCAGTAAAAAATATTAAATTATCATGCGTTGAAGCGCACAAAAAGTGCTCAACAATGTCGTCCTGCATTGTTTTCATGCCCATAATTCCTTTTCCTCCGCGCTTTTGAATTTTGTAAGTTGCCGGATTTATCCTCTTTATGTATCCGCCGGTGGTCAAAGTAACAATTGTTTCTTCCAAAGGAACCAAATCAACTTCTGTAATCTCCCCTAATTTGCCTTTTACAACTTTTGTTCTTCTTTTATCGCCGAATTTTTCCTTCAATTCTAAAAATTCTTTTTTAATGATGGTTTTTAGACGTTCAGGGCTTTTCAAAATCGCCGTTAAATCTTTTATTGTTTCTAAAATTGCTTTCAATTCGTCTTCAATTTTCTTTCTTTCCAAGCCCGCCAATGTTTGAAGACGCATTTCCAAAATCGCCACTGCCTGCCTTTCAGTCAATTTGAATTTTTTGATCAAATTCAATCTTGCCTCATCTTTGTCTGCTGATTTTTTGATTGTCTGAATTACCGCATCAATATTTTTCAAAGCAATCATCAAGCCCTCTAAAATGTGCGCCCGTTCTTTTGCTTTTTCTAAATCAAATTTTGTCCTGCGGATGACAACTTCTTCCCTGTGCTTGATAAAATATTTCAAAACATCAGACAAAGACAAAATTTCCGGCTGAATGCCGTCAACCAATGCCAATAAATTCAAGTGAAAAGTTTTCTGGAGTCCGGTGAATTTATACAATCTGTTTAAAATTCTTTGCGGCTGGAAACCCTTTTTTACGTCAATGACAATTCTCATTCCCTCTCTGTCAGACAAGTCCCTTATATCTTTTATTCCTTCAATTTTCTTTTCAGAAACTAATTCAGCCATCTGCTCAACCAGGCTAGATTTTAAAACCTGATAGGGAATTTCCGTAATTATAATCTGTTCAGAACCATCTTTTTTTTCTACAACATCTGCTTTTCCTCTCATTAAAATAGCGCCTTTGCCCTGCGAATAAGCAGAAATTATTTCTTTCTGGTCATAAATTATTCCGCCTGTCGGAAAATCAGGGCCCTGAATGAATTCAAACAAATCCTCTGTTTCCGCCTTGGGGTGGTCTAACATATAAATTGACGCATCAAGCACTTCTGTTAAATTATGAGGCGGGATATTTGTTGCCATTCCAACAGCAATGCCTAAGCTTCCGTTCAAAAGCAATTGCGGCAAGGGAGAAGGCAAAACAGTGGGTTCTTGAGTTTGGCCGTCATAATTGTCAATAAATTTAACTGTGTCTTTCTCAATGTCCCTTAACATTTCATCTCCGATCTTTGACAATCTGCATTCAGTATAACGGGCTGCGGCAGCTCCGTCTCCGTCGATACTGCCGAAATTTCCCTGGCCGTCAACTAAGGTGTATCTCATATTAAAATCTTGCGCCATTCTAACCAAGCTTTCGTAAACAGCCGTATCTCCGTGAGGGTGATAGCTTTTTAAAACTTCTCCAACCACCGCCATTGATTTTCTGTGCTTTGTGTTTGACCTTAATCCAGAATCCATCATTGCATACAAAATTCTGCGGTGTACCGGCTTTAATCCGTCCCTGACATCCGGAAGCGCGCGAGCCACAATAACCGACATTGCATAATCAATGTATGATTCTTTTAATTCAGTTACCATTTCCCTTTGAGTCACATTTCCCCTTTTGCTATCCGTATCTTTCCCGTCCTCCTGCGCTTTAGATTTTATTTTTTCTTCTTTTTCTGGCATCTTTTTATAATTACGAAGTAATTTTTATTTGTTGCTTGGCGTTGTAGTTTGCAGAATACTTGTTGACGGCAGATTTATTGATTTTATTGATTCTCCTATTTCTGAGAAGCTGTTTATTGCTCCTCTCAACCAAAAAAATCCCATTACAAGTCCCAAAATAATAACAACAGCCCACAGAATAATCTTTTTTTTCTTCTCTGGCAAACTTTGCAATTTCGCAAAAAAAATTCTGCTTTTTTCAGCTATATTCATTAAAAAATCCCAAATCCCAATATCCAATGACCAATCAAATCCCAAACTCCAAATCCCAAAACATTTTGGTCATTGGGGTTTGGTTATTGGGGTTTATGGTTGTAATACTACTATTTCCATCCCATCTTTCGGCAAAGTTGATGTTTTAACAGTAAATTTATCCTGCGCAACTACTGAATTTTTACCCATTGTTTTTAAAAATTTTGAGACATCATCAAGTTTCATTTTTAATTTCGGCAGATTATAGTGCATTGGAATTATAATTTTAGGCTCGATTTGGGAAATTACTTTTTGCGCCGTTGAAGAATCAATTGTATATTCGCCGCCGACCGGAATCATCAAAACATCAACCCCATCTATTTTTTCCAATTGTTCATCAGTCAATTGTTTCTGGCCCAAATCTCCCAAATGGCAAAATCTCATTTCTTCTGCCTCAATAACATAAATCGTGTTCTGCCCCCTTTCTTTGCCATCTTTGTCATCATGAAAGGAAGGAATGCCTTGTATAAAAACTTCTTTGACCTCATATTCTCCGGGCCCTTGTATCACAAAGGGTGTTCCCTTCACATCTTTTATATTATTGTGGTCGTAATGCTGATGGGTGACCAATAAAATATCAGCTGAAAGATTCGGGAGTTTCAACCCTATGCTTTCGTCAAATGGATCGATTACAATCTCAGCTGAATGATCCCTTGAATTGGAAACTTCAATTTGAAAGCAGGACTGCCCTGCCCAATAAATTTTTGCCATTTCTTTTAAAAATTAAAATTATATAACTGACTATCGAAAGGCCAATGAGATTATTGCTATGATACTAAACACGATGATTTCTATACCAAGTATTACGATGAAAAATCTCCAAATTAACGACCAATAAAACCCTATCATTGTCTTATCTGGATTTTTTTCTAAAAAATCTTTGACTTTCGGATTAAATGACATAATAAGTTAGTTAATTATTATATTTATTATATTATTTTATCACAAACTATTTCTAACTTCAAGACTTGCCAGGTAGTAGAATTTTGGCAATGACTTGTAATTAACCGCCGCGCAAAGCGCGGCGGTATGCCAAAATTTCACTACCTGACTTGCAAAAATCATTAGATAGTGTATATTTAGATATATAGAAATGGTTTCGCCATTTATATAAGAGAAGAGTCGCTCGGTCGGAATGAAAATAAATTTTCATTCCTCCCTTGCTCGTAATTATTAACATTAATACTGCTGAGCGGCAGCAGAATCCTGAGCTTTAGCGAAGGAGGCAAAAAAACCGTTGTTTTTTATTGAAAAAACATGATAAAAGAAAATATAATTAACCCCAGCAGTAGAGCAAGGCTCGCTATGGGGCAAGGAAAAATAGATATAACTTCTCCGCTTTCGGTCGGTTCAACTGTGGAAGGGAAAGTTGTTGCCAAAGACCGCTCATCGCTTTTCATTGATTTGGGAATCAACGGCACCGGCATAATATACGGACGGGAATTTTATAATGTAAAAGACATTATAAAAAATCTTGAAATCGGAGACAAAGTTATCGCAAAAATTGTGGAATTAGAAAACGATGACGGCTACAAAGAACTTTCGCTAAAAGATGCCACAAAAGAAATCAGTTGGCAGAGATTAAGAGAAATGAGGGACTCAGAACAGATTATAAATGTCAGAATAACCGGCGTCAACAAAGGCGGACTTTTAACAAGCTTAGACGGCATACAAGCATTTTTGCCTGTTTCACAGCTAGCCCCGGAACATTATCCGCGCGTGGCTGATGCTGATAAGCAGAAAATTTTAAAAGAATTGCAAAAGTTCATAGGCAAAACATTAGAAGTAAAAATTCTTGATTTGCTGGCTGAAGAAAATAAATTAATCTTGTCTGAAAAGGCAAAATCAGAAGAAAAAACAAAAGAGGTTTTAAAAAATTACAAAAAAGGAGACATTATTGAAGGCGAAATAACCGGCATTGCTGATTTTGGAGCTTTTATAAAATTTCCATTAGATATAGAGAATAAAAATGAGCAGATTGACTCTTCGCCTTCAAATGAAGGTGAACGAGTTGAAGGATTAATCCATATTTCAGAGCTTGACTGGCAATTAGTTGAAAATCCTGCTGAAGTTGTAAAAGTAGGGGAAATTGTCAAAGCCCAGATTATAAATATAAACAATAATCAGGTTTTCCTTTCATTAAAATCATTGAAGCAAAATCCCTGGGAAGAAATTGAAAAACAATATAAAAAGGGCGATGTGATAAAAGGAAAGGTGACTAAATTTTCAACTTTTGGAGCTTTCGTGGAAATAGCGCCAAAGATAAGAGGACTTTGCCATATTTCTGAATTCTCCGCCCAAGGCGGGTCCGCCTCTGGCGGAGAATCTGCCAAAGAGAAAATGGAAGAGCAGATGAAAATCGGAGAAACTTATAATTTCCAGGTTCTGTTGATAGAGCCGAAAGAGCATAGAATGAGCTTAAAACTGGTTTCAGAAAAATAATTATAACAAAAAATCCTACAGAGTGGGATTTTTTGTTGCTTTTAAATAGTTGATTTATCAAAAAAAACATGTTAAATTATCTTATATGAACCCTTCACCCAAATGGGTGGGGTTCATAAAAAAAATAATTAACACAAATGGGAGAAATAAAATAAAACCATTTGGGTGAAGGGTGAATCCATTAATTAAAAATTTTGTATTTGTAATATTAATACTTCTTATAGTAGGCGGAATTTTTAGCTTGCTTTATTTTCCAGCTACAACCCCGAATGAAATATCTACAACACAATTAGTTTCAGATATAAATAACAGTAAAGTCAAAAAAATTACTGTTTCCGGAGATTCGTTAGATATTGTTTACAACGATAATAAAACTGCCACTTCAATGAAAGAATCTGGCACAGGTTTGACAGATTTATTGATAAATTTAGGCGTCAATAAAGACAATCTACAAAAAGTTGAAATATCAAATCAGGTAGCCAAACAGGATTTGTGGTCCTGGCTGACTCCGATTTTAGTTTTCGGTATTTTACCGTTAATTGTATTTGGATTTTTCTTCTGGACAATGATCAAACAAGCAAAATCAGGGGCTGTGCAGGTATTTGACTTTACAAAAGCCAAAGCGCGCCTTTTCGGAGCCGAAGGACATGGAAAAGAAAAAATAACTTTTAAAGATGTTGCCGGATTAAAAGAAGCGAAAGAAGAATTGGTTGAAATCGTTGACTTTTTGAAATTTCCGAAAAAATATTTAGCAATGGGAGCTAAAATACCAAGGGGAGTTTTACTGGTCGGGGCAGCTGGAGTTGGAAAAACTTTATTGGCAAGAGCTGTAGCCGGCGAGGCCAATGTGCCATTTTTATCTGTTTCCGGATCTGAATTCGTGGAAATGTTTGTCGGTGTGGGATCTGCCCGCGTCAGGGATTTATTTGCAACAGCAAAAAAAGCAGCTCCATCAATAATTTTTATCGACGAATTGGATGCAATAGGGCGCCACAGGGGAGCCGGGATTGGCGGAGGGCATGATGAAAGAGAACAGACTTTAAACCAGATTTTAGTTGAAATGGACGGATTTGAAAAAGAAACAGGAGTAATTATTTTGGCAGCAACAAACAGGCCGGATATTTTAGACCCAGCTTTATTAAGGCCCGGAAGATTTGACAGAAAAATTGTTTTGGATCCGCCAGATGTTCACGACAGAGAAGAAATCCTGAAAATTCATTCAAAAGACAAACCATTAGAAAAAAATGTTGATTTTAAAGAAACAGCCGAAAGAACTCCTGGCTTTACAGGAGCTGACTTGGCTAATGTTGCTAATGAAGCTGCCTTATTAGCTGCCAGGCAAAATAAAACGCAAATTGACCAAAAAGAATTTTTAGAGGCAATTGAAAAAGTTTTATTGGGACCGGAAAGAAAATCTCATATTTTATCTAAAAAAGAAAAAGAAATTGCAGCTTTTCATGAAGCAGGACATGCTTTGGTTTCCACATTTATGCCGGACACAGAACCGGTAAGAAAAATATCTATAATCGCCAGAGGCATGGCTGCAGGATACACTTTGCAAGTTCCATCAGAAGAAAAAAAGATGAAAACAAAAACCGGATTTATTTCTGAAATTGCAACTTTGCTTGGCGGATGCACGGCTGAAAAAATAAAATTTGGGGAAATGACAACCGGCGCTTCAAATGATTTAAGCAGAGCTTCAGAAATGGCGCGGAAATTAGTCAAGGAATATGGAATGTCATCATTGGGGCTTATCGCCTTCGGCGAAAAAGAAGAATTGGTATTTTTGGGAAAAGAAATTTCCGAGCAAAGGAATTATTCTGAAAAAATTGCTGAAAGAATTGACGAAGAAGTTGATGTGATTATAAAAGGCGCGCAAAAACAGGCAGAAATAGTTTTATTGAAACACAGAAATTTGTTAGATAAAGTGGCAAAAGATTTAATTGAGAAAGAAACAATTGAAAGAGAAGAATTTGAAAAATTAATAAAAGGCAAAAAATAAAGGAAAAATTTTCCTTTATGGGCGGTTAGCTCAGTTGGTAGAGCATTTACTTGACGTGTAAAGGGTCATAGGTTCGAGTCCTATACCGCCCACTATTAAAACTTAAAGCGCTTCTGTGCTTAAGTTTTAATATGGCGACGTGGCGAGAACCTATTCCCCGAATTGCGAGCCGAAGGCGAGGCAATGCCTTCGGGAAACTCTTCGAGTCCTATACCGCCCACATGAATTAAAAAGTAAAAAGGTCGATTACATGATTTAAATATAATTTAAAATGTTAATATGAATACCGAAGAACTTAAAAAAAGTGATTTTTTAGATCAAATAAAAAAGGTGCTATCGAGAGAAATAAAATCATGCGAAGTTAAAGACATAGAAGGTACGATGGATGAAGTTACAAATTGGCTCAAGAATGAATTGGGTGAAAAAATAAATGAATTATTTTTTTTATCAGCACAAAGAAATAAAAAGGACTGGCCGGATCAAAAATCAGAAAATATTATTTCCTTTTTGACGGTTACACGACAAGAGAATAAACATAATATTTAAATTGAAAAAATTTTGATAAATTATAAAGCAGGGGCGCGTAGCTCAGTTGGTTAGAGCACGGCTCTTATAAAGCCGGGGTCGATGGTTCGAATCCATCCGCGCCCACATGGATATAAAAATAATCTATGAAGATAATGATATTTTGGTTGTAGATAAGCCAGCAGGGATTATAGTGTTTGAAGAAGGAAAAAACCCTTCGGCAAGCTCAGGGCCTTTCTTAATCAATGAATTGATTAAGCGGTATCCTGAATTAAAAAATGTAGGAGAAGCTCCAAGATATGGAATTGCGCATAGATTAGACAAAGATACCTCTGGAATTTTACTGGTGGCAAAGAACAATGAAAGCTTGATTTTTTTACAAAAACAGTTTATAAGTAGAGAGGTAGAAAAGAAATATGTCTGTCTGGTTGAGGGTACAATAAAAGAGGACAAAGGCGAGATAAAAACCTTAATTGGCAGAGCGCCCGGCGATAAAAGAAAACAAAAGGCATATCCTTTGAGTGAAACAGGACCTGGTAGAAGAGAAGCAATTACAGAATATAAAGTTTTACAAAGATTTACCCAGTCAAATCCCGCCGAAGGCGGGTCGGCGAAGCCGAATTTGACCGGGGTGCAAGACTACACGCTTTTAGAGGTTGAAATTAAAACAGGAAGACGCCACCAGATAAGGTGTCATTTTTCTTATTTACAACACCCGATTGCAGGAGACAAATTATACGGCTTTAAAAATTCAAAAATTCCTGAAGGCCTGACAAGGCAATTTCTGCATGCACAACAACTTAAAATCCAATTACCCAATGGTCAAATCCAAAAATTTAAATCGGATTTGCCAGAGGAATTAAGATCAGTATTAGATAAACTAAAAAATTTCTAATTTCTAATTTATAATTTCTATTAAATTTATAATTTAAAAATTGAATTATTGAAAATTTAATGAAAATTGATAATTGAAAATTGAAAATTATCGCAATGATTACATTATTAGAAAAATTTAATAAAGAACAAGAAAAAAAATTGCCAGAGTTAAAACCTGGGGATACAATTAAAGTACACCAAAAAATAAAAGAGGGAGAAAAGGAAAGAATTCAGATTTTTGAAGGGATAATTATTGGCAAAAAGCATGGCAAAGGTATTTCAGCTACAATAACTGTAAGAAAAGTTGTTGACGGAATTGGAGTCGAAAGAATTTTCCCTATCCACTCGCCATCTGTAGAAAAATTTGAAGTTTTAAGGCATGGAAAAGTAAGAAGGGCAAAACTTTATTATTTAAGGACAGCCAAAGGCAAAAAAGCTAAACTAAAAAGAAAAGATTTTGCAGCAGCGATCGCAGAAGAACCATCAAAAGAAACATCTGTAACAGAAGAAACAACCTCTGCTATAGAAAATACAGAAAAAGCATAATAAAAAAAGCGGACGTGGCGAAATGGCAGACGCACTACCTTGAGGTGGTAGCGCCGCAAGGCATGTGGGTTCGACTCCCACCGTCCGCACAGTGGGAGGAGAACCCACGAAAAGGGGCCGGGGAAAAAGAATTTTTCCCCGTGTAGGAAAATATTAAAAACCGAGAGGTTTTTAAAGAGCCCCGCTCAGCGGGGCGACGGGTTCTAGCGAAGCGGACTCCCACCGTCCGCACCCTTCGTCGCATTGCTCCTCAGAGCAAAGCACGAGGACGCTTAGCTCAGCCTTGCCCCCACACCTTTTGGGACGATTAGCTCAGTTGGTAGAGCGCTTCATTTACACTGAAGAGGTCGCAGGTCCGAGCCCTGCATCGTCCACAAAGGTGTGGGGGTGAAGTAGAGCGTCTCTCAAAAATGCCGGGGTAGCTCAGTGGTAGAGCACTGCTCTGAAAAAGCAGTGGTCGAAGGTCCGATTCCTTTCCCCGGCACCAAGGACCACAGAACGGGATTATAACAATATTTAGAAGCCAAAAAATGAGATGAGTTCAAGTTGCGACGAGGAGGTTGTAGTCTACGACTACGCTGACGAAGTCGCAACGCAGAAATCAGCCATTTTTTGGCTTCCCAAAGGAG
>Ga0209777_10007456_pt1 | contig 12147 bp, 9 predicted proteins | sample FrelakmetHBP12HB_FD_187147 | JGI IMG/M metagenome (GOLD analysis project Ga0209777, IMG submission 187147) | Freshwater lake sediment microbial communities from the University of Notre Dame, USA, for methane emissions studies -HBP12 HB (SPAdes)... | ecosystem: Environmental > Aquatic >... | reverse complement strand
ACCGCTGCCCGGGGATGATTACTTTGACGCCCTGGAGAGACTTTTCGAACGGCTCAGGGGGGTTGATCGTATCCTGACCGATCCCCTTTGCACCACCGTTCGCCTGGTGACTAATCCCGAAAAAATCGTATTAAAAGAGACCAAACGGGCTTACATGTATTTCAGCCTCTATCGCATGCTGATCGACGGAATCATCATAAACCGGATCTTTCCGGAAGGATTAAAAGACGATTATTTCTCGGATTGGAAAAAAAACCAGGGTACCTACCGGAAGAAGGCTGAAGAATATTTCAGTCCTATTCCCATTTTCAGCATCCCTCTCTTTCGGGGGGAAATTCTCGGGTATGATCAGCTTAAACAGATGGGAGACCAGCTCTATGCCGGCAAAGATCCCCTAGACCGCTTCTACACAGGAGAACCCTTTCGTCTGATTAAGGTGGACGGGGTCTACCAGCTTCAGCTTAAAATGCCATTCATTGCCCGGGAGGATATTGACCTGAATATCCTGCAGGAAGAACTGATTGTCCGGATTGGGACTTATCGACGTCACATCCCTCTACCCAGGCCGGTGGCGGCCTCAAAGTCAGTCAAGGCCAAATTGGAGGGTGAAACCCTAAGCATTACCTTTAAAGGAGCATAACCATGGCCAAGGAAAAAACGAATCAGGAAATCATGAGTTGCCCGGTGGCCCGCATCTTTTCAGAGATGGAAAAAACCTATGGGCGTAAATCCAATTTTTTCAATCACCTTCACCAGTCTCACCTTGAATTTCTAAAGGCCATCCGGTCCCTAGTTGACGATCGGATTGATGATCTGGAGAAAAAAGCGGAAAAGGGGAAGAAGAAGACTACCAAGATCACGGTGGAATGATATCCCCATGCATTTAGTATCCTTATCGGTTAAACCAGAATATTAACCATCGGTAAAAGCATCAACACTCTTGAAAGGGGAATAGGGGTCGAGGAAGGTTAAGATATGGTCTCTCCCTTATCGATCTAATCGCCCAGCCCGATTCCAATAGTGGGACAGGCGGGACAGGATTTGTGCGGTCTCATCCAAACGGTCAAAGGTGCGGATGCCCTCTTGATTCAGGTCATAAATGACTTGGCTTTCCCAGGGGGAGTAGATATTGCCGATCAGGACCGGAATACCAAAGGTCTTTTCCATATCCGCATATCCACGGATGATTTCCTTGTTGATCTCCAGGAAAAAACGAAATTGGTCTGGTGATTCCGCAGACAGCATACCCGGTCGTCCCAGACCATGAGCGATCAGAGCATCCACCTCGCCGGAAGCCAGGATCTCCCGGCCCAGGGCTGTCATGGTATCCACAGCCAGAAAGAGTCCGGAGGCCCCGATGTCCACCGGATTGCGGACCGAGGCCCGGACGGGCATGCCAAGTTCTCGGAGTCTGGATTGCAGTCTCCGGCTCAGCATGGGCACGGACAACCCTTCGGCCTCAAGGGCATCAGTTAAAGCCACACCCCAGGACCCGCCCATGGTCAGGATGGCCACCCGTTTTCCGCGCATGGCAGGCCGTTCCACCAGGGCATGGCCCAGCGGAAGCAGAAGCTCCATGGTGGGGGAAACGATGATGTTGGACTGTTTAAAAACCCCTTCATAGACATAGTGAGAGCCGGCCAAGGCTCCGGTATGACTCTGAGCGGCCCGGACTGCATCCGGCGTCTTCCCCGCCTTGTAAACGATGATGGGTTTGGTCCTTGCCACCTTGCGGGCCACATCGGCAAACCGTCTTCCATCCTTAACCGCTTCGATATACATAATGACGCCCTGCACATTGGGATCAGCCCCGACATGCTCCAGAAAATCGGTGTTCGTCAGATCGGCCTCATTGCCAGTATGGACGAACATGCCCACACCCATATGTTTGGAATAACCGTGAGCCAGCAGATCATAAATGGCGTAACCACCCTGGCAAATGCCCACTATGGGGCTTTTAATAAGATGCTCCTCTCGCGATGCGGAGCCATTGAACTCTGCGTGCAGATTGAAGGTGCCGCTCACATTGGGACCCAGCAGATGCATGCCGTAAGACCGGGCCAGTCGCACCAGTTCCGTTTCCCTTTGCTTACCGTCCTCCACAGCCTCGCCGAAACCGGCTGTGATGATACTGATCCCTTGGACGCCTTTCTCGCCGCACTCCCTAATGGTTTGTTCCACCGATGGCTCGGGGATAGTAAAGATAGCCAACTCCGGCGCATCGGGGATCTCCCCCACATTCCTGAAGGCCGGCACTCCGAAGATCTGTTCAGCCTGGTGGTTAACGGGGTAAATCCGGCCTGGGAACGGTCTGGAGAGCAGTCCTTGCATAATGAAAGAACCCCACGATCCGGGGCGCTCGGTTGCTCCGATGACCGCCACCGACTTGGGGTTGAGAAAGGCATTTAACGGTTCATGAATGGCCACGGTTTTTCCTTTTAGTCTGACGGATAAGGTTACTTAGTTCTCCTGATATTCGCTTTGTGGCCATCATCGACCATACCCTCTATCCTGATGTTCAGAGAGGCAAGCCGTTTTCAATAGTATGGGGAACGATTCTCTGGGCTTCTATCCCTTCCTGGATCAATGCCAGAACTCTGGGCTTTTCTGCCGGGAATCGATATCCCTCATAGTCCTGGGTGAACAATAGATTCCCCCTTCGATTCCTCCAGTAGTTGCCGGCATGGTCAAAACATACCTTTGAGGTGACATCCAGTTCCTCAATCATCACCATAAGCTCTTTCAGCTGTTCCTCACCGGTCAAGGTTTGAAACGCTCCACTTTGATAGGTCTCTAAGATGGGGCTTCCCGGAGATGGGACGAAAGGACGGGATCGTATGTAATGGGGGTTTATCTCATTAAGGACACGGGCGGTATTTCGGGCATGTGGTTTCCACCATTCTTTTCCCCCAAGTCCCGGCATCCAGTATTCCGATAGTTGGAACCCGGCTTCCATCGCCTTCCTTCCCCCCTCGATGTGTTCCGGGCCGGTAACTCCCTTTTTAATCCTTTTCAAGAGCGCCTCGTCCCCAGTTTCCAAACCGACATGAAGCCGGTCCAAACCCGCCGCATGGATGGCCTTTAAATCTTCTAAGCTTTTCCGGGCCAAGGTTTTGGACCTTGCATAAGAAGTCACCCTCTCCAAAGATGGAAATGTTTCCCGCAGGTATTTCAATGCCTTGACCAACGTTTCGGTTGGCATGGCCGGGCTGTTGGCATCCTGTAAAAATGCGGTTTTGCCACCGGCCTGGATCCAGTTTAAGACCATTAAGAATCCGTGACTGTTAATAAGATCCGGGTCTCTATTGATCATCTCGATGATAACGGCTCTGTTGATTTCACCCCTCAAGCCGATTTCCAAAGAAATGGTCATCAACCCGGCGAACAGGGTGTTTATGGAGTCGATATCATCTTTTATTTCCTCTGTGGACCGGAATGAAAACTTTTCATTTTTATACATACTGCAAAACGTGCACTGGTTCCAAGGGCAGTTTCGTGTGAACCGGATCAGCAGAGAATAACTTCCTCCCTCGCTTGGCGGCCTGTACATGCCTGTTTCAAAATTGTATTTGAAACCGGTTTTCGCCTTCATCATACCTCTTTACTTATAGTTTTTTCCAATCGCTTGGGGTCCAAGTTTTCGTACTTTTGGGATATAAGCTGAACCTTCCTGTATCCCTTTGCCGGGGGGCTTAAAAGACCACCCGGTTTACTCGGGGTTGATTTTATTTTTAGTGAGAATCAAAGTAAGGACTTTGGATCTAAAAATATTTTTCAGATATTTAAGCTTAACAGCCGGGGCGACTTTAATGTGGATTTCAGTCACGACCTTTGAGCCGATTGCTTAAAAGTCCTTTATCCCGATTTCATTGATGAAAAGGATTCATAACTTCATTCACCCAGCCCAACCCTTCCCACTCTTCACTTCACAGCCGATCCGCACACCAACCGGACTGTTTGTTTGCGCTACTTCTCTTTGTTCACAAACTCTTCCCGCATGACTCGCTTGAGCACTTTCCCGGCGATGTTTCTGGGAAAGGATTCCACGATCATCACTTCCTGGACACGCTGAAACTTTGCCCCCACATTCTCGTTAATCCATGTCTTGAGCGCCTCCGGCGTAACCGCGCCGGTTTTGCGGAGCGTAACGGCAGCCACGGCGCTTTCGCCCCACTTCTCGCTCGGGATCCCGAAGACCGCAGACTCCAGCACGGCAGGGTGCTGAACAATGATCTCCTCAATATCCCTCGGGTAGACGTTGACACCTCCCGATATGATCATGTCCTTTTTGCGATCCACCAGGTACAAAAACCCATCCTCATCCACATATCCCATGTCACCGGTAAAGAGCCACCCGTTGCGTATGGCCTCCTTTGTGAGATCCGGACGTTTGTAGTAATGGGGCATGAGAATGGGTCCGCGTCCTACGATCTCTCCCACCGTTCCTGGTGGCACGTCATTTCCGTTGTCATCACAAATACGCATCTCGTAAAACGGTGGCGGGACGCCCACCGATGTCGGCTTCCTGGCGTAGTCGTTCTTGTCCATGATGGTGAGAAAGCCTTCCGTCAGACCATAGAGATCATAGAGGCGGCCGGGCAGACGCCGGTTCAGTTCATCCTTGTGTTCTTGATGGAGCGGCGCCCCAACATTGCAGATCATTTCCAGAGACGAAAGGGCCTCCTTGGAAAAGTTCTCCGAGTGAAGGATCGCGATAATCTGGGCGGGCACCATAATAACATGGGTTACACGTTCCCTCTCAACCGTTTTGATAAAGGCATTGCCATCAAACTGCGGATGGAGGATGTAGGTGGCCCCCAGGAACATGGATGGCATCAGCGTTATAAAGGCGCCGTTGAACACCACGGAGCCCGTGTGAATAATCACGCTTTCGGGCGTCATCCGAAAAGACGTCGCCCCCAGCATGCAATACATGCTGCGGATGAAATGGGTGTGGACGATCCCTTTCGGCTGGCCCGTCGTGCCACTGCTGTAGATGATGTTGAACATGTCCTCATCTTTGATTTCCACATACGGGGGCTCCTGATCGCTGGCTTTGGCCTTGAGCGCATGGTAGTGCTGGTAGCCGGGGACGTCCGAACGGTCGGTCAAGATATATCTGTCCGGGAGAATCGCCTGGAGCTCCGGCCTGATTTCTTCGAGGGTTTTCACGAAGCCCGAATAGGTGATCACCATGACCGAATCCGAGTCCTCCAGGAGGCTCTTGAGACCCTTTCCCATGAGAAGGGTGCTCAGCGGCACGACTACCACTCCGATTTTGGCCACCGCCCAGAAAACCTCGAGCAGCTCGACACAGTTTGGAAGCAGCGTGGCAATCTTATCCCCCTTCCGCACCCCCATGTCCAGGAGCGCGTTGGCCAGGCGGTTTACGTTTTGATTGTATTCCAGGTAAGTGAACCGCTGATCCCCGAAAACGAACGCCAGTTTATCCGGTCTCTGTTTTGAGTTTTGACTCAAAAGCCTTCCAATGTTCATGATGGAATTTCTCCTCTTTTTCGATTATCACGTTTAGATTATCCCGTTGACCATTCTGTACTATATCATCTCAGCCCCGCAGGATCACGTCTCCGGGATCCTCGGAAGTAAGAGACACAGTTCGGAGACACGATGATCAGCAGCATGAAAACGATCTGTAGGGCCATGAAGGGGCCGATACCCAAATACACTGCTGTTTAATAAGGATTTCCTTTGTGATGAAAAGAGTATAGATCAAGAAAAAGATAGGGGCAAGGAGAAAAAAGGAAGAAAAATAGGGATGGCTAAGAGATTTATGGAGGTTTTGGCCGATTGCCGATTAGCTGGGGGAGATAAAGACCCTATTGAGCAAACAAAAGCCAAAAAGTCTCCGGGAGGCCGTACGGAGTAAATCATTCAGAGCAATAAGATAAGGGGATGGATCAACCAAACCTTCCGGTAATATACTCTTCTGTTTGTCTCAGCTTGGGCTTGGTGAATAAAAGCCTCGTCTCATCCACTTCAATTAGCCTGCCCAAATAAAAAAAGGCGGTAATATCGGAAATACGGGCCGCCTGTTGCATGTTGTGGGTGACGATGATAATCGCGTATTCTTTTTTCAACTCTTGAATAAGATCTTCAATTTTTTTGGTGGCCAATGGATCCAGGGCTGACGCCGGTTCATCCATAAGGATCACTTCCGGTTTAATGGCCAGGGCCCGGGCGATACAAAGCCGTTGCTGCTGCCCTCCAGACAACCCCATGGCCGATTCATGAAGCCGATCTTTTACCTCGTCCCAGAGAGCGGCATCTATTAAACTCCTTTCCACCATCCAAGCGATCTGCCTTTTGTCCCGCATCCCATTGATATGGAGACCGTAAGCCACATTTTCAAAAACGGTTTTGGGAAATGGATTGGATTTCTGAAAGACCATACCCACCCGACGACGCACATCGACCACATCCACTTCAGGAGCATAAATGTCTTCTCCATCAAGCAGAATTGTACCTTCAACTCTGGTATCCAGAATCGTCTCATTCATTCGATTTAGACATCTCAGGAAAGTACTTTTTCCACACCCGGATGGGCCGATGAAGGCCGTTACCTGATGACTGGGCATATCCAGATTGATATTTTCCAAGGCTTTTTGGGAGCCATAATAAAAGTTGAGGTTCCGCACAGCAATCTTTATTTCGTCTGCAGGATGAATAGATGAATGAAGTGGATCCATTTTATTGGGCCATCCGGGCTTTTTTCCGATAGCGATAGCGAATGGCAATAGCGACTACATTTAAGCAGAGGATCAAGGCGATAAGAACCAAGGCGGTCCCGTAAGCAATAGGACGGACCTTTTGAATGTCCTGGTGCTGAGTGGCTAAAATGTAAAGATGATAGGGCAGGGCCATAAACTGGTCAAAAAGAGATTGGGGAAGGGATGGAATGGAAAAGGCAGCGCCTGTAAATAAAATGGGGGCTGTCTCGCCGGCAGCCCTGGCCAATCCCAGTATTGCCCCGGTGAGCATCCCGGGAATGGCATAAGGAAGAACATTGGTCCGGATGGCCTGCCATTTGGTTGCACCTAAGGCCAAGGCTCCATCCCGAAATGATTTGGGCACGGTCTTTAAGGCCTCTTCACTGGCTGTTATGGTCCAGGGAAGCGTAAGCAGGCCGAGGGTCATGCCAGATGAAAGGATACTGGCTCCGAAATGAAATAATCGGACAAAAAGGGCTACTCCAAAAAGCCCATAGACGACCGAAGGCACTCCTGAAAGATTCCGTATGGAAAGACGAATCAGACGGACCAGTTTTCCTTGATGGGCATATTCATTGAGATAAATGGCGCTAAACATCCCTAAAGGGACGGCAAAAACAATGGTAATTAGGCTTACCAGAAAGGTCCCGACGATGGCCGGCAATATACCTCCAGCGGTCATCCCGTTGCGAGGGGGCTGGGTTAAAAACTCTAAACTTAAGACAGAAGCCCCATTATAAAAAATATTTGCCAGTATTCCAAAAAGAATAAGAACCACAACTAAACTGGCCACTATCAGGGAGGTAAAGCCTATTTTTTCGGTGATGGCCCGGGGCTTCATTGTTCGACCTCCTGGTACTTGGCCAAGACGATATCGGCAACAAGGTTGACCAAAAAGGTCATCACAAAGAGGATGAAACCAACTACAAAAAGCCCGTGATAATGATCAGAGCCAAAAGGGACTTCTCCCAACTCAATGGCTATAGTAGCCGTCATGGTCCGGACCGCATCAAAAAAATGGTAGGGCATCTTCAAGGCATTACCGGTGGCCATGAGAACGGTCATGGTTTCCCCGATGGCTCGGCCCATTCCCAGCATGACTGAGGCAATAATGCCTGAAAGGGCCGAAGGAACCACGACCTTGATCAGGGTCTGCCAACGGGTGGCCCCTAAGGCCAGGGAGGCCTCTTTATAGGATCTGGGAACGGAAGAGATCGCGTCCTCCGAAATACTGATGATGGTCGGCAAGCTCATAACAGCCAAAAGGATAGAGCCGTTGACGGCATTAAGGCCATTGGGAAGATTAAAAATTCGGGCGATAGCCGGTCCCACCACTACAATGCCCAGAAATCCCAAGACCACCGAGGGGATCCCAGCCAGGATTTCAATGACCGGTTTAAGGATCTCTCTGACCCAGGAAGGGGCAACCTCGGCTAAGTAGGCGGCACAGCCCAGACCTATAGGAACAGCCAGTAACATGGCACCGAAGGTGACCATGAGGGTACTGATAATCATGGCCCCCAGTCCATAGGTTTCTTTTACATAAGAGGTGGGATTCCAGATGACGGAAAAAAAGCTGGACAGCCCCAAATTTTTTACAGCTGGGAAGCCATCAAGAAGAAGGAGAATAAAAATCCCCAGGAGGATCAGGATGGAAAGCATTCCATTGATCTGGAAGAACCGATGAATAAAGCGATCTTGGAATTGCCTCCATCTCCTGATCCTATTGGGAATAGAAAGGGAGGGCTCTTTAGAAATTAAATTGGTCATTATGTTTTTTCCACTGATCGGTCAAGGGATAAAAACCCTCTTTCTGGATAATGGCTAATCCTTCAGGGCTTAATTCAAATTTTATAAAGGCTTCTACCTTGGCCCGATTATTGGCATCAAAATACTGATAAAGGGGCCGGGTGAGCGGATAAGCCCCATTAAGTATATTTTCTAATTTCAAGGGTGAAAAGGGTTTGCTCCGGCTGTCCTTGGCCACATCGCAGACATGGATCCCGGAGACTACTTTTCCCGAATCGTCCACCACATACCCGATGCCCACATAACCTATTCCACCGGGATCTTTCTTAATTGCTTCCAGAATCTGGGCATTGCCGTTCATTTGATTCATTTTGTTGGAGTAATCACCACGAACGACCGCCTCCCGAAAAAACACGAATGTGCCCGAGTTCGGCTGACGCCCATATAAGGTGATAGGAATATCAGCGCCGCCTGCTTGTTTCCAGTTGATTAGTTCCCCCCTGAAAATCTGACCGATCTGATCAATGGTCAACGCTTTAACGGAATTTTTAGGATTAATAATCAACGATAAACCATCGACGGCGAAGATGGCCCCGACAGGATTGACCTTATTGGCTTTTGCTTGAGCGATCTCACTATCCTTCATCGGGCGGGAAGCATTGGCCAAATCGGTTGTTTTGTTGATGATAGCGGCAATGCCCACCCCGGAGCCGCCGCCGGTCACGGCGATACTGTAGTTGGGATTCTTTTTCATAAAAACCTCGGCCAGCAACTGAACAACGTTGACCTCTGTATCGGAGCCCTTAACTTGAATCAAGGTTGCTGATAAAGCCAAGGTTGGAATTAGTATGAGGATTAAGCAAATTCCAATTAAAATAGAGAATGATTTTTTCATGTAATTTCTCCTCTTTTTTCAAAGTTTAAATTAAACCTCTTTTCTCAATGTTAAATTAAACATCTCTTGTTACAATTGGGTTACCATAGGGTTAAGAATACCTGACATTATTTTTTTAAATCTCCCTCTAATAAAGGTTTTAAATAGGGAGATAAAGGGGAAGGTGCGTTTGGAATTTAATGGTGGAGAAAAAATAGAAAAGAAGGTTATTGAAAATCTTTGGAGTAAAGTAGATAATTAGAGCTCGCTGGAAATCTGCAAAGGAAAGGTCAGCTTAAAAGTCGAGCCTTTATTGATGGTGCTTTGGACCTGAATTGTCCCCCCATAAGAATCAACAATATGTTTGACGATGGCCAGGCCCAATCCTGTACCTCCTAATTCTCGGGAGCGATCCTTATCTATCCGGTAAAATCGTTCAAATATACGAGAAAGGTGTTCTTTGGGAATGCCGATACCGTTGTCCTCGATGCTGATTTCTACGAAATCGGCAAGTAGGTCTTTGGTCTTTGGTCTTTCGTCGATTTCATCTTTTCCCTGCCCGCTGACCGCTGACCGCTGAACGGGTGTTACCGTCAGGCGAATATGTCCTCCTTGAGGTGTATACTTGATGGCATTGTCTAAAATGTTGACCAGGGCTTGTACAACCCGATCAGGTTCCCAAAAAGCCGTTAGGTCTTCAGGGAGGTCCGCAGTCTCCATAGAAAGGGCAATCCCTTTATCTCGAGCTTGATCGCCAACCATTTGAACGGCTGTATTCAGAATCTCTACCACGCCAACTTTTTTAAAGTTTATCCCGTAAATTTCTTTAGCATCCAACTTAGCCAGATCCAATAAATCGGAAACCAACAGATTCAGGCGTTTGACATTTTTTTGGATAATGGACAAAAACCGTTGAAATTCAGGCGGGTCTGCGGGAGTTAAAGAAAGGAGTGTTTCCATATACCCGCTTATCGAGGTCAAGGGGGTCCGGAGTTCATGAGAAGCGTTAGCCACAAAATCCTGTCGGACTTTAAGAAGGTGCTCAAGTTCGGTGGTCTCATGGAATAAGGCTACTACTCGGCGATGATGGGGAATAGAGGTCAAGGGAACGACGTGTACTTCAAAGTACCTGGGAAAATCATGTCCAACGGGTAGATGTAATCTTTTAAAGGGATTTCCCTGCAAAACAACTTCTATCGCCTCCTGCAATTTGCTGTCCATGAACACTTCTAGGGTTGTTCGTTTTTTCCAGAGTCTCTTTTCTCCAAGGACTTCCTCCAAGAAAAGATTCATTAAAATAATACGCCCTTTTTCATCCATTATTAAAACGCCTTCCTGCATAGTCGAAAGCAGGGTTTTTAACTGACCTGTCTCGGTATCCAACGATTCTATTTTTTCTATCAGTTCGTCAGCCATGTGTTCCAGGGAGGCAGTCAAGTCACTAAATTCACTTTTTGGCAGGAGGTGAAAAGGCTGTTTGAGGTCCCCATCGGCCATCTTTTTCACCATATCGGTAATCTCTCGAAGAGGGCGGTTAATTTTCCAGGTCAAAAAAAAGCTGAGCAGGATAGCCAGCAAGCCGGTCAAACTACCCGCCAGAACCAGATTTGAGCGCAAATCAGCTACTAATCCATCTATTTGATTGAGCGGCAGGGCTAAACGAATATACCCCCACTGGTTGCCTTCGCGGGAAATGAGTACAGCACCATACAAAGTATTGGCCTGTGTGGTGGTGCTGAAACGTATACTCTGACCGAACCCTTTGGTTTTGGCTTCCAGGATTTCCGGACGATAAGAATGGTCTTCACTCTTATCAATGGCTTTCGAGCCTAATTCTGAATCTCCCAACAGCCGCCCATCTTTAGAAATGATAGTCACTCTTCTCTGGAGACGAGTACCTATCTGATTGGCCAGAGATCGGATCTGCAATGGATTGTCTTGCCCAATACGGAGATGGTCTGAAACCATAAAGGCGGCTAATTGTAATTCTCGCTTTAATTCTTGTTCCTTCTGCGCCATCAGGAAATTTTTCAGGTTAATTCCCAGGTAGAAGGTGCTGGGGATGATCACCACAGCAATGATCAAAAGAAAGGCCAATAGGATTTTTATGTACCAGCGGATGCTCATATTTTTGAGGCTTTGAAACGGTATCCCACTCCCCTGACCGTCTCTATCAGATTTTGATGGGAACCTAATTTGATGCGAATTCTTCGAATATGGGTGTCAATAGTCCGGGAGTAGCCTTCAAATGTATACCCCCAAACTCTATCCAACAAGACTTCTCTGGTTTGAACCCTTCCCCGATTGCGCATTAAATGCACCAGCAAACGGAATTCTGTGGCCGTCAGGTCCAACAATTTTTCTTCCAATTTGGCTGTATGCGCCTCAAGATCCAGGACCAGGGAATCGGCCTTAAGGAGAGAAGGGGCCTCCTGTTTCTCGCGACGCTCCAATAGTTTCTGAATGCGTAGGATGATTTCCCGGATGCTGAAGGGTTTGACGATATAGTCATCAGCACCTACTTCAAGTCCCACTATCCGATCCATTTCTTCTCCTTTGGCCGTGACCATGATAATGGGAATGTGTTGCAAGGCTGAATCCCGTTTCATCCTGCGACAGACCTCCAGGCCGTTCAGCCCTGGCAGAAGAAGGTCTAATAGAACCAGATCGGGGGTATGTTTTTGGGCCAAAGAAAGGGCCTTCTCTCCATCTTCAGCCCTTAAGGTTTGATAGCCGGCCTTTTCCAGGTTAAAATGAAGAAGTTCCAAAATATCCGGATCATCTTCCACAATAAGG
>Ga0209777_10007455_pt1 | contig 12147 bp, 11 predicted proteins | sample FrelakmetHBP12HB_FD_187147 | JGI IMG/M metagenome (GOLD analysis project Ga0209777, IMG submission 187147) | Freshwater lake sediment microbial communities from the University of Notre Dame, USA, for methane emissions studies -HBP12 HB (SPAdes)... | ecosystem: Environmental > Aquatic >... | reverse complement strand
GTTACAGCATCACCTTAAACAGCACATTCGTCAAGGAAAATGACAACGTCATCGTAGCCAACACGATGAATGGAGAGGCACTCAACGCCACATACTGGCCTCTCCGACTCGTTGGATCTGCAGTTACCAAGAAACAGATGATTCGGAATCTTTCGCAGATACAGCTAGTCTTTGGGAACACGACCAAGCCCACGAGCAGCAGTGGGGATGCCGCTATTATAGCCAACGCCACCTGGACGCTACACCTGCATGGCACAATGTCAGAGCCCGTCGATGCTAAGACCCTCATACAGTATACCTTAGCGTCACCTGGGGGAGGTTCCTCATGGACTGACTCTAGCGGCAATGTCTGGGTCGGGATACCCTTATGGAGCCTAGTTGGTCGTGTCGATGATAACCTACCATCCGGCTTCAATAGCACCCTAGCGGATCGCGGCTACACTGTGCGTGTGAAGGCCTCGGATGGCTACTCAGCGGACTTCGCATCCGCCGACATTAAAATGAACAACAACATCATCCTCGCCTACAAGATGAATGGAAAGGCCCTTCCAAGCGGCTCGGCGCCGCTTGAGACGGTGGGTAGTGCAATAACCAAGAAACAGATGGTTAAGAGCGTAGTTGAGATCGACCTAATCTTCCCGGGCTGACTCCCAATTGAGAAAGCTCGTAGTCGTTACAGTCTTATTCCTCGTTTTTATAATCAGTTCATCCGCCTTTTTCTCGCAGTCCAAGACCTCAGAGCAGAGGAAACTCACCATATTCTGCGCTGACAGCGTTCTCTATCCGCTTGAAAGGGTCTCTGAATCCTACATGAATGAGAACCCCGTCCAAGTCGAAATCGAGGGGCATGGTAGTATTCAGGTCATTAGACATGTGACTGAGCTTGGATACCACGTGGATCTTCTGATGACAGCGGACTACTCTCTGATACCGATGTTGATGTACAACACAACGGACAAGGAAACCGGTAAGAGCTATGCTGATTGGTACATTAGGTTCTCCAGTAACAGCGTTGTTCTCGCGTACACTGATAAGAGCAAGTATGCTGGGGAGATAAACGCACAGAACTGGTATGAGGTACTCGCCAGAGCCGGCGTCAAGTACGGAATGCCAGATCCAATTGTTGACGCACTCGGCTATCGAAGCTTAATGACTCTAAAACTCGCGGAAAGCTACTACGGCGACTCGACGATATTCAGTAAACTATTGGGAAACAATTTCAACCCCACATTCATGACAGCGGAGGTCCCTGGCAAGACTGTGATATTCGTCCCGGAGGTAGAGCAGCCTATTAACGATAAGGTCACTTTGAGGGCGGCTACACCCGAGGTGACTCCTCTTCTCGACACGGGTGTGATCGATTACTGCTTCATGTATCTTAGCAATGCTAAGCAGAATGGTTACAAGTACGTGGAACTCCCACCCGAGATTAACATGGGTGAAGAATCCTATCAGTCAAACTATGCGAAGGTTGAGGTCAGGTTCCTGAATCAGAGGTTCGGGACGGTGTCGCCGATTATGGAGGGCAGCACAATCTACTATGGTCTAACGATCCCTTCGAACGCGGATAACAAAGCTGAGGCGGAGAGTTTTGTGAAGTACCTCCTCAGCGGCGAGGGAAAAACGATTTTCGACTCGTCTTGGCAAGCAATATACAATCCATCCTACACTGATCACATTAACAACGTACCCTCTGACCTCAAGCAGCTTCTGGAAACTGACCAGTTGGGAAGATGACTCTTTTAACATCATCAAATCTACCATCTCTTAGGAGGCGTCTTTATGGATTGGCTTAGGGGAAGGTCACCATTCATCGTTGTTTCCACAGTTCTCGGTGCACTCATGGTGTTGTTCCTAGTTGCGCCTCTCGCCGCAAGCATTGGTGGGTCAGTGGGAGGCGTCTGGGGTATAGTGGGAGACGAGAGGACGGTCGACGCTTTTTCCACGAGTCTGCTTGCTGCAACCGTAGCGACAGCTTTCACGTTGGTACTAGGTGTACCCCTTGCCTATGTTATTACACACCATGATTTTGCGGGTAAGAGGCTGATCAATACTGTACTGGACATTCCATTGATCCTCCCTCACAATGCAGCTGGCATCGCCCTCCTCGTAGTGTTAAATCCCAGGACCTTTCTAGGTGGAGCAGCTGCCAGTGTAGGCATAAACTTCATAGATTCCCTACTTGGGGTGGTTGCCGCTATGGCTTTTGTGAGTGCTCCCTTCATGATTAGGAGCGCGCAGGAAGCCTTCACGTCTGTAAGTCCTGATATGGAAAAAGCAGCTAGAAGTCTGGGAGCGTCTAGAGGTCAAGTATTTACGACAATACACTTGCCCTTGGCCTCCAGAGGCATTCTTACTGGATGTTTACTTTCCTGGGCGCGAGCGCTGAGTGAATTCGGAGCGGTGGTTATTCTTGCGTATTACCCCAAGACTGTTCCAGTCTACCTAAACGAGGTCCTCGCTATGGATGGTCTCCCATATGTATTGCCCATAATTGCCATGCTCATCATACTCTCATTTGCGATTCTCCTGACTTTCCGTACATTCACAAATAGGATGAGCCTGCTATGAGTGACTTGACGCTCGAGGTCAGGGGTCTATCCAAGCGCTGGAGAGGGTTCGAACTCAGAGACGTAAATTTGACAGTTGATGACGGTGAATACTTCGCTCTATTAGGGCCTAATGGGGCGGGTAAGACACTCCTCCTTGAGACGATACTCGGCTTCTATAAACCAGACTCCGGAAAGGTGTTGGTCGGTGGCGAGGAAATTACGGATCTGCCCCCTGATAGGAGAGGTTTTGGATATGTTCCCCAGAACGCCTCTCTCTTCCCGCATCTTAGCGTGAGGGACAACATAGAGTATGGTCTACTTATCAGCAAGGTTCCGGAGACAGAGCGTCGACGCAGGTCCGACGAATTGTTGAAGTTAACTAAATTGGAGGATCTGGCAAATAGGAGGCCAAATACTCTCAGCGGTGGTGAAAAGCAGAAGACTGCCCTGGTTCGTGCTTTAGCGAAGAAGCCGAAGGTGCTCATTCTGGACGAACCCCTGATTGGTATAGATGAAGAAAACCGCCACGGCATTCAAGAGGAATTAAGGAAAATCCACAGTGAAACTGGCATAACAACTATTCACGTGACACATGATCACTCGGAGGCATACAGCCTCTCAGATAGGATGGCCATCATCCGAGGTGGGAGCATAGTTCAGACTGGAACACCTGAAGAAATATATCGAAACCCCGTTGATGCAGCCACCGCTAGTTTCTTGGGATTCGAAAACATTCTTACCGCAAACCCAGGAATTGAGCCCGGTGAGGTTGAAATTAAAGGAACCCGATTGGCTATACCTACGCCTAGGAACTTAAAATGTATAGTTTGTATTCGTGGCGAAGAGATTAACCTATCAAGAAATCCTCAATACGAAGGCATGAATACCAAACCAGGGAGAATCATAGACGTGAGAACTCTTGGCAACGTATTCGTAGTAAAGGTCGACATCGGCTTTGAGATCAAGGCTACGCTATCGAGAAGAGAATACTTCGCCTTAGGAGGATCCAATACCCATGAGATCTTCGTGACGATACCTTTGGAGTCCATTAGGATTTTTGAGGGAAATGTTTAGGCTGAGAGGCGCGCGCGCGAGTCTTCTTCCTGTTTTGATTAAGAAAATTATTCGGTTCTTGGTATTGAAACCAAAGCAAACTTAATTTAGGGGCAAGGCAGTTCGCGAACCCGCATTGCTTGGAAATAATTAAATGATCTTATATATAACACCTAATAAAATTTACTTGCCGAGAAAAGTCAATTATTTCGGAGGAAAAAAGAATGCATCAAGAAGAAAAAAGTAAGAAGGAACAAAGGGAATTTATTCGTGGACTTCAGGTTCTTCCATTAATTGGGAGTCCAAAAGAAGGAAAAAAACTCTCGGGTTTTACGATAATTAGACTTAATATAGAAGCGAGTACTTTCCAGCGGGACAACATAGCAGAAACACTTGTAGCTCATGCCAAGATCAATGAGTTAAAAGGTCTATATCAAGTCCTTGAGAGTGCTGGTTTACCTGATTCTCATCGGCTAGTGACTTCAGTTCCACCCGAAAAAATATTAGATATGGAACGTGAAGCGTCTCGAACGAAATATCCGCCACTACATAGCCTCACACAGTATTGGCGTCTTGACCTTCGTAAAAGTACGCGTGAAGAAATCGAAAAATTAATCAAGTTGTTGTCAACATTGCCAGAGGTTGATTCAATATGGGAAGAATCACTTAGTACACTGCCTATAGTAACACCTGGAGATGATCCTTACAACTCTAATCAAAATTATCAGGACGCTGCTCCTGATGGCATCGATGCACGCTGGATGTGGACACAGGCAAACGGTGAAGGCGCTGGCATCGACATTGTAGATGTAGAAGGCGGCTGGCGTATAACCCATGAAGACCTATCAGGAAAGTCCCCAATGCTCATCCATGGTAACCAATATAATAGTTGGGAGGATCATGGTACAGCTGTTTTAGGTGAAATTCTAGCCATTGATAACACAGTAGGGGTTGTGGGCACAGCTCCTTCAATTAACTCTATACGACTGAGTTCGATATACGATAGCAGTGGCACACAAAATGTAACCAATGCGCTAACAGCTGCAGTAGCAGCAATCTCGGTTGGTCAGATTCTTTTAATTGAATTGCAGACCAATTTCCTTCCTGAAGAAACGGAGGACGATCGCCTCGATGTCATTCGCTTAGCGACAGCTAGAGGAATTATTGTTATAGAAGCTGCGGGAAATGGGCAGACCGATCTAGATAATTGGTCAACCCCTATTAGTCTTATACATAGGCTTAACAGAAATTCAGCTGATTTTGTTGATTCTGGGGCGATAATGGTTGGTGCTTCGGAATCGGCTCTACCACATAACCGTTGGAAATATTCTAATTTCGGAAGCCGCATTGACTGTTTTGCTTGGGGAGAAAATGTTGTCACCTTAGGATACGGCGATCTTGATAATGGAGGTGGCGATGCTGACAAATGGTATACTGACACCTTCCAAGGCACAAGTAGCGCTTCACCTATTATCGTGAGCGCAGCTGCTCTTATACAATCACATTATCAAGCGATGACTGGTACATTACTATCTCCGGGCCAAATGCGGACATTACTAGCAAACCCTGCGACAGGTACAGCACAGGGAACACTCACGAATTTAGGAGCGATCGGCGTGATGCCCAATTTAGCTGCTATTATACCCTCATTGGGGCTTTTGCCTGATATATATCTTCGAGATGCTGTTGGAGATACAGGTGTAATTCCTTGGGCAGGTTCGATTTCTATCAGTCCAGATATTATTGTTTGCTCTTCTTCTGTTAACAATCCGCAACAAACCTTTGGTGAGGGAAGCGGAACAGAGAACTTAATGTTTGGTGACCCGATCGAAGCAGGTCAGGACAGCTACATCTATGTAAGAGTACGCAATCGAGGAGGCGCAGCAGCTAACAATGTTGTTGCTACGATATATTGGAGTGAGGTTGCCACTTTAGTCACTCCCTCGATGTGGCACCTAATCGGTTCTATTACCTTACCTCAAGTTCCCGTGGGAGATGTATTGACAGTTTCACCAGTATTAATTTGGCCTAAGGCTGATATTCCAGGTGAGGGTCATTACTGCTTCGTTGCAACGTTACAGCATGTTAATGATCCTTCTCCCCCAATTCCTAGTTCTATGAGCTGGAACGATTTTTGTGATTTAATCCGTGCTCACAATAATGTTACTTGGAAAAATTTCAATGTCCAGAACGATCTACCAACGATAGGGGTAACCCCCTTTTTTAGATTCAAACTAGTTGGAGCAGATGATCATGTCCTTCGATTTACTTTTGAGGTAGAACGTAGACTACCTGCAGATACTATACTCGAACTTGAGGGCCCTCTCTGGTTGCTTGAACATCTCAAAGGAGAAAAACCTTGGAAGATAAACTACGAAAAACAGCATGAAAAAACCAATTTGATCCTACCAAATCTTCCACGAATCATGCTTAATGAAATCAGTGTCCCAAGAGGAGTTCGTCTAAATTGTGCACTTAAAGTCCTTCCAGGTAAAGAGAAAGTAGAATATGGACACGGTGTCGCAATTCGACAAATCTTCAAAGGCAATGAGGTTGGGCGGATTAACTGGCGGTTTGCTCCAAAGACAAGCTTACATATAAATATTAAAAAATAGACAGACCTCAAGTGGATTTTTTTTTTGAAATCTATCAAGTAAGTCCTTTTTGTAGAAAATATTTATTCTATAAATTGGGATTTTAGCTATGTCGCGCGCGTATATACTCGGTGCGCGCGTGGATTATTTTTTAATAATGATATGTCCGGCAAAGAGAATATGTATGCTTTGTTCGAGGAATGGCGTGTTGAAACTTTTGAGCTGAAATTACGAGGTCACGGTAGGAGTGGATATGATGCCATTAATAAATTCTCGTCGCGCACCGGTGAACCTATACATGGGTATGCGAATAAATAGATATTTTAAATAGTAATTTACTCATAATTAAATCGGGGTTGATCTATGGCAAAAATAGTAAAGCCTTCAGAAACAAAAGTTTCAATACCTTTTGATCTTTTAAAGATCTTCGAAGCGCAGAAAAGTGTAGGTTTCATTATCGATGACTATTCTCCGATTGGTTTTACGCTTATTCCCATTTCAATTTTAAATAAACTCGTAGCGGAAAAAGAATTACTGGCAAAGGTAAATGAACAGTTCGATATCCTTTTAGTACCAAAATCCTGGAGAACACAAGGAAGAGAATAAAATTTGCGTATAACTCCAAACATACCCCTTTTTTTATTCAACTAATGTGTTTTATATAGAGAATTACTAAGAGGGTTAAATTTGAGTAATGAACTAGAACTTCCTTTTTTAAGTAATATTGGAATTGTTATGACATATAAATGCCAGATTGCATGCCCTCATTGCATACTAGAAGCAGGTCCAGATAGGGAAGAGGAAATATCAATCAAAGATGCATATGACTGGATTATTCAAATTACCAACTTTAGAAATAAGCATATAAAAGTGCTTTCTCTGACAGGTGGTGAACCATTTTATAACATGGAAAAATTAAAGAACATTTCGGATTTCGCGGATAAATCGGGATTATTAGTAACAGCCGCAACGAACGCATTTTGGGCATCTACGCCAAAAAAAGCAGTGAAAATACTTGAAAAACTTCCTGAAATAAGGGCACTTCAAATAAGTGCCGACGCTTACCATCAAAAATACATACCTTTTCGAAGGGTTAGAAACGCTATTTTAGCAGCCTTAAAACGCGGTATCCCTCATTACCTTGCTGTTTGTACTGAAAATGTGGATGATGAAGAATATAAGCAGATTTTGAAAAGGCTACATGAACTCACTACAACTGATAATATAAGAACTGTTATCACGTTTCCTGTGGGAAGGGCTAGTAAAGAGTTAGCTAACTTAAATTATCAAACCTCTACAGAGCCTCCATTGTCAGTGTGTAGGGCATGCGGATATCCAGTCATTTTCCCCGATGGAAGAGTTATTGCCTGTATTGGGCCTCTAATTACATTGCATTCCAAGCATCCACTCTTGTTAGGGAATTTATTTGAAAAACCTTTGAACTCGATCTTCGATGAAGCCGAGTTGAACCCGATTCTCCATACACTCCGTATCTGGGGTCCTAAGAAATTGGTCTATCTTATTAAGGAGGCGGGTTTAGGCCGTTATCTCCCAAATAGATTTGTCCAAAACAGTGTTTGTTATGCTTGTTATGCTATGATGTCCTGTGATAAAATTGTAGATTTTTTTGATCGATTAGCTAATGATTACGAATTTAAGCGAGAGGTTGCATATGCAAGATCTTATTATCTAAAAGAAAATGAGATGGTAATTCGTTTAAATTTCGAATGACTTTAGAGCGCACGGTTGAGAGCCAGGGGTATAAAGACATAAGCCTTATGGTGTGCGAGCGTCTTCTTCACCCAAAAATATTGAGTTTTCACGGATGTATTAAGAAAATGTGTATGATGCGTGCACTGCGACTAGATCTCCCTGGGCTTGGCGATGATCTCGCGTATAATCGATTCGAAGAGGTTGTGCGAGTACGCTGGCTTGATCACAATAGCTGTATCCGCACCCTTGCCTGAGCCAGCGATCGCAATCACATCATGGTCGACGGGAATTGCGCCTGCATCAGCCGCCATCGCTGATATCTCCACCACCACCTTCATCCCCTGCCCGAAGAGCCTCAGGGTCTGTGCGATGATGCCGGCTGGGTACATGGTGTCGAATTTGGCCTGTATCGCCCTGTTGACGCCTGAGAAGGCGTGGGCGGCGTAGATGATCCTCCCTCCCTTTGAAGTGATCTTCTCCGCGATTTCCTCGGGGAGCTCCTGTATGCCAGTCTCCTTCGACCCCCAGACGTGTGGGACGACGACCACGTTGAAGCCCTTAAAGATCTCCAGCGTCTTGAGGGCTGTCGTCCCCCTTGTGCTGGCGACCACGATGTCTCTGATGTTGAGCTCCTTCGCCCTCTCAAGGGCCGCCTTCATTACCTCGTCGGCGTCGGCTTCCCCCGGCTTGGAGAAGTAGATGATTGATTTTCTCTCAGACATTTTGATCGGGATCAATACGGGGTTCGATGTTAATATATCGCGTGGCGCGCGCATGGTTTCAATAATAATTTCTAAACAACCAAGCGCGCGTAGAAGCTTCTTCCTAGAATATCCTCGAGAAGTCGTCGTAAACGTCTCTTCTATGTCCGATGAACAGCACAATGACTCTCTCTGCTTCATCAGAAACCTCGTAGATCGCCCTGTAGTCACCGATTCTGAGACTCCAGAACTTCGAGCCCTTTAACAATTTACCTGCTTGTTTGGGCTCGGTACTCAGCTCCTTTATGCCCTCTTTGACCCTTGACCTCATGGGCTCGTTGAGTTCCCGCAGTTCCTTGGCGGCCTTTGGGTGTAGGAGGACGTTGTAGGTCACAGTGACTCCTCGAGTGTGATCAGCTTCTCGGGGGAGTCCTCTGCGTCTTTGCTTCTGGTGCTCAGCATCTTGAGGAACTCGCGAGTCTTTTCACGTTCCTCGTAGAGTGTTATCATGATCTTTATGGCGTCGCTGCGGTTTTTGAACCTCCCAGCCTTCACCCAGTTATCTATCTCCTCTACGAGTTCCTGTGGTAGTCTGAGTTGAACCTGAGTCAACTTTATCGTAAACAGATTCGTTTACGGATATAAGAGGGTTTGTCAAATGCACATGTCTAAAGGGATGGGCTTGTAGTTCAAGTTCCCGTCCGGGCAGACTACAATAGGCTGGTTGACTCCAGCCCTCCAACGAATATTCTTAGCAGCGTTCAAATCAGCGTTCGCGCGCGCATCGGCTAAGTCGCCAACCTCGCCGCCCACACCTGAGTCGCTCGCGCATGCTTAGGAGTCATCCTCATCGTGCACACGATCCTTTTAGGCGCTCGTCTCGTAGATGAATCCATGGAGTATGTTAGGCTGGGAAGAACGGGGATGAAGGTGTCCAGGATATGCCTGGGCTGCTGGAGCTTCGGGAACCAGAGCGAGTGGATGATCGAGATCGATAAGGCCAAACCCATCATCGAGAGGGCCTTAGACCTCGGAGTGAACTTCTTCGACACCGCGAACACCTACTCGAAGGGGCGCTCGGAGGAGATCCTCGGCGAGGTCCTGGAGCACCGTAGACCGGACGTGATACTGGCTTCAAAGGTTTATTCTGAGATGGGTAAGGGACCCAACGACCGAGGACTCTCTCGGCTGCACATCAGCAGGCAGATCGATGAATCACTACACCGCCTGCGGACCGATTACCTTGACCTCTACCAGATACACAGGTGGGACTACTCGACGCCGATAGAGGAGACCCTTTCGACACTCAATGATCTGATCCACGCCGGGAAGGTCAACTACATCGGGGCGTCGAGCATGTGGGCTTGGCAGATGGCGGAGGCGCTCTGGACCAGCGAAAGGCTGGGCTACGCGCGCTTCCAAAGTATGCAGAACCACTACAACCTCTGCTACAGGGAGGAGGAGAGGGAGATGATACCCCTGTGCAAGGACCAGCAGGTCTCCCTGATCCCCTATAGCCCGCTGGCCAGGGGATTCCTCACCGGTAAGTACAGGCGTGGGGAGAACCCTGAAGGCGTCAGGTATAAGTCAGAGTCTCTGCTCCGTGAGCGGTTCTTCCGCCCAGGGGACTTCGATGTCTTGGAGAGGGTGGTCGAGCTGGCGAGGAACAAGGGTGTGACACCTGCTCAGGTTGCGCTGGCGTGGCATCTCCATAAAGGCATCACTGCGCCGATAATTGGAGCGACGAAGGTTGAGCACATTGAGGAGGCTGTTGCCTCACTGGATGTGCGGTTAACGTCTGATGACGTGAGATATATGGACGAGCCCTATCAGCCAAGGGCAGTGACTGGTCTCACATGATGCGCGTGCGGTCGAGTCAGGAGCATCATCTGCCGCGCGCGCCGTGTTCACGGTGGATCTCTTATTCTTAATTGAAAATTTTTGGTCTATGATTAAAATCCGTAATATTTAAGTGAAAAATTATTTACATTATTAAAAAAAGGGTCAGACTCTGAACGGAATGAGTAAACAATTTGAGATATCGGAAACAAATTCTGTTACAAATAGTGAAGATGATACTAAAAATAGAGTTAGGCCTTACGTAGTTGCTTGCATACCCGCCTACAATGATGAGTCTACAATAGGTAGGGTGATTTTATCGGTCAAGAAATACGTAAATGAAGTGATCGTCTGTGATGATGGGTCCACTGATTATACTCTTGATATCGCAGCAGGTTTGGGAGCAACTCTCATTGGGCATAATAGTAATTTGGGGTATGGAGAGTCAATTATCAGCCTTTTTGATCAAGCCCTTGAAGTCGATGCTGATTACATAATTACAATCGATCCAGATGACCAATACCAGGAGTCGGATATCGAGGCTCTGCTTGATAGGATAAAGCAGGGGGATGCTGACATTGTTATTGGATCGAGATCTGTTGAAGGTGGTGAATCTGAGGCTCCATCCTCGAGTAATGCGGATTTTAATGGAACTACAGGGTTTGCTTCGAATGGGGGTGTAGATATTGCTGATGCACAATCCGGCTTCAGAGTCTACACTCGGGAAGCGATTATGAAGCTTAACCTTACTGAGGCAGGAGTGGGGGTAAGCACAGAGATCATTGAGAAGGCGATAGATGACAAGCTCAGAATTGTAGAGGTCCCAGTTTCAGTAAGTTATGAGAAAAATATCTCTAATGAGGCACCAACCCCTAAGGGCTTTGACGTTTTGTTTAATACATTCAAGTACCTTTCCATGAGAAGGCCACTTGTATCCTATGGTTTGCCAGGCTTGTTATCCTTAATTATCTCCTTAGTTTTTTGGGTTTGGTTGCTTGATATGTTTACTAGTACTCAGACCTTTTCCACTAATGTCGCCTTATTAGCGGTTGCTACATCTGTGGTTGGATTAATGTTGATGACCACAGGCATCATTTTATGGGTTACAACTACTCTGGTTAGGGAAAAAAACTGATTTGCGTGCGTTAGGAATTTTTGATGAGGTATGAGAAAGCTTCTAGAATAATTGAGGTTGCGAGTAGGAATATTCCGGAGATGACTCCTACTATCATGATGGATGCGTAGGCGAGTGCGCGCGCGTCTTTGGGTGATACTTTTCGAGGAGGCTGTTCGCCCTCCTGAACTCTTGGGACGAGATCCTGTCGAACATTGATGACATGAATAACTGGGCCTGCCTAGTCTCAAGGCTCGCCTTCATGTTTCTCTGGTTCGTCCTTAGTGTGAATACGTAGTAGATGGCTGCTACCGTCACGCTTGCCGCCGTAACTAATACCCCAACCGCCTGAGCATCAATAAATCTAGATCACTCTTTTCTCTCCTTGTCCTCCCACCTCGATAACTCAATATTCATCTCGTTGTACTTCGTCAACTCACCCGCTAAATACTCCCAGTACCTGTACCGATCCTTCGTGTAATCCCCATTCCGCCTATACTCCTCTATCAGCGGCTTGAACTTCGCCCAAGCCGACGTAACATAGACACCGCAGATGGCGTCAAGCGACTCGAGGTCGATTA
>Ga0209777_10007454_pt1 | contig 12151 bp, 19 predicted proteins | sample FrelakmetHBP12HB_FD_187147 | JGI IMG/M metagenome (GOLD analysis project Ga0209777, IMG submission 187147) | Freshwater lake sediment microbial communities from the University of Notre Dame, USA, for methane emissions studies -HBP12 HB (SPAdes)... | ecosystem: Environmental > Aquatic >... | reverse complement strand
TTTCTTAATGACCATTGGAATAAATTTCTCAGGATGCTGTCTTTCTCCAAATACGTTCATACAATGAGTAGTAATGATATTCATTTGGTAAGTATTTGCAAATGAGTCACATAGACTTTCTGCCCCTGCTTTACTTGCGGCGTAAGGATTGTTTGGATTAAATCTATCCCATTCCTTATAAGCAACTCCTTCTGGTGCCGGTCCAAAGACTTCGTCGGTTCCAAAATATTCAAAGATACCTTCTTTCTTTAAATTCGTTCTTGCAAAATTCAGAATGTTACAAGTACCAACTACATTGTCTTTAACAAAAGAAAGGGGGTCGACGATACTTCTGTCTACGTGAGAGCCTGCCGCTAAATGAACAATGTAATCAAATTCGTTTCCAATCTGATTGCCTACGTATTCACTAATCTCTGCTTTAAGGTCGTGATAGACAAACTTTACTCGATGTTTCATTTCTTCCCAACAATCCATATCGGTTAATCGATTAAGGTTTCCCGAAGTATCAAGTCTATCAACTACCACTATATTCCAATCTGTATTCTTTAGAATTTCTTCTACCATATGTGAACCTATAAAACCTGCCGCGCCGGTTAAAAGTATTTTTTTCATTGTATTTAAATTCTATTATAATCATCTTCAATTCTAATAATATCGTCTTCTTTCGGGTTCCCCGTAGCTATTTCTACGTAAAAACCTTCTTTCATTCTATGTTTTTCAAAAGGAGATATTGTTTTGTAATAATTCCATCCAAAATGATATTCGTTTCTTTGTTCATGATATTGTAAACTTGTCCTGCAACCTTTATTCACTTTGATAATTTTTAACCAAAAATGTTGAGTATGAATAAGTTTCAACATTAATCCCCACGGCCTTTTTACTAACATACTATTTTAATTTATTTAATTTTACATGTTTTTCCATATGATGTTTTCTACACAAATAAATAAGATTTTTAATTTCGTTATTTAAAGCGTTACCATCTTTATGGTGAAGATTAATATTTTCTTTTTCTCCGCATATTTTACATATCTTTTCCCAACCCAATTTTTTAACAATTCTTTTTGCTTGAGTTCTACTATTTAAAGCTTTTCGATATTTCATATCAGAAGCTTTTTCTTCAATATGTTTTTTATTTTTTAAATAATAAGAATGAAGATATTCTTTATTTTTATTATTCCATTTTCTTTTTGTGGCTCTTACTATATCTCTATTATTTTTATAAAATTCAGATTGTACTTTTTTAAGCTTTTCTCTATTTCTTTTTCGGTAATTAGAATTTCTACAATCGTCACTACAAAAATTTAAACGAGAAGTTTTTGGTTTACGAAATAATTCTTTTCCACATTCTATACATTTTTTGTTTATCATTATCTTATGATACCATTTTGTTCAGTAGACTTCAACGTATTTTCTTCTCTATTAAAAGGCTTTATAAATTTTTCGTTAGGAGGTAATCCTCCCCACTTATCACAATAATATTTTGCATTTTTTTCAAATTGAGGAGATGAACAGATAGGACTATTTTCTGCTTCGTTTTGCGTTCGACTCCCAAAGTGGTAAAACATTGCTGTCGGTAAACATATAGCTTTGAGCCCTGCGAGATTTATTCGATAGTGGATATCGTTATCTTCCCAATAAGCGGGGCGAAATACTTCGTCAAATTCTCCCACCCTATCCCAACAGGTTTTGTTTATCATAAACGCTGAGAAGTTTGGATGTTCGCTTTCCGGCACTCCTTGTTTATTTGAAATAGATTCTATACCAACCGTATCTACTTCTCCTCTTATATCTAAACAAGAAACCATTCCAATTGATTCGTCCGCTGATTCAAATCTTTTTACTAATTCGTCTAATGCTTGTGAGTGGAGAATGATATCGTTATTTAATACTAGTGCGTAATCATAACCTCTTTCCCAGGCATCATTGACTCCATGATTTACACTTTGAGAAAAACTCCATCGTTCTTCATTTCTTTTGTGGGAGAATTTATCAGAAACTAATTTGCCTGCTTCAATAAGAGTTTCGTCAGTACTCGCATTATCTATAAATAAAATTCTATATTCATTTTCTGTCTTTTGATTAAAAACTGAATCAATACAATCTTTAGTATATTTAGTCCAAAGATTAATTGAGGGAATAATTATTTGTACTCTTTTCATTTTTATAAATTGTTAGATCTCTCTTTATAATAATTTAAATATTCAGGACAAGTATCAAGGTGTGGTCGTTGTGGATAATATGAGAAGTGTACCACCTGGGCTTTACCCGAAATCATACAAGGTCGATTTAGTTCTGTTGGTTTAAATTCACTAAGTAATCTTTCCTCGTCTGCTGTTCCGAATACTCCCCCAAAAGTAGCTAAGTCTTTACCGAACACCGCAAATGAATTTATTGAAAAATGTCTTGTGTCTGGAAGTGTTATGTTTTCTATGTCATATAGTTCTAAACTATATCGTCGTTTAAATGTGTCATGTATCATTTTTACAAACTCAAAGTCTTGCCACGCTGTAGGGTTTAAGCAGTTGTCAGTCAATTCCCAATGAGGTTCGTATATTCCTTTTTGCTGATGATAATAAGAAGCTCGAGTATTATTGATTATGTTTGAAAAAACTAAAAATGGTTCCGGATTTTCAAGTCTTGTTTTAATAAGTTCTTCAACACTATTCTCTCCTATCCAAACTATGTCATCGTCAAATCTTAAATAAATAGTATTCTCGTCTATGCAATTTGTATAAAATCTATGTATCATCCAACAGCTTCCGTCTCCATCTGGTATAGTTCTAATTGAAACTTTTGAGTGTTGCGCTAGTTCGTGAATGCAGTTTATGTCATCTTGTTTCTTTGTGTTCTCCCATAATTGCCATTCATCAATTAAACCTTTATCTATGTCTCTAAAAATATATCGGGCAAGAATTTCTAAAGTATCTCTTCTTCCACAAGGGGTGATTGCCACGATATTCCATTGCTTATTGTCTGTGTCAATGTACATATATTAATTAATAGCCATCAATATGAGTGGCAATATCTTCTGGTAAGTTTGCAACCCATAGGCCTTGTTGCTGGGTGAGAATACACATAGTTGTATCTTCTCCATTCCCCCCTTTAGTTTCACAGGGGCCATTAACTATAAATGGTCCAATCTTTTCTAAATTCTTTCTTCTTAATAACCAACCGACAGCAGGAGTATTATCTCTTATCTCCAGGTCTCCTTTATTCTCAATTGTATGATGTGCTGTGTGTTTCCAAACTCCAAGTATTCCTATTTCTGGATATTTCTCATAAGCTTGTTTTGCTTTTTCAAACCAGCCCTCTTTATATTCGACATCATTATTAGAAATAAGAATGTAGTCATCGCTACTGCAATATTTCAGGCCTTCATTTACTGCATCAGCCCACCCAGTATTAGTTTCTTTTCTTATTACTTTAAATCCTCCATTTGAGAGATCTGATAAGTAGGCGGTAAGCTCTCCTTCGGTTGAATTATTATCTACGATGATATATTCAGAATCGATTGGAGTATGAATTAAAAGAGAGTCAACTGTCCTCTTTGTATGTTCATATCGATTGTATGTAGTAATGAGAAGGCTAAGCATAAAGTTTTGTCCAGAATTCAAATGCTGGTAAGAGTTGACTTAAGATTGAATTATCTTCTTCTCCAAATGAATTTACTACGTTATAAAAATAATGAAATGCTTCTTTGGGAGAACTTTTACTTTCTGATATTCTGCCTATGATACCAAACATCTTATCCACTTCTTTAATGAAATCTTTTTCCATAGCCATCATCGGTATCTCTTCGTCCATATCTTTCTCGGCATCTGCAATTGAATCGTGGTAGACTATTGGATAACCATATGTACCTGTTTTCTTTAGAGTGTTCATTATTCTCTGAAAAATGTATCCTCCCCAAATGTCATCGTGTCTTCTGAAAGCTTCGAAGTTCGGAAGGAATAACATTGCCGGAATATTTTCTGTCCACATAGACCAGTTCATACCAGAGAAAGGAATTACTGACGAATTGAGGTGATTGGTCGTTTGTTGTATGAAACATTCCTCAGATAAGACTCTATTTTCCATTCGATCTTTGCCGTAGAGATCTAAACAGTTTTCCCATAATCCTAAATTGAATTCATTTCTTTTGCCCCTTAGATGATAGGGATATCCTCTTGAGAATAAATTATGATTTCGTTCTAATGGATTTTTCCAAATACCAGTTTTTGTTTCAAGTGCTTCTATGTGTTGTTCAACAAAGCCTTTTCCTATAATGCAATCACTATCTAAACCTATTACTATATCATATTTATTTTTCCAAGCTATGTAGTGACCGAAATTCTTACAAGCAGACGATTTGTGGAATTGTTCAAAGGCTGGGTATAAGTCTCCCAGAACCTGTTTCTGTCGCTTGTAGTCGTATATATCCCACGAATTAGGAAGTCTTACTTTACCATCACTATCATCTACGATAATGATTTTTAAATCAGGTCTTTCTATTTCAAGTAAAGCATCAACCCATTGTTGTGTTGGTTGAATATGGACAGGAGCTACAATTGCGATTCTATATTTGTTGGACATAATTCTTTGTTTAAATATTTATCTTCTTTCTTTTGTTTTCTAATTTTTCGAAGTATTAAACTTTTTTTTCTCGGATTGTATGTTTGTCCTTTTTTACTTCTATGTTCTCTATGAGGATATCCTCCTTCTGGTGTAGGTAATAAAACTCTCGACATAATTAAACTTTAATAGGTATTAAATGTTTCTCATCTCTATATTCTTTGAGCCATCTTCTTTCTGCTTCTTTATAGATTGTATTATCCCAGCCTTCGCAGAATGGAATATTGTTTGCACTAGCCCATTCTTCTGCCATTGTGTGATATTTATTTTCGTTCGAAACTGTCTGTCCGTTGAAGTGATCGAATTCAATTCCAAGAGTAATTATTTTCCAATTCTTTTCAATTAATTGAGTGCTGATTAATCTATCGTAGAAATGATGTGGCGGGAAGTTTCCTTTTACTCCTATTTCATTCCATGCCTGTCTTCTTATAATCATTACACATCCATCGACTACACAAGAAGGCATTGCATTAGTAATTCTTTTTCCGTGAACTTCTGCTGGCGAGCCTGTCCACTTATCGAGAGTTCTTCCCATAAAATTACTTGCCGTACCAAGTCCTCTTCCTCCCATATAATCAATCTCACTCGAACCTACGAATCCAATCATTCCTAAATTTCTATCTTTCTCAAATTCTTCTACTATTCTTTTATCCCAACCCTTTTCCCATATCACTACGTCGGAATGCAAAAAAGCTACGACATCGCCGGTTGCGACATCGAAGCCTTGTTTGAAGGTAGGATAAACTCCTGTTCCTTTTTCGTTCCTGATTACTTTCACTCCTTTCATTTCAAACGGAACGTCAGAGCCGTTATCAATAAAAATATATTCTACTTCTTCAATAGCATTTTCTTTAATGCGATTGAAGCACGCACGAGTTAATTCGTGTTGATTAAGAAGAGGTACAACGAGTGATAGTTTCATTTTTTATTTATTTTATTCTGAGTAAGACCACATTAGTGCGATAACCCATCCTATCAAAGTCCATCCAAGGAAAAAATTTAAGATGAGTATTGCTTGTTGATTTTTTCTATTTGTATCTCTTGCGTGTATTGTCGGTAAAAAATAAAGAAGTACTATGAATACCAACATTAGTCCGCTTATAAAATTTCCGCTACAAATACCTATCGCTAAACAAAAAGCACAGAACATGCTTATAAAAGGGCTTCTTCTAAAAAACTGCATCATATTTTTATTTTTATTAATTAATAATGATACGTTTATCATACCATACTTTGAGTAAAAAAACAACTAGTGTTTAAATCTTCCTCTCATTAATTTATTAAACGAAGCCCTTTGTTCTATTGATTGATCCGATACGGCTAAGTCGGCCTTCTTTTCTTCTGCGAGAACAAATGTTTTATTTTTTAAATCTGGTTCGGGTTTGTATACAGGCTTAGAAAAAATTAATTGCTTTCCTCCTAAGTCTCTCATCTCGGAGAAAGCAAACCATAATGCCATTAAAGAGTCTCCTGTGTGTCCGTCGGGAAATGCTCTCATCTCATTAATAAGTTTAGAGCAAATGGTTATTGTTCTCGGGTCTTGTTGATTGTAAGGAATAATCAATTTCCCTATCTCAGCTAATATGGCGAGGCTATTTACTCCAATATCAGAATCGTGCTTCTCTCCTCCTGTGTGGTATCCGTGAACAGGTATTCCCATATCTTCGATATCTCGGAGCATTGACTCTTGGTAAGCAACCGACTCAACTCTAATTCCTGCTGGTCGAATAATTCCGTTATCAATCTTTACCATCATACGCGTTTCGTTAGGAGTCATCTTACCTCTCTTTATTTGCCTAATGATATAGTCTCCTGTTTTATATAATTCGTTTCCATATTTAACTCTATCCAGCGTTAGTTTACATGTATCATCTGCATTATCATTAAGAGAGATTGCTAAGTCTAATCCTTCAGTAGTTATTTCGGTATCAAATTCTTGCCTTGATTCGTCTTGAAGTTTTAATAACTCTCCTTTCTTTATAGCTCTTTCAATCCATTCTTCTTTAAATTTCTGATCTGGTCTATCACTCGGATCACATTGATACATGCGAGCGAAGGCATATGAATTACTAATTCTCATTAAGAATAATTCTTTATAAGAAAATCTGGAGGGCCAGAGTATTTGTAGGCCCTCATCCATAAGTTTCTTGTTCTGTTGGTAATATTGTTCGGATTTTTCTTTTCGTTGTTCAGTCGTCATCGATTCGTCGAGATTGATTTGAGTCCACTCGTTCCAGAGTTCTAGATGATTTGATTCGTGTACTATTGCAGGCATCTTCTTTCTAAAATCAAACAAAGGATCTTTGAGAAGTTTTGCTACAAGGTCGTCCTGATGCCAAGTGTTTCCAAGATAAAGAAAGCGTCCACCTGGAACGAGTACCGGCATAATTGTTGTATATATCCAATCTATAACTTTCTTACGTTGATCTTCGGTCGCACTATTTTCTTGATTAACTATGTCGTCGCAAATTATAACGTCTGCGCGTTTAGAAAGAATGGCTCCAAACACTCCGAGGGCGTGAATGGTTGGGTCTTTGAGATTTAAATCTTCGCGGTTGATAGTGATAGATTTTCCACTCCAATCTTGCGTAGCTTTTCTTATTGTACGAAGTTGTGGTTTTATTCCCTGATGTGTGGGGTCGCAATATTTAGCAAAGGCTTTATAAAGTTCGTTCTTCTCTATGTGTCCCATTATCTCTGAAAGAAATGATTCAGAAATTGAAGATGCTGCGGATATTAAAAGAATACGAAGATTGTGATTTTTGGCTAGTAGCCAGAGAGGAAACATTATTGAGAGGTGGGAACTTTTCCCATGTCCCCTTGCGAAAGAAATTGCTATCTTTCTGTATTCCTCGTTAGATAACGCTCCATCTATCTCATTATGGAATGGTTCATTCTTCATTCCAATAATCACTTCTACAAAAGCACTGAAATCATTTTTACATATTTCAAAAATATCACTCGTCTTGTGTTTCATTTTTTGAGGTGATTAATTTTGATACTCTTTCATTAACTTCTAAGTGTCCTTGTTCGAGAAATGCTTCAAAATGTCTTTCCATAAGACTTCCACTATTTTCTTCTTCTTTTCCAAATTCTGCTTTACGTTTTTTCTCGAGATACCATTTTGCTATATTAGGGTCATCTAAATTTTTAATAATCGCCTGGCGTGCCTTTAATATAGGAATTTGTCTGAGTTTATCTAATCTTTCGGCGAAATCAGGATGAGCGTGCAAATAACGATAATATGAATCCTGAGAAATATCTGCCCAGAATAAACATTCAGGAAGACTTGAGTCAAGAGCAACCGCTTCTTCCAATTTCGCTAAAATGGTTTTTACGTCTTTTCCGTCAAAAAACTTTCTTCCCGCTGTTAACGCTCCTTTATTTCTGAAATTTTCAAATTGCTGAATTTGCTTTAATGTCTTTGGTTTTTTGATTATTTGCTTTTCTTCCATATTATTTCTTCACCATTTTTAATGATTTTTTCGTTTTCGGTGTAATCTATCCATCGCTGGACAATTACATCTATAAACTTTGGGTCTAACTCTTGTGTATAACATATTCTATTCATCTTCTCAGAAGCTATAAGTGTACTGCCCCCCCCCACCAAATGTATCCAATACAATATCTCCTTCATTACTTGAATTACTTATCGCCTCACAAACAAGTGCAACAGGTTTCATCGTTGGATGAAGAGCGCTGACTGTAGGCTTATCATATCTCCATATGTCCGTATGTTGTTTCTTCTTTATCACTTCTCCTTTTTCTATTTTCCCAGCTATTTTTACCTTAAAACCAGAGAATGTTATTGTTGTATACGTACCATCATATTCAGTCTTTATTTCTCGCAGGTCTTCCCATACATTTGCAATATCCCTCCTTTGAGTAAAATAGTGATTTACGATACCATCTCTCCATCCATAAAGTATTGGCTCATATGTATTCTGATAGTCTGCTCGACTCAAAGTGAAGTTATTTTTTACCCAAACAATAAAAGATTGCCAATGTCCATTTGCCCTTTCAAAAGCTCCACGCAAGGCATCCAATTCGCTTGAAGACATACACACATATATTCCACCATCTGTATTAGAAACAATGTGTTTCATGGCATCAGTAAGAAAATCAGCAAAGGCACTTCTTGTCATCTTATCATTCTGTATTCCCTCTCGTTTATTCTGTGAATGACTACTCATTCCACCTTGGTAATCTATATTGTATGGAGGATCAGTAAAACACATTTGAGCCCTGTTTCCGAAACAAAGCTTTTCCACGTCTTCGGACTTCGTACTATCACCACAAAGTACGCGGTGTTTTCCTAAGATATACAAATCTCCAATCTTACTCTTTGGTATTTCTGGCACGGGTGGTACTTCGTCATCTTTATCGCGGGGTTCTAATATCAAATCCTTATCGAATCCAGTCAATTCAAGCATCTCATCATTAAGCCCCTTAAGTTCATTTATCACCAATCCCATATCCCATTCACTCTCGTTGAGTTTATTATCTGCGAGACGGTAGGCTTTAGCTTGTTCTTCATTAAGGTCTACCGTTATAGTCGGAACGTCTACGAGTCCGAGAAGTTTACTGGCTTCATATCTACCATGTCCGACGATGATAACATTTTTTTTGTCTAATACGATTGGTTGATTAAATCCAAATTCTTTTATGGAATTAGCAACTTGTTCCACTTGTTTTTTAGGATGTTTTTTTGCGTTTTTCTCGTATGGTTTTATTTTTTCTATGTTCATTTTTTTTAAAAATTGCTCTCATTTCCGAATTGAACGGAAATCGCCTTAACGATGAGAGTCTCTTATATGCAAACCTAGAATTGACATATGTAAAAAGTAGCTAGCTTGCTTTTGAGTATAAAATCGGGGAGTTGTGTGGTATCGCTTGTATATCCACAAAGCTATTCCTCTTTTTGATTATACCATAGATTTAAATAAAAATATAGTAGCGCTTTTTATGCAAAATTATATATAACGAAAAAATATACTTATCTATCTTTTTTTCGTGCATAAAAGTGAAGGAAATTTGAAGAAATATTTTTGTGTGGCTAGAATATTGCTATATAGAGCCGTCAAAAAGATATCCACAGGTGGTCATTTTGATATACATAAAAAGTACTTGCAATATTTAATGTATAGTATATACTGTTTACATAGGCAGAGAAACACTTAAGACACTCGAGCCTATTAAAAACATGACACAAGAAACTTTTAATTCAAAGGTAGAAAGAGGTATCGAAATCGAAGCGATGAAAATCTGGAACAAGGAAGACAAAAATGGAGTTTCCGAACATATGCTTGATTTAATGAAATTGAAATACAAAAAGCAGGGAATCATTTTGACGACTGACGAGGCTTATAACAAAATTATTAACGGTGCATTTTTTAAAAAAAACTAAAATGAACAAGATAACTTATTTCAAAAACAATATCACAGGCGAAGAGTGGGAGGAGGTCGAGGAAGAAACTTTCACCGAAGAAGAAAATAGAAACGCCGAAGAGAAGAGAGAAGACGATTTATGGGATTTACAAAGAATGAACGGGTGGATTTAATAAATAAAAACTATGACAATAAAAATAAACACTTGCACTAAATGCTCACACGAATGGGCCAGTAAGATTGAACCGAAGAAATGCCCGAATATAAAATGCCACTCGATACTTTGGCAAGGTCGAAAAGATAAAAGATTAAAAGGTCATCACGCATTAAACAAATAAATTATATGAACCAAACATTTGAAGAATTTTTAGAAGAACGATTCGCACAAATTACAACCGTCAGCAAAACAGATTTTGAATCCGCTCTCGACAACTGGCTAGCAGACTTAGACGTTCAGGAGTTGATGGATTACGGACAGGAATTTGCGAAGAAGTGTTACGCCGAGGGTTTAAAAGCTTTAAACAAATAATATGACAAATCAACAAAAAGAAAAAATGTTCCAAGAAGAATTCAAAAATGTTTTGCAAAATTGTACGAGTGAACGAGTGAACAAAATGAGAAAAGATTATTTTAGGAAAGTTAAATAACTCTAGGGTTTAAAAGCTTTAAACAAATAATATGAAATCAACACGCCACACTTTAAACTTCACGGATGCCGAACTCAAGATATTCCAAAAGGCTCTGAAGTATTACATCGAAGAGAATGGAGCGGGAGAAGAGGAAGCGAAGTTATTAGAATTTTTTAAATACTGGATATAAACAAATAACTATATGTACAATCAAAATAATTTAAATGTAGCAAGCCTTGCGAATAAAAACGCATTGAAACCTATTTTGGCGACTGTTCTTTTTGATAAGAATAAAACGGTCGCCACGGATAATTTTCAGCTTTTGGAGATGTCCACGATTGAAGAGGTAGAGGGAATGGAGAAGCCTATCTGTGTAGAAGCAAGAGCCGTGCAGAATATCAAAGGAGTTTTATCGGCGGAAACGATTAAAACATTACCACGGCGTGATGAAGAGTTCCCGAACTATCGGCAAATTGTACCGCAAGGGACACCTTTATTTTCAGAAAGTTATAACGTCGATTATCTTATCCAGGGGCTGACGGTATTGAAAAAGATGAAAAATAAATTTGGTATGGTTACCTTGTCTTATCACGGAGAAAATAAACCGCTGGTAATTACCGCAACGAATCCTGAATCAAAACAAAAAGCGATGTATATTATTATGCCATTAAATAAATAACTATATGAAATCAATCTTTGACTCCGAAACTTATTACATCGTCGACGAAGAGCCGTCCCTCACACTTGGTGAAGTCGTTGCTCTCATCATTATCAGCGTTGCGGTCATTGCGATGTTAGTCCCATCCGAGACCCTTATCAATGCGTTTGTGAAGTAGTCACACGCGCGCACAATGCGTTTATACGCAACAACATTTGTTCTTTTATGTTTACACTATACAAAATCGAAACCGACCACACCACGCAAAAGGTCGCACGTTTCGCCACAGAGTATGAATGCCAGCTCTATGCAGTCGAGCAGAGCATTAGGCCTTATCGAAGAATTATCATTAAAGACCACAGCTAATATGCAACCAAGAAATAAACAAGGTGAGTTTCGAAAGCGTAGAAAAGCGGTGCCGTTCTTTATCAAATTCCTATTCGCTCTGATTGGCGTTATCGTGGCTTGTGGGTATGTAGTGGGTAGATTGCCTAAATCTGACCAGAAAATTGCACAGCAAGCCGTACAGAGGCTCACAGCTACCGAGAAAGAGGACAGGTTGACTAAAGCCATTGCCAAACTCAAGGCGGAGGTGGTGGAGAAACTGAAAGACGGGGAGAGCCACGGGTTGGATTTCAATCAGTCGGATTTCAAGATGACGTTTGACCCACCAAGGGCTTTGAAGGGGAAGTGTGCGAAGATTGGAGGGGTTATGGATACGCAGTGTGGGAGCTTCGGCTTTTTTCAGCTTAAACTTACCACGATACAGCTATGGCAGAAACAGATGGGAGAGCCAGTGATGAATGATATGCAAGCAATGGCGTTGGCGTTTGATGAACAGAAGTCTACTGAATTTGTGACA
>Ga0209777_10007453_pt1 | contig 12151 bp, 12 predicted proteins | sample FrelakmetHBP12HB_FD_187147 | JGI IMG/M metagenome (GOLD analysis project Ga0209777, IMG submission 187147) | Freshwater lake sediment microbial communities from the University of Notre Dame, USA, for methane emissions studies -HBP12 HB (SPAdes)... | ecosystem: Environmental > Aquatic >... | reverse complement strand
GAATGTTTTTGAAAGTATTCGTCCACCGACATGTCCGAGCTGACTATTTTCTGCACGATTGAAGCTATCTCTTCTGGCTCCACGGTATCCCTCCCTCAGATGAAAGATCCTGGCTTATACTGCGAATCTGAGCTTAGTATACCAGATGGTATCTGTTAAATGCAACATTAATATCTATAGCCGATAGTCATGTATAATGGATAGTTGTGTCATGCATGTTACCTCCGATGGCTCACATCTTATTACTCTTTGTAATGCCTGGCCAAAGGACAAGATTATCATTTCTGATTTGTCAGGAAACCTCATTAGTAGTTTTGATACACCAGGTGCTTTTACCTTTGGGGCTACCTATAACGGTAGTAGAAACAGGATTATTTTTAGTGGTGGGCAAGAGTATGATGGTAATCTATATGAAATGAACCCATTAGATGGGTCACTTTCGGGGCCTTTAGTTCAGACTGGATTTACCCAACCATTCCTCGCTTATGATGGAACGAATATTTTGGCCAGTTTCAGTGCCAGTGGGACGCATGGCGTTCTCACTATTCCGATTAGTAAATTCGATGCCAATACTTATGATTATCTTGGAACTATCTCGGTAACTGTAAATACAGGTACCGATGTCAATGGGACGGGCAGTATGATAGCGGCGCATGGTGGCAATTTATATATTGCTTTAGGTATTCCGGAGTTTAACATAGTCTATCAATTTGATTCTGGCTTGAACTTAGCCGGAGAAATTATCATCGCTCAAATCAACCCTGGTCAGGGCATAGGGGCACTAACTTTTATTAAAGATGATCTATTTGTATTGAATGTCAGTACAGATGAACTTTACCGCTATACCTTACTTCCAACTCCTGAATTAATAGGGGAATGGATGCCCTTATCTCAAACCTGTAAGAATACTAAAAGCGGCACAAAATGTAAGATTAAGGGGAACTTTAAGATGCAAAACATTGGAAATCTGGGAGCCAAAGCCTCTCATGTCCACTTTTATCTCTCACGTACTAATTATTATGAAGCGGAAAATATCCTATTGAAGTCAGTGTCTACAGGGGGCATAAAAGCGGGAAAGGGTAAGCGGATCGGATTGAATTACAACTTTCCAACCGGGGTAAATGCCACAGGAAAATATATCACTACTGTAATTGATATATATAACTCCAGTACGGGGCGCAACGAAACGAATAACATTGTAGTCTTTGGGCCAATCGAATAAAGCAGCTAAGGGGGATAGGCACTGCAGGCCGACAAGGCTGATACTTCTACCAGCTTTCCCCCTTTGATCTTTGTAGGAGATGCCATTGTAGGAGGTGGCAATGAAAAAAGGGAATGAGAACGGGAAAGAGATTTATCGGAAGAAGCCTTTCAGCGGAGAAATTACGAGGGACCTTGGTAAGGAGCACCTCGATTTTATCGCGGAATTTAGAAGGATCCCTAAAGGATTACTGAAGCTCACGCCTGATTTCCTAACCGATAAATTTGGAGTCCCTGGAATTGAGGAAAAGAATCCTGACTTAAAGGTTATAGTATTTTGCAAAGATAAAGAACTTCGGAGAATACTGATTGACTTTGGAAACAGGGGGGCGAATCTAACTAAAATTTGGGATGTTCTGAAGAGTCCTGATATTCCTGAATATCTTATCGATGGACATCCAATTGGATTACAGCTTCATGAAGGGGAATTGAGCCCATATTGGAATGATGCGGTTAAAGGCTTTGATGCAAAAAGAAAAGCCTTTTTAGAAAAGGAAAAGGCAATAAGAGGAGCCATTAAGTTGATTATGTCGTTGAAGCCAATTACGTTGAAGCATTTCTACCAAGGTGAAATTCTCTGGGTGAATGGAAAGCTGTCGATGGCACAGGCGGCGCTTGATGACGTAATAGACATATACCTTGATGCGAAAGCTATTCAAGATGGGCTTATAGGTTACCCTGCAAAGTGGGGAATGCCCATTTCTAAACTGGTAAGGGAAAAGTTTAGGCCATTTTCTCAAAAGAGTCATAAGATTTGGAATCGGAGGATCCTGGCCCTCGTCGATGAGCTGATAAGAATCGGGTATTCGGATAAACAAGCCTACATCAAAACCGGTAAGCTTTTGAACCTTGCCTTTCCTCATCTTTACAAAGATTCTGATCCCGACCGAGTCCGGCAGAGGTATAAGGCCTCTCGGAAGACGAGGGTATAATTTTTCGGGGATCTTTAGAAAGCTCCCCAAACTCAATCTATTCAAGCTGGGAATTAATCTTTATACTGAGGGTGTCAGGCTAAAAACTTGACACCCTTTTGCTTTTAAGGAGGTGCCCATGAATCGATTGCGTGAAGTAAGAGTCGTCAAACGGATCACCCAATTTCAGCTACGGCTATCGACAGGTATTCACCAATCAAAGATTTCCATGATTGAGAATCAGTTGATTAACCCCGAGGAAGATGAGAAGAAACGTTTAGCAAAGGCTCTTGGAGCCAAGCCGGAAGAGATTTTCCCGAATAGCTAAGGATTGAGTGAAGGTAGAATTGCAATGACTGGAAAAATGAAATTGACCGATTCCGAAAATATTTTGAAGCTTGTTAATGAGCGAGTGGAGGCCGAACGGGTTGAGTATCAGAAAGCTGACTCTGACCGGGAATCCTCACCTTTTCTGAGCGAGAAGATTCTGAAGGCGCTGAATCGAAACGAAGACGGCGACGCTTCCCTTTTTATCGAGGTTCACCAGGGGCTTTTCTGTTTCGATCATGCGGCGGACCGATGGTACGAATGGGCTGGTCACTTCTGGCGGGAGGATACCGTTGACCGAGCAACTGAGGGATTAAACGCTGTCATTGACCTTTATAGTGAAGAGGCACAGCGGCAGGCATGGAACCGGGTAAAGACTGAAAAGGCTGGGAAATCAGAACAGGCAAAGAAGGACGAGGCGACCGAGGACGCGCTGCTAAAGCGAATCCGGGCCTTGCAGACCAGAGGCCGGAAAGAGAACGTCCTTTTCCTGGCGCGGACCGGGACCGCTTCCCTCGGGATTACAGGCGAGCAATGGGACTTGAACCCCTGGCTTTTAGGGTGTCTTAATGGCGTGATCGATCTTCGGACCGGAGAGCATAGGTCCGGGCGACCGGATGACTTCATTCGAACCGTAGCACCGACCGAATGGAAAGGCATCGATGAATCTGCGGCGACATGGGAGCGATTTCTTGACGGAATCTTTGATGGAGACTCGGGGCTTATTGGCTTCATTCAAAGACTCTTCGGCTATTGTGTCACGGGCCAAACGACAGAACATATCTCGCCTATCCTTTGGGGCCGGGGCCGGAACGGAAAAGGGACCCTTCTCGAAACTCTGGGATATGTCTTAGGACCTTATGCCGGACCGCTTGAAGGCGAGCTGATCCTAAGACAAAAATTCTCGAAACCATCCGGCGGGCCTTCGAGCGATATTATGACGCTTCGGGGCAAGCGGCTTGTTTGGTGTAGCGAAACGGATGAGGGCCGCAAGTTGAATGCAGGAAAGGTCAAGTGGCTTTCCGGCGGGGACACACTCACCGGAAGAGAAGTTTACGGGAAGAGGCAGACCTCCTTCCGACCGACTCACAAACTCCTTCTTTTGACGAATCACAAGCCACACGCGAACGCAAATGATTACGCCCTTTGGAAACGAATCATCCTTATTCCCTTCAATCTATCATTCGTCAACGAACCCACCTTGCCGAATGAAAGACAGGCGGATACTACCCTTCCAGATCGGTTAAGGGCGGAGGCCTCGGGCATCCTGGCCTGGCTTGTGCGGGGTTGTCTTGAATGGCAACGGATGGAATTGAATCCTCCAGTGATCGTTAAGGATTCGATCGAGTCATATAGACAGGAGGAGGATGTCATCGGGCTTTTTATTGAAGAGCGCTGTCAAACCGGGCCGGAATTCGAGATAAGGGCCGGAGACCTTTATCGCGCCTTCAAGGTATGGGCCGAAGAAAATGGAATTAGAGCCGTGACGGGAAGCTCTTTCGGAAAAGAATTTAAGGAGCGTTTCGCGTCAGCCAAGAATTATAAGGGTGTCTTTTATCGCGGGGTAAGCCTAAGTGGACCCTGAACACCCTGAATACCCTGAACACTTATTCAGTAACTTTTGTTTACGGATTTTTAGGTTTCTTATAGGGATTTTATAGAAAAAGTATTCAGGGTATTCAGGCTATGAGTTGAGAAATGAACCTCCTTGAATTGCTTGAACAGGACGGAATCAAAACCAAACGCATGGGGCGGACCTACCGGGCGCGGTGTCCCTGGCATAATGGCCGAACTTCCACTTCCCTTTCAATCGACATGGAAAAAGGGCTTTATTTTTGTCACGGTTGCGGCAAGCATGGGGACGCGATTCAATACCTGAGAGACACGCGGGGGCTGTCCTATCAAGAGGCTTGTCTTGAACTCGGGATTGGTCCTCACCGGGAACGATCAGACCGACAGATTGAAAGGCGGGGATTTGTCCCGAGGGAAACCACGACACCGGGGGACTTGTGGCAACGGAAGGCCGGGACATTCCTTGAATGGGCACAGAAAACCCTCTGGCAGAATCCCGAGGCTCTTGACTTCCTTCATGGCCGGGGGCTTCGAGATGAGACAATTCGGGTGGCGCGTCTCGGATGGAACCCGCGAACCCGGTATGAGGAAAGGACATCCTGGGGCCTCGAACCCTTGCAGGATGAAAGCAGTGATAAGGCGCTATGGCTTCCGAGGGGGCTTGTCATTCCTCTTGTCTTGAGTGGCGCTATCCTTCGGCTGAGGATTAGAAGGCCGACAGGGGGACCGCGATATTACATCATGCCGGGAAGCGACATGCGACCGATGGGCCTTCACCTTGATCGGAAAGCCCTTGTGATTGTGGAATCCGAGCTTGACGGGTTTCTCATCGATCAGGAAGCGGGGGACTTGGCCGGGGTTATCTCCCTGGGAAGTGCACAGGCTAAACCCGATGAGAGAACAGACCACGCCTTGAACGGGGCTAATTTGATTCTGGTAGCCCTTGACTTCGATGACGCCGGGGCAAAGGCAGCATGGCAGTTTTGGCTTAGCACTTATCCGAATGCGCGGCGCTGGCCCTGCCCTATTGGGAAAGATCCTTCAGAGGCATTCCAGAAGGGGCTTTCTATCCGGGCATGGGTAGAGGCAGGCTTGACCGTCAAACCCTCTTCTCTGCTAAGAGAGAAGCCCACAGAGGCCGCTATTGAGCCCTTCCCGAAAGAATGGCTTGAACGATATGACGATACACAGCTTGAACGGCTTGCCATGATGACAATGGACGGCGGGCTTTCGGATATTGAGGCAGAGCAACAATTCTTAGGCAGAAATGGGCAAGGACTATTCCCCGATATCCACCAAGAAACGAATGACAGGAACTTGACACGGGTTTTTGGAAAAAGACTGGACTGGGAACATGAAAACCGAGCTTGAACTCCAAGATATAGAGGCCATTGCTCAAAGGGTTTTGGATCTTCTCAGGCCTGCTCTCCGGGGTGTGTCGAAAGATGCCGAGCAAGACACCATTTTCGATGTGAATGGATTGGCCAAGTATCTCCAGGTGAATCCATCCTGGGTTTATAAACAAATTTCTCTCCATGCAATTCCATACTTCAAGTCTGGAAAATATTCCAGGTTCAGGAAAAAGGATGTCGATAGATGGATAGAGAGCCAACAAGTGAGACCTCTTTCTCCCCTTGGGGCACTCAAAAACACAAGACGGCCTCATGATAATTAGTCAACTTCCGTATGGAAAACGCTATGTAGTTTCCGAATGTTATAAGCGGGTGTGCTCTGAATTGTGCACTTGAAAGGGTCTGTCATTGAAAAAAAATGCTTGACAATGTTAATTTAACTATGTTAATATTCTGAATATGGAAGTGGAAGACTGGAACCCCGAGAGAGTAAAGCGACTGAGGAAGGCCTACAGGTTAACCAGAAAGCAATTAGGCGACCTTACAGGTGTGACCATTACAAGCATCTACCTTTGGGAGATGGGACAGAGGAAGCCGAGCAGAACGGCGGAGATTCTATTGTCGAGGATTGAGGAAGAACTGAAGGGAAGAGTTATCACAAGCAAGAGAAAGAGAGGAGGCGAAAACCATGGCAAAAGGGATTTATAAGCGCGGAGGTATCTGGTGGATAAGGTATGCAGGTCTGGACGGAAGGATTGTCAGAGAATCCTCGAAGTCTGCCAAATTCAAAGAGGCAGAGGGTTTGCTCATCGAGAGGAAGCAAGGCATTAAGGAGGGGAAAGCACCGGAGACAAAGCACATAGCGAACCACATGTTCAAAGAGTTGTCAGAAGAATATTCAAAATGGGCAGAACGGCAGAGAAGTTTCAAGAGCAAAACCTATTTCATTGACCAGTTGAAAGAGGCCTTCGGGAATCTTCCGTTGAGGCATTTCAGTTCTATGCTCTTGGAACAGTATCAAACGGAAAGACTCCAAAAGGGGAATAAGCCTGCCACGGCCAACAGGTTGCTTGCTACGTTGAAGCATATGTTCACGAAGGCCGTCGAATGGGAGATGGTGGAAGAGGCAACCCTGAAGCGGATCAGGAAGGCGAAATTCCTGGAGGAGAACAACCAGAGATTGAGGTTTCTTTCGGCGGAAGAATGCCAGGAACTCATCAAAGCATGTCACCCACACCTGAAGCCGATCGTGGTCACTGCCCTCAATACCGGGATGCGCAAATCGGAAGTGTTAGGCCTTACGTGGGACAAGGTAGACCTGAAGCATGGATTCATCCTTCTTGACCAAGGCGACACGAAGAATGGCGAGCGGAGAGAAATCCCGATCAACGACACTCTACGGGAGACCCTTGCAGAACTGTTCCAGGGTACGAAGGAAAGACCACGGAGAATCGATATTCCTTATGTCTTTTATGACCCTACTGCCGAGAAGGCTTACAAGGATGTTAAGAGGTCTTTTGCTTCAGCCTGCAAGCGAGCGAAGATAACAAACTTCCATTTCCATGATACCCGCCACACGTTCGCGTCTCTTTCGGTGATGGGCGGTGTCGACTTGACCACGGTCAAGGAACTCCTGGGCCATAAGCATTTAACCATGACTCTCCGGTATGCTCACCTTGCACCCAGCCACAAAGTCAAGGCGGTGGATATCCTGGACTCTGTCATGAACAAGAAACCAAGTGCACAATTAGAGCACAAAAAAGAGGTTGCAAGCGAATGAACACGACTCACAACCCCTCGATTTTACTTGGTGGAGCTGAACGGGATCGAACCGTCGGCCTCCTGAATGCCATTCAGGCGCTCTCCCAGCTGAGCTACAGCCCCGATCACTAAGTCCAAAAAAAATAACACAAATTAGAATGGATTGTCAATTCAAACATTTTTCAATAAAATGGTGAAAAAGGAGAGGAGGTATTGCCATGGGGTCAACGAATGGCCAGTTCCGAATCGAAAAGGATTCAATGGGTCCTGTCAAGGTTCCGAAAAAGGTTTATTATGGCGCCCAGACCCAGAGGGCGGTTGAGAATTTTCCGGTGAGCGGGTGGCGGTTTCCGAGGGAGTTCATCAGAGCACTGGGCCTCATCAAATCCGCTTCCGCCCGGACAAACTTTGAATTGGGGCTCCTCCAGGGAAGAATTGCCAGGGCCATTGAAGAGGCATCCGATGAAGTAACGAAAGGCAGATGGGACGATCAGTTCGTTCTCGACGTTTTTCAGACGGGGTCCGGGACATCGACCAACATGAACGCAAACGAGGTCATCGCCAACCGGGCCAACGAGATCCTTAACGGGGAGAAGGGAATCTACAGGCCCGTTCATCCCAACGACCATGTGAACCTGGGCCAATCGAGCAACGATGTCTTCCCTTCAGCCATCCACATTGCCTCTGTCAGTCTCCTCATGGAAAGGCTGCTTCCCGCCTTAGGAGATCTTCACAAATTGCTTAAGGACAAAGAAAGGGAATTTTATCCAGTCCTTAAAATTGGCCGCACCCATCTGCAGGATGCCACGCCCATTCGACTGGGACAGGAATTCGGTGGATACGGGCGTCAGGTGGAACTTGGGATAAAGCGGGTTGAGAGAGCCATGGAATCCCTTTCCGAACTTGCCCTTGGAGGCACGGCGGTAGGGACGGGGATCAATACCCATCCCTCGTTTGCCAGAAAAGTGATCCGCATCATCAATCAGAGGATCGGGTGGCGATTTCAGGAAGCGAGGGATCATTTTGAGGCCCAGGGAGCAAAAGATGGCCTGGTGGAGATGAGCGGGATGTTGAAAACGGTCGCGGTGAGCCTGATCAAAATCGCCAATGACATCCGGTGGATGGGATCGGGCCCCCGTAGCGGGATAGGTGAAATCCTTCTCCCGGAGACTCAGCCTGGTTCCTCCATCATGCCCGGAAAGGTCAACCCCGTCATTCCGGAATCACTTATCCAGGTCAGTGCCCAGGTCATTGGAAACGACACGGCCATCTCTCTCGGAGGCTTGAGCGGAAATTTCGAATTGAACGTGATGATGCCATTAATCGCCCATAACTTGCTCGCCTCGATCTCTCTTCTCGCCAATGGTGTGGACAATTTCTCAAGGCGATGTCTTCGAGGACTCAAAGCGGACCCGGAACGCTGTGAGGAGACGATCGAAAAGAGCCTTGCCCTTGCCACGGCCCTGACGACCAGGATCGGGTACGATGAAGCCGCTCGGATCGCGAAGAAGGCCTACGGCCATCGGAAGACGATCCGTCAGGTGGTGGAAGAGGAGGGGCTGCTCCCGAAGAGCGAGTTCAATCGTCTCCTCGATGTTCGATCGATGCTCGCTCCATCGAAAAAGAGATCAGACGTCGGAGATCAGAGGTCAGAAGTCAGAGGGAAAAGGTGAAAGGTGAAAGGTGAAAGGTGAAAGGAAGAACACATAGAGGCGGGATTTTCAATTCGCAATCCGAAATTCGCAATTGAAAGGAGACTTGACAGGGGAGGGAAGGGATGGATACCTTTAAATTGATAGAGATGGAAAGGAGGCTGATTCGATATGTATTTCGTTACGGTATCAGAGATGCTTGGAACAGGGGGCGAAAGGATTGCAAAAGAGGTGGCGAACGAGCTCCAATATAGCTACTACGGCGAGGAAGAGCTCTTCAAGGCTGCAGAGGCAATGGGCTTTCTTTTGGATGTTCGGAACCTGGACGAAAGGAGCCCTGCCTTCTTCGAGAAGTTTTTCAGCGAAAAGCCAAAAGTCTACCTCGACCGGCTCCAGTCCGTGATTTTAGAGGTGGCCAAGAAGGGAAATGCCGTCTTCTTCGGGAGAGGAAGCCAGCTTCTTCTGAACTCATTCGATTGCGCCCTTCACGCCCTTGTGACGGGTTCCTTGGAGAAGAGGATCGGACGGGTGATGAATGCGAATCGTGTAGAAAGAGAAGTGGCTGAAAGAATCGTTCGTCATTCGGACCATGATAAAAGGGGATTTGTGAGATTTGCCTACGATGAAGACTGGCTCAACCCTCAGCTTTACGACTTGATCCTGAACACCGACATCTTGAGCATTGGTTCTGCGGTCAGGATCATCGTCGATGCGGCCAAATCGGACGAGATCAAGGCCTGCGGCATTGATTCCATCCGATCCTTGGGAAAGCTGTCCCTCCAGCGTAAGATCGAAGCTGCTCTTCTTGAGAGAGGAATTGCAAATCCTCATCTCTTCGTCACCATTGAAGACGTGGACAGGGTGCGTGTTTACGGGCTCGCCGGGAGTTCCGAAGAGAAAGAAGCGGTTGAAGGCCTTGTGAAGCAAATAGAGGGCGTCAAAACTGTTGTCAACGACCTGGCCGTTTTGAGAGGGCCAATGAGCGGCGTGTAACAGTAGTAGCTGTTAACGTGTGCTCAATATATTACCGACTACCTGCCACATGAGGGGCTAATCCTTCATGAGCGCTGCCCCTCCGGTTTTCGCATATTTAGAAAATATGCAGCTTATAACCCCTCTTACCCCTCACAAATAAGCTTCATACATCAAATTTTTATCTTTTAGTTTCAGTATGTTATAAAATTTTTTTAAAAAAAATCAAAAATATCTTGACAAAGAATTCGCTTTTGTGTATTAATTAGTCGTACACTAAGTGAAAAATTGCACAGCGGGTTAACGTTAAACCAAAGATGGGGGCTAAAAATCAAGAAAGCAAGCTGAGATATAAAACGTTGGAGGAGTCGCCACAGGAAGGGGGGACGCAGGCTCAATGAGTGATATTGAAAGAAGAGGTTGGATCGTAACGTTTGCTGGCATGGGGGTGAACCTGTGCCTCGGTGTCCTCTATTCGTGGAGTGTTTTTGCCAAAGCCTTGGTCGACCAGCTTCACTGGACCAAGACCAATGCCTCTTTGCCATATACGATTGCAATCATCGTGTTCGCGATCTTCATGGTTCCCGCCGGCCGTGTCACGGATAAATGGGGCCCAAGACTCGTTATTACCTTTGGTGGGATTTTTGCGGGGGGAGGAATGATTCTGGCGAGCCTCAACCAGACCCTGGGCCTATTGGTCATTTCTTTTGGAGTCCTGGTGGGGATCGGGATCGGAATGGGTTATGCGGCTGCCACTCCGGCCGCCGTGAAGTGGTTCGGTCCCCACAAGAAAGGACTGATTTCCGGGATTGTGGTCGCAGGCTTCGGCCTCGGGTCGGTCTATATTGCCCCTTTAACCAATTACCTTATCAAATTCGGCATCGATCGAGCCTTTCTGATCGAGGGGATCATCTTTCTCCTGGCCATCGTTGTCATTGCTCAGCTCCTCTCCTTTCCGCCCAAAGGTTATGTGCCAGCCGCTGCGGTTGCTCCTGTTCGGGGACAGAAACAGCAGGCCTATTGTGCGGTAGCCCCTCATGAGTACGAATGGCACGAAATGATGAAGACCCCTTCTTTTTACGTCATATGGTTCATCTATTTGCTCGGGGCATTCGCCGGGCTCATGATCATTGGCCATCTGGCGAAGATAGCGGATATGCAGGTCGGGATAAAGTATGGGTTTGTTCTCGTTGCCCTTCTGGCGATCCTGAATGCCGGAGGCCGAGTCTGTTCAGGCTGGCTGGGTGATAAGATCGGTCGGACCAATACATTATTTATTGTTCTTCTCATCCAGGCCTTCAACATGTTTCTCTTTGGAACCTATTCAACCGTGGTGACCCTGACCATCGGGGTTCTCATTGCGGGATATTGTTATGGGTCACTTCTTTCCCTTTTCCCATCCATTACCTATGAATATTACGGAACGAAAAATGCGGGGATGAACTACGGCATCGTTTTTACGGCCTGGGGCGCTGGCGGGGTGATCGGGCCGATTGTTGCCGGGAAAGTTGCGGATATGACGGGTGCCTACCATCAGGCTTATCTGGTTGCTTCGATTCTGTGCGTGGCTGGAGGCATGCTGACATGGCTGATACGGCCTCCCAAAGCTGTGAAGGAGATGGCCGTGGCCCCGACATGAAGAAGATATTAAGCCCTACGAAAAATATGGAACTTCAATCAGGGAGGGAACTATGAAAGCGGAGAAAGGGATTCCACAGATCGTTGAAGAAGAAAAAGTCTATATGCCGCCCAATGAGATTGCTCGGAAGGCCTACATCAAGCGGATGGAAGAATATAAGGAGATCTACGGGAGGTCCATCAAAGATCCGGAGGGTTTCTGGGGAGAGATGGCGGAGCAGCTCGACTGGTATAAGAAGTGGGATAAGGTTACGGAGTGGGATTTCAGCCGCCCCGAAATTCGGTGGTTTATGAACGGCAAGCTCAACGCCAGCTATAACTGCCTGGACCGGCACCTGTCGAGCTGGAGGCGCAACAAGGTCGCCCTGATCTGGCAGGGAGAACCTGTGGAGGAGAACCGGGTCTTTACCTATCAGCAGCTTCACTATCATGTCTGCAAGTTTGCCAATGTTCTTAAGAAGTTTGGAGTGAAGAAGGGGGATCGGGTCTCGATCTATCTGCCGATGATTCCGGAGCTTCCCATTGCGATGCTGGCCTGTGCGCGGATCGGAGCGATTCACAGCGTGGTCTTTGGGGGGTTCAGTGCAGAGGCGCTGAAGGATCGGATCAATGATTGCGGGTCGAAGGTGTTGATTACGGCGGACGGGTACTATCGGAGCGGGAGGATTGTGCAGAACAAGGTGAGTGCGGAAGAGGCGCTCAAACA
>Ga0209777_10007452_pt1 | contig 12153 bp, 11 predicted proteins | sample FrelakmetHBP12HB_FD_187147 | JGI IMG/M metagenome (GOLD analysis project Ga0209777, IMG submission 187147) | Freshwater lake sediment microbial communities from the University of Notre Dame, USA, for methane emissions studies -HBP12 HB (SPAdes)... | ecosystem: Environmental > Aquatic >... | reverse complement strand
CGGCACGTAGCACGCGAGCTGCACGACGCCCTTAGCCAGGAGTTCGCGGCCGTCGGGATGGAAATCGATCTGCTTGCGGGCCGGCCGCCCCAGTCGAGGGCGGACCTGCGCGAACGCCTGCTCTCGGTTGGCCAAAAAATAGCCCAGTTGGCCGAGGCCTGTCACCGGGTCTCTTACCGCCTGCATCCTTCCGTGCTCGACGATCTCGGGCTGGAGGTTGCACTCCAGGAAGAATGCAGGGTTTTCGAAGATCGCCACGGTCTGGAGGTCGCCTTCTGCTCAACGGAACTGTCCGAGAACCTCCCCGCGGAAGTCGCGCTTTGCCTCTACCGCATAGCCCAGGAGTCCTTACGGAATATCGCGCGCCATGCCGGCCCCACCAAGGTGTGGGTGTCCCTGCAGGCCGACGACGCGCAGGTTGTCCTGATGGTCCGGGATCAGGGCAAGGGTTTTGACGCGCAGTCCCGCAAGACAGGGCTGGGTTTGGTGAGCATGGAAGAGCGGGTCCGGCTGATTCACGGTAGCCTGTCCATCCGGTCGCAGCCGGGCAAAGGTACTTGCGTTGAGGCCATTGCGCCTCTGGTCCGCAACCAATGAGCAGACACACGGTTCTCCTGGCGGATGATCACGCCATTGTTCTCGAGGGCCTGCGCCGCGTTCTGGAACCGGAATTCGAAGTGATTGGGAACGTGGGCGATGGCCGATCGCTGGTAGACGAGTTCGAGCTCCTGCACCCGGACGTCGTGGTGGTAGACATCTCTATGCCGGTGATGAGCGGGATCGACGCAGTCCGCTTGATTCACCGAGCCAATCCCAGCGCGGTGGTGGTCTTTCTAACCATGCATCCGGACGTGGCCTACGCCCGGGAAGCACTGAAAGCCGGCGGCACTGCCTACGTGCTGAAAAGTTCAGCCGGGACTGAACTGCTGACTGCGATCCGCTGGGCGCTGGCTGGACGGCGTTACGTCACGCCTTCCCTGGCGGAGGCCTTGGCCACAGCCCGGCCAGAGGATGGGGGTGGTGGTCTGCGCGAGATGCTGACCCCGCGTCAGATCGAGATTCTGCCCCTCTTGGCCGAGGGTCGTACCGCCAAGGAAATCGCCGAGCTATTGCATCTCTCGCCCCGGACGGTCGAATTCCACAAGTACCGGCTGATGCGGGAACTCGCAGTCCGCACGACCGCGGAACTGACGCGGATCGCGATCAAACACCACATCCTGTGAGGGCTTCGCCGAAGACTGCCGACGGGCAGACTGCCGTCCAGGCTGCACGACCGGGGAGGCACTTTTCAACCCGGCAACCCCGGCGAGTACACGTACACCTTCGGTAGGCGTCCGCGCGGACGGCACCCAGAGCGTGGAGCCGAGAGTCCAGTGCAATCTCACACGTGCGTGCAGCCCCACGCCCAACTGAATGCCGCACTACATTAGAATGGTCCATCGAGGCGACTATCATGAGTAGCGAGCAGAGCATCGGGTTACTGAACCAGTCCGTGGCGGATGAACTGGCGGCAGTCCACCAGTACATGTACTTCCATTTCCACCTGGACGATCAGGGCTTCGCGCCGCTGGCGAAGCTGTTCAAGCGCACCGCCATCGCGGAGATGGGCCATGTCGAAGCGTTAGCCGAGCGGATTCTTTTCCTGAAGGGCGATGTTCAGATGGCGGCGGCCGTGCCGGTCGAGACCATCACCGACCCGGCAGCAATGTTAGCCAAGGCGATCGAAATGGAACAGGGTAGCGCCCGTGACTACAACGGCGCCGCGCAGACCTGCGGGGCCAGCGCCGACGCCGTATCGAAACAGCTCTTCGAACACCTGGTAGCCGACGAAGAGGGACACCAGAACGAATTCGAGCGGCAACTGGAAAACATCCGGCGCTTTGGCCTCAGCTATCTCGCGCTGCAATCCTTTGGCACTGCCACCGCGCCGGAACCGGCGTAAGCGGTTTCGGACGCCGCCGAAAGCGTAACTGAGAAATCCGATGAAGAAAGCGCGCGTCGGAATTGTGATCCTGCTGATTCTGGGGTCGGCCATTGTCGCGGCGTATTCCCTGTCCCCAACCGTTCGCCTCTTCGCGCTCTCGGTGGCGGGCCACAGCCCGGTCTGCCCGGTGTCGAAGGCCATCTACTCACGGGCGAACGTGGACGAGACAACCCGCATCAAGGACCGCATTCTCGCGGCGAGCCATTTCGTCAGGGAAGACAGCGGACTCGAACTCTGGGACACTCCCAAGGGCCAGTTCTGGATCCCGAAGGGAAACCGCTACGTCCTGCCGTTCAATCTCGCCGAGATGGAGCGGCATATCTACGGCACGGGCGACCATTTCATCCATCCCGGCGACATCGTGCTCGACTGCGGCGCCAGCGACGGGGACTTCACGCGCGAGGCCTTGGAAGCCGGCGCCGCAAAGGTTGTGTCGATCGAGATCTCGCCGTCGAGCGCGGAGTGTATCCGGCGCAATCTGGCGGCGGAGATCGCCGCCGGACGGGTCGTCGTTTACCCAAAAGGGGTTTGGGACAAAGACGATACGCTCACTCTGAATGTTGATGACACGAACTTCGCGGCCAACAGCGTCGTGATGAAGTCGGAGGCGGCTCGGCCGGCGGTGCAGGTTCCGCTGACGACCATCGACAAGCTCGTCGCCGAGCTCGCGTTGGCGCGGGTGGATTTCATCAAGATGGACGTCGAGGGCGCGGAAACGCGGGCGATCGCGGGGGCGAGAGCGACGCTGACCCACTTCAAACCTCGCCTGGCGATCGCCACGGAGCACAGGCCGGACGATGAGTTCGCGATACCGGCCGCGGTCCGCGGTGTTCGCTCGGATTATCGGATGGAGTGCGGCCCGTGCCTCGAGGCCAATGGGCACGTGCGCCCGGACGTACTCTACTTCTTCTGAGGGATCGCCGGGCAATCGCCTGTTGTTCTTAGCGCCGGTTCAGGTGGGGCCGCACACGAAGACGGCCAAGAGAAGAGTCCGCAAGTCGAAAGCGAACCAAGAATGTGGCACTTCAACCGAGTCGATTCTTGGCACCAAAGCGAGTTACCTGATCTACTTGTCGGCTGACGATCGGACTTCCATCCCGCCCTTGCGCGCGCCTCCGCTAAGTTGCCCGCCACAGAGCTTAGTCTGGAGTATACTGTCAACCACTATCAACCCAAAATGATGGAAATCCCAGAACACCTGGTGGTGCCTTTGAGCCGATGCGGATTTGCGCGCGGCCGGCGTGTCACCACACCGCACCTTTTTCGTCAACAACTGACACAGGTTCCCGCCTTCGGCCAGGCAGTTGCATCAGCCTTATCGAGGAGGAGGAGACGAATATGAACCGCATACGATGGTCAGCCCTGCTTCGTAGGGAAGCGGCGCTTAGTTGCGCGCTGCTGTTGCTCATGACCCCTTCTGTCTTCGGACAAGATTACCCGCCACCGCCCAGCTTCTCGCCAGACCTGTTGGACAATCTGGTGGGACGTATTGCCCTGTATCCCGATCCGCTTCTGGCCCAAGTCCTCGCCGCGGCGACTTTCCCGGACCAGATTCCCGACGCGGCGGCGTGGGCCGATCAGAACCGCTATCTGCGGGGCGACGACCTCGCGAACTCCATCGTTCAGGCCAACCTGCCCTGGGATCCCAGCGTCCAGGCGCTGCTCCCCTTCCCCACCGTGCTCGACACGCTGGCGCAGGACATGAACTGGATTTCACAACTGGGCAATGCCGTTCTTGTGCAGCGTCCGGACGTCATGGATGCCGTGCAGCGGATGCGCCGGAGAGCGGAGAGTTACGGTTACCTGCGATCCGGGGCGCAAATCCGGGTGGTGAATTCCGGCAACTGGGTGGAAGTGCTCCCTGTGAATCCCGGCTATGTCTGTATTCCCATGTACGACCCATTTGTGGTGTACGCACCGCCTCGCCCCGGGTTCTTCCTTGGCGGCGCCATCGGCTTCGGAGGAGGCTTTGTGATCGGCTCGAGCTTCGGCTCGTGGGGCTGGGGCGGCGGCTTCGACTGGCGCGCCCATTCCGTCATCGTCCACAACACAGTCTGGGGCCGCACTTGGGCCAACCGGGGCGCCTACGTGCACGGCTGGGGCAACTGGAACGGCGGGCGCTGGCGGCAGACCGTGGTCAATCGCAACGTCACGATCAACCGGAAGGTGACCATCAGCCGCAACGAGAATTTCAACCGGAATGAGAGCATCAATCGCACACAGAACTTCAACCGCAACGAGAATTTGAATCGCACTACGCAGCAGCCGGCGAACACGCGGGACGTCTATCACGGAAATCAAAGATTTGCCGTCACGCCGAACCGCGGCTATGAGCAGCACGCCGAACCCGAGCATTCCGGGGCGTTTCATGGAACAGAGAATGGCCGTGGCGAACATGCCGCCGCGGCATGGGGCCGCGCCAGTCGCGGTGGCAATGAGAAAGGAGGACGCCGGTGAACAAGACATCGTGGAAGGCCACGGGCGCGATCGTGCTCGCAGCCGGAATGCTCAGTGCCCAGACACCGCAGAGGACTTTCGCGACGCCCGAGGCGGCCGTTGACGCGCTGATCGCCGCCGTGAAGTCGGGCAATACCGACGAGATGGCCGCCGTGCTCGGCGAGGAAATGAGAGAGCAGTTTCGGCCAGGAGATCCAGTGTTGAGCGATCTCGACCGCGCCGAGTACCTCCAGGCCGCACAGATTGCGAAAAAGATCGAGAACGACGCGATTCCGGATCACCTGATTCTCTACGTGGGCGCCAATGAATGGCCGTTCCCGGCGCCACTGGTGAAGGACGGGGATGGGTGGCGTTTCGACGGCAAGGCCGGCAGGCAGGAGGTTCTGGACCGGCGTATCGGCCACAACGAAATGCACACAGTCGAGATTTGTTTCGGCTACGTGGAAGCGCAGACGGATTACGCCCGCACCGATCACGATGGCAACGGCATTCTCGAGTTTGCCCAGCATCTGATCAGCACGCCAGACCGTCACGACGGACTCTACTGGCGCGACGGCACCGGGTCGAGTCCTTTCGGACCGTCCGTGGCCGAATCCGACAGACTCGTCTCACCCGGTGATGCCGCGGGAACGGCCACCACGCCCAGGCCGCGTCATCATCGGGGCTACCACTTCCGGATCCTCACCGCTCAGGGTGAGAATGCCGTCGGTGGCGCGCGCAATTTCCTGATCGAGGGCCATCTGCTCGGCGGCTTCGGCCTCATCGCCTGGCCGAAGGAGTACGGCGCCACAGGAATTCAGACCTTCATCGTGAATCAGCTCGGCGTCGTCTACGCAAAGGATCTGGGAGCGGACACCGCCACCGTTGCACCCGCGATCAGCGCCTTCAATCCGGATCCGAGTTGGAAGAAACTCGATCCCGCCGAATAAGCGGACAGTATGAAGGGGAAGGGCCCGTGGGAGGTACGCACCTGAAGGGCAGCCCTTTCCCCCGCACGGATTCCCGCCGCTGTTCACTCCAGAAGCTGGATCTGGTTGAGTTCGTGCATTTGTCGGCAGTCCTCCGCTGCACTCTGCGATTGAACTCAGCGAGCATCGCACCCACCGCTTTCCTCCAACCCGCGCTGAGATTTACTCCGAAGAACACCCAGGAGCGGAGGATGATGCCGCTCGGCGAACACTCGAGCGGATGCTTCGCCGGACTCGATTGATCACTGGGCAATTCGCATCAATTCCCTTTGGGGTGGACCCGAGCCGTTGCGGCTGGTGCCGACGGATTGTAGGCTCGGGGCAGGAACGGATGTGCTAGATCACGGTGTAAGCGTTGCCGGACAGGAGACTCCCCATGACCAACGTCCGCATCCCCACGTCTCGCGGCGAGGCTCCTATCCGAAAAGTGTAATGGCACTTGAGGCCCTTTGGATGCTTGAACTTGCGAGCTGACGCGGCTTCCGCGAGTTCGCGCAGCCCCACGTATCTGCGCCCGGCAACCCCAGAGATGCCGAAGGTGCTGGCATCCTTGATTCTCTGGGAAGGAATGCCGGACTGTCGGAACGGGTGGGACCCCGCTCCAAGAGCCGAATCGGTTCGCAGTTCCTTGGAGTCCAAGGAAATCAGGCATGGCAGAGGAGGCGTCGGCCCGCGCGCGGCGCATTGCCTCTACCACGGCAGACCCACGGCGCGGTAGCAAGTCTACAACTCATTGATGGAAAAACGCTTATCCCCAATTACACTTTTGGGACAGGAGCCCGCGGCGAGATGCCTGCCTACCTGGCCGCTCCGCCCTCCACCGGTCGCGTACCGGGCGTCGTCGTCCTTCACGACGTCGCCGGCATGAGCCAGGACCTCCGTAGTCAAGCCGATTGGCTCGCCGCCGAGGGCTTCCTCGCCGTGGCGCCCGAACTCTACCACAACGGCGGACGCCTCTCCTGTATCCGTGCCGTCATTCGCGACATCATCGCGCGCAGCGGACCCACCTTCGACGACATCGAATCCGCCCGTGCCTGGCTCTCGCTCCAACCAGGCTGCACCGGACGCGCCGGCGTTATCGGCTTCTGCATGGGCGGCGGATTCGCCCTGCTGCTGTCTTCCGGCCACGGCTTCTCCGCCTCCAGTGTCAACTATGGAGGACAGCTCCCTGCCGACGTCGATACCTTCCTCGCTGCAGCCTGCCCCATCGTCGCCAGCTACGGCGCCAGGGACCGCTGGAATCAAGGCGTCGCCGTCCAGCTCGAGCGCGCGCTCGTAAGCGCCCTCGTCGCCCACGACGTCAAGGAATACCCCAACGCCGGCCATTCGTTCATGAACAACCACGAGAGCCTCTGGTTCAAGGTCCTGCGCTTCGCCGGTGTCGGTTATGACGAGCAGTCCACCCTTGACGCCCGCCGCCGCATCGCCGCGTTCTTCCACACCCACCTTCAGCCCTAGCGGGGTCCGGTCAGGCGTGGACGATGCCCCGAATCGCCGGCGGACGACAGAAATCAGGACGCTGCGGTTGCCTGCCGCAGCGCAGGCCACCGCGCGCGGGAGAACCTCCGGCGCTGGTCGGAATTGCAGCACCTCTTTGTCGTCGCGAGTTGGATCACCCTTCGAGTCTCCGCCGCCTCAAGAGGCGTCGAAAGGACGTCGTAGGCGCCGGCGGCAAGTGCATCCACCCAGAGTCGGTCGTCCGCGGTACGCGATGCGATGATGACGGGAAGTCCGGCGCCCATGGCTGAGATCTCCGCCAGGAGATCCTGCCACCCGCCTTCCGCGGCTTCTTCCACGACGACAGTGTCAAAGGTCGCTTGGTGGACGAGCATCCACGCCTCCGCGCACGTGCGCGCCGTCACCATGCGGCGCCGCAGGTCCTGCAGAGCCTCATCCAGATCGCTCGCGAGTTGGCCGGTGGCATCGACGACCAGGATCCGGGCAAGGCGTTCCGAAGGGCGGAGACTCGACATGATCCCAAACTAGCCTCTTCCTGTTTCACCAAAATGACAGCTTCTTGAATTCTCAGAAAACGGCAGTTCGAATATCGAATTGTCATTACCCAGATATGCGCGAGACCTCACCGGCGGTTCTGAGCCGCTACATGCCGGGAGAGAGCGGGAACGCGTTTCTGCGGTACCACCGGCCCAACCTCGGCTGAAACTCGTTGCGGCTCAGGCGACTTCTTTTTTCGCGGGCCCGTCGTCCTCGGACGGGCCGAAATGGGGCGCGATCATGTCTTCGGCGGTGCGCAGAGCATCGTCGGCCGAAGCGCCACGTTTTACAAGCAGTGCAATCATGAGCGAGGCGACACGGTTCTGCTCGCGGACATAAGTAGGATGATGAAGGCGTCGTGAACAGTTCTCGAGATCCATCGGAGCTTTCCTCCCGAGTCTCCCCACGTTACCACGGCGGGCTTGGCCGTACCGCAAGAGGGCGATAAGCCCGAGAGGTCCCGGCGGTCATGCCTGCCCGGCTCACACCAGCGCCCGGCCGGCATGTTGCTTTGAAATCGTATTGCAACTATACCCTCATGCGCACCTGACAGCCGCCCGCTACCCTGTGACAGGAGGACGGCAATGATAAGCCGCAGAGATATCCTGCGCTGGTCGGGCGCGGGGCTGGCATCTGTAGCTGGCACGAGTATGCGAGCGGAGTCTCCGCGGAAAGCGTTGCTGGTTGTGCTCGACGGCTGCGGGCCGGACCACCTCGGGCAAGCCGAATGTCCGAGCCTGCGGCGCTTCGCGCGAGGCGGAAGAACGATCATCGCCCACGCCGTGATGCCCACCGTGACGAACGTCAACGCCGCTTTGCTCGGCCTCGAAATCCTGGCGCGGAAGGGCGCGCCGATGCATCCGGCGGGATATCGCGGCCGGGCGCGCTTCACCAAGGGCTGGGCGCGGTCGCCGGATGCAGCGGCGGAAGTAGTCAATCTGGCAAATGCGCTTATCGAGAAGACCAGAGCCGAGTACGCCCCGAGTTGCCAGCCCATGACTCGTGACACCTTCGACAGGTCCAGCGCGGAAGAGCCCTCGCGGGGCCGATCAGTTCACCACCTGCACGCTTCCCTTCAGGCGGATATCTTGCGAAGAAGCTCCTACCATGATGTCGAGCGCACCGGGTTCCACCACCCAATGCATGTCCTGGTTCAACAGCGCCAGCTCTTCCGGAGTCAGCGTGAAGGTTACGGTCTTCACGTCACCCGGCCGAAGCGAGACACGCTCGAAGCCCTTCAACTGCTGTACCGGAGTGGCGACCGACCCGGTTACGTGGTGGATGTACAGTTGGACGACCTCATCGCCTTCCCGCTCGCCCGTATTCTTCACGTCCACGCTGACCTGCAGTTGGCCTTCTGGCCTGATCTGTCCGGGCGTGATCCGCAGATTGCTGTAATCGAACTTCGTGTAGCTCAGGCCGTATCCGAACTCATAGAGCGGCGTAGCCGGCATATCGGCGTAGCCCCTCCTCATCCGGTCTTGTTTCGACGGCTTGTAATCGTAGTAGACGGGTAACTGGCCCGAATGGCGGGGAACGGTAATCGCGAGACGGCCGCCGGGATTGTAGTCGCCGAAGAGGATGTCGGCGACTGCTTCGCCGCCGCGCTCTCCCGGCAACCACGCCTCCAGGATCGCCGGTACGTGCTCCGAGGTCCAACGCGTCGATAAAGGCCTTCCGTTGATCAGGACCACCACGGTCGGCGTGCCGGTTTCATAGACGGCCTTCACCAGGTCCTCCTGATAGCCGGTCAAGTCCAGGTTGGCGACGTCCGAGCCCTCGCCGTCGGTCCTGAGTTCGCCCTCCTCATGGCCCAACTCACCCATGCGCTCTCCGACAACGACCACAGCAATCTGCGCGTTTTTCGCCGCTCTTGTGGCCTCCGCGAATCCGCTCTTGTCGCCACCAATGACGTTGCACCCCTTGGCGTACTCCACTTTCGTCCCCTGCGGGACTTTTCCCTTGACGCCTTCGAGAACGGTCACCACGTGCTGGAGAATCGCCTGGGTCGTATAGTCGCCCAATTGACTGGACACTGCGTCGGCATTCGGACCGATGATTGCGATCGATTTAAGGTCCTTCTTCATTGGAAGCAGATTCTTGTCGTTCTTTAGAAGCACCATGCCTTCTCGGGCGGTGCGTAGAGCCAGGTCCTGATGCTCCTTCGTGTGGATGACCTTGGCCCCCCGCTCCGGATCGACGTAGGGGTGCTCAAAAAGGCCGAGCTTGAATTTCTGCGTCAGCACGCGACGGACCGCCCGGTCGATCAGCGTCATTGAAACCTTGCCCTCCTCCACGTTCTCGATGAGCGGCTTCATGTAGGCAGGCTCATAGGTGATGTTGAGATCCACGCCCGCCTTCAATCCGAGCGCGCCGGCTTCCTTCTGCGTGGCCACGATGTTTTCGTAGATCAGTGTGCTGAATCCGCCCCCCTCGCTGAGCACCAGCCCCTCGAAACCGAGCTCCTCCCGGAGCATCTTGGTCAGGAGCTTCTCGGATCCGTGAGTAACGACCTCGTCCACCTCCGGATATCCTGCCATGACTCCGAGGCCTCCGGCTTTTGTGAGCCCGGCAATCCACGGTGGGAGGAAAATCGCACGCAGCCGCCGTTCGGAAACTTCGACCGCACCACGCTCCAGGCCGCCAGCCGGCTCACTCTGGCCCGGAAAGTCGGTGAAAACGGTGACGACTTTGTCATCGGCTGCGATGTTCGTGCCCTGCGCTCCGTGCACAATGGCCTCGGCGATGCGAGACACCAGATACGGATCCTCACTGTATCCTTCGGCGTTTCTCCCCATCCTGGGGTCACGGTCCGGCTCGAGGACCAGAGTGCAGAGCTGATGGATGCCGACCGACCGGGCTTCCGCGGCGGCCGTTGCGTAGATCGACTTCACCAGGTCTACATCGAACGTGCTGCCGATCCCCAAACCCTCGGGAAAGATCGTGGCTCCGGGGAACATTCCGCCGTGCGTACCCTCTTCCGTCTGCAACAGAGGAATCTGCAGCCGCGTCTTCTTCAGGGCGATGGACTGCAGCTCGTTGAAGTACTCGGCCTGTTGCCTGGCGCCCTTGTGTAGGGTCTGATCGGCGAGAGTGAAAAACCCGCCGCCCGGTCCTATTTCGTCCGTGTACGTTCCCTCTGCGAAACGCCGGCAAGCTTCCAATTTGGCCGGAATATCCTTGCCGAGTTGTTCCACATACACGCAGGGCATATTCAGCTGCCCCACTTTCTCTTTCAACGTCATGCGAGACATCAGGTCATCAACTCGCGCCCGAATGGGTTGAGTCGCATCCTGATAAGCGGGCGTCTTGCCGCCGGATTGCGCCATGGCCGCCGCCGTCAAGAGCAGCAGCGGAGCCGAAGTGAGTACCACGCTCAGTTTTTTCAACACCTGACCCTCCAAATCCTTCCATCGCGCTCAGTGACTCTTATGAGATCAACTCGAGCTCCCAAGCTTGCCAGCGTGGGTGCATGATGCCTGTTGCCGAGTGGCCTTGGCCGGGCAGGTGCCCAGACTCGTGCGCAATCGCGCACCCCAAGGCCACGCCCGCCCACGCACAAGCGCCCCGAAACGCGCTCCACAGCCAACGGCTGGCGCGTGTACCCGCCCGGATCGTCCATCCCGATCGCCGCCATGCGCGTCAGCTGCCCGCGTGCGTTCAACGTCGGTGCCTTGTTGTACCACTCATACCTGCCGGGCGGTCCGGTTTCGTAATACGTGAGCTATGCGCGGCTGTGATCCTTCGCGTTGGACGGGAAGCACAGTGAACCATTTGGGGACCCCCGTAAACATGGGGTAAAACAGAAGGTCTGTAAAGATCGCAACTTCGCAAACCGACCCCAAGGGAGGTCACCCAAATGGTTACAGACAAGAAAAAGGATAGCCGCAAAACGCCCGGAAAACAAGGCGCGCAGGACAGTGCTCGGGAACCCAATAAAATCAATGCTTCCACGCGCTATGACTTCAACGGTAAGAATCTGACGCCCTACGGCGGATTGCTGCCGGTGGTCACGATGCTCGAGAAACTCGGATTCCAGCCGCTGGTGGAACAGACCCTGACAACGAAGCGGATTCCCCGTGCCATGGACTGGTATTAATCAGGCCACTGGTTGGTAGACACTGTGCGGCATAGTCCGCAATGCCGGACGTGGCGTTGCGACCTGTGGCGTCTACCTACTTATGGCCTGCTTAATACCGATTCGTGCTGGGAATCGTGCTTGGCCTCTGCATTGGCTTTCCGCGGCTGAACCAATTGCGCTTCATCGCACGCGACCCGATCCTGACGGGCATTCTCAAAATCAGCAAGCTGCCCGTGCAATCCACCTTCTGGAGATTCGTGAATGCGTGGCATCGCAATGTCGCCCGGCAGATTCTGGACGTTATGCGGATCATGCGCGAACGGGTCTGGGAGGCGGCCAACGTGAAGCTGGAAGTCGTCACCAGCGATACCGACACCACCGTGCACACGCTCTACGGACAACAGATGGGCGGCCGCAAGAGCTACAACCCGAAGAACAAGGGCAAGAAGAGCTATCAGCCGATGCTGACGTTTATCGCCCAGACGCGCGAATACGTCTGGGGCGAATTGCGTAATGGCGATCGTCCCACCGGCAAACAGGTTGGCGATCATCTGCGCAATGTGTGTGCCGCCCTCCCGCCGGGCGTGAAACAGATCTACGGACGGGCTGATTCGGGGTTCTACTGCCGGGAAGCCGTCGCAGCGTATGAAGAATCTGACGCCCGGTTC
>Ga0209777_10007451_pt1 | contig 12154 bp, 10 predicted proteins | sample FrelakmetHBP12HB_FD_187147 | JGI IMG/M metagenome (GOLD analysis project Ga0209777, IMG submission 187147) | Freshwater lake sediment microbial communities from the University of Notre Dame, USA, for methane emissions studies -HBP12 HB (SPAdes)... | ecosystem: Environmental > Aquatic >... | reverse complement strand
CGATCGCATTCGTGAAAAAAGCCGGCGCTTGATGTAGTCTTCTTTGTAATTGGAACACTGGATGCCCAGTGTCTGTTCGATGAACCTTTTCAGTAATATAAAATCATCCATGAAATTCCCGCAGTATTCTTCTTGATAAATCCATAATCATGATATAATGATATCTTTTTAGTCAAAGGAAGCAAAAATACGAGGAAGGACGCCCTGCCTGTTTTTAATTCAAGCGGAACTTCTCCATCATTTTCCGGCTGCGGTCTACCATCTCCGCGAGCTCTGCCGATGCGCTTGCAATCTCCTCAGTCGAGGCACTGGTCTCTTCGGCAAGTGCGGCCATATCCTCCATCCGCTGCTGGTTGTCTTGGGTCAGGGTTGATACGGATTCGATTCCTGACAGGAGCGTGTTGGCTGCCTGTGCCTCGTCTTCTGTTGCTTTTGTGATCTCCTTGATACCGAGCGATACAATGTTTGCTTCAGATATGATCAGGTTGAGCGACTCGACGGTCTTGTTGACGCTGTCAATACCTGTCTTGATCTCTTCAAATGATTTTCTCATGGAGGTCGCGGTCTGGTCACTCTTTGCCTGAATAGTTTTGATGAGGTTCTCGATCTGGCTGCTTGCTTTCTTGGATTCACCGGCAAGATTCTTGACTTCTCCCGCGACCACGGCAAAGCCGCGCCCGTGTTCACCGGCCCGGGCCGCTTCAATTGCCGCATTGAGTGCAAGAAGGTTGGTCTGGTTGGCGATATCGGTTATGAGGTTCACTATTTTTGAGATCGCACGCATCTGCTCGTTCAGTGCGGTGATATCATCAACGCTCTGCTTGGAGATCTTCTCCACATTCTGCATCTTTGTGGTCGCAACCTTACCGATCTCTGCTGCCTGCGCACCTTCTTTGGATGCTTTATCAGCATGGGTCATCACATCATGCGACGTGCTCGCGATCTCTTCGATTGAGGCAGATATATCCGATATTTCTGTCGAAATCTTTTCAACATTCTTGATCTGCACTTTTGAATTGTCAGCTGCTTTCTGGGACGAAATCGCAACCTGTTCGGTTGCTTTTGCTATTTCTTCCGTGCTTTTGATGGTATCATTGATCGTCGCATCGAGCTTAACCATTGACTGCATCAGGTCAGATAAGACGATCCCGATCGCATCGATTGCCGCATTATAATCTGCTTTAAGTCTGACGAGCGGATCGGCATCGTCTACGCTTACCCGGTACGTAAGATCACCGGATGCAATCTTTGAGAGCGCCGTCTGGAGTTCAGATGCACTCGCGGTAAGGAGATCTGCGTTTGCTCGTGCTTCAGCCATCATCTCCTTGATCTTCGCTTCCTGCTCGCGCTGTGTCGTTATGTCGTTATATACACAGACAATAGTCTGGAGATCCCCTTTTGGATCCACCATCGGAATACCGTACTGGTTGAGGATATGGACACCGGACGGGAATTCAATTTTGATCTCGCCAAAGCTCCTCTTTTTATCCTGTAGCACCTTTTTTAGCCCTTCACCGTGCTGTTCGAGGATCTTGAAATCTCTAGCACTCATGCCGAGAAGGCGCTCTTTGGAAAGACCGGTAAGAGCGATATATGCATCATTCACCATGATGATCTTGAACTGTGTATTCATCAGCATGATAGGCATGGGATTCTGATTGACGATAATATCAGACCGCAGCTTGAGGAGAGCGATCTCATCCATCTTTTTTAGTAGTTCCTGCTGGCTCCTGCGTTGATCGGTGACCTCGTTATAAACAAAAAGGAGGTGAGAAATTTCATTCTTGGCATCAAGAATTGGCATCACGTACTGCTCGAGGATATGCGTGCCGCTGGGAAGCTCAACCGTGACTTCCCCGAATGCACGTTTTTTCTTCTCGATTGCCACCCGTGCTCCTTCTCCCTTCTGCTCGAGAATTTTCACCTCCCGTAGACTCATGCCCATGACACGATCGTGGGGTATACCGCTCATTTTTACATAAGCCGCATTTACCTCAACCACGACAAAACCAGGGTTGGTCATCAGTATCGGGATGGGGTTCTGCTGAACAATCGTTTCGGAACGTTGCCTGAGTTGTTCAATCTCCTCGCCCCTTTTCTTCTGGGCAGTGATGTCATTATAGACAAAGAGCAGGCTGGTGATCACCTGGTCACTGTCCATTATCGGAATGCAGTACTGTTCGAGAATGCGCGTACCAGAAGGCAATTCAACCGTCACTTCGCCAAATGAGCGCCTTTTTGCCTGGATTGCAACCTTTGCCCCCTCTCCCGTCTGGCTGATAATCTTGAAGTTCTTAAGATTTGTTTTTAAGAGATCGCTCTCACTGATGCCGCTCATCTGGATATATGCAGCATTTGCCTCAACGATCGAGAACGTGAGAGTGGTCAGGAGCATGGGGACAGGATTTTTTCTGACCATCACGTCAATCTGTTGTTTGAGTTCCGCGATCGTCTGTTCAGATTTTCTGATATCCGCACACTCTTCTGGAGAACTGGTTGGTGGAACCGGAGCGCCCGCGCCGGTAAATAATGCTTTTCTCCCTGGTAGTTCTGTCATATCCTCACCCCATCAATTGTTCAGAATTGGTATTTTTTGCCATGTAAATTCCTGCGATTTTACTTTTTTGCCACTTCTTCAATCACTTTCTGCATATCGATCCAGATGATGAGGTACGTGCTCTTTTTGTCTGCCTCATCACCCTTCAGCTTGATGATACCTTTTACAAAACCAGAGACTTCAGATGCAAGTCCCTCGCCGAGACGCTCGACATCAGCTTCTGCAACCTGGAGGACTCTTATTACATCATCAACAATTATGCCAACATTGCTGCCGGATACAACTTCAGGAACCAGTACGATAATCTTCTGGTTATCCCGTACCTCCTGATTTACTAATCCGAGCATAGTATTGAGGTTCATAATGTTGGTGATCTCTCCGCGAAGATTAACTACACCGGAGATGTAGGGGGGGGCACGGGGAATGGGGGTGATCTGGAGCATCTCGACAATTTCCCGCACAAGGTGTATATCGAGGGCATAGCGCTCACCCCCCAATACAAATTCTACCACTTCAACGGTTGAAGCCATTTTTCACCGCAACCTGAACCGATCCATTATCTTCTTCAGCCGGTTCGCCAGTTCAGCAAGCTCAGCGGATGCGCTTGCGATCTCCTCAGTAGACGCACTTGTTTCTTCCGCCAGAGCTGCCATATCCTCCATCCGCCCCTGGTTCTCGCGGGTGATGGCGTTGGACCGCTCCATACCGTGGACAACACGGGTCGTTGCCTCTGCCTGATTCTCGGTTGCTTTGGTAATCTCGCTTACTCCTTGGGCGACCACATTCGACTCAGCAATAATCCTGTTCAGGGCTTCAATTGTCTTGTTTACACTCTCGATTCCTGCCTGTATCTCGGTGTATGAGCTTTTTATTGCAGCCGCGGTTTTATCGCTGTTGTTCTGGATGGAACTGATAAGACTCTCAATATGGTTGGTGGCGGTTTTGGACTCGCCGGCAAGGTTACGCACCTCACCCGCAACTACTGCAAAGCCACGCCCGTGCTCACCAGCTCGTGCAGCCTCAATCGCCGCATTGAGCGCAAGGAGGTTTGTCTGGCTTGAGATGTCGGCGATCATCTTTACGATATTGGAGATCTCTTTCATCCTTTCGTTAAGCGCGGTGATCTCGTTTACACTTTCCCCGGCAATTTTTTCTACCATTGTCATCTTGGAAGTTGCGATCTTGCCCAGATCGGATGCATTGTTCCCTTCCACCGCCGCCTTCTGAGCATGACTCATCAGATCCTGGGACGTGCTTGCAATTTCTTCGATGGATGCGGAGAGATCTGAGACTTCTTTTCCAACCTTTTCGATCTCCTCAAGCTGCTTTTTTGCCCCATCAGCAGATTTCTGCGTGCCGACCGCAACCTGTTCGGTGGATTTGGAGATTTCCGTTGTTCCACGGCTTGTTTCCTGAGTCGTGACTTCGATTTGTTTTACCGATTTTTCCAGTTCCTCAATAACCTTCTTGATTGAATCAACGGAAGCATTGTAATCCTTTTTCAGCTTAATCAACGGGTCCCCTTCAACGAGAGGTATCTGGAAGGTAAGATCCCCTTTTGAGATTCGTTCAAGTCCGCCTTCTAGGACTGCAGCACTCGCTGAGAGTGCTTCGGCTTTCTTCTGCGTTTCCTCCATCAACTGCTTGACTTCTTTCTCTTTCTTACGCCTTTCAGTGATATCGTTAAACACAATCAGCAAGCTTTCAACATTACCCTCAGTATCGAGCAGGGGGATATAGTACCATTCAAGCATGAAGGTACCTCTGGGGAATTCTATCGTCGATTCACCCTGGCTGCGTTTTCTGGATTTAATTGTTCCCTCGACGGTATCTCCTTTATTCTTGAGGTACTTGAAGTCCTTCATCGAGAGGGATGATGTTTTTTCTTTGGAATAGCCCGTGAATTCCAGGAACGCCTGGTTAGAGATTTTCAGATTAAGGTCGGCGTCGATTGTGAAAAGAGGAAACGGATTTTCCTGGATGATCCTGTCCACCCGCTGCTCTACCTTTTTTACGGCTTCTATCTTTCCGTGCAGCTCTGTGTGATCGACCCAGATATAGAAAGCACCGTCCACTTCCCCGTTTTTATCGAGGATTGGGATTGCATTGAGGGTCAGGTATTTCTTAACACCGTCAGGAAAGGTGACAAGACAGTCGGTAATTGCAAGTTTTTTCGTCTCAAAGCAGGCGTAGAAGTGCTCTCCAGAAAGAATAGTAATATCGAAATCATTGAGTTTCTTTTTTAAGAGTTCTTCACGGGTACCGCGCCAGACTGTTTCATAGGATTTGTTGATATGTATCCTGGTCTTGTCCTTTCTCAATATGGCAATTGCCATAGGATTGTATTGGATCATCACGTCAGCACGATGCTTTAACTCCTTTGCCACCGCAGCCTTTTCAAGCGTCTGGTTCAGCATCTGTGCTACTGCTTTTAATTCTGTGTCAATTTTACTTTCATCGACTCGAGCAGAGAAATTCCCTTCACTGGTTTTCTTTAATGTATACTCAATCTCTTTTAGTTCCATCTCATAACCTCTTCTGCAATGGTCTTATACGCAATCCCGGCACTACTGTCCGGTGCAACATGAGAAATCGGCATGCCCCGTTTCTGGGCTTCGTACACTGCCGGAGAATACGGGACGGTGTAAACGCATGGAAATTTGCGCTTTATCTGATTGAGAATCGTAAGCAGTCGCGTATGTTCCTGTTTTTGTTCTTCAGCAGCCTTCAGGTCCTCAGGAGAAGGTTCATGCGGTTTGTAAAAAATGTTCCGAATCCTGGAAAAAAGATCTTTTCCCTCTTCTGCTTCAGGTTGTGAACATAATTGGATTAATCCCTCTCCCCAGCGGCTGACGATTGCCATGTCCGGTCGAATCTCTTTACCCAGACCGTCTTTAATATCAGAGAATATTGTCGATAGCGTCGTAATCCCATTGAGTGCAAACGATCCTGAATCGAGGGTCACTATGACATGATCCGCTGCATAGAGTCCGTTGATCACAAACTGACCTAAGCTTGGTGGAGTGTCAATGAAGATATAAGAATACTGGTTTTTGACATTCGTGAGCGCTTCTTTAAGAACACCGGTCGGGAATTCCGCGTGATAGAGATAGGGTTCAGCACCCACTAGATCAAGGTGTGCAGGTGCAAGATCAATTCCGGAAGCAGTTTTTATAATGATATCCTGCATTAAAACGTTGGGAAAATCATCAATTCCACTCATAAACACTTGATACATATTTTTGCCGGAAGCACTGGGGTCGATACCGAGCCCGGCGGTCGCATTCGCCTGAGGATCGCAATCAACAACCAGCACCTTTCTCCCGGCCTTGTGACAAAAGCCGGCAATATTCAGGCAGGATGTTGTCTTGCCCGTACCTCCTTTATGGTGAGAAAAAGTAATGATTGTAATTATATCACCTTATATAATTTTTTTATTTATGTGTTATCCTATAATAACTATCGTTTTTAGTATAGAATGGCTCTATCATTTTCCAAGAAAATTGTACGACCTATCGGAAATCCGGCGCATAACTTTTAATTGGATTTAATAAACCTGAAATATTAATTGGTTGGATGTGGGGTACTACGGGTTCATGTAGGTTATTTTATAGCACCGTGTCCTGTAATGTATGTGGACTCTGGTGATGTTCTTGCCCTCATAGCGGGCATTGCTATTGTGATCTCTCTGGCAGTCATAGCAAATCCTCAGTACTTGTTCGGATTGCAGATCTCTCGGGAAGGGCTGGTGAATCCTGCAGAAACCAGTGTAAAACCCCAGATTTCAACTATACTAACTCCCGAAAACCCTGAACAGATTCCTGTCGTGACGCCAGTACTACCGAAACCTGATGCGCTCCCTTCCCGCATTTTCTACACCGACAAACCCTTCACCTACCCGGTATATAAAATGCCGGACCACATGGAGACCTTCGGAGCCTCGGAAATACCCTGGCGGACTAATGAGTGGGTACCGTTTGCCTTTATTGAAAATACACGGGGAGGCCTGACCCAGGTTTTTTTCGTACCCTACCCTATATGGGAAATTAACACCACGGTCGTTGCAGAACATCACCCCCAGTATAGCAACCTGCGACTTGTCCTCTGTTATGCAGATACTGGAGGTGTTATTGAAGGTGAAGAGATCCTGAACCAAGGTACGTCGTACCGTGTGGTCCAGACATCCAATGTGGACATGTACATGATTATCACCGCGGACAGTGTCGACCGCTTCCGGATAACCCTGGAAACCCCGCGGGGGTATTATGATAAATACCGTCCCCAATAATATATGATATGATTTGCCGGGAACTATGCACATGACTGCCCAGGAAACCTCTTCCCGGAATTCTCCAACCCAATACGAAGAGTTGTGTCGGATTAAGAATTATCTTCATAAATATACTACATTCAGAAAATTAAGAACGTGATCAGAAAATGGCGTTTACCTACTTTTTCCGCGACTACCAGACACTTGAAATGATTCGTGAGTTTGTTCTCCCGGTAATCGGCAGCCGGCGTTATATTAATATATGGAGTGCCGGGTGTGCAATGGGTTAGGAACTGTATTACGCTTACGCTATCCTCAACAAGTGCCCGGTCGAGTCCGCAGGGTGGCAAGTGTTTTTTTTGTAAAAATTCACAGTAAACTATAATTAATTTTTTTAAATTTTCTTCTCCAAGGTTAAGAACCGGTGGACCGACCCGGCAACGCATTCAATCCCCCTACTTTTAATATTTTGACATGCCATTTTTCCTGTATGCGGGGAGAGAAGCTTTCAGATGCCATCATCTATGATAAGCTAAACCTGTTGAAAAAGGATTTTTTTGGCTATATCAAGAGCAACACGGAAAAAGTAGACTCAAACCTCCCGGTTTTTTATGGACATGTGGTCTCTGCACTTGAGAATTCTTTTCCGGATATTCCCGATGAATCTTATGACGAATTTATCGATCAGATCACGTTTGAAGTGCTGGATGCAAGTAAGAACAGCGGCGATTTTGAATATGTCAGAAAGGTCATCCATAACGCCCTTCGTTTTAAAAAGAAAAAAGACGCAGAAACCGGGGTCAATATTGTTGTTGGCCTGAAATTATTCAAAGTCGGGGACTATCCGCATGCAATCGAATATCTGAAAACCTATCGCAATCTGGATGCCAAGGTTGGCACTGCGGTAGCATACTGCTATTATGCCCTTTCCCTGCGCGAGTTCAGGAGCGACGATGGGTCTGCAAAAAGCCAGCGTCCCGGTGAGATGGAACTTCTCGCCCGGGAAACCATGCTTAATCTCGCACACACATCGACACCGATAAACAGGCTAAAACAGCTGGAACTGGAAGACCCGTCATTTCTAGAGAAATTTTTCTGGCAGATGATTTTTTTAGGAATCGAATGGTTCCCCAGTGAAAGATGGTTCATAGAAGTCGGGTTAGAGCACGCTGCTTTTGTACATGACACCGAAATGAGGAAGCGGTTACTGGATATAAGTTCAGAACGGTTTTATAATGATATTCACTTTCTGCGTGTGATGTTTTATTATTACCTTGACAACCGGGATGCTGGTGGTGCTGCCGGTGTACTCAACCACCTTATCAAGCAGTATCCCGAAGATCTTGAACCAATCTATCTCGGGCTCAAGTTCTCTCTCCTGACGAAAAAAAAGATCACCTACCACAGCTTCAGGAAGCTGGCGAACCAAAAGGGTATGCCGGTCCATACGATCTACCTTTTTGATGTTGCCTTTGATCTTCTTAACGGCGATAAAACGGATGCGCTTGATCGAATTGCGGAATTTGAAAAAGAATTTCCGCGTTTACAATACTATGCAACTACCCTCAGGTATATAGCCAACGATTTCTTCTCGAATGATGAGTTGCAGGTTAAAAAGGCAAAAAAAGCGCTTCTGGACTCTATTGACCAGTATTGCTTCGAAGAACTCAAGAAGAAAGGTTCTTTGTCATCCTGAGTTCGCAACTCATGTCCGGATTGTATCACGTTCATGGCTGTCATTTTCCCCAATGCTCCACTATCGATAGTACCACACGCAATTGAAGGTTTTTAAAAAAATAGGTGATTCGTCATTTCGCGCCACCACCTTATTCATACGTAACATATTCCGCATGAAATTACGGATTGATCAAGAAAATTCAGATTATTTTATGAGATTGGGCAGTACAGCGTTATCGCAATATAGGGGGATGCCATAGTGACGGGGGCGAAACCCCCAAGAACGTCTTCAAATTGAAAAATAAAAGAAATTCTTTGAATTATTACTCTATGGGTACTAGTTTTAGTAATCTTTATTGAGTAATCACCAAAAAATAAATACAGGAAAAATGTTCAATAAAAACCTGAACACTCAATACGGACTTCAACTTGGCACTCATGAGGCTCCAAAACAGGTAACACGTTCCAATCGCAATAAGTGCAGGGACATGAAAAAGAGGGGGATTGGAACCGTTTCCTCCTTAATACTTTTGTGATAGTACTCTAATTCCCTTAAAAAAACAAGGAATTTTCCGGGAGCCTAAAAACCTTCTCCATCAGGAATTTGTTCGTACAGGCAGTACAAATACAATTGGGCACGAGAAGAAAAATGAAAGATGCGCCGATATCAGAGATTGCTTGATGTCCCATCCGCCCTACGGATGGAAACCTTGCCGTCATTGGCCGGTAGGAACGTGACTGATCGGCCAACCTTGCCCCCTACATCCTCTGCTGCGAGCTGAATATGGTGCTCTTTTAAAAGAATCCTGACTTTTTCGGTATTTCTTTCACCAATATTAAGATTTGTGCCAAAGTACTCAAACATACATGCCCCGCCTGCTATCTTTGCAACGATAGACCGGTTCTTACAACCAAGAGCAGCAAGCTCATTTACAAGGAGTGGAACAGCTGTATCCACGTATTTTCCTGGCCGATCCATTCTGCCGGCACTTTCGGGCAGCATAATATGCACCATCGCACCCAGCTTGAGATTTGGATCATACATGGTAAGTCCGATACAGGAACCCAGGCCAATGGTCATCATCGGAAAAGAACCGACACGGTATTCTCCAATACCGATCATCGCCGTTTGTTCGTTCTGGGGTTGGTGGTCAGGCATAACAGGTACTGCTTTAATCAACTGGTATTCACCATGTTTTCGAGAAGTGCAATTATTTTTACAAGAGTGCTTCTCTCAGGCATCATAATGATATCACTGTCTATCTTGTACTCTTCGCATGTAAGTTCAGTAGAGAACAGCAATACCTCATTTGTCTCTTCCTGCATCTGGGCAATGAGAGATTGCATGGCCGCGTGTGCCATATCGATAGTGAGTGCAGGAGGGGAGGGGAGCATCACAAAGCCGAGCAGTTCCGCCGTGGCATCAAGAAAGGCGGAGACCATGATATTTCCTACTTCGAGCAGTGCACTCTGGTCCATCTCACTGAGCGGGCGGTTAATTTCCGTCATGCCAAGCATCGTATTTGTCATGCGGACTGCTGACTCCCGCGTAATATAAAACAGGATATATCCTCCATGGGGAATATCCCCCTGGAGCTCAAAAGCCACCATTGCTGCCGATTCTTCACCCATGTATTTTCCCAGTTGTGATAGGTCTATCACTTTGATGGCGGGAACGCTCATCTCAATAGTGCTTCCCAGCATCTGGGAAAGGGTAGTCGCTGCGTGTGCAGCCCCGATATTTCCAAGTTCCTGAATTGCGTCTGCTTGAACTGTCGATAATTTCATGATCTTCTCCTAGATGATAGTGTTCACATCAAGCACCGGTACAACATAACCGTCACCAAGGATGGTAACACCACTCACTCCCCGGGTATTTCCGATAAAACTGCTCAATGGCTTCACAACTACTTCCTGCTTGCCTTCAACGACATCCACCGGAATACAACATTTCCGCTTCTGGTATTGAACAACAATGAGTATTTCACAGGAGTTGGATACTCCAACCATTTCATTTAGCCAGAGGATCTGAAGTACCTCATCTCTCAGCAGGATTGCTTCGCCTTTTCCTATCTGGTGCGTTTCATCCCTTCGGAAATTAGCAACTTCAACAATGCTGCTGATAGGGATGCCGAACCGTTTTTCGTTTATCCTGACAATCATCACATCGACAATAGCCATAGTTGGGGGAAGTAACAGTTCAAACCGGCTTCCTTTACCCGGTGTTGTTTCCACCCGTATAGTGCCTTTCAGCGCTTCTATAGACCTCTTGACTACATCAAGACCGACTCCCCTGCCGCTGATGTCGGATATTTTATCGGCGGTGGAGAAGCCGGGCTGGAATAACAGGTCAATTGCCTGTTCCTCCGTGAATGTATCGGCAGCTTCCGTGGTAATCAATCCCTTTTCTATCGCCTTTGCCTTGACCTTGTCGACGTTGATGCCCGCGCCGTCATCGATAAGTTCTATAATTACATTATCACGGTCACGGTGCGCAGAGAGCTTGACATACCCCTTCCGTGGCTTTCCGGCCTTTTCCCGTGCATCGGGGGATTCAACTCCATGATTTACTGCATTCCTGATAAGGTGAAGAAGCGGATCATTGAGCCCGTCCATCACACTTCGGTCAAGTTCGGTTTCTCCCCCTTCAATGACGAAATCGACTTCTTTACCATCATATTGGGCAACATCGCGGACAACCCGTGGCAGGCGGTTGAAGATATGGTTTAAAGGGATCATCCTGATTATCATCATCAGGTTCTGGAGTTCGGAGACTGACCGGTCAACCATGGCGATAGCTTCATCCATCTCCTTTATTTTGTGCTGTTCGGCAATCTGTTTAAGTCTGCCACGGTTGATAACGAGATCCTCGACAAGGTTCATAATGTGGTCGAGCTGCTGGATATTGACGCGGAGGTTTTTGATCTCCCGGATTTTATCAGGTAACGGGGATTGTTTTTTTTCAGCATCGGCTGTTTTTATGCCATCGGGGACATCATCAGGAGTTGGGATCTCCCGGATTTTATCAGGTGAGGGGGATTGTTTTTTATCAGCCTCTGCCTTTTTTGAATCCACAGGGATCTCACCCGGCGTCACGACTGCCGGTTTCTTTGCAGGACGTATCACAACTTCAGTGATTTCAGTTCCTGAAGCAGCAGTTTTTAATGCCTCCTCCCCGGCATCACTTGCGATGACAAGCTCAAGCCTGCCATCAAACTTCCCCTCATCAATCGCCTCCATGGTCGGGTTAACGGAAAGGATAGTTCCCAGGGATTTTAAATTTCCCAGAGCAAGCATGGCACGCACATCCTTCATCGTGCATTCGCCTGAGACAATGATGTGCATCTCGTATTTAGAGAGATTCTCTACCCCCACACACTGTGGTGGTTCTTCAGCATGTTCTGCTTCGAGGGGGATTTTAGAAATTTCTTTCTTTTCTTCAGGTTTGCTGCCGTGTTGTCCAATCCATTGCCTTAGGGCATTGACTTCGCTATCCGGGTTAATGGTCGAAGAATCTCCCCCAGTTTCTATATCATCAAGCATCTGTTCAATGAGATCGGAACATGCAAGAAGCTGGTTGACAAGTTCCGGTGAAATTTCTGCAGTCCCGCTGCGGATAAGTGAGAAGACGTCCTCCATCGTATGACAGA
>Ga0209777_10007450_pt1 | contig 12155 bp, 8 predicted proteins | sample FrelakmetHBP12HB_FD_187147 | JGI IMG/M metagenome (GOLD analysis project Ga0209777, IMG submission 187147) | Freshwater lake sediment microbial communities from the University of Notre Dame, USA, for methane emissions studies -HBP12 HB (SPAdes)... | ecosystem: Environmental > Aquatic >... | reverse complement strand
GCCTTGGCGGGAACGGACTTTCGGAAGGAGCAGGAAGCAGCAAAAATCGATCTGACCTGCTCAACCACAGGCGCCATCAGCCGAGCCAGACGGCGCTCGGGAAGCCAATTGTGTGCATGATTCAGGTGATACAAAGCCGATCAGAGCCCAGCGCTCCCAAATGTAGAAACTCCAGAGATGCGCCAAGAAACCTGTCCCATCGGACGACGCGGATCCTGCTCGGGCCAGCAGCGATATGAGGGCGCACTCTCAGGGCCTCGCAGCTTTCGACACCAATCTGTTGTCCAAGGTTCCGACGTAGAGACGAAGAATTGGTGTCGAACGTTTACACACAAGAAAGAATTTTGGATCAAATAGCCCTGGCTCATGGGGAAATTTGCGGTTAACGGGGGCGGCTGCGGAGCTATTCTAGGCGCCTCAGCAGGCGGATGGCTTCGGCGTGCGCGAGGATGACGTTCGGATCGCGCTGCATGGCTTCGAGATAGCGCCTTTAGAACATGGCGCCGGTTTCGGCGGGCGTGACGAGTGCCCGGGCGCGCGCGACGAGGCGGCTGGCATCGGCGGCGGTGGGCGCATTCTCGCCTTCCAACGTTTCGTCGATCACAACGACGAGTTTGGAGAGCTCGCGCAGCCAGGCGAAGGCGGGATCGTTCAGGACGAGCTCGAGTAACTGGCCGTTCGAATGGATGCGTTGGATATCGCGATCGTAAAGCGCCCGTTCGCTTTCGAGCAGGGCGGAGTGCAGGCGCAGCAGGCTGTCGGGATTATTTACAGCAGGCGTACCGAACGGCGCGGTGATAGGCTGTACTCTGTCCGTTTGGCCGGGCAGGAAGACGGCAGGGAGGCGCCATCATGAATCGGCGGAATTTCATCACTGCGGCGGCGACCGCGACACTTGGGGCCGCTCCGCTCGCGGGCCAGACCGCGGAATCGCGCGGCCGGGTTGCGGGCGCGAACGACAGGGTACGCATCGGGCTGATCGGTTGCGGCGGCATGGGGTCGGGTGACCTGAGGTACTCGCTGCGTGTTCCGAACACACAGTGCGTGGCGCTGTGCGACGTGGACGATACGCAGAGCGCGAAGGTTCTGAAAGAGGTGGCGGAACCCGCGGGGCAGAAGCCCGAGTTGGTGACGCGAGACTTCCGCAGGATCCTGGACCGCAAGGACGTGGACGCGGTGATCGCAGCCGTGCCGGACAACTGGCACGCACTTTGCACGGTTATGGCGTGCCAGGCGGGCAAGGACGTGTACGTCGAGAAGCCGATGGCGCTGACAGTGTGGGAGGGGCGGCAGATGGTAGAGGCCTCCCGCAAGTACAACCGCATCGTGCAACTGGGGAACCAGCGGCGGAGCGGCACGCCCTATCCGCTGATGGCGGAGTACATCGCCAGCGGGAAACTCGGCAAGATCCGCTTCGTGAGGAGCTGGGCGTACCTGGACTGGATCGGCGAGATCCCGCCGCTTCCGGACAGCGATCCGCCGCCCACGGTGGATTACGACATGTGGCTCGGACCCGCACCGAAGCGGCCGTTCAACAAGAACCGGTTTCACTTCACGTTCCGCTGGTATTGGGACTACGCCAACGGCATGGTGACGGATTGGGGCGCGCACTTGCTCGACGTGTGCCGGTGGATCATGGGGGCCGGTGCGCCGCTCTCGGCCGTGGCGACCGGAGGAAAGCTCGGGTACCCGAACGATTCGATGGAGACGCCGGACACGCTGCAGGTCTCGTGGGAGTTCCCGGAGTTCATTTTGATGTGGGAACACGCGATCGGGATCGGGCGCGGGGCGGAAGCGTGCGAGCACGGCATCGAGGTGCACGGCAACAACGGCGTGCTGGTGATGAACAGCGATAGCTGGCGCGTGTACTCGGAAACAGAGAACCTCAGCGGGAAGCGGAAGTACTCGGGCGAGCAGATTCCGCCGCAGCCGCTGGACAGCCCTTCATTGCACCAGAAGCATCACGAGAACTTCATCAAGTCACTCCGCGAGCGCAGTGGGCCGGTTTCCGATCTCGAGAACGGGCACCTGAGCATGATCGCGATGCACCTGGCGAACATTTCGCATCGCGTGGGGCGGCGTGTGCGATGGGATGCGGCGAACGAGACGATCCCGGGAGATGCCGAGGCGGCGAAGTACCTGACGCGCGAGTACCGAGCGCCGTGGAAGCTGGTGGTGTAGGGCGTGTGAGGAGCGGCGAAACGGGTTAGAGATTTCGGGTCGCTGAAACGGAATCGATATCAGACGTGCTGAGAGTCGTGAAGACCAATTCGTCTCGCTGGGTACACGCACAGTTTCCGGAGCACAAGCGGTTCGGCTGGCAGGCCGGATACGGCGCCTTCACCGTGAGTGGCTCCCGAGCGGCTGATGTGACCATCGCCGGGTGTCGTTCCAAGAGGAATTCCGGACATTCCTGAGGAAGCATGGCATAGCATGCCGTCCGTAGATGCTACGCGACTACACCGCGAGCCACCGCCGGATCTGCTTGTACACGGCAAACATCGCGACCCAGTCGCGCGCGCCGAATCCTCCGACAGTTTGGCATACGGTCGGCGTTCCCGCGGCCCAGTCTCACGGAGCTATTCAGGGTATGCTCTTCCCTGCGGGATGACAGGATCGGGCTGTGATTCAGACTTGAAAATGCGTCTGTTCCCTTTGCTCTACCGGCGCCGATTGGTGCTACTCGACGGTCGCGGCTCCGCGACCCTGTTCCCGACCCGCGCGCGTCAAGCGGCCATGGCACTCGCATTCGCGTTGCTGCTGGCCGGGTGCGCGGCGCGGAGGCCGACTGCCGCGCTGCGCTACCGCTTCGATGGAACCGTCCTCTATCCGCCGCCGCAGCGAAAGGTCGCTGATTTGCAGTTCACCGCGACTGGGGCGCGGGCGGGCGGCGGCAAGCAGTGCGAGGTACACGGACCCGCCCTGAAGGTCCGATGGCGTGAGAGCACCGCGAGCATTCGCATCCGGCCCGGCGCCGCGGGCCTGCATGAGGCGGCCGAGAAGCTCAGCGACAAGTTCGAGGCCAACGGCTGCCTCGCGCCGGGCGACGGCCTCGCCCTCGCCTCTCGCATTCTCGAGCACCTGCCTGCCTATGGCGGCGCGTTGATGTCGCCACGCATGCAAGAGGGTCACCTGGACCTGGTCCCGCCCGTGCGGCTGCGGATGCTTTCGCCCATCCTCCCGGCCGGCGCCGAGAAGGTAAAGCTCGAGAGCGATTCGTCGCAAGGCAACGAGGTGCGGCTGAAAAGCAACCTCATCGGCTACGAAACCGCCTGGTACCGCGTGAGCAGCGATCCACAGGGGCGCGGGGCCATGGTTTCCATCGAGCGGGTGGAGGACACGATCGAGAACAGCACTTCCGGACGGCCGGCGCCGCGCCGCGACCACCTGGCCGGCCTGCCGCCCGGCTACCTGCGCCTGGTAGTTCTGACGCGCCTCTCCCAGGCCGATCACAACATTGTCGTCGTAGCGGCGTCCTCGCGTGAGCGGCTGGAGCAGGCCACCCGCAAGCTGGCGAGCGAGCCAGATGCCACCATCGAGGGCGCCACCCTGGCGCCGATCCCGCGCGAGGTGGCGCTGCTGGCGGTGCTGCGGATCGAGGCAAACGGACGGGAAATCGATATCCCGGTGGAAGCAAGCGTTCACGAGGCAATCCGCTCCTCCGACGTCGGCTACCGCGGCCAGTTGCCTGAGTCCCTGGCCATCCGGCGCCCGTATGAGGGCAAGCTGATCCCGGTGGAGTTCGATCCCAGCGACAAACGCATCCTCGGTCTGATCCTCAACGGCGGCGAGAAGCTGAGCTGGTAAGGCCACGAGAGGAGCCGATCGGGCTGCGGAGCCGCCGTATAGGGTTGTCGGGGGTTCGATGCCGTCACTCCGAAGAAGGAATTCAAGGAGGGGCGGCTCGCCCATGTGCAGTTGGTACCGACGCGGTCCGCCAGCCGATGCAACGAGTGCGAAACTTCCGCGCGCGCCGCACGAGGCTGATAGAATCGCAGATCGGCGGAGTCGAGTTGCCAGCGGACGACCAATGGGAAAAATGGAAACGGTAGCCTGTCGCGGTTTCCTGGCCATGCGTGATGAGCTGGAGAAGGCCGGCTTCAAGAACGTGTTTTACCAGTCGCCGGGTACGGCCCACGAGTGGCAGACCTGGCGCCGGGATCTGCACGAGTTTGCGCCGTTGCTGTTCTAGTAGGAGACCCTGTTTTTGAGGCGGCAGACGCTTCGAGGAGATTGTCGAATGAGAGTCGTCACCACTGCTGTTCTGATCCTGGTATCGCTGGTCCCGGCCGGCCGCGTGGTGTCCGGCCAGACCGCGTTGTCCGTGGAAGGGCTGCGCTGCGAATACCTCTTGAACCCGCTGGGCATCGACGTGGAAAAACCGCGGCTGAGCTGGACGCTGGCGCCTGGACCGCGGGGCCGGGGGCAGAGTGCCTACCAGGTGCTGGTCGCCGGTAGCCTGGAAATCCTCGGGCAAGACAAGGGCGACCTCTGGGATTCCGGCAAGATCAGCTCCGATCAGACCGCGTTCGTGGCTTACGCCGGGCGGCCGCTGGCCTCAGGAGCCCAGGCGTGGTGGAAGGTCCGCGTCTGGGGTGAGGAGGGCCGCGTGACGCCGTGGAGCGCCCCGGCCCATTGGTCGATGGGGGTGCTCCGCGACTCGGAATGGTACGGCCGCTGGATCGGCCTGGCGCGTCCCGTTGCTGTCAAAGAAGGCACTCCCCTCCCATTCCCCTGGTTGCGCAAGACCTTCACGCTCACCGAGAAACCGCAGCGTGCGACGGCCTATGTGAACGCGCTCGGCTACTACGAACTCTACGTCAACGGGAAAAAAGTCGACGACTACGTTCTGGCCCCCGCGGTGGTGGATTATTCCAGGCGCAACTGGTACTTGACGCACGACATCACCGGCTACCTGCTCGAAGGCCGAAACACGGTGGCGCTGTGGCTGGGCCGCGGCTGGTACGTCCGGGGCCATCCGGGCGTGGTTTACGACGGGCCGCTGGTGCGCGCGCAGTTTGCCATTACGCTGCCGGATGGCAAGGCGGTGGCGGTGGGCACCGATGGCACGTGGAAGGCGAAAGCCAGCCCGATCACCCCGCTGGGCCGGGGCACGGCGTTCGGCGACTACGGTGGGGAACGCTATGACGCCCGGCTGGAAGTGGCAGACTGGAACGGCGTCAAGCTGGACGATTCCGCGTGGGCGGCGGCCGCGACGTTTGACCTGCCGAAGGTGACCACGTCGGCGCAGATGATCGAGCCCAACCGCATCCTGGAAACGCTCCGCCCGGTGAAGATCGACAAGACGCCGGCCGGCGGCTGGCTGATCGACATGGGCAAGAACTACACCGGCTGGCTGGAACTGCGCCTGCCCTCCGGGGTGACGGCCGGCAACAGCGTCAAGATCGAGTTCGCCGACAACCCGCCGGCCGGGGGCCGTTACGGCACGTTTAACCAGCGGGACGATTATGTGACCCGCACGGGAGCGGACCAGGTAGTGCGCTCGCGGTTCAACTACCACGCGTTCCGCTACGCTCATGTCACGGGGCTGAGCCAGGCGCCAACCGCCGAGAACGTCCGCGGCTATTTTATGCGCACCAGCTATGGGCGCGCCGGCGAATTCGAGTCCTCCGACGACCTGTTGAACCGCATCTACCGCCTGGTGACCTGGACCTACGAGTGCCTCACGCTCAACGGCTACGTGGTGGACTGCCCCACGCGCGAACGGCTCGGCTACGGCGGCGACGCCGGGACCTCGCTCGAAACGGGCCTATTCAACTTCGATACCGGGGGTCTCTACAACCGCTGGGCCGCCAACTGGCGCGATGCGCAGGATCCCCAATCCGGAGACCTGCCGTACACCGCCCCCAATTACCCGGACCAGGGCGGCGGCGGTCCGATGTGGAGCGACTTCGTGGTCACCATGCCCTGGCAGGTTTATCTGCACTACGGTGACAAGGGGGTTCTGGAGACCAACTATCCGATGATCCAGAAGTGGCTGGCCTTCGCCGACTCGAAGACGAAGAACCACATCCTGGAGCCATACGTCAGCATCGGCATCCGCATGCCGGAATGGAACTACCTCGGCGACTGGGTCACGCCGCAGCGCGGGGCCGGCGGGGACATCTCCCGAGACCCGGTCAGTTCCCGTTTCATCAACAACGCGCACTACCTCTACACCCTGCAACTGGCCGCCAAGATCGCCGCCATCCTGGGCAAGCCCGGCGATGCAGCGATGTATGCGGAACGGGCGGCCACGCTGCGCCGCACGCTGCACGAACGTTATTTCGTTCCCGCCAACAGCTACGCCACCGGCGAGCAGCCCTACCTGGCGCTGGCGCTGCTGCTCGGAATCGTTCCGCAGGAGTTGCGCGCGGGAGTGGCCAGGAACCTCGAAGAGACCATCCTGGTCAAGAATGGAGGCCACTTCGACGCCGGCATGCACGGCACCTACTTTCTGCTCAAGGAGCTCATGGAAGAGGACCGCAACGACCTGATCTATCAGATGGCCAGCAAGAAGGACTTCCCAAGCTGGGGCAACATGCTCGAACAGGGCGCCACCACGAGTTGGGAAAGCTGGTCGGGCGGTTCCCACATCCACGACACGCTGATCTCCATCGGCGGATGGTTCATCGAAGGCATCGGGGGCATCCGGTTGGACGAGAAGGCGCCGGGCTTCCGGCATTTCGTTTTGAAGCCGGCGCCGGTGGGCGGCATGACGTTCGCGCGCACGCGCTACAGGTCCGCTCACGGGACCATCGTCAGTAACTGGCGGATCGAGAACGGCGCACTGCACATGGACGCGACCGTTCCGCCGGGCGCGAGCGCCACGCTGTACCTGCCCGCCAGTGTGCCCGCGGCGGTGACCGAAAGCGGACGGCCGGCGGCCCAGGTCGCGGGAGTCCGGTTCAGCGGGGTGGAGAAAGGTAAGGCGGTCTTCGAACTGGCATCCGGCAGCTATCAGTTCGTCTCGCAACTGCCGCAGTAAGAACCAGTGACAGGAGATGGAGTGCACCCCTTGGAATAATGGGACGAAAATTTCCAGTGTGACGCGCCGGGGACGGTGCCGCGAACTCGGGCAGGGCGGAGCGTGCGATTCAGCTATGCTCCTCGGTGCGGGATGAGAGGACCAGGGTGTAGTGCGGACCCGGAAGATTCGTCGGTCCCATTATTCCCGGCGGCAAAAGGGCGGCCAGAAGGCAGAAGGTAATCGGCTACGCGCCTCTGGAAGAAGGCAGAGGCGCGCGGCGGTCAGGATTCCGGGACGAGCGTGCGGAGGGCAGCGCCGGAGCGGCCGCGATGCCTGACTTCGAGGCGCAACTCGCCGGAACGATCCTCCACCGGAAAGGTCACGGTGAACTCCCCCTCGAGGCGCAGCAGGAGCCGTTCGAGGGTTCCACGCACGCCATCGGGGCTGGCCACGGCGTTCCAGGAGCCCCCGGTCATCTCGGCCAGCTCCAGCCATGCCATCCCCCGGGCTCCGGGTTCGCCGGGCGCGAGGACGTGAATCGTGAGGCGGTTCTCGCGGGAAACAGCGCCCAGCTCCTCAACCGGTCCCTGAGCGATCGCCCTGGACTCGAGATCCGCGAGCCGCACGATGAGGCAGCCCGGGACGCGCAGCGCCGCCAGACGACGGGCAAAGGCGAGCGCCTGGGTAGCGGGTGCATCGCTGATACTTTCGGGCGCGAGGCTTTGGGCGAGGTCTGACAGAAATCCGGCTCGATCCTGGCGCAGCGGCGGAATGCGGCCCAGGCGCACGCCGGTCTTCGGGCCCGCACGCTCAACCGAAACACGGCCGGTGACGGGCAGAACGCTGTGAGGTTCTTCGGCGCGATAGAAGCCGCAGGCCCGCCAGCTATCGCCGGGCAGGTTCGCGAACGCCTGTACCACTGGATCGGCGGCCGCCTCCGGCGTCTCCGCGCTACCGGGGGGCGCGGGAAGACAGGCCACCGCCGCGGTGGCGCGGCGGCCAATCGGGCGCGAGAACTCGTACTCGAAGAGCGGCGCGCCGTTCCACCAGGCCAATACGTCGATGGGACGCAGGGCCGGCACCATCCGGAAATCCGTTTCGATGGCCAGAAACGCGGCCCGAACCGCCGGCCGGGCTCCTCTGTCGTCCCCGGGCAGGACGGAGCACCGGAGGATCTCGACCTCGATTCCAACCGGCTCGCAGGGCGAGGCGGGAGCCTCCCCGGGGCGTTGCCGGCCGGGAAACTCGGCGTTCAGACGGGCGAGCTCCGCACTGAAGCGTGGATCTCCGAGGTGCGCCATCGCCCAGCGGGCCGCGGCTCTGGAAAGCGGCGCGGAGGCCCGCCCCATGGCCACCAGGCCGGCAAGCGAGCGCTGGTCGCCAAGGTAGTACAGACCTACGAGCGCATTTGCCCGCACGCGATGGTGCGTGTCGTTCCGGCCTTGCAGAAAAACGGGCAGCGCCGTTTCTTCCGGCGCGCCCCACAGTGCCTCGACGGCATTCGCCCGGACCCTGGGGTCGCGATCGTGGCGGAAGGTCTCGAGCCATCGTTTGCCGTCCGGCTGGCCCGCGCCGATGGTGGCGGCCCGGGCGCGCAGACGTGGCGGCGCGGCTTCGCGAAGCGCCTGGAGAGCCGGCCCCATTGAGCCGATTCTCTTCACGGTGCTCGCGCATTCGAGCAGGACCAACACCTCTTCGGTTCCGGCACGGGCCGGGTCCTGCAGGCAATGAACAAGCCTCTCGACCAGGGCGGCAGCGAAGGAGTAATCCACCTTTTGAAACTGGAGACAAAGCTCCCGCGTGCGCTCCTTGCTATGCGCGTGGATCCGGCTCAGAACCTGAAACTGAAGCTGGCGGGAAGACAGCAGCGCCAGAAGGAACCACTCGGACGCCGCCGGCAGGCGGGCTTGCGCAAGCAGCCGGAGAGAGGTTTCCAGGCACTCGCTCGGGGCACGATCGAAAAGGCTGCGTGCACGGTGCGCCTCTCCCCAGCGATTCTCGGGAAAGTGCGCGAGGCAGGACTCGAGTTCTTCGGCCATCGCGGTCAAGTTGTGATATCGGAGGCGCGGAAAAAAACCTTAGGCCGGAGGCGTGCTGGACGCCGCGCGCGGCTGTCTCAGGGCTGCGCCCGCTCCGGGCCGCTGCACGGACGCGCAAAGAATCACGGCCGAGGCGGACCGATTCACCTTTTCCGGGCCGGATTGCGCGCGGCGCGGGTGGCGGGCTTGCGAGGCCGTTTTGCGGGCTTGCGGGAGCGCGGTGGGGTCTTCGGGCGTGGGGGCGAAGGCGGCGTGCGGACCAGGGAGGAGAGGGCGCGGCCGTAGGCCATGAGATCGGCGGCGGGTGCGGTGCCGAGGGCGCGGAGGCGGTCGAAGAGGCGGAGCATGAGGAAGATGAGCGATTCCTCGGGGGTGGAGAGGCGGACGGTGTCATCGACGGACTCGAAGGCGCCGTCGCGGAGAGCGCAGCCGAGGTCGAGCCGCTCATCATCAGCGAGGCAGCAGAGGGCCTCTGGCAGGCGCGACGCGAGGCGGTTGGGCCAGCCAGAGCGCAAGGCGAGGATGCCGGCGACGATGGGATGGCAGGGGAGGGGTTCGCGCTCGGCGCCGCCTGAGAAGACCGGCACGGAGGTGCAGCGGAGACGACGGACCGAGGCGGCCTTGGCTCCGGCGTCGCGGATGAGGCGCTGGTTGAGGTCCTGCTTGACCTCGAAGACAGCGTAGACGCTTTCGGCGGGAAGGTGGAGCCCGGCGGGGTCGGGGAACAGGAGCGGCGAGTAAAGGTTGTCGTAGATGGCGATATCGATCTGGCGGCTGCGGCGGCCGTCGGCGTCGATGATGAAGGCGCTGGCGGCGCGGTAGCGGTGCGGAAGGTAGCGGTTGAAGAGGTCGAGCCAGTGACCTTCGGTCACGGCGCCGCAGGCGGTGGGGTGCTCGAAGATCTCACCGGCGGCGAGGTGGGAGAGCATTTCGTGCTGGGCCTGGCGGAAGATGCCGAGGAGGTCCACGGTGCCCGAGTTGGGGTGACGCCCCACGGTACAAGGGTAGACCGAGCTGCGGGCGGAGAGCGGGGAGCGAGCCGGCAAGTGGTTGATTCCAGAACTGGATTGAGATTCTCAAAGTGTGGGAATGAAATTCGGGGGAGGCGGCGCACAGCAGGGACGCTCCAGCCCCGAGGTCAGGCGGTGACGGGCAGCGGAAATCGAGGCCCGATTATCGGCAGAGCAGCCGGGGGCCGCCTCAAGGCGGATTGAAGTCCGCCCGCACGCTAAAGCGCGCGCCACAAGAGGGGCACGCTACTCGCCTTTTTTGGGCGGGCGAGGCAAGGCGCCGGCGGGGATGGTTTCCGTTTCGCGGCTCTGGGTCTCGGCCCAGGCTTTGCGCACGTCATCCGGGAAAGTCCTGAGGAGGCGCTCCACACGGCCCTGAATTTCTTTGACCACGCGCGGGTTTTCCGCGGCCACGTCGTAGGATTCCTGCGGGTCGTTCTCGAGGTCGTACAACTCGGGCGGGCGCAGCGCGAAGTTCTTTCTGCCGATGCGCGGCTCGGGGTTGAACGCCATGACGTTGTAGCGCGCGAAGTGCAGCTTCCATTTTTCCCAGCGCGCGCACTGCAGGTTCCAGTTGTCGAAGTAGAGCAGGGCCTCGCGCTCGAGCGACGGCTGGCGGCCGCTGAGCAGCGGCCAGATGTCGATGCCGTCGAGGGGCGCTTTGGGCAGCGGAGCACCGGTGAGCCGGGCGATGGTGGGCAGGATATCCACGGTGCCGGCGACTCCGTGGCACACGAGGCCCGCCGGGATCCTTCCCGGGAAGCGCGCCAGGAACGGCTCGCGCACGCCGCCTTCGTACGTGGAACCCTTGCGGCCGCGCAGCGCGCCGGGGCTGCCCTGATACCAGGGGCCGTTATCGGAGCTGAACATCACGAGCGTGTCGGAATCCACGCCGGTGCGCCGGAGGGCCGAGAGCACCTCGCCGGTGCTCCAGTCGAGCTCCTCGATGACATCGCCGTAAAGGCCGAGAGGAGACTTGCCGCGGAACCGCGCGGACGCTGCAAGGGGGATGTGCGGGAACGTGTGCGGCAGGTAGAGAAAGAACGGCCTGGATTTCGACCGCTCGATGAATTTCACGGCGCGTTCGGTGTAGCGCGAAGTCAGATTGTCGAGGCGGGCCGGCTCTTCGATCTTCTCGGTGTTGTGGAGCAGGGGCCGGGGATCCATGTCGTTGCTGTAAGGGATTCCGAAGTACTCATCGAAACCGCGGCGGGTGGGGAGGAATTGCGGCAGGTGCCCGAGATGCCACTTGCCGATGCACATGGTCTGGTAGCCCACGCCTTTGAGCACGCCGGCGAGTGTCTGTTCGGAGAGGGACAGCCCGGTGGTATCCGTTGGGCCGAGAACCCTGGGGACGCCGACGCGGGTGGGATAACGGCCTGTGAGCAGCGCCGCGCGAGAGGGCGAGCAGACGGGATTGGCGGAGTAGAACTGCGTGAAGCGCACGCCTTCGGTGGCGAGGCCATCGATGTTCGGTGTGCGGATTTTCGATCCGTAGACACCGAGATCGCCGTAGCCCAGATCGTCGCAGTAGATGAAGACGATGTTGGGCGGCTTCGCGGCGCCGCACGCCAAGCGGGCCGCGCCCGCGGCGGCCATCGTCTGCAGGAACATCCGGCGGTTGATGCTCACTCGAGTTTCTCCACGGCACTTCGAAGGCGACGTCACCGCGCCGAGCGCGACCGAGCCGATTCGGCTTTTTCGCGCGTTGCGGCAGTTGGAAGTATAGCGGACCGGAAGGCGAAGAAGAAGGCGGAAGAGAGAAGAGAGAAGACGGGAGACGGCAGCGGAGCGATGGGGATCGGAATCAGCGGGCAGCGACTGGGCGCGACAGAGCCATCAATTCCGGAGGGCCGACGAGGACTCCCCACCGTTTGTCAAGGGGCCGCGGGACGAAGGTGTCCCCACCAAACACGCAGACCGCTCCCTCATCGATCGCGGCCCAGTGTCGGGCGCTGATCGTCTTTGACATGCACTGGGGGGGATCCGCGGGCTAGCCGGCTCCCTTACGGTCGGTTACCAGGATAAGCCTGGCTGATCTTGTGAACTGAAAGGAGTTCACCATGTAAATTGCCTGTTCAGCATGTAGCCGAACGAGCGTGGGTTCCAGCAATGGGACTGGCGAGTCGGGAGGCG
>Ga0209777_10007449_pt1 | contig 12156 bp, 8 predicted proteins | sample FrelakmetHBP12HB_FD_187147 | JGI IMG/M metagenome (GOLD analysis project Ga0209777, IMG submission 187147) | Freshwater lake sediment microbial communities from the University of Notre Dame, USA, for methane emissions studies -HBP12 HB (SPAdes)... | ecosystem: Environmental > Aquatic >... | reverse complement strand
TGCTGTTCCCCGTGAGCGGCGTCGGCCTCAGCCACTCCGAGAAGATCATTCCGGAGCTTCTGAAGCCCCTCGGCTACGCCACCATGTGCATCGGCAAGTGGCACCTGGGCGACCAGCCGCAGTATCTGCCCACGCGCCGCGGCTTCGACCACTACCTGGGCCTGCCGTACTCCAACGACATGGGGCCGGGCGAGGTTAACCCCGCGAAGAAGGCCAAGAAGGCCGACAACGCCAAGCCGGCCCCGAAGCGTCCGCCGCTGCCGCTCCTGCGCGACGAAAAGGTGATCCAGGAAATCGCGCCGAAAGACCAGGACCGCCTCGTCCAGATTTACACCGAGGAGGCCGTCAAGTTCATCACGGCCAACAAGGATCGCCCGTTCTTCCTCTACCTGCCGCACACGGCCGTGCACAACCCGTACCATCCGGGCGATGCGTTCAAGGGGAAGTCCTCCAACGGCGTCTACGGCGACTGGGTGGAGGAATCCGACTGGAGCGTCGGCCGCATCCTCGATACCGTCCGCTCGCTGGGCTTGGCCGAGCGCACGCTGGTGCTCTTTACGTCCGACAACGGCGGCACGAAGACGGGCGACAACGGTCCGCTTCGCGGCTTCAAGGGCTCGACGTGGGAAGGCGGCATGCGCGAGCCCACCATCGCGTGGTGGCCCGGCCGTGTGCCGGCCGGCCGCACGTGCGATGAGGTCGCCTGCACGATGGACGTGCTGCCCACGTTCGTCCACCTGGCGGGCGGAGAGGTGCCCGCCGAGCGGGTGATTGACGGGCGGGATTTCCGGCCGTTGCTCTTCAACGAACCCGGCGCGAGGTCGCCGCACGAGGCGTTCTACTTCTTCGCGACGGGCGTCGGCAACCTGGATGCCGTCCGAAGCGGCCCGTGGAAGTATCGCTTGCAGCCCGAAAAGGCCCTCTATAATCTCGACAAGGATATCGGCGAGGCGACCGACGTGGCCGCCGCCAACCCCGACGTCGTGAAACGCATGCAGGCGTTTGCGGATAAGATGGAGAAGGACCTGGGCGTAACCAGCCGCGGCCCCGGCGTCCGCGAGTGCGACAAAGTGCCTTCGCCCAAGCCGCTCACGCTTTCGGGCGAGATGCCCGTAGTGGAGTAACACTCTGTCAAACTTGTTTCTGTGAATTGAAGGGAGTCGCGCGGTGGGCAGTCTTGCCCACCGCGCATCCTCCGCGCCACGGCGCGCGGCGGGCAAGACTGCCCGCCGCGCTTATGCAACTCACAGTCTCAATCTTGACGGAATAGTAGCCTTTGGAGATGCAACATGAACCGACGCGAATTCTGCAAGTGCCTCGGCCTCGGCGCAGCCGCCGTGGGCCTTTCGCCGTGGGCCCGCGCGGCCGATGCCGCCGCATCGCCCGCCCGCAAGCCCAACGTCCTCTTCATCCTCGCCGACGATCTCGGCTGGCGCGACACCTCGCTCTACGGCAGCACGTTCTATGAAACGCCCAACGTCGAGCGGCTGGCCAAGCGCGGCATGATGTTCACCAACGCCTATGCGGCCAACCCGCTCTGCTCGCCCACCCGCGCGAGCATCCAGACGGGCCTCTGGCCCGCCCGCATCGGCATCACCGCCCCGGTTTGCCACATGCTGGAGGAGAAGTTCGAGGAGACCGTGCCGGAGCGCGGCCCGCCCGGCACGAGAGTCCTGAGTTGCGCGAGTGCCACGCGCTTGAAGCTCGAGTACTACACCCTGGCCGAGGCCCTCCGCGATGCCGGCTACCGCACGGGCCACTTCGGCAAGTGGCACCTGGGGCAGGAGCCGTACGACCCGCTCCACCAGGGCTACGATGTGGACGTGCCGCACTGGGGCGGTCCCGGGCCCGCCGGCAGTTACGTCGCGCCGTGGAAGTTTCCGGCCAAACTGAATTTCACCGGCCAGCCCGGCGAGCACATCGAAGACCGCATGGCGAGCGAGGCCGCGAAGTTCCTCAAGGAGAACAAGGACCGCCCCTTCTTCATGACCTACTGGTGCTTCTCGGTCCACTCTCCGTGGGATGCCAAGAAAGAATATATCGACAAATACCGTGCCAAGGTCGACCCGAAGAACCCCCAGCACAATCCCCTCTACGCCGCCATGGTTCGGAGCATGGATGATGCCGTCGGCAGCCTCTTGGCGGCGCTCGATGAACTCGGCCTCGCCGAAAACACCATCATCGTCTTCTTCTCCGACAACGGCGGCGTTCACTGGGCTGGCCGCAAGGTCGCTGGCAGCTATGAGGACCTCAACAGCGTCCCCATCACGAGCAATGCCCCCTTGCGCGGCGGGAAGGCCACGATCTACGAGGGCGGCACGCGCGAGCCGTGCATCGTCATCTGGCCCGGCCAGGTGAGGCCCGGCTCAAAGAACGATGCCGTCATCCAGAGCATCGACTTTTACCCGACGATCCTGGAGATGGCGGGCCTGGCGCCGAAGCAGGGGCTGAAGTTCGACGGCATGAGCATCGTGCCCGCGCTGCGCGGGGCGGCGCTGCGGCGCGAGGCTATTTTCTGCTTCTTTCCGCACGCGACGCCCGTCACCGGTACGCTGCCCTCGGTTTACGTCCGCAAGGGCGACTGGAAGCTCATCCGCTTCTTCCACGACAGCCCCAACTTCGCCCACCGCTACGAACTCTACAACCTGAAGATGGATGTGAGCGAGACCACCAACCTCGCCGACGAAATGCCCGACCGCGTCAAGGAACTCGACGCCCTCATCGAAGGGTTCCTCAAGGATTCCGGCGCGGTCCTGCCCAAGCCCAACCCCGCCTACAACCTCGCCGTCCAGGGGTGGATGGGCAACAAGGAGGTCTCGCTCTCGGTCAAGGACGGCCTGCTGGTGGTGGAATCGACCGGCCTGGACCCGAACATGTCCACCCGCAACGTGCCGAAGAATCGCGGGGCGACGATCGTGGAGTTCCGCATGCGGTCCCGCGCGGCAGGCCAGGCCCAGGTCTTCTGGGGCGCCGAGGGAATGACGCCCCTGTTCATCAAGGACCGCTCGATCACCGTGCAGGTCATGCACGACGGCCAGTGGCACGAGTACTCCGAGAAACTGCCCATCATCGGCACCTTAAGCGCGTTGCGGATCGACCCTGCGGCCGGGCAGGGAACGATTGAAATCGAGTGGATCCGCCTCCGGGGCCTCGACGACACGGTCCTCGTGGAGTGGAACTTTAAGAACCCCCTGCCGCCCGCCGCCGCTTCCCGCGAAGCCGCCTGGGCGACGGACCCCAAGGCCCTGCTGAATGACGGTTGACCATCGGCTTGCCGGATCGGCCTGCCGGCGGCCCGGATGGACAGCCTTGTGCCCACGTGCCGCTTTCTTTAGTGCGACAGCGCTAGACCGCGGTTTGCGCGGCGGGTCTCCTGACCCGCCGCGCAAGAATGCCGCATGATCGCGCCGGCAACCGGCAGTTGGCGCGGCAGTTCAGGAGAACCGCCGCGCACAATACCCGCGTCTGTCCTCTGGTTGCTCCGCGGCCGGGATATCGTATAATCTCATGCGGGAACCCTATGGGCACTGGCGGAAAACAGACCGTCGTGGCGGACCTGAGGCTAAGCCTCTACTTGAGGACGCTCCATCCCGAATTCTTCACCATTCGGGCCCGCCGCGCGTTCGAGCACTCAGGTCTGGAGTTCGAGGTCTGGCTCCTGGAGGTGGGCCACGTCGTCATCTTCATCGACGGCCCCGAGGCCATCACCGAAGTAATCGCGCCGCGCGACCTGGAGCTGCCCAAGCGGGGCCTGGTGCGGACCCTCGACTTGGTGCGCGAGCACGAGCACCGTCTGGAAACCCGCGGCCCTATCGTCTACCACATGGCGTACCAGGTGGATGCGGAGAACCCGGGCACGTACCAGCGCGAGGCGGAGGAGCTTCTGGCGTCTGCGCGGCAGGGCCATCTCTTTTCCGAAGAGCCGCGCGAGGTTGCCCGCAGGCCGTTCTCGTACGCCGTTCCCGAGCCCAAGGGCAGGGGCCTGCTGGTCCACACCTGGCACGGCTTCCCGGCCGAGAGCACGATCCTCAAGACCCAGACGCTGATTGAGCAGATTGAAACGTAGGTCTTCTCCGATTTGGTGCGCCGCAGGCATTGCGGGGGTGCACTGTGAATCCAGTGCGGAGTGCGGAGTGCGGAGTGCAGAGTGAACGGCGCAGGCAGCCGTGGCATCGCATTCTTCCTGTTCTGTTCCCCTTTCGCCCGGCTTCCTCTCTGCGTTCTCAGCGTTCTCTGCGGTGGGTTCTTGCCGTCTTGCTGCTCTTGGCGATGGAGAAACCGCTGCGAGCCGGCGTCGGCATGGGAACCATCGAGGAAGACCCGGAGACCCGCAAGGCCAAGGTCCGCCAGCAGGTCGAGGGCTGGTACAAGGACGGCATGAAGGCCCGTGCGGCCGGCAACCTTACGGACGCCGTCAAGTTCCTCCTCTGGGCCGCCAAGACGCGGTGCGACACCGAGTTTCCTGAGCTGGCATTCAACGAACTCAAGGTCATCTCGGAAGATGCCAAGAAGGAATTGGATGTCGCCAGGCAACTGGCGGGCGGCGAGGACCCGGCGGCGGGGCTGGATGAACTGAAACGCATTACGCGGGTCTACAGCGGCCTGGGCGTCGCCAAAGATGCGGGGGCGCTCGCGCGGCAGTTGGAGTCGGACCCGTCGTTCCAGGCGAAGCTGAAGTCGGGCCGCCTCGCGCAGGAACTCAAGAAGGCCGAGGCCGTGGAGGCCCAGGCCGAGGCGGTCCTGTACCCGCCGCCCGCCGAGAAGCCGGCATCCGACAAGACCCCCGCGGGCCTGCCTACCACGGCCCCGCCCGCCGCGGCGCCGACCCCGCCGGGCGTCATCACCGCGGCCGTGAAGCCCAGAGAGATGACCGAGGCCGAACGGAAGCTTGCGCGCCTGGACCTCCTGGGCCAGGCTTACGGGGCCTACGGCCGCATCGCCCAGCAGGGCGGCGAGACGCAGGCCGGCCGCAAGGCCGCCGAGGCCCGCTCGCGGCTGGAGAAAGACCCGCAGCTCATGGCCCGCATCAAGGCCGTGGAGGCCGACATCAAGGCCCGTGCGCTCATGAAAATGGCGGACGGCTACCTCGGGGCCGGCCGCATGGACCTGGCCCGACAGAACTGCATGAAGGTCATTTCCGATTTTCCGCAGAGCCAGCAGGCCGCCGATGCCAAGGCGATGCTGGAGCGCCTCAAATAGTTGTCTTGGCAGTCCTTCCGATGTAAACTCGCCAACCGTGGCTTTAACTCTCGGCGATGGCCTGTGCACGCGGCAAGTGATGATGAACGAATTCCGAATGGCGAGAAGCCAGTGGTCCGTCAACTTTGATTATGTGGGTGCCACGGCTGCGCCTTGTGCAGCCGTGGTCGTCGGCAGGGATGCACGGTCGCCCAGGCGACCGTGGCACCCAGCGTCGTGGATAGGGTTGACTCGTTACTTGGACCTCGTTATTGCGACGAAGGAGGCAAGATCGATGACTCGTGAAGAGATACTGAAAACCCTCTGCGACGTCGGCGTCATTCCGGTGGTCCGCGCCAAGAGCGCCGAGGCGCTCGTCGACCTGGCGAAGGCCCTGCACGCCGGCGGCATCCCGATCTGCGAGGTCACGCTGACCGTGCCCGGGGCGATCGACGCCATTCGGCGCGTCGCCATCGCGGTCGGCAAGGAAGTGCTCGTGGGCGTTGGCAGCGTTACGCGGGCAGAGCAGGTCCACGAGGCCGTGGCGGCGGGGGCGCAGTTCATCGTCGGGCCGGTGCTCGCGGCGGAGGTCATCGCGGCCGCCCACAAGCACGATAAGCCGGTCATCCCGGGGGCCTTCACGCCCACCGAGATTTTCCAGGCCCACAGCCTCGGGGCCGACATCGTCAAGGTGTTCCCCGCCAGCGTCGGCGGCCCGGCGTACTTCAAGGCCGTGCTGGCGCCGATGCCATTCCTGAAGCTCATGCCGACGGGCGGCGTGGACCTTTCGACCGCCGGAGCGTTTATCAAGGCGGGGGCCGTGGCCCTCGGGGCTGGGGCGTCGCTCGTGGATAGCACGGCAATCGAGAAACGCGACTGGGCGAAGATCACGAAGCTCGCGAGCGAGTTCCGCGCCGCCGTCCGGAACGCACGCGGGCAGGGGTGAGTCCCCAAACCACTTTACCACTAATGTACAAGGCTGTATTTCAGGCCAGCCCCGTAGGGGCGAAAGATGGTAGCCCAGGACGCAAGTTCTGGGAAAGCGTGACGTGGCGGAAATCTTGTTGATGTTCTTGTGTTTTGTAGCCCCATAGGGGCGAAAGAACGTTGCGGCGCGGGCTGAGGTTCTTTCGCCCCTGCGGGGCTCATTGCAACGACCAGGAGAGCAACGATGTCGAAGATAAGGAGTTCGATGCTTGTGGTCGGCTTCGCCTTTCTCCTCTTGGTCCTCGCCGCCCCGTGCCCGGCTGCGCCCGCCGACGGGGCCGTCCTGGAGGCTGCGGCCGCCAGAATCTCCGGAGGCGCCCAGTTCCACGACCTCAGCGGCCACCAGTTCATCGGCTCGTGGACCGACCCGAAGGCCGTCATCGAGTGGACCCTGACGGTCTTGGAGGACGGCAAGCCCGAGGTCGTCCTCACGTATGCGTGCGCCACCGGCAACGGCGGCGACTTCCAACTTGTCATCGGCGGCGAGAAACTGCGCGGCAAAGTCGAGTCCACCGGCGATTGGTATAACTTTAAGGAGATGCGGCTCGGCGCGGTCTCGCTCGCGAAGGGCACGCACAAGGTGCGCCTGACGGCCGGGCCGTTCAAGGGCGCCCCGATGAACGTTGAGCGGATCGCCTTGGCGCCGCTTAAGGCCGCGCCCCCGCCGCCCGAGCCGCCGCTCGTTTTGCCGAAGGCCGTCTACGTCGTCCCGAACTTTCACCCCGCCAGTTGCGGGTGGCTGGCCAACTGGTCGGTGGAGCGCAGTTACTGCGCCAACTCGTACCTCGACCACCTCGACCGCGTGCGCGACGACCCCAACTACGCCTTCGCGATCTCCGAGGTGAACAACATGATCGCCATCCTGAATTTTTATCCCGAGCGGTTCGAGGAACTTAAAAAGCGCATCAAGGAAGGCCGCGTCGAGGCCGTTAACGCCTTCTTCCTCGAACCCACGATCAACCTCTCCGGCGGCGAGGCGCTCGTCAAGATGGGCGTCGAGGGCCTCCGCTGGCAGCAGCAGATGCTGGGCGTGCGGCCGAGGTTCGTCTGGGCGATCGACGTCTGCGGCATGCACGAGCAGATGGCCCAGATCACCGCGGGGCTGGGCCTGGAGGCCCTCGTCTACTGCCGCATGAACCCCACGGGCAGCACGATTCACTGGGCCGAGTCGCCCGACGGCACGCGGGCGCTGGCCCTCAGCCCCGGCCATTACCTGGAGTGGCGGCCGGTGTTCCAGGCGAAGGAGCCGCTGGCGGCCGCGCAGGTGAAGGCCCTCGCCAAGGACGTTCAGGCCCGCATGGCGCCGCTGGCCGATGCCCCGCCGCGCCCCGATGCCGGCGACCTCAAGGGCGCCGCCCGCTACACGCCGCAAGGGGCGCCCGTGCTCATCCTGGCGGGCAGCGGCGATTACAGCCTCGCCCCGCTTTACAAGGGGTACCCGACGGAGTTTATAAAGCAGTTCAAGGCGGTCGCGCCCGAGACCGAGTTGAAGTTCACGACCCCCGGCAAGTACCTCGACGCCGTGCTGCCTGCAGCGCGTTCGGGCGAACTGAAGATTCCCACGATGAAGGGCGGAACGGAGTATACGTATGGCTCGTTCTGGATACAGAACCCGCGGGTGAAGCAGTTGTACCGTGAAAGCGAGCAGGACCTTCAGGCGGCCGAGATGCTCGCTACAATCGCCAGCCTCAAAGGCAAATACGAGTATCCGGCACAGGACTTCTACCGGGCGTGGCTGCTGATGTGCCTGAACATGGACCGCAACACGCTATGGGGCGCAGCGGGGGGAATGGTCTTTGAGGATGCGAAGTCGTGGGATGCCAAGGACCGGTTTGATTGGGTTCATAAGAGCACGTGGTACGCGGCGCATAGGGCAGGGGAGAGTCTTGATCAAGACGAATTCCATGGTTTTGCGCTCTTCAATCCACTGAACTGGACATACCGTGGCCCCATCATGTTCTACAATTGCAGTTATGGCGTGGAAGGTTCGGTGAGCCAGTGGCATGTCGGAGATCCGCATGACAGCGTTCATGCAGCAAAGACTATGGTGCAACTTTCCTTGCCTGCGGCCGGCTTCTCGCGGGCAGGGATATCCGGCGAGAGTGCAGAGGAAGGCCGGAACATCGCAATGCCTGAATCCATCGAAACGACCCACTATACCGTCCGCATCGATCCGGCGACGGGGGCGCTCGTGAGCCTGAAACTCAAGCCCTCCGGCCGCGAGATGCTTGGCGGCCCGGCCAACGTGTTAGTGGCCGAACGGCCTAAGAAGCCGCAAGGCGACCCCGGCGACCACACACCCCCACGCGACGGGCGCGAGCGCCTGGGGACTTCCAGCGAATCCAAGCCAACCATCACAGTAAACACAGGACCGCTGGCGACCATCGTTGAGGTGCGCGGCACGTTCTTCGGCGGCGGCCCCTGCATGCGCCTCATGCGATTCTACAAGGACTACCCGCGGATCGACTTCGAGACGCATCTGGAGGACATCCCCGACCGCACGGTTGTCGTGGCCGAGTTTCCTCTGGCCGAGGACATTACCGAAGTCCGCCGCGGCATCCCATACGGCTTCTCGCACGGCGCATGGTCAAAGCCCAACCCCGAACTGCACGGCTGGACGAAAGGCATCACGCCTGCGGTCCGCTGGTCGCATTACACTCTGGCCGGCGGCGGGGGCGTGGCGCTGCTGGACAGGGGCCTTACCGGCCGCGAACTCACGGAGAAGACGCCCATCATCTTTCTCTACAACGCCACCGAGAAGTACAACGGGTACCCCAACTCGTGGCTCAGCGGTAAGGGCGAACACGTTCTTGAGTATGCCTTGGTGGCCCATGATGGCGAGTGGCGCAAGGCCCGCATTCCGCACATGGCGTGGGAATACAACTGCCCGCCGATTCTCATTGGAGGGCAAAAGGTCCCCGCCGCGCCGCAGTCGTTCCTCCAGACTTCCGACAACGTCATCGTCGAGGCCCTGCGGCGGGAGGGGCCGGATATCGAACTGCGCATGGCCGAGTGCTTCGGCTATGCGGGCGAGGCTGAAGTCACGCTCAACCTGCCGCACACCGATGCGCGCTTGACGGACCTCGTGGGCGGCAACGCGAAGCCCCTTGCGGGCGGGCCGACGTACAAATTCCCCATCCGGCCGCAGCAGATCGTAACGATGCGGTTCCGCGCCCCGTCGGCCGTGCCGGACGTGAAGCCCCTGACGAAGTGGGACGAACTTGTGCCCGAGGCGAAGCGCGAGGCCCTCAACACCCGCATCGACGCCAAGGGCCACCCGCCGCGCGGGCAGTAGTATCATCCCTCTTCCCTTGGGGGAGAGGGTGGCCGAAGGTGGCCGGTCGAAGACTCGCCGTGGCGAGGTGAGGGGCTGTGATTACAGTGGTAGTGTGAGGCGAAAAGGAGTACGCGAGTGGCACAACTACTCATTCGTAAGATCGCCCCGGCGGCTATCGTCGGTCTGAAGCGACGGGCGCGGGAGCACGGCCATTCCGTGGAATCGGAGGCGAGGGAAATCCTGGAGCAGGCAGCGCGGGTTGATGTGGCGGCGGCCATGAAAGCGCTTAATCGCTTGCGTGCCCGGTTCCGAGGCCGGCGGTTTGGAGACAGCGCCCGCCACATACGCGTGGATCGCGGGCGGTGAGCATGCGCCTCGCCGGATTTGCCGTATCCCCTCTTGCAGTGCCGCGGTTTTATGCTTAAAGTTCCCTACACTTTCGGACCAATGGAAAAGGGGAGAATCAGATGAGGAGTCTACGGATGACCCGTTTGGCAATCGCGTTGGGAATGCTCGGCCTTATCGCTTCAACGGCCTTGGCAGCCGATTGGCCGCAGCTCCAGGGGCCCGACCGCAACGGCCTCTCGCCCGAGACGGGCCTCTTGCACGCCTTCCAGGAGGGCGGCCCGAAGGTCCTCTGGACGGTCAAGCTCGGCGAAGGCTACGGCGCCGCCGTCATCCGCGACGGCAAGGTTTACCTTCTCGACCGCCAGGAGGACAAGCGCGAGGTGCTCATGTGCTGGGACCTGGCCGGCGGCAAGGAAGAATGGTCGGCCCAATACGATGCCCCCGGCACCGTGGACCACAACGGGTCGCGCAGCAGCCCGGCGGTCGATGAGAAGTACGTCTTTACGGTCGGCGTGTTCGGCGACTTCGTCTGCTTCAGCCGCACGGACCACAAGATCGTCTGGCAGAAGAACATCCTCAGCGAGTTCGGCGGCAAGAAGCCGCAGTGGGCCGTCGCCCAGTCGCCGCTGCTCTACAAGGACTGGGTGATCGTCGCCCCGCAGAGCCCGACGGCGGGCGTGGCGGCGCTGGAGAAGGCCACCGGCAAGGTCGTGTGGAAATCGAAGACGATGGGCAAGATGGACTATTCGTCGCCCCTGATTACGCAGGTGGCCGGGCAGGACCAGGTCGTGATGGAGAACGGCACGCGCGTGGTTGGCGTCGACCCCGCCAACGGCGAGATCCTGTGGGCCTACGAGGGCCTGCCCGTGAAAGTGGCCCAGGTGCCGCCCCCGACGCCGATCGGCGACGGCCGCTTCTTCGTCTCCGGCGGCTACGACGCCGGCTGCGCGATGTTTAAGGTCGAGAAGAAGGACGGTAAGTTCGCCGTCACCGAGCTCTTCAAGAACATGAACTGCAACGCGCACGTCCACAACATGATCCTCTACAAAGGGTATCTCTACGCCAGTTGCAACACCAACTCCAAGCAGGACGGCCTGGTGTGCCTGGACCTCGACGGCAACGTGAAGTGGAAGACCGGCAAGTCGCCGAACTTCGACAAGGGCGGCTTCCTCTTCGCCGACGGCGTCATGTACATCATGGACGGCGCGGGCGGCCAACTCCGGATCGTCGCCCCCTCGCCCGACGGCTACAAGCAACTGGCCGAGGCGAAACTCCTGGAAGGCAAGCAAATCTGGGCCCCGATGGCCCTCTCCGATGGCAAGCTCGTCTGCCGCGACCAGCACCAGATGAAGTGCGTTGACCTGAAGGCCGCGAAGTAATAGTAATGCGGTGTCGATCATCCCAGATGTGGCACGGTAGCCCAAGGCGACCGTGCCACATTCCTGAGACTTACGTTGAATTCGCAAAGGCGCCAGAAGTGCGCAGTTCCCGTTTCCGTTCGCCGCCGCGGACAGATCGCAAGCCACTTGCACACGCGCGGGCCGATGCGTAGGCTGAATGAGCGAGCGGTGAGGAGCGGCTCGCAGGGGGTGCAGGAAAAAGATTTTCACGGCGGGTTTGCCCTTGACAGCCTCCGGCTTGGTTCCTAAACTCCCGCGCCAGCGGTCAGGACGGAAGAAGGGGAGAAGTTTCATGCCTCGCAAGCGCAAGGGCGGTGACCAGGGGCGCAAGGGGCCGGGCAAACGCCCCCCCGACCCGGCCGCCAAGGATGAAGAAACACCGCGTGCCGAGAAGTCCGTCGAGCCTGAAACCCGTAAGACGCCGGAACCGGACGAGCAGGAATACACGGAACTGGTGCTTCTGGTGCATGCGGCCAATATGCCGGAGGCCGAATTGTTCAAGACGGAATTGTCAACCCATGGCATCCCGGCGTTCCTCGAAGGCGAGGGCGCGGGCGTCGCCGGCATCCCCGACGTCGGGGCGGGCGTTCCGGTCTTGGTGCCTGAGGAATTTGCGGACCAGGCGGCTGAACTGATCGCAGAACTGGAGTCCGCCAAACCGGAGGGTAACGCCTTGGTCGAAAAAGAAGACATCTTCGAAGAAGACGAGGACGCGGAAGAGGCAGAAGAGGTCGATGAAGTCGAGGAACTCGAGGACGAGGACCTCGAAGAGGACGAAGACGAAGACCTCGACGACGAGGACGACCTCGACGAAGAAGACGAGGATTGGGAAGAAGAGGAAGAAGAGGAAGAAGAGGAAGCAGACGACGAGGAAGAAGACGACGACGAGGAATGGGATGACGAAGAAGAGGACGACGACGATTACTAGCCCTCCCGTCTTCGCGCCGCTGGCGGCCGTCGCCTGAT
>Ga0209777_10007448_pt1 | contig 12157 bp, 4 predicted proteins | sample FrelakmetHBP12HB_FD_187147 | JGI IMG/M metagenome (GOLD analysis project Ga0209777, IMG submission 187147) | Freshwater lake sediment microbial communities from the University of Notre Dame, USA, for methane emissions studies -HBP12 HB (SPAdes)... | ecosystem: Environmental > Aquatic >... | reverse complement strand
CTTCAAACAAAAGTTATTCTTACCAAAGTTCAATCGTCCATTTCCAATTTTGTATTTTCGATGAGAGGCATTTCCATACCTCTATGCACTACGTCGATATGTTTTTTGGTGAATTTCTGCATAAATCTCTTGCAGCCATAACTGATGCCGATGAGCCCGTTTGAACATCTGAATATCCGTCTGCCGATGATCTGATCGAACAACCACGCAAGTGAACTTTTTCGCTTACTTGCCAACTTCACATAATCCACTCCATGTTCTATATGTATCCGTTTGGTTCTTGTGCATTTAGCGAAAATACCACCAAGTAATGATGTGAGGAAGAATCTTGTATGAGTATTCAACACATCCGCATGGAATCTTTTAGCCAATTTCATGACTGTCCAAAAATCCTTCTTCCGGAACTTAGGAAAAGGGAAGGTCGGGATAAGATCGAACGCAGGATATACTAGAACGAAATAACAGTATTGCGTATATCAGACTTTCTTATGTTTGTAATAGATATATTCAGCTCAATGGTTCATGATATCTTCCTGTCCCATAGACGGAACGACATTCATCACTTCGCCATATCACTTCTTGACCCATCGTCTGCTCCGTTCCTGGACATGAGACTCCAGACCTCATTTATGAGGCGGAAAATACGGCAAGAATTTGATGACGTTTATCTTGGACATATATACAGAACAAATCTAAAACAATCCTACCTGTACAGGATTCTGTAATTTCTTTTTCAACTCATCTATCGTTTTTTCAAACGACCTGAACTGATATTCCTCTACCAAGACTTTTTTATACTTCGTGAAATCGAGTTCCAAAGCGAAATTTTTGAGATCGGTATTCTCTATCTCCGTGATAGGCTTCAATTCTATCAATCCCCTGCTCTTGTATGCGTCTTCTTTCCCGTCAATCAGTTTCTGCTTCACATCACCGGTTACTTCGTCGATATGGGAATAGATATTATCGATGCACTGATATTTTTGGATCAGGTCGGACGCCTTCTTTGGTCAGATTCATGTTATTCATTTGATATTATCAGCGCTATCTCATACCAAAGCTAAATAGTCCAAAATATATTTCGGATCGAATCAATATTCTTTTATAAATAAATTAGTATCAGTTTTAATGGCTTTCATCGCATCAATACAGAAGACATTCACATCCAAAAGCTGTTTCAAATCTTTGTCCGACGAATAAATATCTATCATCAAATCTTTATCTGCTTTATATTTCATAGCCAACGTATAAATGATATCATCAGCTTCATACGTAGGAACTATCAAGCTAGGAATTCATAACTGAGCGACAATATCTTTGGTGACGGGAATCTGATTTTTGAAGTCATCATCCATTTTCTTGCGGTTCGCCTTATATTCTGGATATTCTTCGTGTCTTAAGGTTTTCACCGGAGAATCCCAAGTGATAACGAAATAATCTGGTTTTTCCTGGAAGATTTTCATCAGCATACGGAAAAAACCGTAGACGACATTCACATTATGCCCGTCTTTGTCCGTCATAGGCGGGAAAGCATAATACGCCCTATAGAGAAAGCTCGATCAATCTATTAAGAAGAATTTCATATCATAATTTTTTTAATAAACGTTGATATGTATAGATTTTTCGATATAAAACACAAGATAAGAAATTCCTCATCCCAGCCTTCTCCTTCAGAGAAGGAGCAGTAATCATCACCCTCTCTGAAGGAGAGGGGGAGAAAAGGGGGTGAGGGAAATTTACTTAATAACACAAGTCATGAAAAAAATAACCACCCCGGAAGATATGTTGAATTATGGAAAAGAGCTCGCCAAAGAGCATAAGATTTTACTATTGCACGGCGAATTAGGAGCAGGAAAAACATTATTAGCCAAAGGCTTCGCCAAATGACTCTGACTGAACGAACATCTCGTCCAGAGCCCTACCTACGCCTATCTCAACGTCTACGATTCGAAACTCCTTCACATCGATATGTATAGGATCAAGGAATACAGTGAATTAGTGGAAAAAGGTATCATTGACCAGATAAATGAATTTGAATATATCGTGATCGAACGGCCGAAATTCATCGACCAGCTCCCCTTCAAGGAATCAACTCAGCTTCACATAAAAAAAATTTCTGAAAGCGAAAGAAGTGTTGAAGTGGAATAGCAGTGGATAGTCATTTCGAGCCCGCAGAACTGCGGGGAGAAATCCACGCCTTTATATAAGATTTCTCACTGAAACGTTCGAAATGACCATAAAAAAAAGTCCGCACAAAGCGGACTAATTTAGAAAATTATAATTTTACTCTAAGCTGATTTTATATTCTTCCAATACATTCTTAAACTGACTGATATGATAATTAGAGAGATTCTGCTTGCAGGTATCATCATCATCTCTGAGTAATTTCAAGATAATCAGGAAACTATTAAATTTTTTGGTGATTTCATCTATATCGGCTTTTGATATCGTATAATCATGTTTCACCTTATCAAGAACAAACAAGGTAAATGCGTTCACGAGCGTTTTCACTTGTGAATTTTGAAATTTCGGCATCTGGAGCGTGAATGTATTACGTCTGATTTCAAGGTCTACAGGAGTATAGCTAAGCGCATTCTTACAGGCATTGAATTTTCCCACTTCAGCTTTGAGGATAACGGCTAACGTAGCTAAACTTCAACTAAGCACCGTTTCATCAGCTACAGGAACTATATATACATGAGATATCATCTGTCATAAGTTTGTTCGCATGACATCACCGGTTACCGATCTAGTATTACCAGCCCTGTCAAATACATTTAGGGTGAACGTATAGAGTTGATCTCTTTCAATTCCGACAAAACTGACTTGCTGCGCAGTCAGATATTCAGCGCTAAAACCAGTTATAAGAGTTCATCATGTTTTTTGGTAATTGAATGTATATCTTATAGCTTCAGATCATGTAAAATTCAAATGCAGTCAGCTAACATATTCGCTGAATACGAATCCAGTAATTGTTGGTTTGGTCTTATCGAAGATAAGTGATCAGGTATACACTACAGTACCGGTATTTCCAGCCTTATCAGCAAAAACGATGTTTGCCACCAAAGTTCATTCAGGATATAATGAAGAGAGTTTTCGCGTATACGTATAATTCAATCATGAAACAGTCGAACTTGTTGCAGCTTTACCGGATCATAAGGTTACTTGTAATGATCCAAGCTCTTCACTCGCAGTGAAATTCAACGTCACTACTCCGCTCACATTGAGATATCACGTAGCGGATCAGCTAGAAGTTAAGGTGATTCAGCTTAGCGTAGGATTTTGATTATCTATAGTAAATGGCGAAGTTTCGTAAAAAGGGGTCTGATCGGGAGTAAGCAATCTCAGCTTATATCAGGTAAATAAACGCGAATATGTTCAGGTATATTGTCATGAATAAAGATAGAAATTTCCTGCACCGGTATTTCCTATGATATGATACAGTCCTGATAATTGGAAGCTATAGAGCCTTCTGGAATCAAACGCAAATGAAGTGGTTCATGAAGCAAATGTCCCTAAACTAATTCGTTGACTATTATGATCTCGCAATTGGAGCAATAATCAAGAAAGACGGCAATCGGTTCATGAATACGACCATGAAACATTGAATATATCTCTGACCAATCATCACGATACGGGCGCATTCCAAACGATATCTCCAGATTCACAGATTCCGTTTCATCATGTAATGATACTTCCTGTCTGGTTATTTCATGTCTGTGAAATACATCAGGTCAGATATCCTCATGTCCGATATCCTCACGTTAAATAATATCCTGTCATATATCATCCGGTTAATTCTTGTCAGGTAAGTATGCAACCAGTCTGAGATTCCTCTACTCGGGTCTGTCAGGTAAGATTTCAAGATTCATCCAAAGCGCCTCATGTCCGATATCCTGGTATCGTAATACAACCAGTAAGATATCCTCACGTAAGTTCTTGTCAGGTTATATATCCTCACGTCTGATATTCTCAGGTATATTCTTGTCCGGTAAGCACGCATCAGCTATCTAATTGTGCATTAGTCTGCACCGAATGTTGTAGAATAGAAAGTCAAAATATTAGCAAAAAAAGTTTCACAACAGCAAAACCGCCGAATATCCCGAACAGATATTTCTTGTGATGATCGTGTACATGACGGAATACGTTTTTCATAATCCACGAGAGAAAAATAAACTATATATAAGTATACTCCAAAAGAGCGAATTTGTCAAATTTTCCTCACCCCCTTCCCCTCTCCTTCTGAGAGGGATGTCCGAAGGACAGGGTGAGGAAGAAAAAATACAAAAAAAACCTTCCGTAAAAAACGGAAGGCTCATTAATACACACTATTGAATCATCAACTTGTAGACTTGTGACCCCTGTGCATTACTAACACGTGCATAATACACGCCGGAAGCAAAGACAGACAAATCAATTGTTGTTGATGAATTATCAATGATGGTGATTATCTTTCCAACTTGATCCATGACCTCAACTCGTGAGACCTTATCTCCTTCGAGATGGAAAATACCATCCGAAGAAGGATTAGGATAAATTGTAACAGGAATAGTTGAAGATAACGAAGGAATACCAGTAATAATATTATTTGTGATATTACTGAAACTACCGGTAATCAAGGTTTTTTCGCCTTTGAGGAAAGCAGGAGCAGGATCACATCCACCAGACTTGAAAACGACAATCTGATAATATTTCTGAGAATAGATACCTGTATCTATATACGAAGTGATATATCCCGATACTGAATCAAGAAGCGTCAACGTCGAAGGTGAATCACCACGGTATAAATAATACATATCCACCGTAAAAGTTCCGGACTCTTCCTGATAAGGATTCCACAACAACGGTATTTCACCCGGGTTTGCACCCATAGTGACTGCAAGCAGTATCGTTTTATGATACCATGACTTACTACTTTCCACACCGCATTCATCGACTGCAGTGATTTTATATAATGCAGAGACAGTAGGTGGATTAGAAGACATATCTATAAACGTATGTTGTTGATTTGCAGGCACATTGCCTATCAAAGAAAAGCCGCTTATAGCTTTGTAAACATTATAGCTGGCTGTTTGAGCATATTGGGGATCACCGGGTAAAGGTTCATTATCTGCAGTCCAGACAACTTTATTCTTGTTCAGACTGACATCCACAGTAACGATGCAGATTTCGGGAGTAATAGGTTCCTGGAAGAAATCAAATGATCCATAAGCTACAGCGGTACATCCACCCTGAGTGACAGTAACTTGATACAATCCGCCACTGCCACCGGTAATGCTGATAGTAGGTGTCGTAGCGTTATTCGACCAGAGATAAGTATCATATGTATATCCAGGTGATGGATCAAGCACCAAAACAGAATCAGCGCACATAACACCTCCCTGAAGATACCATAGATCAGGAGCAGGAAATGTTTGGTGTTCCACATGGATTGTAACTGAACCGCTCGTGCATGCGTTGGATACGTTGACGGTATAGGTACCGGCAGTATCTACATATATGCTTTGGGTTGCAGCTCCGGTGTTCCAAGTATGAGTGAACCAACCAGGTCCAGCATCCAATGTCAGTGATACTGCAGTATTGCAAAACGCTGTATCATGCCATATGGGAACCATAGTAGGTAAACTAACCACTTCAAAGGTATCCCTAGTGATTCCACAAGGGTTGCCTCTTTCGTAAAAGTAAGTTCCTGGGATAGTGATAGTTACAGGATTACCAACAGAATAAAATCCACTGGGTCCGTTCCATTCATCATATGTAGCATCAGTACCAACTATATTTCCAGGTCCAACTTGAACACTAGTACCACACATCCAAACGGTATCCTTTGTACTATTAATACTTCCACCGCCAAATATTTCAAAAGCAGCATGAGGTGGCGGAGCTGGGTAGAGAACTAAGAGAAGTTGTTCTATATTTCCATTCCACGTAGCACGAATTTGGAAACTTCCTACAGTAGTTGGATGGAAAATTAAACTATCTCCAGATCCAACAATCACGTTATTTATTCGCCAAATAGTAGAACCAAATCCAAAGGGTTTGTAGAATACAAATGTATTAAAATTCAATGTGTCTTCACAAGAGTTCATATTAGTACCCGGAAGTGTCATATATATCGTATCTGCCTTGATCGTGTTACTTTGAAAGAAACACAAAAGACTGATAAGTATGGTAAAAAAAAGTTTTAAAGTTTTCATAAAAATTATTCCTCCTTTAGGATTATTTTTTTGTTTAATTATTGAAAATGTTAATGAACAAGCGGATATGGGGTCAACATATCACTATATAGTATATATATATCTCCTTTCTTTTTTCAATGAAAAATATCATACGGGAAAGAGAGAGAAATTATGCATAAATAAGCCAAAATATCACCACAAATCAGTATTTTTCTTCATTTTATATCCATTTAAAGATATTAAAATATAAATATGTCAACTATAAGTAATTATAAATATTTTTTGTAAAGCTGAAATAAAAGAAGATTTAGACAAGACATTTGTCTACAAAGAATACAACAAAAACAAAAAAGTATTCAGAGTATACGGGATTTTTTATAGCAAAATTTGTCAATGTAGACATTAAAATAGTATTTATACACGCCATGTCCAAGTTGAATATGCTTGAAAAAAATAGTAAAAATGCTAATACCAAGCGTTGTTTTGACGAATTTTTTTTTGGTAAACAGCAAAAGAAAAATGGATCAAAACAAACAAAAAACATCGTAAGGAGTTTATATTTGAAACCAGGTATGCATAAGGTTTTTGATACACTGTATCATCACGGAAAAACGATGTATAGACATGCTCACAAACATCACAAAAAGTATCTTTGGGGTGTTGCATGATTTTTTTGATTATTCAAATTATTCACATTCCTCATAGTAAGCGCATTTAGCTATACTGCTATAGCAGCTGATCTTCCAGCATTAATAGATATAGAAGTACCAGCTACTACTATAGATATCCAGGATGGTAAAAGCATCATACAATTCGATCTGAGTAAGGTGGATATCGGAGACTATAATACCATCAAGAACATTAACTTGCTTATGAATATTGATACGCAGGAACAGTCGATAAACATCGATACGCTACGAAACAACACAACAACGAATATATGACAGACAGAGAGCACACAAATGCTTGGACTAAGATTTTTGAATACGGAAGAGAACATCCGGACAATAGATACAGGAAACATTCCATGAATCATAGAACAGTTGATCGCATGAAATACTATAGCATATCTATTCCCCCAAGAGGATGTTACCATACAGAGCGGAACTATCTTTATGGAAATAGAAACACAGCAACCTGAAAATCAAGATAACAATTGAAAAAATACTTCTTCCGAAGCCACTCCCGACAATATATTATCGCAAACGTTCTGATCAGACTCTTTACAATCCGAAACGACGTGAATCGATCTATCTACCGGACAAGCAGAGATACAGCAATCTGAGACATGAAATCTTCCTACAGTAGATTGCGGGCAATACGACAAGAAAAAGGATTGCCAAGAAAGTGCAGAATGCCAACGGGACAAAAAGACTAAAACATGTAATCTCCTAGGGACAATCTTTGCAGAAGAAAGTTATCAATTGGACATTACAGATCCGGCACAGATACCGACACCATCAGAGATCAAGATAGAATCCAAAAAGAATAAGCAGAAAATCAACTGATATCTCCAAATACATAAAAACACCCAAGTACAGATAGATACTCCGGATACAATCGTCACGCTCCAATCGCCGAGCTTGGTGACTGATGAAAACTTACGATGAACAAATAACAAAGAAGGCATACCAAATAATTTCGTCCAGATAGAAACGATACAGATAGGAGATCCCAATCTTCATATCACGGCAATGTCCTGATCATCAGGATTCATAGTAGATATGGAAATAGTGAATATCAGCATGATACCTTGAACCGTACTGCATATCTATACTTCGCAGGATTGAAATATCTGGGAAAACCTGAATACCACTTGTACTATAGATGATCAGAATATGTGTGAATTCATTACTCCCCATCTGACGCTTTTCGCGGTCGGTACGATTACATGGAATAATCTGGAATTTGTAAACCAAAATTTCCGAGATCAAAATCCGACAAGCGGACAAATCATCGATGCATTTTTTGGCACCGGTAGTAGCACTAGTGCATATACTACGCATCGAAGTGGTAGTTGTAGACCTACAACACTAACTATTATAAATCCAAGCACTAGATGAGCAATTACCGTACCCGCTAATACTATTTATGTTTTGAATTCGTGAAATTACATTCAGACCTGAACAGTTACTATGTCTTCATGCTCTGCAATCGTATGAAGTGGTACGGTAACTGTTGATAAAAACTGAAATTTTAATCTTATTCATGCTACCAATCAAAGTAATATCATCATAGACAACCTACAACTCAATGGAAGCGGACATTCATATAGACTCATAGAGTATGAAACTATTGACGACACAACAATCAATGATGTTCAAGCATACAATAGTGCTGGTTGAAGTATAAATGTTAGTTACTGAAAAAATTGTCTCATTAACAATAGTCAAACAGTATGACTGAGTATATTTGAGACATTTTCTACTATTGTAAACAATAGCCAATTCTACAATAGTGTTGGTGGTGCAGGAATAGTTTTTGACAGAACACGAAGCGGCACAATCAATAATTCTCAAACATATAACAATGACACAGATGGAATTACTTTATCAAACAACACATGATTGGTCATCAATAATATCGAATCATATAATAATGGTAATTACGGTATATATTTAGGTTCCACCTCACCAAACGTACGCATAAATAATTCCAGAATATTTAATAATGGTCTTCAGCAAGTATATGTTCCTGCAGGAAGCAGTTGACGATATTATGGGAATAATATAGCATATCCTACAGCATGATTTGCAAATTTCAGCGCATGAGATTATGATGCAACCTTATGACGGGCTACGGGAACACTATCTACAACTGATCTATGATTCAGCTGTGACTTTGTCACCAATCCAAGAAATTGAAGTACCACAGATTTTTACGCTACTAGTGATTGTAGTGATACATGAGCAACCTCACGAACCTATACACCGATAGTAAAATATAAATATGGAAACAATATGCTGTCATGATATTATGTACTAAGACAGATACAACCGGTATTACGATCAACATCATCATTAATATTGTCTAGCATACCATATCACGGTCATAGATTTATCTGAGAATATGACGACCCAAGCGGAAGAGATCTTAATGTTCCGGTAACGCTCTTTACCGGAGAGACTCCTGCGCAATGATACAATGTCATTAATACCTGATACTTCACCGTAAGATCATATATCTACGAACCGAATCTCTTTAGTGCCACACGATATGAAAACATCAATGGTACTACTACCTACAACGCTGTCTACGACAGTGGTTTGGTATTGATGATGAATTTTGATAACGTAGCAGATATCGGTGATACAAGCACATTAGTCAAAGATCTCTCTGTCAAAAAAAATCATGGAACAATAAATGGAGCCACATGGACAGCTAATGGAAAATGGAACGGAGCATATAATTTTGATGGTATCGATGATTATATAGATATCATGGATTCAACAAGCCTAAAATTAGGAACTGGAATAACTTTTGGTGGTCGGATATATGATGCTGGATGATCAACAACATATAGGAACATCATAGTGAAAGATAGTGAATATATGCTAAGAACAGATAGTGCAGACATAGAAGCAGGATTAACATCTTGTTTCGTCTATACGGATCCGTGCTGATGGGAATGCTGAGGACAACAGAGAGTTCAGACAACAGGAGTTCTTTCTACCGGCGCATGGCACCATGTTATGTGTACACGAGACAGTTCGTATTTAAAAATTTATGTGGATGGTGTTTTAGATAACACCGTTTCAAGGACCGGAAATGTAACACCGCTAAATAACAATGTACAAATATGAGTTCGATGATGAGCTCGATGGCGAAGTTGAAAAATTGATGAACCTCGTATCTACAATCATGCGCTTACGAGCGATGAAATAAATCATCTCTATCATAGCAACCTTTCTGCAAACTCTGATCACCGGGAATATGTAGTCAATTATACCGGAGTCGGTGGATGGTCGTATGGAACTCATACGTATGGGTGGATGTGAAACGGTGGTACCAATGGATTGATAGATAGTGATAGTAATGGAACAATATCTACATGATATGTAGTCAAATCTATGTCTTGTACGTGATCGCTGATAGGATGGAATAACGATAATTATATCACATGATGATTTTGGGATTTAAATCCTGGATATTGTGATATCGTCATTGCGTTGTATGGTACGGGAACATCAGGACAAGATAGCACTGCGTATACCAACAATCGAAGTCCATGGTCCGGTGAATGCAGTTATCAGAATATGATTATCGTCTATCTGACCTGAGGCACGGATAAGATACCGTCAACCTTAGTAGCGAATACGATATACGTATTAGCGAGTGGTACGTACATACAGACTAATGTCATAAACCTGAATATATGTACAACAATCATAGGACAAACATGAGATATCAAGATATATTCAAGCGGTCAGGTGGCTAATATGATATACAATAATAAACACTTTACCATACTGGACAATATCCAGATAGATGGAACAGGGAATGGAATAGGATGAACACATGCAGTAAATACCAAAGGTATCAACCATTCTGCATGAACGTACGCTGACACCATCAATGCGGTAATAGTAAAAAACCATGATCAAGCTTGAATATATATGACTGACTCCCATTACAACAAGATAAGTAATAGTGATATATATAATAATGCTGCGTATGGATTACGGTACGTAGGTAACCACAATAGCATCGTAGAAAATAGCAAAATATACAATACTGCAGGCGGTGCAGGTGGTACTGCGATATTTGATTATTGATCCAATAATATATTTTCTGGATTACAGATATTTGGAAATAAAGCTTATGGTATAAATTTTACAACAGCTAGCTACAATACAGTATCCAACACCCAATTCTACTCCAACACTTGAGCAGGTATATATTTTAATTGAACTAATGATCATATCACTTTCAACAATATCCAGTCTTTCAACAATAACTATGGTGTACAAGCAAGTAATGATGCATATGATAAAGACGATATAGCTATCAACAATAGCCAGATATATAATAACAAAGGGGATGGAGTAGTACTCTATTATTCAAGACGGTTCACCATAAACAATACACATATCTACAACAACTCCGGCAACGGTTTATACTTCGCAAGTACCAACAATAGCACGTGAATATTAAATAATGTAGCAGCATATAATAATGGAGATGTATGATTTAATTCTGATTGAGGTAATCATATATATTATGGAAAATTAACAATGTTTAATAATGATGGATGAAATATTTTTGGTTTTTCTCCATGAACTAGTTCAACTTACGCTTATTTATGACGAACATGAGGAACTACAGATACCACTCCATGTATGTCGTGTAGTCGAGTGACTAATCCGAATACTACCATTTATGTAGATTTTATAAATACAACCACCTACCCTAAATGCCAAATGAGAGGACAATATCTTGCCTGGACAGCAACAGATAATCTCAATTACAAATATGGTATCAATATCACGGGACAGAAATTACCGGTCTATCGAACAGGTACTACGCTTACATGAGCAACGCTATGATATAGTTGATCACAATATGTTGCAGAAATAAATAAGATAGGCACGTATACGAATACAACATGTACGTGTGCATGACATACCTATCGACGGAATAACGAAAATTTTCTTACTTCGTGATTTTGGAACAATGGTACTCCTCCGGATTATTGTGATATTATCGCAGCGCTTTATGGTACGTGAACCGCAGGCACAGACCTGACAGCATATACCAGTTATCGAAGTGGACGAGCAGGAACATGTAACGTTGAAAATACAGATGTCATATACCTTACGTGAGGTACAGGGAAAATAGATTATGATATGAATCCAAACATCATTTATGTGCTGGAAAGCGGAAACTATATCCAGACAGGAACTATATCCATGACTACTTGTAATGCTATAATCGGGAAAACATGAGATATATCATTGTATAGTACAGGACAACTTACAGAT
>Ga0209777_10007447_pt1 | contig 12158 bp, 13 predicted proteins | sample FrelakmetHBP12HB_FD_187147 | JGI IMG/M metagenome (GOLD analysis project Ga0209777, IMG submission 187147) | Freshwater lake sediment microbial communities from the University of Notre Dame, USA, for methane emissions studies -HBP12 HB (SPAdes)... | ecosystem: Environmental > Aquatic >... | reverse complement strand
GCCAGAGGTAGTAGGGAGCAGTCAGAATCACGCCCAAAGTGACGAGCAAACTGTAAATCAGGTACATATCGGGAAGGGCGCGGCGCGGGCGTGGAGCGCAGAGTCTCGCTTCCACAGACGCTGCAGCTTTTCGGCTCGGGAGTCGCCCAGGCGACAAAGGCCCCGGTTCGACTTCGCTTCCTTCGACTTACGCTCAGGACGGTGAGCGAGAGTCGAACCGCACCGCGCTGGGCCTGTCGAAGGGCGGCGCTTGAGGACAGAACTGCGCTGCCCGCCTTCATTATATCTCAATACCGGAACTGAGGAGGACCCCCGCGCAGGCGCGTCAGGGCAGGAGAGAGAGCTTTTCCATCTCCAGATATTTCCGCAGGGTCACAAACGCGAAGCCACGCTTCTTGAGTTCAGGAATGAGCCGGGATAGGACTTCCACGGAATTGGGGATTTCATGGAATACGAGGATGTGGCCGTACGCTCCTTTGCGCTCGCGCTGCTCGATAGTCCGCAGGACGTAGTCGTAAAGGGAAGGCTGGGGGCATTTCGAGAGATCCTTGCCCACACAGAAATAATCCTCGGAATCGACGTCGCGCCGGGCGGGAGGGAGCGCCGTGGACTTGCTCATCAGGTGGTAGCCGCGCGCCTCGATGCGTTGCGCCAGCTCCGGCCACACCTCCCAATCCGGGGGCCGCACGTACAGCGGCTTTATCCCGGTGAGGGGCTCGATGGTGCGCGAAGCCCGCTCCAGGTCGTTCAGGATCCATTCCTCGCCATAGCGCGCTTTCATGCGGCGGAAGTTGCCGTGGCCGTACGTGTGGTTTTCAATTTCGTGCCCGCGGCGATGCTCCTCCTCGGCGGCTTGGCGGCAATTGATGCCAACGTCGATTTTCCGGCAGTCCTGATCGGCGCCGGGAGCGAGTCGCCACGCCATGACAAAGAAAGTGGCCTTTACCCCTTGGTGGTCGAGCAAGTCCAGCAGGCTCGCGGACGCATGTCCCGCTGCCGAGTTCCCCTTCAGCACCCAGGGCCGCGGGCCATCGTCAAACGTGAGGGCGATGAGCTTCTGCCGCGGGGCCGCGTCAACTGAGCGAGCAGCACTTTTCAGGGCGTGCGCCGCCGTTCCCACAGCCAGCGCCAAAAGCGCGGCAGGGAACCCGTGCCGCGCTACAAGCGCTCGCCGCCTTTTGCTTATCGCCTTCTTGCTTTCACCGGGCTGGGGCTTTTGGGTCAAGTGGAGGGCCTTTGGCCGTCGTGGGAGAAGCATGGATTCCCGCTCGTACTTCCGGCATCGCTTCAAAGGGCTTTGAATAGTCGTTGCGCGCGTTCCAAAACAGGAAGCCGACGCCGCCCTCGTCACGGGCCACGCGCACTTGGGTCAAGATGTAGCCGGCCGAATACGTCTTCGTGTGCCAGCCAAAGGCTTGCAGCCAAGGGCGCAGCAGGACGCCGCTGCCGGTGGTGGCCTCCTCGAACCGCTGCATGGATTCCGAGATGAAGTGCTCGGGAGCGTCGCCGGGCGCTTTATAACCGTCAAAGCCGAAGAAGTGTGAGGGGTAGATCATGGGCGACATGACGTCGACGTGCCGCGCCAGATCCGCGATATTCTGGCCGGTGCGGACCAAGTCGACCGGCTTAGCCCAGGCCATCACACCAAAAACATCGATGGAAAACAGCACTCCCTGCGAATGCAACATCTGGTGGGCGCGGGCCACGAAGTCGGTAATAACTCGCGAGCGCGGCCAGTCCGGATGCTCCTTTTGATAGGCGAACCGGGCATCCTCCTGGTCTCCCTCGGCGGGAAATCGCACGTAGTCGAATTGGATTTCATCCGCACCGGCGCTCGCCGCGACCTGGGCCAAATCCAGATTGTACTGCTGCACTTCGGGGTTAGAGGGATCCGTCCAGACCAGCTTCCTGTTCTCCTGCCAGGGCTGGCCCGTGGCGCGGGAGTGGACGGCCAGTTGCGGATAGCTCTGGGCTAAATGTTGGTCGCGGAACACCGTGATGCGTACAATCGGATGCATCTGGAGTGAATGCAGGTAATGAATAAACTTCGCCAGGTTGCGGATGGTGATGTTACCCCCCGGGGCGTAAGCGTGGCTGAAAGGAATGTGCACCGCGCCGTCGAAGTCCTTGATGTCGAACACGACCGAGTTGCCGCCCGCTGCCTTCCAACTCCGGATCAAGTCAAGACCGTAAGCGCTGCCGGCCGAGTAAGCGGTCAGGTAGATGCCCCGCGCCACAAAACCCTTAGGCGTGGGGTTGGGCTTGTCCAGGAGCGGGTGGATGGGGATGCCAGGAATCCAAATCTGGTCGCCGGGCTTCAACCGGGCGCTGTTGAGCCCGTTCACCTGGCGCACGGCCATTTCCAGTTCAGAGCGGCGCATGTAGACGCTGTCCGGAAGGTAGTGGGACACAATCCCCTCCACGCTCTCATTTCGCTTGACGAGGTGCGCGATCAAATGCGTGCCCTCGGGTACGACGAAAGCCGCAGAAGGTGTGATCGCAGGCCGGGGCGCTTCGCCCGACGGCGGGAGGTTTCCGGACGGCTGTGGTGACGTGGCGGGGGGAATCAGTTCGGCCGTTGACGCCGCACCAGCGGGCGTCTTCGCGGATGAAGGGCTAAGCGTAGTGCTCGTAGCGGGAATTTCAGATCGTGCGGCGAACCGCTCGGCAGGCGAGAAGGGATTCACGATTTCGATCGCCAGCCCAACCGTCACAACAAAAGCCAAGAATAACCGTGGATGCATGCGCGCGATAAGCCCAGGTCGATAATATCATGAATAGCCGACCCTTCGTGGGGAGCGACCGTCAGCGACGCGCCAAGAGCCGCTGCGCTGGCGGGCACACCCGTGCGCCCGCCCGTCCGATCGCAGGCCGGCCAGAGTTCACCTTAGACCTGCAGTTTCTTAAGGTAGGGAACGCTGGCCTTCATCATGTCCAGATTCATTTCGACGAAGTAGTTCTTGATGCCGCCGGTTTTCGCCGCGGTGAAGATCTTTTTCCAGTCGAGAGTGTCCTGGCCCACCGGCATCATCTTCCGGGTTGTCGCCGACCATCCCTGCACGTGCATCGAAATGAAGCGGCCGGGGTACTTGGTGAAGTACTCGGCGGCGTCGTAGCCATGGGCAATCTCCGAGACCTGGAACTGGAAGTTGACGAACTTCGGATCCAGCAGCTTGAACAATAAATCGTAAGTCCGCTGGCCGTTGACCGTCGAAACCTCGAAGTTCTCGTTGTGAAGGCCCTGCTGAATGCCGGCCGCGGCGGCCTTCTCGCCGATGCGGTTGTATTCGTCGGCCGCCCGCTTCACGTCATCCATCGTCGGGTGTTGCGGGCCGTCGAGGCTGGCCACGAGCATTTGCTTCAGGCCGACGTCCTTAGCCCAGGCAATGCGGTCGTCCTGATTCTTTCTCAGTTCGTCCATGCCGAAGTGAGAGCTCACGCAAGTGACGCCCGCGTCGGCCAGGATTTTCCGAAGCTCAGCTCCCTTGTACTTGGCCAGGCCCGCGAAGCCCGAATCGGAGTAACCGACCGGCGAGCACAGCTCAATGGACTCGAATCCCGCCGCCGCAAGCTGTTTGATGGTGCCGGGAAAGTCCTTGGCGATCATTTCCCTGACCGGCCACGTCTGACATCCAATGGGCAAGCCCAGTGGCTTGGCGTGACCCAAGCGCGCGCCTGCCGCCACCAGCCCCGCCACCGCGGCATTCGCCGACGCTTTCTTGAAAAACTCTCTTCTCGATAGTGTAGACATGTATGCCCCCTTACTCGATGATTCCGGCTGGAGCGTGTCCAGCCAGCGCGCGCTATTGTCTCACGATTTCAAGTCCATGGACGAACAGTGTGGACCTCGTAGGGCATATTCAAAAGCGGGCAACAACCGGAATCAAATCCAGCCGCTACTTCTCGTGGAGGGCGCTCACGGGGCCTTGTTTCCGGAGCCGGCGCTAGCGTGCCGTCGCCCCGGGGGTTTGCTGATAGAGCCTCACATAGTCCACGGTCATGTATTGCGGGAGCTTGGAATCATCGCGGAGAGGGGCGTTCTCTGGTTGCCCTGCGCGTCAAAATTGGACGGGTCCAGCCACTTCTCGAAGGCCCGCTTCCTGGCCGGCCATTCGCTATCCAGCATCGAGAACCAGGCGCTATCCCGGTTCCTCCCCTTGATAATCAGGTGCTGCCGGAATATCCCTTCGAACGTGAAGCCCAGCCGCAAAGCCGCCCGGCGCGAGGGCGCATTCAGCGCGTCGCACTTCCACTCGTAACGGCGATATCCCAGGTCCTCGAAGGCGTGCCTCGCCATCAGGTACATCGCCTCGGTGGCCGCGGCGGTCCGCTGGAGTTTGGGGGCGTAGAGGATGCTTCCCACTTCAATGCAGCAGTGTTCCGGCGCAATGCGCAAATACGAGGCGTGGCCCACCGCCAGCCCCGACCGCGTGTCAACGATCCCGAAATAGAGAGGGTCCTCGGAACGGGCCTTCTCCCGAAGATCAGCATGAAAGGACGCACGGTCCGGAAACGGGCCATAGGGAAGATAAAGGTAAAGCGCGTCGCCTTCCGGTCCTCGGGTTGATTCGTGGAGGCTGTCGGCATGCGCGCCGGCATCGAGCGGTTCCAGCGACACCAGCCGCCCCGGCAGGATTCTACGCTGCGGCCTTCTGGCCGCGCCCTGTGCGATCACCACACCGATGGCCCGGCCGGTTGCCGGGTCGACCTCTGCGGGGTTCCTATTTCCCGAATCGGTTTCAGCCATCTGCTCCTCACCTCTCCGATCCGTCAGCCGACGGATAACCCCACAATTCTACTACGCTCCCGATACGGCCGTGCGCCGGCGGTTCGAAACGTAACGCCGGCATCCCTTCGACAAGCTCAGGGCAAGCTCCGCCCGCGCCAGATAGATCCTGTCGTGGCGTGGGGCTCACCTGGAGTGGCGCTGGCACGGGCGGATTGCTTGGAGTACAATGCGCCCCGTTAGCCGAAGTGCGGTCCGTACCGCGCCGAGGAAACGTGTCCAACCGAGAGCTCGCCGGCCAGCGCAGTCAGGAGGTCCCATGTGGGAAACAATGCTGCAACACTACGTTCTGTCGAGTCTTGCGATATTGCTTATTGTCGCGGTCATTATCATCATTGAGAAGTCCATTTACAGTGTAGGGCCCACGCAGGTGGGACTGGTTCGGAGGCGGTTTGGGGGGAACCTTCCGGAGGACAACCCCGTTGCTTTCCGAGGTGAGGCGGGCTATCAGGCGGATTTGCTGATGCCCGGGCTCCGTTTCAAACTCTGGCTCGTTTATGCTGTGACCAAACATCCCTGGGTACAGGTCCCAGCCGGGCAGATTGGCATCGTCATCGCGCAAGTTGGACAGCCGCTGCCCATTGGCGCGAAGTCGGCGGTTTATTCCGGGGCCTTCGGCAACTTCAGCGACCTTCGAGGCTTTGTGGAGGGCGCGGGCGAAAAGAAAATCAAAGGGCAGAAAGGCGTGCAGCGGCCAGTCCTTTCGCCAGGCACGCTCGCTCCGATTCACCCCGTTGCGTTCCTCGTCATCACCAAGCCTCATGTCTATGGCGTCCCGGTTTCGGAGGAACTCCGCAGGCTGATGAGGGGGGGCAGACTCACCTTTGAATCGTTCGGCTTGGGCGAAACGGGGCTCGACGTCACGCGGATTGAGCCAAAGGCGACTGAAAGCGGGCACGTCATTGACATGATCGGAGTAGTGACGACGCTGGATGGCGACCCTCTTCCCGCCGGCGACATTGCCAGCCGCTTGGGCGGCTTCACGGATATCGTGGCCTTAGAGAGTGAGGCCACGCCCCCTGGCGCAGGCCAACCCGCAACCGCCAACGCGCAACTCATTGAAACCATCCTGGGAAGCAAGAACGACCAACACAAGTCCTATCAGGATTTCCAGGCGTTTCTGGATAAGGGCGGAAAAATCGGACTCCAGCACGACCCGCTGCTCTATGGCGCCTACAACCTCAATCCCTTCCTGGTGCGGGTGGAGCAAGTGCCCATGCTGGTTGTCGAGCAAGGGCAGGTGGCGGTGATCAAGTCTTATGTGGGCTTGCCCACACAAGACACCTCGGGCGTGGAATTCAAATTCGGGAGTCTGGTCAAGCCGGGGCATCGCGGCATTTGGGAGGAACCCTTGCGCACCGGCAAGTACCCCATCAACCCGCGCATCTACCAGGCGGAGATTGTGCCCACCGCGATCCTGAAGCTGGACTGGGCCAAGGGCGTCGCGGGCGCGCATGGCCTGGACGCCCGGCTCGAGCCTATCGTCGCCAAAAGCCGGGAAGGCTTCATTTTCACTTTCGACCTGCAGGTTTTGATCCACGTGCCGGATACGAAGGCGCCGAGGGTCATTTCCATGGTGGGCAGTATGTTCAATTTGGTTAATGAGGTCCTGCAGGCAGCCTTGGGCAACCACTTTCGCAACCGATTGGGAATGATGGAAGCGGTCACCTTCATTCAGAGCCGCCAGACGGTGCAAGAGGAAGCGATGAAGCATATGGCCGAACAACTCGCCGATTACGAAGTGGAGACCAAGGGGGTCTACATTCAGGATGTCATTCTTCCTCAGCAACTGGTTGAGGTACTGACGCGGAGGGAAATCGCCAATCAGGAGATCGAGACGTTCAAAATGCAGCAAAGAGCGCAGGAACAACGCGTCGCGACGGAGGCGACGACCGGCAAGGCGGATATGCAGAGGGATTTGGCCAAGTCGGCCATCGGAATCGACATCAACAAGAACAATGCCGACGCGCGAGTGCAGCAGGCGCGCGGCGAGTCCGAGTTCATCAAGCAGACCGGCACCGCGCAGGCGGACGTGATCCGCGCTCAAGGCACCGCCCAGGCCGACGTGATTCGTGCCCAGGGGCTATCCAAAGCGGAGGGATTCAGAGCCCAAAACGCGGCTATCGGGGCCACCAGCACGACGCTGGTGAATATCGCTACCGTGCTGGCGGAGAAGGGAGCGCAGTTCGTACCGCAGATTCTGGCGGTCGGGGGCGGCAGCGCGCTGGACGGCCTGGCGGCCACACTGACCCGGGTCCTGGCCGGCCAAGCGAATTTGCCCGCTTCACCTGGCCCCGCGGCTAGCCCGAAAGGGGCCTGACAGGTTGCTCAAAAAAGAACGCGGGACGGGATAGCGGCGGGTTTCTTTCGACTTCGCTCAGGGACGGTGAGCAGGGTCGAACCGTTATCCCGCCATCCGGTTTTCGACGTGGCGAGGTGAACTCGCCGGTACGGTGCACGTGGCGAGGTGAACTCGCCGCTACATTTAAGGACTACTATCCGCGGTTCATCCTCGTTGCTGGCGGCTTATGGCTGGAGTATAATTTTCTTGTTGGGGTAGCCCATGAGCCCTGAAGACCTTACTCAACTCGTTTCGGAGCTTTCGCCGGCGGAGCAGTCTGCAGTGAAAGAGTTCATCACCTTCCTCAAGGCGCGAAACGGAAAGCCGCCGGAAACCGCCTTCCAAGCGGCGATCGAGGAGTTCATTGCCGCTCATCCCGAGTTGCTCCGCCGGCTTGCCCAGTGACGCTCTATCCTTCCCCTCCTGATGTGCTCGCAGCTCACGCGCGTCTGATCGATCTGTTTGGCGGGACACAAGGCATCCGCGACCGCGGCGCCCTCGAAGCGGCTTTGGCCAGGCCGCGGAGCGGGTATTACCGCGACGTTATCGAACAGGCTGCCGCGCTGCTTGAGAGCCTTTCCCAGAATCATCCCTTTGTCGATGGAAACAAGCGAACGGCCATCGCTGTTACTGCCGCGTTCCTGCGCATCAATGGCTTCCGACTGGATTTCGATGACCTCGATGCCTACCGCTTCTTGATTCGGCTATACGAAGGCAATCAGTTTCGCTGGGACCGGTTGGAACCTTGGCTCCGGCAACACGCCCAGCCTACCCCTTGAATTCGAGCGGTCATGGTTGGCGTGAGATCGGGACGACAACCCAATGGCGAGGATTCGCGATTGGGGACCAAGAGCAGTTCTTCTTAAGCGCGGGCGCGGGCGCGCTCGCGCGCGAAGGCAACCTCGAGTTCTTTCATGCGCTGCTGGTGTTGCATCTCGCGCACTCGGAGTTCGGGCTCAGCCGCGAGTGCCGCGAGCGGGCTTGGACTTCTTGGTACGGCGGGGGCCGCGCGCGCTTGGCTGGCCGGGCAGGAGGGCTGATTCCTCAGGTCGTGACTCATTCCCAGGGCGTCGTGGAGCACGACGACCCCGGGCCACGGGCCGCTCTTCGGGGGCTTGGCCACATAGGCGGGCAGCTCGCCCGATGCACCTGGAATCTTAACCTCAGCCATCACGCCTCCTCGCCGCACGGAATTGCAACCCCGTCGCGCGCAGGTGTCACATCCACATACAGAAGATGGTCACATTCATGGAAAGGGTGCAGGCGGAATGCTCAGCAGGCTGCCTTCACGGGAAGTTAACAATTCCTTCACCTTCCTGTAATCTTTTTCGCGTATCTGTTTGAATTCACATCTATTCAGGGGCTCTGGCGCGGCGGAGTGAAGGCTCGCCTGAAACGCTGCCCAGAGGGGCGAACTCGTCGAGGCTAAACCATGGACAATCTACCGCTTAGCATTGAGGCTCTCCCCGGGCAGTCCCAGGGGCAAATGATCATGACCCTGAAGGGACCGCTGATTCTTAATAATCTTTTCAACTTTCAAGATGCGGTGAGAGCTGAGAAATCGCCGGTCGTGATTCTCGATTTCAGCGATGTCCCCTATATGGACTCCGCGGGCCTGGGGTCAATCCTCAACGCCCACGTTTCCCGCTCAAACTCCGGACGGCGATTGGCGCTGGCCGCAGTTCCCGAACGCGTGCTCACCATGATCCGCGTCGCGCGCGTTGACCAGGTACTCAACATCTTCCCCACCTTGCAGGAGGCGAAGGAGAAGATGGCCTAAAGCATGAAGCTCGCAATTAGAGACTCTGCGGTTCTCTGTTCAGGGAGCGTGGTTAGGGGACGGGGTGATGGAGAGCAGGCGCTCGAGCGTATCCTTCAGCCGTCTCAGGAGGCCGCAATCGGGTATGGGAAGGACCAGAAGGCGCTCCACGCTTTCCATGACTTTCGGGTCCGTGAATTCTCCCGTGATGACCAGGACGCGCCCCACCAGGTTGGGGCGGATTTCATGGATTTGCGGGACCACCTCGGCGGCCCTCAAATTGGAGCAGCGCAAGTCCAGTAACACCGCGTCAAAGCTCTCGCGCCGGAGCATGGCCAGAGCCTGCTGACCCGTCGAAGCGGCGCCGCTCTCGCAACTCAATCCCTCCACCAGCACGTTCAGGATGTGGCGGACCGACGGCTCATCTTCAACGATCAAAACCTTGCGGCGAGGAATGCGGACGTCCATCGAGGACCCCAACCTTCTATTCGGGACCCCAGGCTCAGGCTACGCTTGAGGATGCCAAACCGCGGAAACTCACCACCTGCACCCGCTGCCCCACGAGATTGGCGAAGTATTTCAACAGCGCGGCCAATTCCAGCGCCGCTGGCTTTTCCCGCAGCCCCAGCGCCCGGCGAACCGCCAGCGAGAGGAACAAATAGTGGGAGTACATCAGGAGCAGACGTTCCTTCCCCGAAGAACCGCGCGACCCGCCCGCCGACTTCTTCAACAGATACCTCACCGTGGTAAGGTCGCACTGGAGCGCCGTGCGCAGGCCGGCGTAGTCCATCCCGTTGCCCTCCGCCTCCAGTAACTTCCGCCACTCGGGAAACTCTAATCGGCCCGCTTCGATTATGGGCTGAAAATACGGCCGATCGAATTCGCGGCGCATAATCTTCTGGCAGGTGGATTGGAGAAAGAGAAGTAAAAGCGCGGTCGAGATGATCAGGATCAACGCGGACACGATCATCGTCAGCTCCTTAGGGTCCTGGGAACGCCAGCCTCTAGCTTGCTGGCGCTTCGCCTACGCGGCATTTCACCTATCGCGCAAAATTCTAAGGCCGCAGGATGAAGAAGGGAAGAGTACGAAGGTACTCGGAAGCTTAACCCTTTATGCTGTGTTGCTTACAGGTAACTTGCGTTCGTCTACCGGCCGCCACGGCCGTCGCCCTCGCTTCCGGATGGAGTGCTGCGCGGCGTGCTTCTTCGCGACTTTTTCGATCGCTTCTGCCCATCGGCCGGAAGCTCGTCGCCCTTAATCGGGGCGCTCCCCCTGCCAGCCTTCTTGAGAATTCGCAGGGTCTCGGCCCGGTCGGCACGGCGAGCGCGCTGCTGGAAATACTCTTGGGTCCGCAAGGCAGAGAGCTTTTCCGCCACCGCAACATTAATGAGTTGGTTCAGGGCTACGCCTTCAGCTTCGGCAGTCTTGCGCAGCTCTTCGAGCAAAGAGGGCTGCAACCTCAAGGCGAAATTGCTTCTTCTCATGGCTTTGAACTCCTGATTTGCTTTAGCGCCGCCGCCGGCGATAGGATCGAACAATAAAAATCCTTGGCAGCTCCCGCAAAGTGCTGCTGGTTGAAAGTCACAATGGCGGTGGCCCCGCCGTTGATTGCCGTTTCCAAAACCATGTCGTCGCCAGGATCGGGCGATCGTGGCCGCAAGCGGAACGCAAACCTTACCGGCGTCGCGACTGACGAAAGGTCATCAAGCACATGACTCACCTTGGCTGCGCTCAACCGGCACGCTGCCAAATGCTCCCTTCTGGTTGGCACGGATTCGTATTCAAGCATCAACGGCACTGAAAGCAGCAATTCAAAGCGTCGATCTAGAGCAGCCAGCAAAAGCTGGCGGGAGGCCCCCCCACCACTCCGAAATGCGGCAACGATCACATCCGTATCGAGCACAAACGAGCACGCCACTGAACGATGATATCGCATGCAATATCGCAGTGCAAGATGCGGCTAATATGGGACCTACCTTTTAGAATTGCCTGGTGAAAGCTGGGAAGGCAGGGCTAACGGATGAAGAGGGGAAGAGCACTAAGGTACTCCCGGCTCGGGTCCTTTGTATTGTGTGGGTTGCGAGCAGCGCAGTGAAAAAACAGCTTTCTCCCCTGGGAAGAGCGACGCGCAAATTGAAATCCCGGTCCTCTTCCCACGGTGAGGGCTGTGAATCATAAGCCCAGCGTCCCGACCGCTCCAGGAACCATTGGTTCTGCCACTGAGCGGGGTGATCTCTGCCGCCGAAAACCAGGAGCCTCGGGAGTATAATTCGCGCACCATGACCGACCTGGCACGATTTCTTGCCGGCTTTGTGTTTTTTTTCTTCCTGATCGTCATACCACTTCTCTTCTATCTGAAGAGGCGAGCCCAGACGGGGAAGCGGATCGTATTCTACATATTCGCGATTTGGATCCTGTGGTACCTACCCTACGCTCCAATCCATGAGGGCTGCCATTTTCTCGGCGGGCACCTCGCCGGCCTGCAGCTTAAGTCCCACCAGTTTATCCCCCCATTTTGGAAGGGAGACTTCGTGCATGGGTATGTCAGTTGGCAGAACGGCGAACCATGGCAGATGCTTTTGATGTCTCAGGCTCCCTATGCGGTAGACGGTTTGATCGTTCTGCTGGGCTTCTTTCTGTTCCGGTGGCGGACCGCCTTCACTCCCTTTCTTGGCGCGCTCATCCTGGCGCAGACCTTTCTCCGCTCCGTGTATGATGTTGCCGTCAATTACGCGGCTGACACGATCCTCGGCGGATCCGGCGATTTCCGATTCCTGTTGAACGGCTACCCACGCCTTGCCGTTCACGTTTGCGCATGGGCGCTGATGCTCCTGGGGGCTTGGGGCGCGGTGCTTGAGATCGCGAAAGCCCAGCCGAATAGAGGAATTTCCTCAGTTAATTAGCTCGTCCAGCACGTAGCCACGGGCAATTCGTAATTGGTGTCCACAGTGGCTACCCGCTTTTTCCAGGGGCGAGGGCGATTGGGTAGGGGCGTCCGTCAGTTGACGGGGCTTGCGCCCCTACCGCGAAGGGTAGAGAATCTCAACTTTACAGGAGGCAAACCATGTCAACTAAATCGGCTTTATCACGCTTTCTGCTTCGTGCAGCTCTGGCCGCGATCCTGCTAGCGCTTATCATGCCGGCCGCATCCCGAGCGCAGCAGGGCTATCAGCCCAGTCAGGCGAATCTCGAGGCGCGGCGCCGCTACCAGGACGCGAAGTTTGGGATGTTCATTCATTGGGGCGTGTACAGCGTTCTGGGCGACGGCGAG
>Ga0209777_10007446_pt1 | contig 12158 bp, 23 predicted proteins | sample FrelakmetHBP12HB_FD_187147 | JGI IMG/M metagenome (GOLD analysis project Ga0209777, IMG submission 187147) | Freshwater lake sediment microbial communities from the University of Notre Dame, USA, for methane emissions studies -HBP12 HB (SPAdes)... | ecosystem: Environmental > Aquatic >... | reverse complement strand
GAGTTGAAAACTCCGTTGGAGTTTTCAAACTCCAACGAGTTGAAAACTCCGTTGGAGTTTTCAAACTCCAACGAGTTGAAAACTCCGTTGGAGTTTTCAAACTCCAACGAGCTGAAGGAACTTCAATGGGTGGAGATTACTAACGGAGGTTTGTCATGACGAAAAAAGATTATATCGCGTTCGCCAAAATTTTTGTCGATGCGTTCGATCGCATTGATGCGGAGGAGCCGATGACGGTTCTTACCCTGCTGATGAAGGATGTCATTAACCTGTTCAGGCGGGACAATAAGCGGTTCGATGCTGAACGATTTCGGGATTACATCACTGATCGTCTGAAACGCCGTTCGCATCCGGGGTTTAATCCGCGCGGATTGCGTAAGAATACAATTGAATTGGATCGCGCTCCGCTTTTTGGAGGTGAGCGATCGCTTTCAACGATCGCGATGGAAATCGGGAATGATTGGCGTCCGGTCAATTATGCTGCAAAACCGTACGTTGATGCGATGCGTGATCTCGATTCGATCAACGATATGTACATGATGGACTCCGGGCGCGAGATCGTTTTGAGATTCCTGTGCAATGCAGGGTCGTGGCGCGGCGAGACGGCCCGCCGGATCAAGAAGGAACTGAACGCGATGCTGAAAGGAAGGTAAATCTTATGGAACTTGCAAAACAGGAAATTGCATTAATTCTTGCCGGGTTGCGTCAATTGCAATATGCGATCAATCAAGACGAGGTTGCGCGCGGTGTTGATGAAATTTTACTTGATGGAGAGGTCGATGATCCTACTGATGAAGAAATTGATGATTTATGCGAGCGAATTAACGCGGAAGGTTCGTAAGGGGATGGTTTCAAACCATCCCCTACTTCGTCTTATCGACATCATGTTCGACCTGATGCTGGAAAGCTTTTCAGCATAAATCATCTTCTTTAAGGATGTTTCCCATGAACTTCATTTCCGGGAAGTAGCGTTTACCGTTCACGGTCATGGAAGCGAGAATGTAATTTTCCGCGATGCTTTCGTACACTCGAAGGAACATGAGCACCTTCTCGACATCTTTATGGCTCGCGACAACGTGTGCCAACATTATCTGCCGCGCTCCGGCTTTTGATTGACATTCGAACTTTGCTCCGCAGATGCAAACAATCCGTTCAACTTTCATTTTGTTTTTCATCGTTCATCTCCTTTTGTGCAGTTTCATAACCTTCTTTGAACGCGTCCGTTTGACAGATGCGTATGGCCATCTCCACAGCATTATCGAACCCATCACTATCCCGGCGAATATCTATTATTTTAACGTAATAGGTGAAGGGTTTCATAAAAACCTCCTTTTGAACCAGCGTTGAATGAGAAATATCCTGTGGAGAATCGGGTGGCCCCGCAGAAAAATCTCCATGAGCATCTCCTCGTTTCCGGAACAGGCCGGGCAGATGAAACCATTCTGACGGTTCCATGTCCACCCGACGGAATTTTAGCTCGTCCTCCGTAATGCCGCCCGGTTCTCCCGCTGGCGCATAGGCTTGCGCGCAGCCGCATTTGCATTGAAACAGATTACCTTTTTTCATGATTTTTTTCCTTTCGCTGTTTTGAATGCTTTGTTTTCGTCGCCTCCTGAGCCTCCTTCGCCGTGAAGGGACGCGTTTCGAATACGTGTTCTTTATCAGGGATTAACATGCGCTTGTCGTACTCCGCGCTGGCGCGCTTTTCGACGTAGACCCTTTTCAGGAACCTGCCTTCGACCTGATCCGGCTCCTTCCGGGGCTTCCTGAGTTTCTCTTCCGGCACGCGGCTAAAACATTCCCGGAAGCCGAGGATGCGGTGTGTGGACATCTCAAGCTGTTTGTGCTTCAGGAGCGTATCCCGGAAGTTGTCGAACGTAAACTTGTCGGCGTCAAACCCCTTAAAGACGATCTTTTCGATCCATCGTTTTCCATCACGCCTTCGCAGGGCGTACGTCTTTGGCGAGAGGAATATTCCCTCAAAGCGTCCGAGGTAGCTCAGCTGGCCGAGCTTCGGACCGACGAATTTTGAGTAATCCGCCGATGTGATGATGGAATCGGTATCACAGTAATAGAGTTCCTTCGGGTGTTGCGCCATGAGCTTGTAATGGTAAAGCCGGGCCTGATCGGTGATCCACGCCGCGACGTACGGAAGGATGAACTTTGAGTGCGATTCCCTGAGCACGATGCATAACCCGTACCGGAAATCCCCTTCCCAATCCGTCCATCGAACGTTCTGCCGCAGCCTGTCCTCCAGCGAAATCAATTCAAGGGATTCCCGCCACCGGGCCTGAGCAAATTTTCCGTACAGGGAGTTCAACATGAGCTTGGCGAGCATGTACTGCGCCGAATCTTTCGGAGAATTTTGTTTGATCTTGTACCAATAGTTAACGTACTCTCTGAAGAGGTATTGTTTATCGCTGAACACGTAACCCCAGCGCACCCGGCATTTAACGTTAAATTCCTTTTTGAGGTATTCGATCATCGCACTGGACATATTATAGCGGCCTGGTCCCTTGACGTAATAACTTTCCTTCGTGTGGCCGGTCCCAATTTTGTATAACAGGGGGCTGACGTACCATTCAGGCGTGCTGTCGATCTGCACTTCGTAAAACCCCAATTTTCCCGGTACGTAGCGTTTTACCTTCCTCATCTTGCCGCACGGCATTAGCCCCATCATGACGGTGGGAAACAGGCTGTTTACGTCGTAATAGTTGAGGTTCTTTCCGTGTCCCTTAAAGACCTCGACGCTGCCGCCCGAATAGAACCGCTCGCGGATCAATTCCTCCTCCGGCAGCTTTATGCGCATGGGGATGCAGTCGCAAAAGAATTTGCGAAAGCTGTACATCGCTTGTGAGGCGACCGTCATTTGCAGCTTGCCGATGTTCGGTATCCTCTGGAATGCCATGAGGCATTCATAAAGGCACAGGCAGTCGTTTTTGAGATAGGCGAGCAACTTTTTTTCATGCGGATTAACGCGCGCCCCCTCCTTGAATGTATATTCCTTCTTTTTGTGCGGGGTATCGAACGCTATCCCAAGTTTTTTCAGAGAAGCTTTAAGCAGGGCGTAGGAATCGCAGAAGGTGAACTGCGTTTTTGAGGTTTTGACGATGATTCCAATCACCGATCCGCCGCGCTCGATGAACCGCAGCTGCCATCGGCGTTGAAGCATCTCCTCCAGCAGGAACAAAAAATCGAAGCGGCCCCCGTTATGGGCAAATATCTTCCAGCCGCGATAACACTCGTCGTTTACATAGTTGAGGAAATCGTTGACGGAAAAAAAGTTTTTATAGCCTGACCCGTCGTAAAATCCCAGCACGCGGAACTTGATCCAGTTCTCCGACTCGATGTCAAAGACCGCGATCTGTTCGTTGATGTTCTCCTCAACGAATTCCTCATCGTCAATTTGGTCTGTATTTTTTTCTCCACGCGTGGGTCGTCCATTGTGCGCCATGAATTACGCTCCCTTTGTGTCGATGGTAGGCGATATTGCCCCCCGATGTTTGATGGTACAGCGTGCCGCGCTTTGTTTGAAATACTTCCAGCCCGGTTTTTGTCAGGGCAACGGGCGGCACGATCTCCGGCTCGGTATAATCGCGGGGACTCCATTGCACGCCCTTCTGGTACTTTGCCGCCTTTGGTTGTTCGAACGCCTTGTACTCCTTCATGCGCAGCTTACGGAGATTTTCCAGCGATCGCCTAACCATATTGTCAACCTCGTTATCCCCGTCTATCTTATTGACGTTGCCGGTTGACCAGATGCGCTCTGCGGATGTGATCTTGCCCTCGATCGACCCGCCGCCCCCGGATGAGCTTAACCGGGTGGAGTTGATCTTGCCGATGAACGCCTGCACCGATCCGTGAACGTAAAATGGAAGAACGCCGTTCATGAGGCTCGCGGTCTTATCCCTTGTCCAATCCTGCAGGTCGTCCTCGGATTCAAAGACCTTGATGTACCGCTGGCGAGAAGCTCCGCGATCCGTTACGGTTTGTTTGAACGTGTGGTCCTTGAGATAGCCCTCATCGACAAGCGTTGGGTGTTTGAAATCCGCCTCTTTGGGCTTTGTGCCGCGCGTAACGGAGTATCGCAGCAGGTAGCGGACGCGGGTGATCTTTGCAGGGTTTTCTTTCACCCTGAGCGAAGTTGAAGGACTATCGGCAAAGTGCATGAGACGCCTAAAAAAAAAATCTCCGGTTTGCCCTCATTGTGTCCCGCCCCTCGAAACGAAAGGCGGGAGGCAAGTCACAATGATTGGATGGACCGCCCGGAGATTTTAAGGATCAGGATCGAAGGATGTTTCATTGCTGCTTGCCTTCAGCGTTGATGAGCGTGCGTAATGTCGGAAAATCTATCGGCAGATGCAAGCGTTTAATGTATAACTTTTCCGCCAAAGGCGAGACTCGTCCGGTTCAAAGAACCGGACGGTCCGCCAAAGGCGGATCAGTCTTTGACTGAGAAAAGCCTTTGAAGGTGCGCCGTCAGGTCGTCAAACGTTTCTGCGACAATGACGCCCGTATGTATCCTGTCCTCGTACTCTGAATCCGTGATGACGTACCCGTTTTTCGCCTTATAGATGATGACGCGGGTGATGGAATGCGGTTTTCGAAACTTTTTGTGCCTCATGGCTTATTTCTCCTTGAAATTTGTAAAGTGCAGTTTTGCGTTTGCGAAATTCGCACAGCGCAACAAATTGCTCATTTGTCCTTCAACAATTTCAGTACCACCCAAACTTTCAACGTCGGCGGATTTAATCAATGCCTTGCAGAGTTCCGCCTTCTCCTTGTATTCGTCACGCTCACGTTCCGCTTGCTGCAAATTCTTTAGTCGAGCATAAGCACCCTCCATAAATCCGGTTTCAATATCCGTCAACATGGATTCGCCTTGTGCATCAAGCCTTTCAGCCCTGCCCTTCCATTCATCGCGCTCTTTCTGTGCCTCAGACAATTGAGAGCGAAGGGAGAATATCACCGATCCTTTTTCATCTCTATCCTGTTGAATTTCTTGGCGCAGGGCGGCCAGTTCTTTTTCCTGTGTCAATAGGAGTTTGTCTTGCTGCATTATTTCCACAAGTCGTTCTGCGTAGTCTGTTTTCAACTTTCTCAGTTCTTCCTCTCTGGTGATGAGTTGGGATTCAAGCCAGCGGACGTAGGCATTGGGATAACCATTCCCGTCATATTCCGTTGACGATTTCCCTGTCTCTTGGCGGTAGATTTCTTCCGGTGATTGCTTGGTATTCATACGTTCACTCAATAATTTCTCTTGCATGGATGTCACCTTTTCAATATGCTCAAAAACATTACCGCACCCGTTAGCCGCGCATTGAATCAATATCCGTTACATCTATCTTTCTTCCGCAAAATGTGCAGTCTACCATATCCCGATGGCACGGACAGGTCCAAACGTGCTTGTATTTTCTGTGAAAACACCAGCACCAGATTCTTTTGAACATTTGTTCCTCCAAAAAGTAAGCCTCCCCGTTTTCAGGGGAGGCTTATTGATGCGCCTTACTTCTTAGATCGGCAGCTCGCCCGGTTTCGGGGCTTCAAATTGCAACAGGAAGTCCTTAACCTCCTTTTTATCGGCAGGTTGACCGAAGCTCGAAGGACGCTCAACTTTTTTGCCCTTCCAGTAAAGCGTGAACAGCTTGACCGGCTTTCCATAGCTCGACTTTCCTCCCGGACCGTCGTACACGACGCGTATCGGATCGTTCGTCTTGATCTTCTTGGCGATCGTGGCGAACGCCTGACCGATCGTATAGGTGATGCCGATCAGCACGCCGGACAATAGCCGGATCGCCATGCCGTGCTGGTTTTCACCCTTCTTTCGTTTTTTGTTGCCGAAGCTGGTTTGTTCGAGGTAGGCGAATTTGCCCGTGATTTCTTCGCCCTTTTTGACCGGCTTCCAGAACGGGCTTGTCGAATTTTGTTTCTTTGCCATGACGATGATCTCCCTATGGGGTTTGAGTTGTTGTGCTCAGCGTGCGGCGATTCCACGCGCTGATCGCTTCGTGCTCGTTGATATATGCACCCGTTCTGAGGGAACAACCCTCATAACAGGTAACAGCTTTTCCGATTAATACGTTGGTGTCGGGCGTCCTGATGTCGATGATACATGCTCCGCTTGATCCGCAGCACGGGCATGGATTTATTGTTTCATTGGACGCCGCTCTCATTTTTTGCCTCCCTTCTTGAGCTTGAGGGCTTTTGTTAACTCCCCTACGGTCTTTTTAGATTCCGTTGCGGGGTACAGCCGACAACTTTGGAACTGAATACCGGCAATCGTCAGGATGATCCTGTGCGTCCCGGTATTCGTCGGCCTGATGAAAATTGTCATTGCGACGGCCTCCTTTCTGACGCTTCTTCTGTTACTTTTAATGATGCGCGCTGTTTACAAAATGAGCATTCGCTGGGAATCAGGTGAACGTAACAGTTGGCGCAAAGTTTCTCTGCAAGCTTGACGGGTTTGATGTTCGTCCTGCCGCAGTTCCAGCAAACGATTGTGTCGCTTTCATCTTCCAAGATGAGCCTCCTAATCTTATGCGCTTGGCCGAAAGTCCACGCGATGAACGTTGGACGGTTCGGCGGACGAGTGTTTTTCTATCTTGTAGACCACCTTTTCGCATCCGCAGAGGATGTTCAGCTGTTTCGTTTGAGGATAATAATCAAACAGCGGACACCATGCTCCGCACTCCTTTTCGGTGATGCCGATCTGACCGACGATCTTTGTGGGAACGAGCATCCGGCCAACGTCGTGACAGAACTGGGGTTCCCCTTCTTTCCTGAATAGCCCTTTGATGATCTCATTCATGGACTTCCTCCTTTTGGCTGAATAAATTTTGGATAAGAACGCCTTCCAGCAATGATATGTACTCGTAAAAAAGCCTGTATTGCATCTCATTGAGCTTTGTAGTACAGGCGTCCCTTGTTCTTTTTAACTCATTGATTTCACGCATCTGACCTATAAGTGCAATAATCTGACTTTGCGGTATTTCCATTATGAGCCTCCTTTTTGGTTGTGTGGAATGTCGAGCCAGCAAAGAATTCGCCGGTTGAAACTTACCGTGAGCGCGATGATGACGTAAAACACGGCATAACATAAAACGGTGACGGAAAGCGATCCAAGGCTGGAACATTGATAGTATGTAGCTATCATAGTTCCAAGATAGAACGGGATCAGGAGAAAAACAAGCACAATGATGAGCGTTAACAACATGCGAAGGATCATGTTCGCAGCCTTTCATGATGTTTTGTATTGTCGCCGGTTGTAACACCGCAGGAGCGACAGCGATAGCCTGAATTTTTCCAGACCGTTTTCCATCGCCGTTTGCCGCATTTTGGGCATTGGTTCTGATTGAGCTTTTTAACGGACCGTTTCATGATAGGCCTCCGTCGTGTCGCGTCGCATCGTCGCGCTCATCGTTGACGGTGACAGGTGTATTATCCTTAACGCGAAAAACAGGATAGGGAGCGATATTATTGTCGAACCAATCATGTCCAAAACAGTACGTCCTGATTCCACCCTCAATGGGACTATCGAGATCGCCTGCGCCGGGATAGCAGGGCGAACAGAACTTGCAGAGGGTGTAAAATGGGCTTTTCAGGATCATGATGTCGGTATCAAGGCACGTTTCGCATTTGTACCCGTCCTCTTCGTACGTAAAGCCGGAGGGTTCTTCACCCTCATCCGGGGAAAGCGACGAATAGAATGGTTCTGAGGAATCGCACCATGACTGCAACACGGAATTCTGGCTGATGACGCCGAATCTGATTCCGGTTACAGGATCGAAATTTGATCGACCCAGCCCGTAATCAATGCCAGCCTTATCGTTTTGAATTTTCACAAGTACTCTCCTTTCACGGGATTGTACTTCATGCCGCAATGAGGACATTTGAGATAAAGAAAGCCGGACCATTTCCATTCAAGTTCCCACTTATTTCTCTTATGGTCCTCAACACATTTCCAACACTTCATTCCAGCCATGCCGTAAAGTATTTTTTGAAAATTACCGATGAACTGTGAAAGAGCTTTGTCGCAATTGCGTTTTATTTTTGCCGCCATTGGTTTCCCTTTCTCGTTTTCGTGGAGTACGATCGCGCCGCAGCCTTATGGCCTCGGCGCGGGCCTCGAATGAACCCTGTAATGTGAACGCCGTTCGTCCCTTTTTCTTCGGGCTTTGAGATCATGCGAACTGGCGAATTGACCATTGTCACCATGCCGTCTTGTTTTCTTTTGGCTCGCCGTTTGACCCATGAGATGAAAGGGACAAGAAGATCAGTACAAGAATCAGTGTCATAAACTGTCTTTTCCAAAAATTGTTCACGATCGTTCTCCCTGTTATATTTTTTCGCAAATTGACCAGATTTGCTACCGGCGAAGTGCCTCGATCGCGCTGTCAAGCCTGAGCGTCTTTTCAGCTTCCGTCAGGCTGTCAAAATCCGCCGGAAAGTCGATTCCCTTGTTGCCGAGACCAGCGATGAGCATTCGCTTCTTCCACGCGTTCTTTTCCTCCGGTTTCGAACAGAGCAGTTCACCGAGCTTGGCGAACCCGGCTACCATGTGAAGCATCGCCATATCTGACCCGTCACCGGTTTCGATCCATTTATCAGCCTGAGCTTTCAGCTCATCCGGTAGTTTCAGCTGATTGACGGCGTTGCGGATCACGGTCTGGTACTCGTACCGCTCCCACGTTCGATTGTAATAACAGGCTTTGCTGTGGGCGTTGCCTGCGCCTGAGAGGAACGCTGTGGCGAGGTGACGAAAGCCGTAATTGGTTCGTTGGGCCTTGCACGTAACCGAAAGGCCCGGCGCGATGGTAAATGTTTTGTGACCATAGAATTTTCGACCCATGATGCATTTCCTCCTATCGTGGGTTTCCGAAGCGTGCAGTTTTGATCGGTGACATGGCCATCCCATCACTGACCCATTTAAGCGTATTTTTGATTGAGCGTGTAGTTATTATGGCAGAGTAATTTCTGCCTCCGCCCATTGTTAGTAGGTGAGACAAATAGGCATTGAGCAACCTGATCTGATGCTCAATCTGCCGTTGTGTCGGTTTCATGAGAGACTCCTTTCCTGATGCTTTAGTGCCGATCGAAAGGCCCGTTTCGCCTCGCGTGAATTTGTGTACGTGGTGCTGACCCCGGCGATCGTCACGCGGTACTGGTTCTTGCCGCGTTCGCCGCCGTCCCTGCGTCCTATCTTGCGGTAGGTGATGAGTTTATTTTGTTTCATGGTTTTTCTCCCTGAGTTCTGGCACAAGTTCCCGGACAACCGGTATGATCCATGAATTGAGCCAAAGATGAACGTCTCTTTCCGCACGTTCAGGCGAATAATCAGAATCAAAATTAGAAAGCGACGGTCCACGAATGAGGCGCGCCAGAAGTTCCTGAGCTTTTTGTCTGCACGTCCCTGTGACTTTTGGCATATTTTCACCTTTCATTTTGAGAACCGTTCTCCGTTCATGAATGCCGCCAGCCGTTGCGCCGTGCCGGACTTTTTGCATCGGGCATAAAGCTGGCCGTCGCCGTACACGCTCGCCTCGTACTCTGGCATGTCAGAAACGATGAAAACAAATTTAGGCTGGTTGAATTCCGGATGCTGATATAATACTTTACGGTCCGAGATTCGAACGACCTTGATGATGCAGCTATCGAGGATGGCCCCGCCTCCGAAGCTTGTTCTTTTTTGTATCAGGAGCGGAATTTTGTATTCACCCGTCGATCTGCCGACCGTGCCGCATACGTCGTTCTCATCGTTCCACGATCTTCCGGTTTTTATATCGCCGTACCAAAGCCTGATCCGTTCTTTGGACTCAAAAAGCTGATTAAACAGCTTACACACTTCCGGCTTTGTTGTTCGGTGAAACCATAAAGCTCCATGCGGATATAACTTTCTTTTTGCCATGATCTTACCTCGCAAATGGTTTAACGTTTCGATACTTGCAGTACGCCTTGTACATTTGAATGAGTTCCTTACTGGCCTCATCGACGGGCGTAAAGGCTGCAAGCGTAAACCCGTCCCTTGACCAGTACACCTCCTTGCCCTTATAGCCGTCGCCTGACGCCATATGACCCTCGGTAATGACGTTGCCGAAACAACCTTCCAATGCCCTGACGGTTGGACCGTTTTCGCACGGCACGGATTCAAACTCATTCGTATCGCAGTCCGCAATGATGAGGAACCCTAGCCCGCTTGACCACGACCCGCTGAATTGCAATAACGTGCCGCGTTGAACATGTACCGGCGTTTCTTTCATAGCATTATTCTCCTTGGCTTGAGTGGACCATAGGACTTTACGCTGCGAAGCTTAAAGCCTCTTTGACGTAACGGTAAATGGATTTTTCGATCTGCCGCTTTCCGATTGCCGCGAACGGGCCGCAATCCTCTTTCGTTCCCCATTGCGAGTTGATGTACCAGCGCGCAGCATTTGACACCGGAAACCGCTCGATGGCGTTCGCCATGAGCGACGGGACAAAATACGATTCTTCAATGTGGAACAAGATATGATCTGTCGCCTTGACAACTTTTCCCAACGGCTCACCCTTGTTTGTGACCAAACCGCAGTACCAGCAATCGCCGCCTGACGGTTTTGGAACCTCCCCTTTGGCGAACGCCGTCATAAACGCGCTGGCATATTTTCGTGCGGCTTTGAGCAGCTTCATGTCCGGGGGCGATCCGGCTCCTATGATCTTCCCGTTTTGATCTATCGTCATATTGTCCGCGTAAATGACGCTTTTGTCTTTGTAGCTTTGTCCAACGTACCATATGCCGCGCTTTGCCCATATGTTGACGGGGCCGTACGCGTTCATCCTTTCTTTCGTTGTGTGCGTGCGCCAGCCGCCGGAATTGAGTATTGTGCTCCCATCCGGGCAAAATGTAACGACGTTTGTATTGTGGAGGCTGATGGCGATCCGGTTACCCGGAAGCCGTACGAGGTAGGTATGGTTGCCGAGCTTGCGCTGCTCTTTGCATCTGCCCGTGAGCAGCTCGTTTGCTTTTGCGTAGGTCATATTGTCCCTTATTTTTGAACAGTGAGTAATTTTAATCCGTAACGCACAATTTTTTCTTTCATTTTAGCAGCGGCGTTGGCGGTGGCGTAGGCGGCGTAGGCGGCGTAGGCGGCGTCGGCGGCGGCGTAGGCGGCGTAGGCGGCGTAGGCGGCGGCGTTGGCGGCGTCGGCGGCGGCGTCGGCGGCGGCGTCGGCGGCGTCGGCGGCGGCGTCGGCGGCGTAGGTTCGATTAACCTTATTATCTTTTTTTAAAACAACTTTTGCCGCTTCTATTGCACTACGGATTCGTTTGTCATCGGGATATTTTTTTTCAAAAATTTCAGCGACTTGTTCTGCCGCGTAAATGCCGTAACGAATACGGTTTTTATGATTGAGCAAGCGCACAATCAACCAACTAGCCCAATCTAGGTGCGACTCGAACAACGTATCAAATACAACGTTAAGGGGTGCGCTCTTTGCATACACGGCTGAAAACGCAGCGCGCGCTTCATGACATGCATCGATGGATTTGAGGTAGTGTAATGTGATCCGTTTCATGCCTTGCCTTTCATGATCTTGGATTAAGTTCACGATCCAGAGGAAGTGAATCCGTATTGCCCTCAAATTCGTACGTTTTGTAATGCTCGTAACCGGGTCGTTCATTGTCCTCGATGGAAAAATCGGGGTCCTCGGTGAGTATGATGTACTCGCGCTCACCGTCGGTTTCAAGATAGTGGTATATTTTCATGGCTTGCCTCCATGTTGTGTGATATGATCTTGCAACACCATGATACATACATAGTATATTAATGTCAAGCCCGGCGCACACTTTTAATGTATGATCCCCGTCACGCGTCCCGTGCGGCCCGCCACTGTTCCATGAGTGAAACGAATGGACCGTCAGCTGAACGTGTCCGCAGTGAGCGGGCGCAGCGAGTCGAACTGTGACGGCTCGCACGCCGGGTGTGACCGCCCGCCGAAGGCGAGGCTCGTCCGGTTCTTTGAACCGGACGGCCGTCACGGGCCGCATCATACATACTATGATACGTGCGGGAGTGATCCCCGTCACGGGGGGAGTGATTTGCGTCACGGGGGGAGTGATCTGCGTCACGGGCGGATCTTTTCGGGCGCATGTATGTATGTATCTATGTATGGAAAATGCGGGGGCGC
>Ga0209777_10007445_pt1 | contig 12160 bp, 8 predicted proteins | sample FrelakmetHBP12HB_FD_187147 | JGI IMG/M metagenome (GOLD analysis project Ga0209777, IMG submission 187147) | Freshwater lake sediment microbial communities from the University of Notre Dame, USA, for methane emissions studies -HBP12 HB (SPAdes)... | ecosystem: Environmental > Aquatic >... | reverse complement strand
CAGGCAACGCCGCGACTAAGGCAGCCGTTCATTGATTTCCGCCCGCTGGCACAGCCGGTTGAGCGCTCGCATCCGCAGGTTTCGCTTCGAAGTCTCCTGCCGCGACCACCACGAGTTTCGCGGGATCGATGTGGCGGTTGAGTGCTGGTTTTATTTGCTCAGGCGCCAGGGCAGCGATCTTCTTCTCCAAGTCGGACTCCCACGCCATGGTTCGGTCGAGGTGGCGCAGGCTGCCGAGCGTGCCGACCAGAGCGGTGTCGCTGGCGCGGCCCACCTTCAGCGCCTGCAAATAGCCCTGGCGCGCCCGGTCGAGCTCCTCGCCCGTGACGCCATCGCGAAGGAGGCGGTCGAGTTCTTCGAGCGCGCACTGCTGAAGACGAGCGATGTTCTGCGGGTTTACGATGGCCGAGATCGTGAAGCCGGCGCGCCGGTCCTGGGACGAAATGCTGAGGCTCGACGTGACACCGTAGGAGAGTCCTTCCTTCTGGCGGATGCGGTTGCCGAGGCGCGAAGAAAGGGTGCCTCCGCCGAAAATGTAGTTGCTCATGAGGAGCGCAGGATAATCCGGGTCGTCGTCGCGCATCGGGAACAACAGGCCCGTAGTAAACGTGGCATTGGCTTTATCGGGCGTGTTGATCTTGTGCTGCGAGCCGGCCACTTCGGTGGTCAGGGGCGAGGCGATGCGGGCGTAGGGCTTCGGCGCCTTCCAGCCAGCCAGCGTGTCTTTCAGGATCGGGAGGCAGGCGCCGGCATCGAAGTCGCCCACGATGGTCAGCTCGCCGGCTTGGGAACCGAGATAATCCCGGCAGAGCTGGACGACCTGCTCGTAGCTGGCGGCCTTTAGACGCTCAATGGATTCCTCGATGGTTGGCGTGTAGCGAATGTCGTCCTTCGAATAAGGGCTGAGCTGTTGCTGCAACAGGCGCGGTGCGAGCATGGCCGGCTCCGTTTTCATTTGTTCCAGGCCGGCGAGACGCTCGCGCTTCATTACCTCGAACTCCGCCGCCGGGAGAGCCGGCTCGCGCAGCACTTGCTGAAGCAGCTTGAGCACATCCGGCAGCATGTCGCGCTTGGCCTGGATCGAGAAGCTCGCGGCGCCCAGCCCGCCGCCTCCGCCTCCGCCGCGCCGGCCGCCACCGCGGCGTCCACCACCCCCGGCGCCGCTGCCGAGCGTGGCGCCGAGACGGTCGAGTTCGTCGCGAAGCTGCTGGTAGGAAAGTTTCTTGGTCCCGCGCAGCATGAGCTCAGAGAGGAAGCCAGCCGCGGGTTCAAGGCCCTTCAGGTTCTCCTCGTTGCCGTAGCGGAGCGTGAGCGTGAGATGCACCTCCTGGCCGCGCGACTTTTTGGGCAACAAGGTGACCTTGATGCCCTCCGGGATTTCGAGCCGCTGCGTGCGGGCATCAACATTCTCCGGCGTCGGGTCAAACGCCTCGCCTTCAGCGATCGCGGCGCGGCCCCGGTAATCCGACACCAGCGCCGCGACATCCGGCGTCGGCGGGATGGCAATGCGCTCGGGCTTGCCGGAAGGGATGAAGATTCCGACGGTGCGGTTGTTGCGCACGAGATATTTCGCCGCAGCCGCCTTCACTGCTTCCGGCGTCACGCCTTCGATGCGGTCGCGGAAGAGGAAATAGAGCCGCCAATCGCTTTGCGCAGCCCATTCGCTGAGCGCGATGCCCACCTGGGCCGTGTCGGTCGCGGCACGGTCGCGCGCCTTGAGGATCTGCTGCTTGGCGCGGTTGACTTCCTCGGACGTGACGCCTTGAGCGCCGATGTTCTCCAGCGTTGAAAGAAGAATGTCGCGCACTTCATCGAGCGAACTGTCGGCGGGGACTTCGGCATCGGCCATGAAAAGCCCCGGATCGTGCTCCCGGCGGGCGGAGGCCGAGGCGCTGGAAACCTTCTTGGTTTCCACGAGGGCCTTATAGAGGCGCCCCGAGGGTCGCGTACTGAGGACGTTGGCGAGCACCTGCAAAGCCGCGTTGTCCTCCTGGGCGCCAGCCGGGATGTGATACGCGACGCCGATGGCGCTGATGTCCCCGACGCGACGCAGCGTGACCAGGCGCTCGCCATCCTGGGCCGGCTCCTCGGTCCAGGTGGCGTCCAGCTTGCGGGCAGGACGGGGCAGCACGCCAAAGTGCTTGGTGACCAGCGCCAGCGCCTTCGCTTCGTCGAACTTGCCCGCGACGATGAGCACGATATTGTCCGGCTGGTAAAACTTCTTGTAGAACGCCTGGAGGTTTTGAATCGGCACGCGCTCGATATCGCTGCGATTGCCGATCGTGGGCTTGCCGTAATTGTGCCAGTCGTAGGCCACGGCCTCAATGCGCTCCATCAGGACGCCCTGCGGTGAGTTTTCGCCTCGCTCGAATTCATTGCGCACCACGGTCATCTCCGAATCGAGATCCGCTTTCTTTATGAAGCTGTTCACCAAACGGTCTGCTTCAATGTCGATGGCAAACTCCAGGTTTTCGTCTGTGGCAGCCAGTGTCTCGTAATAGTTCACCCGATCCACCGAAGTGCTGCCATTGAATACGGCGCCGTGGTCCTGGAGCGCCTTTGGCACGCTGGGATGATTTGGCGTGCCCTTGAAGACCATGTGCTCGAGCAGATGCGCCATGCCTGTCTCGCCGTAGCCTTCCTGACGTGAGCCAACGAGCACGGTCATGTTAACCGTGAACTTCGACTGTGAACTGTCCGGGAAAAGCAACAGACGCAGGCCGTTGTCGAATTGGTATTCGGTGATGCCCTCGACGGTGGCGGTCTTCTTAGGCGCGGGGACTTCGGCGGCGAGGCAGATGCCCGAAACTGCCATCAGCATGGCCAAGGCGACAAGCATGCGCCCGACCCGATTACCACGCAGGAGAGAGCAGGCAATGGAAGCTATGATTGCGTTCATATCTGCAGCTTGCTGCGGAGACAAAGTGGCTTCAAGCTCTTTCCGCAGGTCGGGAGCATCGCTGTTTTGAGGACGCTTTTCGGTCAGCTTGTCGACACCGCGTTTTCCGGGGAAAGCGGGGCGTTACACGGGCGGCTTGATCCCGTTATCCGCTCCTGCCCGCCCCCGACTGCCGGCCCGGGGTCCGGGGCCGTCTGCTCATGGAATTCATCCAATCCAAGTGACCTTGGCAAAGCGTGGGGCAAGCGTGGAGAAAGCCAGTGTGGAGAAAGCCAGTTGCGAGCCAGGAGCATGGGAGGCACCCTCTTGAGTTGCTCTCTTGTTCCTCTATTGTTCCTCTATTGCTCATCGTGTTCTCCGGGGGCACCCTCTGCCACGCCACGGCGGCTCCAACGCGCCTCGGCCTCCTTTTGACCGCGGGGTTTGGTCCGCAATTCAAAAGGAATCGCATCTCCTAATGATTCGGTCCCCCGAGGGAGCCCGGCACCTTCGTGAGTCTTTGCCCATGATCTGAGATCCCGTGAGTTGCACCGCCACCAGCCAACCTCCTGGATCATCCTGAGCCCCTCGGAAGGGCAATCGAAGAGAATCGCCCAGAAATCCAACGCGGACCGCCTGCGCGCCCAAGAGATTCGTCTGGTTCTTGTTTAAGAGAAAGGCCAACGTGTCGTCCGATCCGCTGCTCGAGCACGGAAGGGTGCAGGTCAGGGCCGGGCAAGCCTCGGTTCTCCTAGTCTCGATGCCGGGAAAGAAGCGTCGCGGGGCCAACGGATCATAAAGTCAAACAAACGATGAAAGCGCTAGTATTGGTCGAATATGGAAAGCTCGTCCTCGAGGAGGTGCCCAAGCCCACTCCTCAGCCCGGGGAAGTGCTGGTCCAGGTGAAAGCCTGCGGGATTTGCGGGAGTGACGTCCACGGCATGGACGGTAGCACGGGCCGCCGCAGACCACCCATCATCATGGGGCATGAAGCCGCCGGCAGCATCGCCGAGATCGGCGTCGGGGTAACCGATTGGAAAGTGGGCGACCGGGTCACTTTTGACTCCACGATCTACTGCGGACACTGCGATTTCTGCCGGCAAGGAAAGGTAAACCTTTGCAACCGGCGCCGCGTGCTCGGGGTCTCGTGCGAAGACTACCGGCAGGACGGGGCATTCTCCGATTATGTCGCAGTGCCGAGTCCAATCCTGTACCGCATTCCCGACAACCTGCCGTTTGAGCATGCGGCGCTGATCGAACCGTTTTCGATCGCCTTTCACGCCGCTCGCAGGACTCCTCTGACCCTGAATGACACGGCCGTAGTCATCGGCGCGGGGATGATTGGCCTTGCCCTGGTACAAACGTTGCGGCTCGCAGGCTGCGGGCGGGTGATTGCCGTGGACATGATCCCGGAGAAGCTCGCTTTGGCGAAGAGCTTGGGCGCGGACGACACCGCCACCGGTGCCGAGGGAGGGGCGTTGGAGGAAATCAACCGTCTCACCAAGGGGCGGGGGGCGGATGTTGCCTTTGAGGCCGTGGGCGTGGGCGCCACCGTGGACCTGGCGATTCGTTGTGTGCGCAAAGGCGGCCTGGTGACGATGGTGGGCAACGTCTCCCCGAAAGTGGATCTGCCGCTCCAGGTGGCAGTCACGCGCCAGTTGACGCTATACGGTTCCTGCGCATCTGCTGGTGAGTATCCGGCGTGCCTGGATATGATGGCGCGCGGCTCGATCCAGGCCGCACCGTTGCTGAGCGCCGTTGCTCCCCTGGCCGAAGGTGCGTCATGGTTCGATCGGCTCTATCGCAAAGAACCGGGTTTGTTGAAGGTGGTCCTGGCTCCCTGAGCGTCTTCAGAGCACGAAAACCCCAGGGCCGGCGTACTCAGCGGTGAGCGACTTGCGGGGACCTGGGTAACGCCCTGGTGGCGCCCGTGGAGATGCCTCCGTCCACCAGCAGCGTCTGGCCGGTAACATACTCACTGGCGTCGGACGCGAGGAAAACCACGGCTCCTTCCAGATCCTGGGGCTGGCCCGGCCGTTTGAGAGGAATGCGCTCGCAGAGGTAGTCCACCCACGCCTGGTCCTCGTACATCTTGGCATTTTGCGCGGTTTTGAACCAGCCCGGCGCGAGACAGTTCACGGTGATGCCGTGGATGCCCCAGTCATCGGCGAGGCTCATCGTGAGCTGCTTTACCCCGCCGCGGCTCGCTCCGTAAGGACCGAGCCCGGCATAGCCGGCAACACAGGTGACGGAACCGATGTTGATGATGCGCCCGTATTTGCGTTGCATCATTTGCGGGGCGATGGCCTGGGACACGAAGAAAGTGCCACGCAGGTTCGTATCCAACACGAGGTTCCAATCCTCCCAGGAGACCTCGAGGGCGGGTTTGCGGACGTTGCAGCCGGCGTTGTTGACAAGGATGTCAATCTTGCCGTAATGCGCGACGGCCGCCGCCGCCATGGCCTGAATGCTCGCGTGGTCGCGCACGTCGAGGGCCAGCGGCAGCGCCCGGCGGCCCAGCGCTTCGACCTCCGCTTGAAACGGCTTCAGCGTTTCCGGATTGCGGCTGGTGATGACGAGGTCCGCTCCCGCTTCAGCCAGGGCTCGGCCAAAATACTGGCCCAGGCCACGGCTGGTTCCGGTGACGACCGCCACTTTTCCTGCAAGATCAAACAACTTCTTTTTCATGGCCATTGGTATTCCCTCAAATTCACCCCCAACGCAATGCCGGAATACCCACCTGCCGGAATACCCACCCGACGCCGCGGCGCAGGGACTTACGCAGCAGAAGGAAAGCGACTCTTGGGGTCGCGGGCGCTTGTGAGTGTGGATCCAGGCGGAATGCAAAAGCGGCACGCTGCAGCCCGTCGAATCCACCCATAAATCCAGCGCCGATCGCCCGGGCGGACAAGATCGGGAGACACTGCCACGCTAAAGTTCTCTCCATGAAGAGCCAAATCAGTCTTGCGGGATCATTGGGGATGGTCCTTACCCTTGCGGCCGGGTTGGCCCATGCTGAGCCGCGCCGGCTCAGTCTGACACTGCAGACTCGCGATCCGAAAACCAAGCAAGTTCATGTCGAGACCTTCGAGGTGGAGTCTTCGAAGGTGGCGGTGGTGATCGTCGATCCCTGGAACTATCACTGGTGCATGACCGCTTGCGAGCGGGTTTCAGCGATGGTGCCGCGGTGGAATCGGGCGCTGGAGTGCGCCCGCAAGTTGGGCATGCCCGTGATTTGGGCGCCCAGCGACACGGCGGCTAATTACGCAGGATATCCGCAACGGGAGCAAGCTCTGGCGGTTCGCCTGGCTTCCGTGCCCAAGGTGCGAGAAATGCCGCCTGCCAACTTCACTGCGGCGGGCGGACCCTGTATGTGCGGCCCCGGCATCCGCTGCTTGGTCAACTATGGGGAGAACGCCATGAATCCGGACCTGCTGCTGGCCGATGACGATCTGATCGCCAGCTCCACCGAGGAAGTCTATTCGCTGCTGCGCGAGCGCGGCATCACCCACGTCATCTACATGGGACTGCACACCAACATGTGCCTGTTTGGCAAGCCGGGGGCATTGAAGTACATGGTCCAGGCCGGCCTGAACTGCATGCTCGCCCGCGACATTAATGATGCCTTTACCAGTTACGATCCGGTCACCGGTTTCACCCCCGACCGGGGCACACAGCAGACGGACGAGGATCTGGAGCGGGCCGGCGTGCCGACCATCAACGCAATGGAGGAGTGGTGCAAGGCCGGCGTGTGGAACGACCAGTGGATTGTGGAAACGGTCCGCATCACCCCGTGGGGCAAAAAGTCGCGGCCTTACTTCTTTGAGAATTCCACCATTGTAACCCTGACGACTCCTTGGCTCGACAGCATCCAGATCAGATACACGTTGGATGGCAGCGAGCCCGGCCCGGATTCGCCATTGTACGATAAGCCTTTGAAACTGACAGAAGCGACCGATCTGCGCACAGCGGCTTTCCGCGACGGCGTGCGAGTAAGCCAGCCGACCAGCGCGTATTTCGTGCGCCTCCCAGTGAGGCCACCCAAGCCGGATGTTTATCTCGACAGCCTCAAAGACATCGCCGACCCCTACGCGCACGCCTCACCGGACTACGCGCAGTTCGTCTGGTTGCCGAAAGTGGGGCGATCCTATGATGGCCAGCCGTTGCGGATTCGCGGAACCGTGTATGAGAAAGGATTGGGCTTCTATCCCCGGTCCGGCGTGCGCTACGAGCTGAAGCCGGAGTACGACCGTTTTGTGGCCCTGGCCGGCATCGCCGACAACATGGTTGATTTCGCCGCCGGTCGGCACGGTGTGTTTCTGGCGCCCCACTGCAGCGTCGTATTTCGCGTGTTCATCGATGGGCGGATGATGGCCGAAAGTCCGGTGCTGCGGATTTCGCAAGAGCCTTGGCGTTTCGATGTGAAGATACCCGGGGGCAGCCGATACCTGCGCGTGGTTTGCATGGAAGCCGGCGGCCAAAGCACAGTCAACTTGGGCAACTGCGTCGACGCGGGCTTCATCTTGAAGGAGGGGGAGGTGAGGGAAAAGATCCGGGCGGCGCGGGAGCATGGCGGGTAGAAGGCACTGACTGTGCCGGGATGCTGGAACAGGCTCCCGGCGGTGAATAGGCCAGCTACGACGGGCTGGCCTGGTATCGCTGCTACGTGAAGGTGCCGGCGACATGGGAGGGGAGGCATGCTGTGCTCCACGTCGACTGCGCGGACAATTGTCGCGAGACGTTCGTTAACGGCCGAAAGGTCGGGGAAGGAGTCTTGGACGAATCCGATTATTGTCGAACTGGAAACAGGCCGGACCCGGTTCCGCCCGAATACTCAAACGCGAACGCCCAATACTCCAAGACGCGCCGGCCATGCGATTGGCAGAGTGGGTGCAGCGAATGATTACGCAACAGACCAAGCAAGCAATCGAAGTGCGGCCGTGCGGAAAGTCGGACCTGCGGCTCAGCGCGCTGGGGATGGGCTGCTGGGCTTTTGGCGGGGGCGATTACTGGGGGCCCCAGAGCCAGGAAGATGTGAACGCGGTGGTCCGTTACGCGGTGGACCACGGTTGCAACTTCTTTGACACGGCGGAGGCTTACAACAACGGGGCGAGCGAATCCTCGCTGGGTCTTGCCTTGCGCGGCATTCCCAGAGAATCGGCGATCATCGGCACCAAGATCAGCCCATCCAATACAGCCCCCAAAACCCTGGTGGAACATTGCGACGCCAGCCTGCGCCGGCTGGGAACCGATTACATTGACCTCTACATGGTGCATTGGCCTATCACGCCGCGGAGTATTGAGCACTTCAGCAAAGACCCGGGACCAACGCCGTCCGTCCAGGACGCCTTCCGGACGCTGATGGATCTGCAGAGAGCCGGCAAGATACGCTACATTGGGGTGAGCAACTTTGGCCGCGAGCGGCTGGAGGAAGCGCTGGCGGCCGGGGCGGATATTGTGATCAACGAGCTGCCCTACAGTCTCCTCACCCGGGCCATTGATTTGGAGATGCTGCCCTATTGCCGCCAGTACGGCATTGGGGTCCTGGGTTATATGGCCCTGATGCAGGGCATGCTGGCGGACATTTATCCACGAATCGAGGACGTGCCGGTTTGGCAGCGCCGCACCCGCCACTTTGACAGCCGCCGCACTCCGGAATGCCGGCACGGTTTGCCGGGTGCGGAAGCGGAGACCAACTCGGCCTTGGAGGCCATCCGCGCGATTGCCCGGCGGCAGGGCATGACGCTGCCAGAGATCGCCTTGAAATGGGCGATGTCCGGGGAGGGCATCACGAGTTCGTTGTGCGGGTCGCGCAATATAAAGGAGCTTGAGCAGAACCTGCGTGCGGCTTCCAAGCCGTTGCCACCTGGAGTGCGGGAAGAACTGAACCGCGCCACAGAGCCACTCCTGCAAAAGCTGGGGCCGAGCTTCGACTACTATGAGCGTGCCGAGAACGACCGGACCCGGTAAGCTGCCGCCATCAGCTCATGGAAACTGCCGGTAGCACTGGCCCTGACCGCCCCGCCGCCAGCCAGCGTTGGAAATGGTGGCTGACCATCGTCCTGTTCCTCGCCACTGTACTCACTTACCTGGATCGCCAGACGATGTCGCTGTGCGCTCCGATGATCACCAAGGAGTTCCATCTCACCAACGAACAATATGGCGAACTGGTCGCCGCGTTCCGCTGGGCCTACGCGGCGCTGCACATCCCGGCCGGCTACCTGGCCGACCATGTCCCAATTCGAATGGTTTACGCGCTGGCGGTCGGCGTCTGGTCCCTAGCCGGCGCCGCGGGCGCGGTCGTGTGGGGCTTTCGGCAGTTGCTGGTCACGCGCTCCGTGTTAGGCGTAGGCGAAGCCTTCAACTGGCCGTCCGCCACCCGCATTGTGGCGAACGTGTTACCGCCTACTGACCGCGGCCTGGGCAGCGGCATCTTCAACAGCGGTGCGGCAGTGGGTTCTCTCATTGCGCCGCTCATCATTTCGCCCATCGCGGTCCGTTTCGGCTGGCGTTGGGCCTTCTTCACCATTGGCTCGGCAGGCTTCTTGTGGATCGCACTTTGGCTTTATATTACCCGTCGCGGCAGTCGAGTCGAAGCGGCAGTGAACTCCGCCGCCGCGCAGCGCACCACGGCGGAGCCAGCCAACAATCGCTGGGCGGCGGTGCGCGCCTGGAGTCGTGAGGTGTTGGCCAAGCCGGCCTTCTGGCTGCTCATCGTGGTCGCCGTGACCGTGAATCCCTGCTGGTATTTTCTGAACGAGTGGATACCGAAATACATGCACGACCAGCGCGCGATGGGGTATCTGGCGGCGGGGCTGATCACCGTGCCCATCTTCCTCGGCGCAGACCTTGGAAACCTGCTGAGCGGCGGCCTGGTGAAGGTACTCACTTTGCGCGGGTGGACCGTGCGCAAGGCCCGCGGCGCTACTCTGACGTTGGCCGCACTCCTCATTATTCCGGTGTCGCTGGTCACCTGGCTTGGCAGCCCTTACGCTTGTATCGCGCTCATGGGACTGGCCGGCCTGGGCATCACCTCCATTGTCGCCAACTACACCGCCTGCATGCAGGACTTCTCCTTCAAGAATGTCGGCATCGTGGCTGGCATCAACGGCATGGCCTCGAATGTTGCCGCCGCGTTCTTTAATCCCTATATCGGGCGCTATGTGGATCGCACTGGCAACTACACGCTCATCTTTATTCTCATGGCTGTGCTGCCCGCCGTGAGCTTGGGCGCCATTCTGCTTTTTGATACCCTAATCAGTCGATCCCCCGCGAGCGGTCCGACCCAACAAGTCGCGCCCCGCGCCGCACCCTGACATCCGCGCATGGAATCCGTGAACACTGACCACGACCCTAACTGTTCCTACTGCACAAAACCTGAGACGCTCAAAGCCGTGATGCAGGAGGTCATGGAACTGCCCGCCTCGACCGTGTATTTGTGGAAAGACGGCCGCTACCCTGGACGTTGTGTCGTGGCGCTCAAAGGCCACTGCCGCGAACTGTTCGCGCTGGAACCGGCGAGGCGGCAGCAGTTCATGGATGACGTGAGCGCGGTCGCCGCAGCCATCCAACAGGGCTTCCAGCCGGACAAAATCAACTACGCGGTCTTCGGCGACGCGGTGCCCCATCTCCACTTTCACTTGGTCCCGAAGCGCAGGGGCGGACCCGAGTGGGGCCTGCCGTTTGTGGTCAACCCGAGCGAACCGGCGCCCATGTCAGCGGAGCAAACCCAGTCTTGCCTCAACCTCTTGCGCGCCCGACTGGGGTGCCAGGAGAAAGCGTTCCCTTGTGCTGGGGAAGCAAAATTCTCGGAACCAGCCAAGTCTTAATCGCCGCTGAGGCAGTATTCGAATTGTGGTCACAGCCCACTTAACCAGCCAGGAGCGTGTGAACCGGATGTTCGCCCGGCAGGATCAGGACCGTGTGCCGCGCCACGAGACGCTTTGGCCGGAGACCCTGACCCGCTGGAACTCTGAGGGATTTGCCGGTGACGAAGCCGCTTTGCTTGAATGGCTGGGAAGCGACTTACATTGGGTCGCCCGCAGCGACCCAGTCCCCTACCCCGGCCGGCGCGACGTGCTGCGGGATGAGGGTGAAACAGAAATTGTGCGCGACCATTACGGGGCCCTGCTCCGTTGCTGGAAACAACGCAGCGGCACGCCGGAACACTTCGGCTGGGAGTGTGAGAGTCGTCGCGTTTGGGAGGAAAAGACGCGACCCGCGATGATCGAGAGCGGCGTTCAAACGAACATCGCCTCCGCACCGGCGAACTTCCAGGCCGGTCGTCGGACTGGAAAATGGTGCTACTTGACCTGCATCGAAGCCTTCGAGTTCACCCGTCGAACCATGGGCGACGCCGTCACGCTCATCGCGATGGCGGAAGACCCCGATTGGATCCGAGACGTGGCCCGCACACACACCGACCTTGTGTTGCGTGATCTCACTGCCGTCCTCGGCCAGGGAATCCAACCCGACGGCTTATGGATCTTCGGCGATATGGCGTTCAAAACGGCGACCATGTGCTCGCCGAAGATGTATCGTGAGCTGATCTGGCCCGAGCACCAACGTCTGGCAGGATGGGCTCATGCCCATGGTATGAAGGTCATCTACCACACAGACGGCAACGTCAACGGGACGATTGATCTCTACATCGAAGCCGGACTCGACTGCCTGCAGCCGCTTGAAGCAAAGGCCGGCATGGATTTGCGCCGGCTCGCCCCGGCTTACGGGAGCCGATTGGCGATGTTCGGTAACATCGACATTATGGTGCTAGCCAGCAACCAACGTGACCTCATCGAAAACGAGGTCCGGGCTAAGCTCGCCGCCGGCATGACAGGTCGGGGTTATGTCTTCCACTCGGACCATTCGGTGCCGCCCAGCGTCAGTTGGCCCACCTACCAATTCGTTCGCGAATTGGTGGAACGGCATGGATCTTACCACTGATGAAATGATTATGAGAACGTTCACTCAAGCCGTTTGTCTTTACGGCTTCTTCTCCCTGGTGATTGCTCTGCCGGGCACACTTCCCGCTCAAAACTCAACTGCGGAGCCGCCGTCGTTGTTCACGCCGGCAGAAATCGCCACCTATCAACCGCGAGGCCCCTCGGTCTGCTTTCGCCAACTGTGTTACGACTATAATTGGCCGGGGCGGACGCTGGCAGACTTGCCGCTCAAATTCACGGCCTCCGACCCAGTTGCACTGGCCGAGTTCAGCCGCCGCTGCTGCGTGGATGCCGTGCTGCTCCTCGCCGTTCCGCATCACGGATTCACTACCTACCCCAG
>Ga0209777_10007444_pt1 | contig 12160 bp, 10 predicted proteins | sample FrelakmetHBP12HB_FD_187147 | JGI IMG/M metagenome (GOLD analysis project Ga0209777, IMG submission 187147) | Freshwater lake sediment microbial communities from the University of Notre Dame, USA, for methane emissions studies -HBP12 HB (SPAdes)... | ecosystem: Environmental > Aquatic >... | reverse complement strand
TCTCTAACATCCATTTCACAAACCGTCCGAAACGGACGCTTTGTGAAATGACATCATTTGTGCATTTTAACCGCAAAAATACTGGGTTTGCCATAGATTTGTCTTTCATATTCGCGCTTTATTGAGGATAATTAGTTGCAAAGAATGAGCGCAAAGAGCCTTTTTCGACGCTGGAGCAAATGCCCGCAAGAACCGTAAACGACTTCTTTGCGGGCCTTTTTTATGGCGAAATCAAAACCGCCTTGGAGGGTAAGATGGCGATAAAAAGGCAGAGCGACCGGAGGAAAGGTATTCGAAGGCAGGGCAGCCGGAGAAAAGGGGATACAGAGAAAATCAAAATTGAGGAGGCAAGAGATAAGAAACAGGAGGAGGTAACCGTCCGCCATGAAACTGCTCCTGAAAAAAGAGCAACCTCCGTGTGGAGCTGGTATGAAGAATTTACGGCAAAATGGAGCGAAACTTTTCTAACAAAGAAAAGGAAAAGAGATCCAGGGAAATGGTAATAAAGATTTGGAATTGATCAGGGAAAGAGAGGGTCTCATGAATAGAGAAAGATTCGAATGGATTATGTCAGGGTTAAATCAATACAAATTAACTCAAGATGAAGACTTATTTCTCAAAACGGCACTCGAGGACTTCGATAACAATCGGGCGTTAACAGAGCGTCAGGAAGTGACGCTGGAAAGCTTTTACAAGGAGAAGTCAAGATTGAAACCCAACAAAAATTCTGACTATTTTTCTTTTGCGGAAACCATCCCCCAAAAGTCCAAGGTCCAGAGACTTCGTGCGCAAGACGTTTTGATAGAATCCTAACCTTACTGCAGCTTCACTTTTCCAGGGAAACTACAACATCGCGCAACTTGCCCGCCTACGCCCCGGGGCGCTGGAGCGTGCTTCGGAGCGAAGGCGCCAAATCTCCGGGATTTGGGGGATATCTCTTGAAAACGTGAGGTTGCTTCGGTCGTTTCACTCCTTCGCAATGACATTGTGCCGCAGTGTCGGACGGAGGGGAAAGGGGTGACGAGGATGGCCTATTTGGCCATCTCGGCCTTTGCTGCAAAGCTTTCCTTCAGAGCTCCGACGACGGCTTTTGCGAATTCAGGGGTATTAATGTGATCGCTCACCTCAAGGATCTTGATCTCCGGATCCAGGTGCTTTCGAAGAGCATCTACGAAGGCCTTATCGGCAATGGGGTCGTAGAGGGCGCCTCCCTCCACGCTCAAAGAGGAAAAACCCTTTTGGGGGATGATAAACTTAACCCGTTTCTTATCCGGGTAACTGTTCAGCTTCTCTGCAACAGCCCGGGCAATGGTCCCCATCTCCTCAACACTCGTCCTCGCCTGAACCCTCATCGCATCCTGCACGAGGAGTTTCCTTTCCGCAAGATGACGGGATACCCAGAGGGGATCTCCTTTGTCCCTCCTCTCGATGGGACCGCAACTGATCATGTCAAAACCACACGGAGCGATAATATAAGGTATGGGCTGATTCATCGCCGCATCCAATCGATTCGGTCCTGAAGCTCGGTTGCCTCCGAAGAGATACTCACTGAAGCTTGCAGGCACGAGGTCGATAAAGGCCTCAAATAATCCCTGGCTCACCAGATCGATCGCTGCCCGGTCACCCACTCCTGTGGCATGAAAGGAGACCAGATCGTAATCCTTTTCAAGGAGGTCCCGCACATAATGGGCCCCTTTGTCCACAAAACCGAACTCCATGATGGCAATGGAAGGTCTTCCTTCTTTCCGGGGCGCTTCAAGCCCCTCGACCATTCCACTGATAGCGTTCGCACCGTTCACGGCCAGCGTTCTCACCAGCGGATTCAAACCTACGGTATCGACCACGCTGTGCATGACGGTGATATCTCTCACCCCGAAGTAATCGGCGAGTCTCCCTGCGTAGGCCGGCATAGCAGTGACGCTCGAGATCAAGACTTTAGGTACTCCAAAAGGCAGGGCTCTCATCGCCGTAATCGAGAGAAACGTCCCTGTCATGCCTGCAATGGCGATGATGCCCTTGAGCTCACCGGCCTTTTGAAGCTCCAGGGCCTTCCTGGTTAATCCATCGGCCATGATAGAGGTCGCCCTTTCTCTTTCCTTGGCAAGCATCCCTCGGACCTGTTCAATGGTCGCGCCGCCAAGCCGGGCCAGCTCATCACAGCTTACGTCTGCCTTCAACTTAGAGGCGATGGCCCCCGTACCGATGCTGAAATCGATCAGAATGGTCTTATGGCCGCGCCGTTCGATCTGGCTCTTGATGATCGTAATTGCCTCTTCCCGCTCGTCCAACATTCCCGCAATTGCAATTCCCATCTTTAATCCTCCGCTGTCCCAAATTCGAAATCCGAATATCGAAATCCGAAACAAATCCAAAATTCGAACCTCAAAAACCTAACCAAACACATTTGAAATTTCTCCAAATTGGTCCCCCCTCCCCTTAATCCCCTCCCACGAGGGGAGGGGAGATTTTTGGGAGAGGACACCTTTAGGGGAAAACCCCTTTTCCGTTTGGATCATTCGGATTTTGAAATTGGTGCTTGTTTCGGATTTCGTGCTTCGGATTTTTGATTTCCTCAACGCCCGATGGTCCCGAATAATCCCCTTGGTAAGATCTACAGGCCCAGCTCCGACCACCTGGCTTTTACCTTCTTCATCATCTCCTGGTCCATTTCGATCGGGACTGGTTTCTCCTTCCACTCGAAAGGTATCGTCGCATCTATGATGATCCTGGAGGTGATATCCCTCGACTCGATGGGAAGGGACGGATCGAGAGGCGTCGATCTTCCGCGATTGATGAGCTGAGACCTGCTCGGCTGGAACCTGAAGCTCAGGGCCCAGAGGACCCGGGGCAGATCCCACGGATCGATATCCTCATCGACAACAATCACCGTCTTCAAACCATAAGCACCCATCTCCGTTGAGATGGCCGCCGTTCCCACCTGGTTTGCATGGCCGGGATACATCTGCTTTACAGAGATGATCGCGACGAATCTCCCTGCCCCTTCAGGAGGACAGTAAACAGCTTTGATCCCCGGTATCCTCATGGCTACCAGTTCCTGCCAGAGCGAAGCGCCGTAGGTGAGGGCCATGGTCATGTGGGTGTCTGTTACGGCCCTTCCCACTGTGGTAAACCAGAAGATCGGATCCTTTCGATGGGTGATGCAGTTGATCTTGATGAAGTTCCGCGGCGTGGTTCCGATCCCCGAATAGTAGCCCGTATACTCTCCGAATGGGCCTTCAGGCTTTGTCGCATCAGGATCGACCTCTCCCTCAATCACGATTTCAGCACCCGCCGGGATGGGAAGATCAACGGTCTCTCCTTTAACGACCTCTACCGCCTCACCGCGAATGGCGCCGGCAAAATCAAATTCTGACTCGAAGGCGGGAAGCCTCGCAGCACCCATCAGAAAGAAGAGAGGATCTCCTCCAATTCCCACGATCACGGGCATGGGCTTTTTCATGGCCCGATGCTTCTGGAGCATGAGGTCTGCGTGCTTCCCTTTGATGAACTGGGTCCCGAGGGTTTTCTCATCCAATGCCTGGAGCCTGTAGACGCCGATGTTGAGCCATCCTGTTTCAGGATCCTTCGAAACGGTGTAAGCGGTCGTCCCGAAGAAGCGGCCGCCGTCCCTCGGAAAAACTTTGGGAATCGGGAACTTGAAGAGATTGATCTCGCCTCCCTTCATCACATTCTCTTTGCAGGGTCCGCTTGCCACCCACTTGGGGGGGATTTTTTTCGCTGTCCTATTCACCCATTCCCTCATGAGTTCTACGAGGCTTGTCGTCTTGGGCATGCCCATGATGAGGGACAGCCTTGATGTCGTGGTACAGACGCTGGAGAGGACCGGGGTCGAGTAGCCCTTCACTTTTTCAAAGAGAAGCGCAGGCCCGCTCCGTTCCTCATTCAGCTTCGCAATATGAGACATCTCGATATCCCAATCCACCTCTGCCTTGATCCTTTTCAGTTCACCTTCCTTCTCGCAAAGTGGTATGAAGCTTCTAAGATCCATAGACAACCTCCTTTGAGCGGAAATATTTCGTCTGATTTCTTGGAAGGTGGATTCGCTACGCCCTGAATCCCGCCGGGGCGGGACGGTGCAGGGCTGCGCTTCATCCACCCTAGTTTTGTCTTTTGAGTTTGGTGGGCAGTGCCCACCCTACAGTTTTTTTGGCACAGACACGCAGGTATACCCCCACAAAAGAACCCGGTTTGCTGACACGGATTACTGAAACCGACACTTAATCTTCTATGTAACCTTTACCTTTGTGGGAGTCATGGCCTTCTCAAAGAGCAATTCGAAACCACTCTTCTTGCCCAGGACGGATTCCTTTTTTTTCTTGCCCCAAACGCTTTCGGGACGGGCCTGAACGAGAAAGATGCTTTCAGGAAATGGAAGGCTTCTGGAGATAGAGTATTCAATATCCTGCGGGCAGCCAAAATGGGTCTCAACTTGTTTTGCAATCCTTGTCAGCTCGATGACTTCCCTGTCTTCAAGGCATTGGAGTTTCCTCTTGTCGGGTGGTAATTCCGTGTACTCCATTTCCCTGGTTTCGGGGTTGTATACAAATTCGGCCCCCTTATCCGACACAACCCTTTCCTCAATCTCCAGTGTCACCTTGTCAACCACATATCGATCCGGGGTCACATTTCCAGAGACAACCGCTTCCCCGTAACCGAAACTTGCCTCAATCGTCACTTTCGACTCATCGCCATTGACCGGGTTTATGGTAAACATCACTCCCGCCGCTTTCGCATCGACCATGGTGAGGACCGCAACGCCGATCGGGTCATAATGCACCGGGAGCCCCAGCCTTGCCCGCGCAATAATCGAACGGGTATTGAACGTGCTTGACCATACGCGTATGACATTCTGGACCACATCGTCCGCCCCACTGACATTGAGATACGTTTCATACTGACCGGGATGACTCACAGGTCCAGCCGATCTCGTTGCGACATATAGATTTTCACGTCCTGTAATTTTGCAAAGCTCCGCATAGTACTGCTTGACCGTTTCCTCCATATCGGGCGGCATTTTTGTCGATTCCACGATCTTTCGCATCTCTTTCGACGCTTCCTCAAATTTCAGAGTGTCAGCAACGTTATCCGGATCCGCGCGGAAGGTGCTTAAGAATTTCAACAGAAGGGTTGTTGCCTCTGTTTCCTTCATGAACCGGTCGTACGCTTCCACACTCAAGGCACACCCGGGGGGTACATGAAACCCGGCGGTGGTCAATTCTCCAAGGTTCGCACACTTCTTCCCCACGATGTTGTTGTGCTTTGAACTAACCTCTCTCAACCAGTAGATCCATTTCTCCGGCATGGTGATCCCCTTTTTGCAAGGTGGTACTGGAGGTACGAATATTCGTACCCCCAGTGCTTCCGTTACCTAAGTTCCCGCTCTTTTCACAATCGTTACAATTCCCGTAGTCCCATCCACTTTGAGGATATCGCCCGTTTTTATGACGGAGGTTGCGATGCCGGTACCCGTCACGGCAGGCAGCCCATATTCCCTCGAAACAATCGCGGCATGGGATGTCAGACCTCCGATATCGGTCACGGCGGCCTTTATTTTTGTAAATACGGGCGCCCATGACGGGTTCGTAGAAGGGGCAACCATAATCTCACCGGGCTGCAGCTTGACAACATCTTCCATTAGCTTGAGCACCCTTGCCGGTCCTTCAACAAGGCCTGCTGATGAGGCGAACCCCTTTATCTCGGTCACGTCTTCACCCACAGCGCCCTTCAGCCATTCACCCACCTTCTCGGTTGTGATACCCCACAGCATGACCGTAAACGGCTCCGAAACCTCTTCCGGAGGTATTCCGAGGCCAGGGACGGGGGTCCACTTCCTGGCTGCTTCAAGTATTTTTTCCCGCTTCTCCGCCTTGGCCATCCAATACTTACCCCTTGTGGGAGCACCCTCCCCTAATGCCCAGGATGTTACAACGTCCTCAATCAACATGGGGACCTCAAATCGGTTAAAGAGGTAGATATCATCCGGTTTCGCGAGCACACCAGACTTCGTGAGGATGTTGCCAAATTCTCTGATCTTCTGAAACCAGATGGTGTGGAGCCAGTGCTCAACCCAGAAAAGGTGGTCTTCGGCATACCGGTAGATGGTCCTCACTACCTTATAGGCGTCATCAAAAGACTTCCTATCATCCTCCGTTTTGATCAGGCCCCTGTATTCTCGGACGATCCTATCCCTTTCCTCTGATATTTCTGTAAGAGACCTCTCTATTTTTTCGCCCTTTTCAAGCCTTTCGACGTAGCTCTTTAAATAACTGAAGGGGACATCCATTTTATTGATCCAGCTTCCTTCGAAATGGTACCAGCCGCTGCCGCAGGAAACATAGAACCACGGGTTCTTTATCCGATCGAGCTCTTCGAGCCACGCCCGGCCAGCCTCGATCCCTCGCAACCTCTCAAGCTTTTGTGCGGCGGAAACATCCTGCTTAAGGATATCGCCGACAGGGGGCTGACCAAGGGCCAAGCGGCTCAACCTGCACAGCTCCTCTTCTGGCCGAAACATGGAGACCTCGGCTCCCGCGACCATCTTGCCAATGGTGCTCTCTCTGATGCCCGGAAAGAGCTTTTTCGCGGTGTCAACAAACATGAGGTAGCCGAGGTAAGCCAGATTCAAGTACTCAAAGTGATACTGCCAGGCTTTAAAGATAAGGCTGATGATCGTATTAAAGGCCTCGATCAGTTCATAGGCCTCCGTGTACCCCCTCGGTGCGGGAAAAATCTGTTCATCCGGCACGAATTTACAGAACTCCTGGGGCACCTTAATGGATTCCATCTCCTTTCCCACTTTCTGGAGCTTTTCAAGCCATAGATCCCACAGCTTCTCGTAGTTCTCAAAAACGTAGGGCACCCTCTTTCCAAACAATCCCGCCTTTTCCTGGACAACAGCGGCGGGCGGTGGTTCAACAGCCGTGATGTACATGTAGCAGCCCAACATCCTCTGGGCAACTCCCTGGGCCGGGGGAATACAGAAGACCCTGGTCGTATACTGGGAAAGAGCTATCTGCCATGCCTCCTGGAAGATATCGTCGAGGGGATACATGGGCTCAGGGGCATGGATCTTGTCCTGATACCAGAAATGCCTCTTTTCCCAGTCCTCTCTGTCTTTGCTGAAGTGACGCTGGGGTGGGTACATCTCTTCCCATCCCTCCAATTCCGGCGGCAGAACGACTTCTTCTGCATAAGGAAATTTTTTTACCTCTGGCATAACGGCCCCCTTTCTCAAGAGTCATTGATGTTTCGTTTCGAATATTTCGTCACTATTTCTGGATAGAACCCATCATCACCCCCCTTCGAACAACGTATCATTCCCCGACCTCCGACTGGAACCAAAACGTTGCGCATCGCCTCCGGGATTAAGGCTGAGCGACAAAGCAAGCGCAATCATCCCGACCATGGAGCATCTTCCAGTCCTGAAGGAGTCATTGCGCAACAGGCACACCTCCTTTCTCAGATCTTATTGTGGATCATGCATGAAAGACCGGCTTTCTTGAGGGGGATGCGTTAACACCCACGTCATAAACCGGACCGCCCAAAGAGAACTACTCGGTGGAGCTTCTAAGTTTCGAGAAAGCCTAAAAACCCGTTTCCTGATGAAACTTCAACAAGGTAGCTTAGAGAGATGTGAAGATTACCCTTTCAACCGAAAGGCCATTATTTTTATGAACTTAGAGAGAATTATAGAAAAAGGCATATCGGTTTGTCAATACTGGTGCGATTTTATGAAACTTTTCATACCAGGAAGCAGCCTCTTATTCTTTCCAATCCGGTACGGTGCCGAGATATCATTTTATTCTCTTGGCGATCTGGAGGATCGTCTCCACGTACGGCTCACTGCGATTGTAATACCAGAGGGTTCGCTTCTTTTTCTCGAGAGTCAGGTTCTTTTTCCAGCCGTGGGATTTGAGGTAGTTGGCAATGCTGTATACCGCAGCCTCTTTGCTCAGGAGCCAGGTGTCTAAACTCTCTTTCGTGTGGGCATAGGCAAGATAGCTCGATGGAACGAATTGGGCCATACCCAGGGCACCTGCGTAGGATCCCCGGACTTCCAGCGGATCGATCTTTTCGCCGCAAACAATCCTTAAGAAACACTTCAATTCATGGTAGGCCCAGTTGGCCTTCCTTCTTGCCCGCTCCTCCACCCATTCGAAAGAGAGGTCAGGGTCGATTTCCAATAGCGTGAGATAATTGTTCCAGAGATTCTCGGGGACGTCGATCAAGGCCATGCTCGCCAGGGTGGGAATGATCCGGTGCCGCCCGATGTTTTCTCCGAACCGTGATTCGACGAAGAGGATAGCCACGACCACTTCCTTATCCACCTGAAATTGGTTTTCCATCTGTCTTAGCAGCTTCAGGTTTGCCCGAAGGAATTTCTTGGCCGAAAGAATCGATTGGGGAGTCAAGAACTGATTATAAATGTCTTGCACTTCTTTCGAGCCAAGAGAGAGGGTCATCGCCGCCGGGATCAATTCCGCCCGGGGGTCAGCAAATAACTTTGCCAGATAGTCAAGATCAAAACCATCCTGCGCGAGCCGATTCATCAAAAGTTCGTAGGTTGGAACTTCTCCTCCGGTGTCCCCAAAGGCAAGGGAAGAGGTAGGGATCAAGATGGCGAGTAGAATAAGGAGAATTCTCAAGGAGCCTCCGTTCCTTTGAGGAAAAACTCACTCATAGACTAAAATCTATCAGGTCTCGAGAAGTTTTTCAACAGACCGAACTTACGCCATTTCTTCGAGAAGGAGTTCAATAAATCCAATCAAGTCTTCCTGCTTCTTCCCTCCAACCACATGCACCGCTTTCCCTATGCTTCCAATCTCTTTCGCTTTTTCCAGGGCAGGCTTGGACAGGATCTCCCTTGCAGAAATGCCTCTCCTGGATAGAACCTCTCCGATCTCACCTTTGATTTTTTCAACGAGTCTTGCGTCGCCCCTTTGCAGATCATAATGGTACTCGAGTCGCGTCCCCTCCTGATATGTGGATGCTTGCTCAAGCTTCCGCTGGTCTCCTCCGTCCACCATGACAATTTCACTTATCTCCATTGGGGCTCGATCGATCACAATGAGACCTGGAACCTCTCCTTCAGGCCTATTGATCACCACTCGCCCGAAATACTCTTTCCGTTCAATGACGTAATATTTATTGAAATCGATGGCATCTGATTCCACACGAACAACTTCCTGCCATCCATCTTTCCATTTCATGAGCGCGTATTTCTTATCGGCCATTTTGTCCTCTCCGCCCTATGACTAACCCGTAGGGGCAGGGGCAAGCCCTGCCCCTACGGTAGAACCCGACACTGGACACCGACACGTATTCTTCATAATCCCTGAAGAATTTCTTTGACCTCAAAAAAGGTCTTCCCGTAGTAATCGCTGTGCTCACAGGGCCCCTCATCGACGTGCCCCGTGTATTGGATGGTGACAAACCCGCGTTTTTTCGGGGGGATAATATCCGTGCTGCGCTTGTCCCCGATCATGACGCATTGCTCCGGACGAATTCCCTCTTTTCCGAGCTCTTTAAGAAGCTCGTCGTACAGGGTCCCTGATTCCTTCGATGTGCCTTTATATCGTTCGAACTTTTCGCCGGTATCGAGATCCATCTTTCCATGGGGTGTGATGAAATATTTGAAATGCTTGAGAATGCCCTTTATGACCAGGAACTTCGTGATCATATCTGTTCCCACCGGGCCGAGCGTTTTCTTCAGCTCGGAGACAACGGAGGGCCTGATTCCTTCCCCGTTGAGCCAGATCAGGAACTCAAGAAGCCCGGGTGCCATCGATAGGAGTTCGGGTTCCTTCTGGCCGAATATCTCATAAGCTTCGCGGTCGTTATCGAGGACAAACGTCAGGATCTCCTCGCGATGTTTCTCTTTGACAAGGCTATAGGTCTTATACTTTTCTTTGAGCCTCCTCATGCGATCAATCCAGACGGGAATCATTTCTTGTTTCCCCAGGAGTTTGCCTATGTCACCAAACATATGGGGGTTACGCAGGGATGAGGGGCTCATAAGACATTGACCAAAATCGATGCCCACCCATTTTATTCCTTTCAGAGCCATTTCCCGCTGCCTCCCTTTCTAAACAGGAAGTAAGGAATGATGGTTTCGCAAAAAGCCAAAAAACAGAGAAAATGTCATGCTTGGTTCAGCATCTCTAGAAATCAAGAAATTGAGAGACCCTGAAACGAGTTCAGGGTGACACAATAGGACTGGTCCTCTGCCAGACAGACCGAATCACTAACCCACATCAGGAAACTCACGCGAACACATCTGGAAATTTCTTTTTTACCTCCTGGACGAGTTTCTCAGAAACATGAATGGGCTTGGGAAACTTATCCTTCCAGTGCCATGGCTTGCAGGCATCGATGATCACCTTCGCGGTCGTGAGATCGCCACTCGCCTTTTTCTCCGGGCTCAAGGATGGGTCCAGTCCGCTATTGAGAAAACCCCGAACGATGTCGACGGAACGCTCGATATCCGCTCTCAGACAGATTGCCGTCCATACCTGCTCGAAATTGGAAGGATCGATGTCATCGTCGACCACGATGATCCACTTCCCGACACAAGCCCCGCCCGTAAGCAATCCAGCGGCGATCGTTGCCACCTGTTTCGAATGTCCCATGTATTTCTGTTGGAGGGAGATGACGCAGATCGGCCGGTTGCCAGGCCCATGAATATAGACACCCTTGATTCCCTGAAGACCTGCTCCCAGGAGATTATTCCAGAGCGTCGGGGCTGTATGCACCGGAATGGGGAACCAGGTATTTCCTGGAGGAGGCACCGGAGGCTGACCATGAAGGATCGGGTCGTTTCGATGATAGATTGCCTTAATTCTCGCGACAGGGCAGGTTTTGGCACCCATTGCATAGTAACCGGTCCATTCTCCGAAAGGTCCTTCCACCAGTTCATCTCCTGGCGACATCGTGCATTCGACAGCGATCTCAGCCGTGCAGGGAATGGGCAATCCCGTTACGGGTCCCTTCACCACTTCGACGGGTCGTCCTTTGAAATAGCCTGTGGCTTCGAATTCGCCCATTCCCCAGGGCAGTGTGATCATGGCGAACCCCAGCAGAAGGGGGTCTTGTCCAAAGGTAATCACCACCGGACAATCTCTGCCCTTTGCCCAATACCTGTCCCTCATGATCGTGAAATGCTTACCCGGAGAAGAGTAGATATTCAAGGCCCCTTTCTCTTGGACCATGACCCGGTAAGTACCGACATTGTAGAACTCTTCATCGGGATCCTTGCTGATCACGCAATTTGCCGTTCCGATGTACCGGCCTCCGTCCTTTTCATGCCATTTGGGTACGGGAAATTTTAGAATATCGATCCCGTCTCCGGTCGCGACATTTTCCATGACAGGTCCGGTGGAAACGTACCTTGGGGGTAAGGGCTTAAAGGCTGCAAATTTGTCTGCCCAATCCTTGATGATTTCTGTAGCCGGCCCCCGCTCATTCATGCCAAAGGCAATCCTTTGGCCAAGTTGCGTCTGGTAGGTATTCGACAGCACCCGATAACCACCGGGGTAATCGGGGATGTCCTCAAAGAGAAGCGCAGGGCCGTTCTTCAGGGCCAGCACTTCATTAATGGTCCCGATCTCGAGATTCCAATGGGCGCCCCTAATCCTTTTCAGATGACCCGCCTTGTCCAAAGCCTCCATCAATGTTCTTAAATCGTCAAAGTAAAGATCCTTCATATTTAGCCCCCCCTCATTCTCGGTTTTTTGGTTCAAGAAAATTGGGCAGACAAAAAAATCACGGTATATGGGAAAATACGCTTGTCGGTGGTGCAGAACGTTATGCCTTGAAACTCCAGCAAACCTTAGGCCATAAGCTACCGATCTAAAAGAGAGTAAAAGGACCAGTTGATGATCGCTGATGCTGAGAACGACCCAAAAAACTGGCCTATCATATAACAGCAATGGAATCTTGTCAACACGAATGTTTCGCTTGCCCACCTTCACTTTCTGAGAAGTAGTTAATATCTCTACGGAAGACGGCGCGGTCATGCGTATGTATTTTTTACTTGACATACCTACAGTAACATGCTATCCTTCTCTTAACCGCATTGAAGGAGGGTGGCATGGAAACCAAAATCCCTGAATGGTTCTTATCTTTCTACGAGCGGCTACTG
>Ga0209777_10007443_pt1 | contig 12160 bp, 11 predicted proteins | sample FrelakmetHBP12HB_FD_187147 | JGI IMG/M metagenome (GOLD analysis project Ga0209777, IMG submission 187147) | Freshwater lake sediment microbial communities from the University of Notre Dame, USA, for methane emissions studies -HBP12 HB (SPAdes)... | ecosystem: Environmental > Aquatic >... | reverse complement strand
ATGTTCTGCAATCCGATTCGCTGCTCCAAGCGTGGACTGTCATGTTCAGATTGTATATGGCAATCGCAACTGGTCACCGAATAGGGTCCTTGGGACGACACCGGCCTTTCTGAAGGTGCGCAACTGGGCGACTCTTGCGAAGGGAGCGGCGTTTACCGATGATGATGTGCGTAACGTCGCACGGGTGTGCCTTGTCGGCCAGACAATCGTCCGGGAGCTTTTCCAAGGCGAGTCGCCGATAGGTAAAGAAATCCGTGTCAAGAACGTCGCTATGAAAGTCGTTGGTGTTCTGAGCGCTAAGGGTGTGAATATGATGGGCAGGGATGAAGACGATTATTTAATAGCGCCGTGGACGACGGTCAAGTTCCGATTGTCTGGTTCGAGGCAGGCGACAACATCTGCGGCGGCCTCGTCGTCTACCGAACAGGTCAACACCCTCAGCAATCTCTACCCGAACTGGCAGGCGACACTTTATCCGCAGCAGTCGGCGGTTCAGGCGGCGGATAATCCGCAGATGGCGCGGTTTTTGGACCTCGATGACATCTGGGTATCTGCTACTTCGCAACAGGACATCCAGCAGGCCATCCGGCAGGTTACGATGCTGCTAAGAGAGCGGCACCGGCTTGCGGAAGAAGAACCCGACGACTTTAAAATCCGAAACCTGACAGAAATTTCCAATACCCTGGCTTCGACACAAATACTGATGACCCGCCTGCTCACTTGCGTAGCGTTTATCTCGCTGCTGGTTGGCGGGGTTGGGATTATGAATATTATGCTGGTATCCGTGACGGAACGGACACGGGAAATCGGGCTGCGAATGGCAGTAGGTGCACGGTCAAGGGACATACTACGGCAGTTCCTCACCGAAGCGGTGATTATTTGTATCTTCGGGGGCTGCATAGGTATTCTGCTGGGACGCAGTACCTCGCTTGCGATGACGGTGTTTCTGCACTGGAAGACTTTACCCTCGACGGCGGCCATTATCGCTGCTTTCGCTCTCTCGGCTGGCGTGGGAATCCTTTTCGGGTACTATCCGGCGTGGAAGGCATCGAGGCTGGACCCGATTGAGGCGTTACGATACGAATGACTGGATGGAACAATGCTAATAAGCTAAGGTTGCCGGTATGACTAAAGTTCTTCGGACAATACGTGTAATGCGGATAGCGATTCGGGCGGTTCGCCGAAATCCGATGCGGGCAATGCTGACCATATTAGGCATAATTATCGGAGTTGCGGCGGTGATTGCGATGATGGAAATCGGCAAAGGTTCTGCTACAGCCATTCAACGGACGATTGCCAGCATGGGGGCGGACAACCTGCTGATACAGCCTGGCATTGCATCCCAAGGCGGTGTGAGCATGGGCAGCGGCACCACAGTCAATCTTACTCCCAAGGATTGCGAAGCGGTTATTAGTGAATGCCCAGCCGTTCGCAGCGTTGCGCCGATAGTCGGCGCCCGGGGGCAGCTAATCCATGGCAGCCGCAACTGGATTCCAGGTGACATTTACGGCACAACTGCGTCATTTCTGGAAGTTCGCAACTGGACTAAACTCGCGAAAGGCGAAGTCTTTACAGAGGCAGATGTGCGTAATGCCAGCAAAGTTTGCCTCATAGGCCAGACTCTTGTTCGTGAGTTATTTGAGGGCAAGTCTCCGATTGGGGAGGAAATCAGGGTCAAGAATGTGTCGTTTAAGGTGATAGGCATTCTCAGCCGCAAAGGCGCCAATATGGGCGGTCAGGACCAGGATGATATTCTGCTGGCGCCGTGGACCACAATTAAATACCGCGTTAACAATTCATCGTCAAGTGCAGCAGCCGGTTCAACTTCAGGTTCATCGGTGAATTCTCTTAGTCAGCTTTATCCGAGCAGCCAACAGAACATCTACCCTGTGCAATCTGCAGTTCAAGCGGCCGACACCCCATTGCCGATTCGTTTTGCCAATATTGACCGAATACTGGTTGCAGCCCGCACTTCGAGCGATATACCGCCGGCCATGAGCCAAATTACTGCATTATTGCGAGAACGTCATCGCCTGCGTCCTGAGCAGCCGGACGATTTCCGCATTCGTGATTTGACAGAGATGAACAACGCAATGTCGTCGACGGCGAGTTTGATGACCAGACTTCTATTGAGCGTAGCATTGATTTCGCTGATAGTTGGAGGCGTAGGGATTATGAATATTATGCTTGTGTCTGTGACGGAACGAACTCGCGAAATCGGACTGCGGATGTCGGTGGGCGCCAGGGCACGGGATATCCTAAGGCAATTTCTGGTTGAGGCCGTCGTATTGTGTCTTGCAGGCGGAGCTATTGGGATTATGGTTGGATGCGGAGGGTCATGGCTGATTACATATTTGCTGCGATGGCCGACTGAAACATCCGTGGAAGCTATTGCGGCATCGGTTATTGTTTCTGCCAGCGTAGGGATTGTTTTCGGGTATTACCCGGCGTGGAAGGCATCGAGGCTGGACCCGATTGAGGCGCTTCGATACGAATGACCGGCGAATTTGAACTTTGGGAGTTTTACTGATGAAGATTAGGAGTTACCAGTTACCAGTTTCGAGCGAGATGTGCCTGTGCATATTTTGGGCTTGTGTGATGATGACGGCTGGATGTGCCGTAGGGCCTGATTATCAGCCGCAAAAGCCGAGTATTCCGGACGTTATATTGTTGCCAGCTTATGGATAACTACAGAGATTTTGATTTACACTACCTGTAATCTTACAAACATACATCCTGCTATTTTCAATTACTCTATCGGTTTGCTCAGAAACATCCTGCACATATCTTGTTGCCATTTGTAAATCTGCATGTCCAAGAAGCCTTTGAACAGCAAACGGGTCACCTGACCTGGCGGCAATAGTAGCAGCAGTTCTTCGCAGTGTATAAAACCCTGTTCCTTTAGGAAGCTCAAGGCCTGACTTTTTGATCAGCCTTGAAAATTTCGTCGTGATTGTATTTAACGTTGTGTATTTCCCGTTGCCGTTGCCATCGTTCTTGAGAAGCGTCTGTATGTATGGGTTACCTCTGAATGTATAAAAGACAAGTTTGCCTGTCCTATGAATCTTTTCAAGTGATTTAACAGTTTCCGGCCATAATGGCAAATCCCTTGAAATTCCTGTCTTTCTTCTCGGTAGTTTTACCCTTGCATTGACAAGATCCAAATCAGTCCATTTAAGCTCCGAACAATCTGTGCATCCAAAACCGCAATTTAATCCAAGCCATATCATGGCTTGTATCTTTACATCAGCCATAGATAGCACTTGGCTTATCTGTTCTGAATTAAAGGTGAATCTTTCCTGATGGATTATTTTGCCTCTTGAGACCGCATCAATATTGGGGATGTTCTCAAGAATATCATTTTCCCTTGCCCAGTGAAACAATGCCTTCATGATACTTATATGCAGGTTCAGCCTGCAAACTGACACATGGCTTTTCTGTATCCTTCTTTTGTAATCCTGCAAATTCAAGGTTGAGATGTTATTGATATCTATATTCTGACCCAGAAAATCCATTAACTTGTTAAGGCTACCGATTTGTTCGTTGTGGTGGCTTGCAGTAAGGTCATTTGCCTGAAGCTTTGAATACTGATACTGTAAATACATATCGCAGAGACGCTTTAGTGTCATATGATCCTCTGTTGGTTTCTGTAAATTCTCTTGACATCCGTGTAGATATGTTGCCTGATCCAAATATCTTTGTAGAGCCTCTTTTTTGTCAGAACCAAAGTAGTACATTTTCCTTTTAATCTTCTTACAGTATTGTCCCGTCGGATGAAACGTAAGTGGGAATTTGTCTGACCGTGTTTTTCTTTTTAAAGTTTTCATAGTCCTACCTCCGTAAAAAATTGTTTTCATTTTCAGATAATCCCGGATTAGTTGTAGTTACGGTTGTTATTTTCGAGGATGCTGCAACAGTCGATAATTACAACTAATTGCAATATATTAGCTTATGATTATTATACGAAATGGAAGTCAATAGGTTATATAATCCTATTGCACCCATAGTAGCCAACGGATGTTCAATCCTATTTTTACTGAAAAATTTTTTAAAAATTGGTTTTTAGGCAAAGAACTGATATTTGTTATGCAGTAAATCTGAGGAAAATAGGTTTCATGGAGACATTTTGGAGACAAGGCAAGGTGCCAAGAATTAGAAACATGACCGATAGTTTCTAAATCCTATTAAAGACTTTATTAAAAGTTGAGAAGTCGAATCCCTTCCAACACCTCGAACACTTCTTTGCATAGTACGAACAAAACACGTACAAATTAAGCACAAGAGCTTGCAAAATCAGGCAGTTACAAAAATCCCAAAACCACTGGTTCTAACAAAACCGTAAAGGTACCCAATGGTAGACCATTGACGTTGGCACACGGAGTGCCGTGCAGAGTTCATCAATTGCCAAGTACAGTTTCCACAAGTTCGTCCATTTCTCCAGGTCTATCTTCTACTTTGGCTATAGAGGTTAATGGCAGCGAGATAGTAAAGGTTGTGCCTTGGTCTATTGCACTTTCGACATCTATTCTGCCGTTATGCATTTCAACCAACTTTTTTACAATTGCAAGTCCCAAACCAGTCCCTTTTTCTTCTGAACCTGGTTTTCTGTTGAATTGGGTAAACTTATCAAATAACCTTCTCATGTCTTCTTTTGCAATACCAACGCCAGAGTCTTGGACGCTAAACTGCACTTCTTCATCCTTCATAGTACAGGCTACTCTGACCTGGCCTCCTTCAGGAGTGAATTTAATGCTGTTGGAAATGAGGTTTATCAGAACCTGTCTTATTTTATCTGGGTCAAGACAAATATTAATATTTTGTTCCGGTAGTTCACAATCGAGAGACAAGGCTCTCTCTTGGGCAAGAGGTTTGTATTCAGAAACAATATCTTCAATAAGTTTGCATATATCTACAACTATTTTTTGCAAATCCATCTTGCCGGATTCAATCTTAGATATGGTCAATAAAAAATTGACAATTTTAGTAAGCCATTTGACGCTCTCTATTGCTGTAGTTAAAACTTCTCTTTGTTTGTCTACTATCTTGCCCGGTATTTCATCTAGGACAAGTCTTATTGCGCTCTGAATTATTGAAAGTGGTGTACGCAGTTCGTGCGAAACAGTGGAAACGAATTCGTCCTTTAGTTCGTTATATTCTTTTAATTTTTCGTTTGCCTTTCTCATGTTTTCTTCCGCCAGCTTGCGACCAGTAATATCTTTTGCCACTAAAACAGATGCCTCTACCTTTCCCTTATCATCAAAAACAGGTGCTGCCGTAATTTCAAAATGTGTTTTAAGCCTGTCATTATAAAATTCTATGGTAACCGGCTCTTTGGTTTTAATTGTCTGAATATGGGCGCAATCAGCACGGTTACAACTGTCGCAATAAAACACATCATGGTAGTTTTTCCCCAGTAGTTCCCAGGGCTGTGCACCAAATGCCTTAGCAAATGCCTTATTAGCCCTGAGAATCTTCAGTCCACCGTCCACTATTACAATCAGGTCGTTGATAGAATCAAACGTGGTTCTCCATTCCCTGGCAGCATTTTCGATTTTTCGTTCTATGGCGTTTCGTTCTATGGCATAGCGAATTGTTCTTACAAGCTCATCACCGGAGAATTTTCCTTTGACAAGGTAATCCTCCGCACCTTTTTTAATCGTCTCAAGACCGGTTTCCTCGTCAACAGTACCTGTCAGTACTATAACAGGGATACCGGAGTTAACCTTGCGAATTTCTTCGACAGTATCAACCCCCTTGCTGTCCGGAAGATTCAAATCGAGCAGCAAAACATCATAATCTTTTGTCCTCAGGCTTTCAGCCGCTCCAGACATAGTTGCAGCCGCATCTACGTTAAATCTCACATGATAGCTGGTGGTCTTTGCCAATGCCCTTTCCACGACCTGCCGGTCAACCAGGTCATCCTCTACCAGCAAGACTTTTATCAGTTTCTTATCCATAAATATATCACCACTTCCTTCGCATGTGCGCCCATATCTGTTTAACTTTAGTCACAAATTGTTCTCTTTAGTTTAAATTTCAAAACTCGAGCTATTTTCTCAAGTAATACCAAATAATTAAATAGTTTAACAACATACTCGAAAGCGGTGCCTATCGGTATTTTTCTCGTCTGAAAGAGTCGTAACCATGATTGTTAGGATATCCTTTGTTTTCTCCGATGCCCTTGGTTTTGCCAAAGCCGTCTGCTCGTCCATATAAACTTATTATACGTCACCATCCTTCTTGTAATTCCAACACGTAATCTTTCATTCCATCGGTGAGAATCACTCTATTCTGCTCAATTCTTTTGACAGTCTTGTCAGTAATTTCGTCACCGACAGATACTATTGAATTATTTATAAATGCCGAGGGCTTGTTAGCACTCCACACAATAGCACTAAGTGCCAAATTAGGAATACCGCCTGTTTTTTCTTCTACTTGCAAGAAGGTAAATGGATTCCTTCCCCAATCCACAAATTCAGTACTTTTCTTTGGTACAGCTGTCATTACAGATATTTCCTGTTCTAAGGTATCCGCTGAAACCGCTGCGGGTTTCTTGCCCTTTGGTATCCATATGGAGACAGCTGCAATGATAAGTACTGCCAAGATAACTGGCTTATTATTTCGTTTCATCTTTTCTTTCCACATATAGGTTGAGTGCAAGTTCCACGCTTAATTTTGAAAGATTATCCCCTCTCGGGCGAATGGATAATCTTTCTGCTTCTGCAATGATTGGAGAAGCTCCTTCAATATAGTCCAAGAACTGACCAACATTTTTATATTCTGATTCAATCGTAAAACTGATAGGCAACTTCCAGATGTCAGCTTGTGTTGTCTGTTGTAACTCGCTTGGCGAAATAGAACTAAAATGAAGCCCAAGATCTTTTCCTTTTTCAGTTAGCTCATCGATTGCCAGAGGAACCTCATTTTGTTGTATTATTTTGCCTGTTACGCCCGGCTTTTCCAGTGCGGCAATGGCACTGCGTTGATTCAATAGTTCAGTTTCCAACTCTTGCAGCTTATTTGACGCATCATGTAACTTGACCATCAACGGTTGGTATGCAAAAATTAGAATAATCAGGCCAAGAAGTACACAACAGGCGCACAGAATATACAGTGTCTTAGAAGGCCCTAAGCTTTCTTTTAATCTAATAATTCCACTTGCAATTTTCATTTCAGTCTTCATTCAAGCCTCAACCTTAACTCAAAGCTACTAAGTTTATCTTCGGATGAGTTCTTTGCGGATATCAAATTTACTTCCTTAAAGATCCCTTTTTCTAATGTATGCATAAATTCGGTAAGAAAGTTCTCTTTGGTCAGAGTAGGTGATTTGATTTGGCCTTTTAAGATTAGTATATTTTTTTGGGCATTCATCTCAGTTAGACGAATTTGCTCAGGGATAATATTGGATATCTCCTTTAAAGCGTCGCTCCAATGGGATCGTTGTGTTAGGATACTTTGCAGAAAGGCCCGAGTTGGTATTTCTTCTATCTGAGGCGATAAAGCTCTGAGTTCCGTTTCCGCTGCAGCAACACGTTTTTCATAAGTTTCCAGCCTTATCCTCATTCCCGCATACACTAAAATCAGGATTACGACAACTGCTGTAACCAAGGCCTTAATTGAGGAACGCTTAATTAGTAACCTGGTCTGCTGTTTTATGTCTATAGGTAAAAGATTGATACCACGTGGTGAAGCCCAAGCCGCACCTAAAGCCGAAGCAAACCTGTTTACTGTTTCTGGCTCATCGTTGAGTAAGGAAGGTTCACTTAACGGAAACGCTACAAGGAGATTACCTATCTGGACAGGAATATGCAAGGTCTCGCTTAAACTCTTTGTCAGATTCTTAAGGTTGCCGCCTCCCCCCAGTAAGAGTAACAACTCAACAGGCGAACCTTGTTCCTTTTCGCGATAGTAGACAAAAGAACGCTCAATCGCTGTTACAAGTTTTTCTAAATTGGGACGGAGAAGAGCAAGAAGCTGTGCACTGCTAATTTTGCCCTCTAATATTTCGGAATCTTCAGAATCGACGATGCCGTATTTCCTTTTAATGCTTTCGGCTTCTTCCCATGTCAACTCTGTTTTGCCGTAATCAGATACAAGTGACTGTATCATCTCCTGCGTGAAATCTTGGCCGGCCACAGGTAATTTCCGGCTGAATACAAGTTCTTTGTCTTGAAAAATCGAAAGCTCACTAAAACTATAGCCAATATCTAAAAGCGCAATTGTTTTATGCTCTTTTGGACAAAGATTAGGGATGACATTTTTTAAGGCAAAACCATGTTGGGTAAATAAGGAGGGCTTGACCCCTGCCAGGCTTAATAAATCAAGGTATCTGTCGACTGTCTCTCGATGGCAGCAGGCTACAGCAACTTTAAGTTTTTTAACTCCACCTTCGGAAATTTCCTGAAGAATTTCGTAATCTATGACTGCCTTGTCTATCGGAAAAGATAAAAAGTTCCTCATTTCCCATTTGAGGGCCTGGAGTATTTCAGATTTGGGCATAAAGGGGATAATAGATATTTTTGTACAGCTCTGTGGACAGTTTATGACCACGTTGATTTTTGCATCTTGTGTGTTGATGTCCTGGAACACATTTTTTAGCGCATCTAATTGGCCATCCTGATTGTCCTTGTGAGAGTCCATTTCCTGCAGTTTAAAATTCGAAAGAACTAACGTTCCTTGCTGACGTGTAAGTTCGGCTAACTTTATGGAGCAGCTTCCTATATCCAGACCAATAAGCCTTTCTTTTCCTGGAAGAAATTTTATTATTTCAAGTGGAATCCTCATCATCTTATCTCCTGCCAAGTATTGGTTTTGTGCGTTACTGTTACGGTTACCTCCTGCTGTGCTGTGCGGAATTGGCCATCCACAGTTCCGGTAGAGGTTAACCGATAATCGCCTCCTCCTAAATCAATTACGCTAACAGAGAAGGTTCCTTCACCCAAAGATACGGGGGAAGACGTACCTGTCCATGCAGGATTTTGTTTCAGGCTATATATACCATAATGAATCCCAGCCTCGGCCAAATAGATAGCCTGGCTGTCTGAAATCTGCGCGCCGGTGCTTATTGTGCTGTATTGAACAAAACCAAGATATGCCCCGACTACTGAAGTCACAGTAATCATCACAATCAATGTGAACAGTAAGACCACCCCTTTATTGCCATGAATCACTTTTGTTTTGTGTTTAATTCGAAAGTTTTTCATAAGTTTCTCGGTCTGACTTTTGTTCTGGTTCTTACTGTTTCGTCTCTTCTTTGAACTACAAAGTCGAGAGAGACCTGAGTACCACTCGGATCTATGGTTAAAGCTGTTGCTGGCGCCGCAGCATCTGGAGATATCAAATCTCTTAAAATCAGCACGCCGCCTCCAGAGGCTGGTGTGTCTCCTCCATCTATATCGGCTTTACGTAAATCGTAAAGGCTTTTACTATAAGTGGAATCTAAAGTTGCATCATTGGCGTTATATAAATACAAAACATATGTTCTGCCTGATAAATCGTCGTATTGGATAGTATGAGCAATTGAGTTATATTGATGGAGACTACCGTTGGCCATTTCTTTTAAGTCTCTAACTGTTTTCTCCATCGCGTAACTCATATCCTCGCGAATCTCCGTACGTAGGCTTCCAGTGCCCCAGGCTCGCAGGCTCACTGTAAACAAATATGCACTTACACCCATCAAAACCGAAAGAAGAGAAAATACGATTAGGGTTTCCAGCAATGTAAAACCTTTTTTTTGTCTGCGACCATCCGCATTTTGGCTATTTTCAGTCATCTGTGCCTCAATAATCAGCAATGTATGTTTCCACCGCCACCGACTGTGTACTACCTTTCTGTGTCCATTGCACGGTTACTGTTACATCTTTAAGTAGATTTGCGCCATAGGGTTCATTTATACTCACCGCGCGTTGATCTACCCAATCAAAGCCGATAACGCTTCCGGTTTCGGTACTGGCGATTATGCTATCAAAGGCAGTATCTTTCAGTTCCTCTATCTTTTCATTAGCCAGATTAAGCGCGGTTAGTCTATACTCAAGATTAGCATCAGCACATATACCAACGCTCATTATCCCCATCAACGCTACCAACCCGACCACAATAAGGACAATGGCAATGAGTAGTTCAATTAGCGTAAATCCCTTTGTTTTTTTGGGTTTTCTGAACACGATTTTTTCCTGTTTTTTATCGCCTTATATTATCCCCTGACAATTATGGTAGCGTAGCATTGCTGGACACTATATCATCGCCTATCTCGGCTGCCGTGAGCACACCGTCGCTTACCTCTGCCGCTGTAACGTCCGCAACTCCGTTCGGCCCCTTGGAACAGATGGCATAGTAATTTGTGCCGCCTGCGCCGCTCCCTAAGATATAATAATATTCGGTGCTAGCGGCGGCAAAGGGATCATAAAGCACCGAGCTAATAAGTTGAGGTCCCGGGGCTGCGTTCGCACCCAAATAGGAAGCGTACGGCGTATTGCTGCTGGCAGGATAAGCATTGCCATGGTGCATAGCATAAGACTCGATAGCAGTCTTAAGTGCCCGCAGCTCTCCCTGTGCCTTGGCAATATTGGCTTCGTCCCTCATCCCTTTAAACCTTGGTAAGGCGATTCCTATCAGAATAGCCATCACTGCCATCACAATCATAAGTTCTACTAATGTAAAAGCCCTTTTCATTTTATTTTTCCATTTTTTCATTTTATTTTCCCCTTTCTGTTTTTTTGGCGAACCACAAATTTTTGTTTTTTCAAAATATAGAGGCCGCTATCTTTTTAATAGCTTGACCATGTCAAACATTGGCAGAAGCATGGAGGCCATTGTAAAAGCTACAATTACTCCCATCACGACTAAAAGTATTGGTTCCAGACTAGCGACCATTTTTTTAATACTGTAACCAGTGGCCCGATCGTAAAAGTCGCTAATCTTATTTAACATTTTTGCGAGGTTTCCGGATTCTTCACCTACGGAGATCATCTGAACGGCATCCAGTGGAAACTCTTCGGTGACCTTAAGGCTTTCTGCAAGGCTTTCACCTTTTTCTACGGACTTGCGCACCTGCTTGATAACCCGGCCCAATACCTGGTTATTTACCACATCCCTAACAGTGTCCAGGGATTCTAAAATAGGTACACCGCTGCCGACCAGGGTGGACAATGTGCGAGCAAAACGGGAAATGCAAATCTTGCGAACTATCGGCCCCAAGATAGGCAGTTTCAAACTGACATTGTCAAATCTGAACTTGCCCGACTCAGTTCTGACATATCTTCTTAACCCTGAGACTATTAGTACACCAAACAGAATAATCAGATACCAAAATTGCCGAATAGCTGTGCCTATACCATAAAGGATGATTGTGGGCAGAGGCAAGCTGATTCCTGCACGATCGAATATTTCAACAAATTTCGGAATAAGAACAGTAGCCATAAAAACAATAACCCCGGTCGCTGCCACAATTAAGATTATGGGATAATATAAGGCTTCTTTTATCTTCCGTCGTAAATCTGCCTGGGCCTCAGCAAATTCGGCGTATCTATTCAAAACCTCACCCAAATCCCCACCGGTCTCAGCGGCCCTGACCATGCTTACAAAAAGATCCGGGAAAACTTTAGGGTATTTTGCAATCGCCTGCGAGAGGCTTTCTCCGGCCTCTACGCTTTGAGATACGCGGCCTATTATGTCACTAAGCTTCTTGTTTTCATTTTGTTTTTTCAAAGTATCAAGACTGCTTGTTATGCTTAAGCCGGAAGTTAACATATTGGCCAACTGAACATTAAACATAACAACATCTTCAGTTTTTATTCGCCTGAACTTCCATACAAATTGCTCCAGTTTCAAGCTGGTAAATATCTCAGTAATTGTTACCGGGGCGTACTCCATCAGCTGCAATCTCTCTGCTACCTCTTCTTGTGAGAGAGCCTCTATTGCACCCCTAACCAATTTACCTGTGTTATCTCTGGCTCGATAGTTAAAAGTAGACAAAACTTATGTCTCCTCAGTAACACGCATAACTTCCTCTATTGTAGTTATGCCATCATTTACTTTCTTTTGTCCATCTTCACGAAGCAAATGCATACCTGCTTCAATTGCAGCATTGCGGATTTGGTCAGCTGAAGCCTTTGCGGTGACCAATCCTCTGATTTTTTCATTGGGTATCATTAACTCGAAA
>Ga0209777_10007442_pt1 | contig 12160 bp, 17 predicted proteins | sample FrelakmetHBP12HB_FD_187147 | JGI IMG/M metagenome (GOLD analysis project Ga0209777, IMG submission 187147) | Freshwater lake sediment microbial communities from the University of Notre Dame, USA, for methane emissions studies -HBP12 HB (SPAdes)... | ecosystem: Environmental > Aquatic >... | reverse complement strand
CGATGGGCAATACAGATGAGTTTTTTCATGGTGAGGAAAAAAAAGAATAACTTTCGAGAAGAAAATTAAAAGCCGTTTACAGTCCAATTTAAACCCAAGCGCTTCAACACTCATAATACCTACTTATCCTCAGAATTGAGCACCCATGAGACCTAACGATTACCATTAGAAATGCTGAATTATTTAAATTATCTTACAAAACGAATACAGAAATAAGGGCCCCTATTGGCACTATATACAGGCTGTCCACCTTGCGAAGCAAAGCGGCTAATGCCACGAGTCCCAGAAGAATCCTGATAACGTCCCAGGGGACAGTCATTGTGAATTTGATGCAAACATATAAGAGCAGTCCTACAAAGGATGCAAAGATCCCATCTATTGCCCTCATAAAATATACGGAGTTTTTCAACCGATCAAAAAATGGCGCAATTGTAACCACCAGGAAGAATGAAGGTGTAAATATAGCAATTGTCGCTGCTATCGCACCCAGAATCCCATAGACCAAATATCCTACAAAGGCGGCTGTAATCACGATGGGGCCGGGTGTTACCTGGCCGAGGGCTATTCCGTCCATAAAAGTCTTACTGTCCAGCCATCCCCTGTTGACCACAACCTCATTAAGCATAAGTGGAAGTGAGGCAAAACCTCCTCCAAAGGCGAAGAGGTCTATTTTGAGCATGACTGCCGCTATATTAAAGAGCGTGGAGTTTACAAAATACAGCCCGGCAAAGCAGATAAGAAAAGCAACCAAAAGACCAACGATTTGCCTGGCATTCCATTGTGTTTTTATTGTTTTGGAATCGGTCACTGTGCTTGAGGCGGACACTTTTAAAAAGGCCATACCAAGGATGCCAGCCCCTATTATAACAATAAAAGGGCTTATACCGAACCAGAAGAAGATGGCCGATAAAAGAGCAACGATAAGGCTTTTGTAATTGTTTGCGATGTTCCTGCCAAAGGAATAGGTTGCATGAAAAATGATTGCAACCACGATCACCTGAAGGCCGTTAAACAAGGAGATGAACTTGGGGAGGCTGTTGAATCGGGCATATAAAACCGAGAGAATCAACATGAAAATAAAGGCCGGTAATCCGAAGCCTATATAGGCAGCCAATGCCCCGGAGATTCCCCTAATTCTTAGCCCGACATATGCAGCCACCTGCATAGCCATGGCGCCCGGTATGGACTGGCACAGTACGAGACCGTTCTTGAAATCCTTCTCATCCAGCCATTGATAGCGGCGGGTTGAGAGTTCTCTGATATGCGCCACCATCGCCGGGCCGCCAAAGGATGTCAGGCCGAGTCTTAAGAAGGACAGGAACAGACCTTTGACCGTTGTTATCTGATTCAAAAGTAATGCCCCACTCTAAATTCCAGCCGGTAATCGTTTTGCTTTTCTCCAAATTCGCTATACGTTACACCGATAAGAAACGTGGCCTTCAGCCGCAATTCCCAATTAGTAAAGCGAGTATATAAGACTTCCGGGGATATAGTCATACTCTTGTCGTCCACATTCCATATGCCCGTGATTGCTGGTGTAAAGTAAAGTATATCAAAGGGCTCTTGCTGGCTCACTCGCAAATAAAGGTAATTACTCATCGGGTTAGGCATCTGGTAAGTTGTGAGATTAGCGGCCTTCTGCAGTTGAGTATCGTTTCCCGTTGAAAGATAGGACTGATAGCCCGTGTTAATAAAGGAATCATAGTTTTTCATCTCCCCCTGTGTGAATCCTGGGGCATTGTGGTAGTACTCAAGTATGTAAGTTGTATAGATTGCGGTGAGATACCTAATACCCAATAGATAACTTCTTGCGTTATATTCGCTGAGATAACTGTTTCCGTTACTGTCTATGAAGTTTTTTTGATAATCTCTTATATACGCGAATTCCCCATGGACTTCCAGGTTTGTCGTCATGTTTCTCGAGAAGTCTAATCCATACCTGGTCGTCTTGCTGCCTCCGGTGAAAATGATCAGATCGATGTCGGTATCGTAAAAAAGAAAATAAAGCTTACCTGCAAAATTTGGATAACCACTTTGGCCGAAACTATCGTTTATATGGTCATAAACCGGAAACAAGACAGGAGTGAAGGAAATCGTTTTAAGAGGGCCTTCAAAGCTCTTGATGTAGTCTGCTGAGACCACGATATACCCCTCAAGGGCAAGCTCCGGGTCATTCGGATCTTTCGGCCTGTCGATGAATGCCACCGGGTTCCAGGCATAGCCTTTTCCCCATTTGAAGGTTCTTTTTCCGGCATCAACTTTCAGTGACGCCGATGGTTTCAGAGATAAATACCCCTCATAGAAAGTGGACCGCTGAGATTCGCCGAAATAAGAATTTTTATAGTCCGTATTGGTTTTGAAATACAGCCGTGCAGCCTCCTTCTCGTAGCTCCCTTCTAGTTGTAACTTCGCATCATACTCTTCTGTATTTCCACCGGGATCACGTTTGTAGTAATTAAGTTTATACTGCGCGGCGTTAGTGTTGGGCCAGAAAATAATAGGCTTGAACTCCACGTATCCACCAAAGTGATAAGGTTTCTTTTCGGTTTCGGACAAATCGAATTTGTATTGATCCTCCCCGTAGGCGAGAGTTGTTAACAGTATTAGCAGATTCAACAAAACGCTGAGTTTTTTCATCTCCGCAGGGAGTCTATATTCGGCATAAAAGTCATGGTGAAAGCTTCATCCTTAAAGATTTTCCTTTTGATCTTTGCGAAGAGCATGATAGATTTATAGCCCTTGTACAGTGGGCTGTCCGTCTCGATGACGGACGGTCTCACGAGCCCTCCTCCGAAATCCTTATGGTCCTTGAAATAAAGGGTCTTGATAAGCATGCCGGCTTCGGTCAGGCACTCGATCTTCGTCGGCAATTTTTTATTCTTATCCACCCACATCTTGAGGCGATCGTAAGCCACGGTCTTGTTCTTGGCCTTCAGGTATAACAAAAACTCACTGCCCTTCTCATCGACTTTCTCAACGTCGTATTCCGCCGAATAATCCAAACTCAAGATATCGGCGTTGTTAAAAATCCCGCCAATGACGGACTGCAGGCTCGTGATGCGGATCGGCTTCCCAACGTTAGGAATATAGAGCCACATATTTTCCCCCAGCCTCAGGGTACTTCTTCCCTTTTCACTGGCGGGTGCCAGGAAAACTGCGGCCACTTTGTCTAACCCCTTCTTGACTGTGAAAAGGGTGTACTCCTTTTTGCGGCCATCCGGTTCCACGTTGATCAGCTTCCGATACATCTCGTAGGACTCAGGATTGAGATTCCGGTCGATCTGGACCAGAAGCTGCGTTCCATCTATTGCTGCATAGGCAGGAACGGAAATGATCAGGGTGCTAAGAATATAAAAGATTTTTAGTATGTCGCGCATATAGAGCCCCCATCAATCAATTTACTATCAGGTTTCATTTAGATTGCAGAACCATTTTGATTGCTTCCTCTACACTACCCTTGAAGGAAATAGCTTTGATCCCCTTTGTTTTCATGACCTCGACAATTTTAGGCCCGAACCCTTCGGCCACGACGACCGTCGCTCGCTTACCAGCAAGAAAATCGACAACGGCGGTTCCCGGGCTCGCTGCGTTCTTTTCCGGATTCGCCAGTGTATTGATCAATTTCCCCTCTTTATCGAAGATCAGGAAAAAGGCGGCCTTGCCTGCTTGGGCGCTTACCGAGGCCTTAGTGGTTTGGCCGTTCGCGGCCACGGCAATTATTTCTGCTTTTCCCGCCGCATGGGTGGCTACGACCGCTTTATGGTTAGCTACAAGTGCGTTTTCTCTTAATGCTGCTGGCACTTTGCCTTCCGCCACCTTTTTGGCAGCCTCTGCGGCACTGCCTTCGAAATTATAGGCGGTTATACCCCTGTTTTTCAGCATACCAATGATATCACCACAGTAGTCTCTTCCGATTATTGCCGTAACACCTTTTTCAACTAGAAAACCCAACATTAACTTGCCAGCCTCTTTCTTATCTTTGAAAGGATTGTCGATGATCTCGACTAAATTTCCTTTCTCGTCAAAAATTAGGAAGTAGGGGGCCAGCCCCGCTTTGTCGCTGACAGCGGCCTCAGGACTCTTTTCCTTTGTTGCAACGCAGATTTTCCCTTTCTGCTCGGCAAAGGCCAGACCAGATGCCAGAAATAAAGCTACGAGCGCTACAGATATTAATCTCTTCATCAAAAATTCCTCCTTCTTATTTGGATTGTAAAACCTTTTTAACCGCTTCTACTGCGCTACCTTTGAAGGGAACGGCTTTTATCCCTTTCCCTTTCATTACCTCAACAATTTGACCGCCAAATTCTTCGGCCACAACAACTGTTACTCCCTTGTTCTTAAGTAACTCGGCGACTGACTTTCCCGCGCCCTCTTTGTCTTTGTAAGGATTTTCAATTGCTTCGGTCATTTTTCCTTTTCCATCAAAAAAAAGGAAAAAGGGAGCTAGTCCAGCCTGCTTACTTACCGCGGCCCCAGAACCTTTTTCCTGTGCCGCAACGCAAATTTTGCCTTTCTGTCCGGCAAAGGCCAGACCAGATATCAAAAATAGAATAGCCAATACTGTAGAAATTTCTCTCATCTTAGATTCCTCCCTCTTGGTTTTATTTCCTCATACATGCCTCAGGGCCTTGATCGGTTCCATCCTGGATGCCTTCCATGCAGGCTGCAGACTGGCCAGAACGGAGATGAGGATGACGATGCCGGATACGAGGAGCACATCGATTGGGTCAATAGTTGCTCTCAAAATCAATCCTTTTTGCCTACCGAAATCAAATGAAATGCCGGAAAGATTGAGAATCAGTATAAGGCTTAAACCGATGAGATTTCCGATAATCACCCCCAGCGCTCCAAGGGAAAATCCCTCTATCACAAACATGGAAAGGATCTTTTTCGGCAGAGTGCCGATGGCGGCAATGGTCCCGATCTCCCTGACCCGCTCATAGACCGCCATGATCATCACGTTCATGATGCTGATCAGGACGACCGCGACCAGCATGACCTTAACGAAGATCGACATCACGTCGATCATTCGAGCGATGTTATAAAAGGGAGAGAGTTTTCCCCAAGGATGGACCTCGAAGATGGGTTTCCCTTTTTGGTTTAATTCCTTCCCGAGCAGTCCTTCGAGCTTCTCCGTGAATGCGGTCTCCTGGCTGAAATCTTTGATACGGATGGCCACCTCGCTAACCTCCACATCTTCCATCCGTAGGATTTCCCTGGCATCTTCTATGTGGACATATCCGTCCCTTCCCCCAGGCCCCTGGGCGCTTTCGAGAATGCCAGACACCTTAAACTGCTTCCCGTTAACAGACCCGTCTTTATTGGTTGTGACTATGACTACTGTGTCACCGGGCTTTACTCCCATTCCCATGGATAGTAATTCCGGGACAAGGATTTCCCCTTTGTTAAGGTGCTTTTCCCCATTGATTATTCGCGAGGGCAAAAGGGGCACAGTTCTAAATTCATTGTCTGGATTTACGCCGTTTAATCGTATGCTGGTCGTCTCCACAAATGTGCTGAACATTCCCCCGAATCTGATGCGCGGCGAATACGCTTCCACTTCGGGCAGGCCGTTGAGTACATCCTCCAATATCTTGTATGGCCTTGGTTTCAGGTTCATGGTGAGCGGAAGGCTTTCAACGGCGGCCATATATCCCTTCCGATGCACTTGCAGGTGCCCTAAAGAAGAGTCCGTAATCTGGGCGATCATCATGTTCTTAAAGGATCCCGCTATAGAGATGTATCCCAGAACGAAAACCACCCCTATCGTGATGAGAGACGCAGTCAATAATGTTCTTCTTTTGTATCGAAGAAGATTGCGGATAGCGATTTTAAAAAGATTACGCATTGCTATTTCCCCCTTGCACATTTTTGCCGACCAATTGCCCATCTTCCAGCGAGTAGATGATTTCCGCCATACCTACGATCTTTTGATCATGGGTTGAAAAGACGAAGGTCGTCTTGAGGTCGTTTTTCATCTTCTTCATGAGGTCAATGACAGTGTGGGCAGTTTTAGAGTCGAGATTGGCCGTGGGTTCATCAGCAAGGACAAGTTTTGGGTTTGTTACAAGGGCCCTTGCAATTGCCACCCGCTGTTTCTGGCCGCCTGAGATTTGATCCGGGTATTTTTCCTTCTGGTCGAGCATTTCGACAGCTTTGAGGAGCCCATGAATCCTTTCGCTTCTTTCCGTGGCTGGCACATTTTGAACCATGAGGAGAGGATATTCTATGTTCTCGTAGACTGTGAGAACAGGTATAAGATTAAAATCCTGAAAAATGAAGCCTATATGATTCCCTCGAAAGGCGGCGCCGTCATTTCGATTAAGAATGGAGATGTCAGTGCCGACGACTGTTAATTTTCCTTCGCTGGGCTTATCGAGACATCCTATCAGGTTCAGAAGAGTTGTTTTTCCACTTCCGGAGGGGCCGACAAACGAAACAAAAGATGCCGGTTCAATTTCAAAACTGACATTCTGCAAGGCATGTATGACAACCTCGCCGACATGGTAATCTTTACAGATATTCTCCGCTACGATCAGATCCATATGTTGCTCCTTTCCATAGGTTTTACTCAACACCATTCCTGGCGATCCCTCTTGTTGATTTTGTGTGTTCGTGAGTCTTTAGTTTCTCCAGTAAAACGGGTTCATGCTTCTCGATATAAAGGAAGTGGAGTACGGTCATAACGACAAATGGCGGGTAAAGAACGATGATCATCTGAAAAATATACTGGACTGCCAATAATCGTTCATGACTTTCAAACAGGCTGAACATACCGTAAAAGCCGAATATGATTGGCAGCAGTATGCCAATATACTTTCCTATCATTCTGACTTCCCCCGTCTTTCTGTTGGAATATCGTATTCCCAGGTCGTCCAGCGTCCAGAGGAAAGAAAGCGGCAATGACGTCGTCATGGCAATGGCCGTGATGCTCAAAAATCGTGCTAGATTAAATTGACCAGATGGAAGAATGGTTGCGGCGGTAAATGTATCCCCCGTGTAGATTTGCAAAACTGTGATAAACTTAGCCGCGATCAACATTGCCAGTCCAATGCACTGTAGCGGTCTTATCAACCAGCTATGCCATCGGTTGAACTCACGGTTTCTCTCCCCAGGGATCTGGATTAAACGATAATTCCCCCGGTTCAGAAGATACTGCATGAATACACTAATATAAGGAAGAAAGAGAATGGGAAGAGTTAAGATAATGGTCAGACGAAAAAACCGAAGAAGAATTTTCCAAAAAGACTCCACGCCAGTGACGAAGACAAATTTTGTGAAAAGAACAGAGATGAAAAACGTTATCAGCAGAACCATTATTGCCGGCCACATTAACTTGAAGCTTTTAGACAGGATATTTTTCATTCGATATGCAGCCACACCAAGCCTCAGGATGGTTGTCTTTTCATTGTGAGGGTTAATCCCATGTAGAAAAAAAGTCACGGTCTGATTTCTCCCTATCCTTACTTTGGCCAACACTGAGTGTCTCTGCCCTTTAATAGTTACCTCTAATGCCAGCACCAGGACCAACACCGAGATATCCAGTGGTACCCCCCCTGCCATGACCGGAACCGCGATCCGAACCGTAGGACTTTAACTTTTCTTTCTGTTCTGGAGTAAGCACATTGTAAACGTTAAGACGATAGACATGTCTCTTCTCCTGAATCTGATCCATCAAGGCTTTGATCTCTTTCTGCATAGCGAGGATCTTTTCCTGATCGGGATTCTGCTGCAACCATAGGATCTTCAAATTGTTCCGTTTGCTGACCGTTTTATCCTGAAGAGGTTTGCAGTCTTTCAAGAATGCCTCTCGCAAGGCATCGATTTTAGTGGCCTGCTCAGCAGTTAGGTTCAATTGTGAAAGTGTTTCTGAATCACAGCCATCATGAGGTCCACTGCCATGGCCTCTTCCTGAACCGGGACCGTAGGCAAACGCAGAGGTCACGAAGAATGTCACAACAACCACGGTGAATAATGTTTTTACTAATTTTTCCATGTTCATCACCTCTGTTCGTGTCAGGTTCATAATCCTTGATGTGTTATTTGACCCCTGAGAAAAATCATGCGGTAGGATTCCTCAGGTAAGAGAATCCACGTCGCACTTATTGAAAGGACAAGGTGAAGAAGTGAAAATTAACAGCGAAGAGGGATTGATGTGATGTGGATGTTGGAATGAAAAGGTTCAGGTAAGGCATTGATGGCTTTTAGTAAATACGACACTTCGTTATCCGAAGATTCTGCCTCCACGGTTGCAGCGTCAAAGTAGTTTTGTGAGATGAGGGATTGAGAGAAACAGTTCTTGTGGCTACACCCCTGCTTGCTTTGACTTTGACTTTGTGCAAGAGGCACTGCGTGGGACAGCTTGTTAACTAGCTTGAGGGGAGTCATCGCTAATAAAAGGGGGATGAGCACTAGTGTCGGGATAAGTATGAACAGTCTCTTCTTGCTAAACATGAAAAAGTCCTACTCATTCATAAAAAGTGATTATGGCAAAATACCAGCTCTCAACGAATGGTCACTCCGTTTAACTGTAGTGCAAGACGAATGCCAAGAGAGCCTTCACGATTGCAACTGACTGAAATAAATGGTTTATTGATATATTGACTTAATTTGAATAGCTGAAAAGGTTTACGTTTCATGCGAAAAGTGGATATTTATAACACAGATAAGGTATCCATGTGGATATAAAGTATCCATGTTATTGCGCCACATGGTCCATGCAAGAGGTTGAAAATTGTGGGGCCTACTATGACAGAAGCTATATGTGAATGCTTTCTTACGATCTGCAATCAAACAACTACTATAGCGATCCCAATTATTCTTGAGATACCTACATGCAACCACACTACGATTCAATAAATTATTTAGCCTATAGGATAGTTTTTCCATCTCCTTTACTATCATTTCTTTTTGTTCTCATTTTTTTACTCCCTTAATTCTTAATTTCCTTCTAAAGCAATGCGGACAACCATTCCCATTGCTCCTGTTATTAACTGTCGCCGGCCATTCATGACCCTTCGAGCATTGCCACCACAATTTCTTATTAGAACTCGCTGTCTTCAAGAAATTTCGTACTGCTTGTAAGATTGGAAATGTATGCTTAAGGAAAGCTCTTTATATGCCAGTATTAGTATCAATTCAATACAATCCCGTGATTATGAGATTCTAGCAGCGCTTGAAAGGGAATGGAAAGGATGGCAAGATTATCGTATGTGCTATCATGCGAAAGTTAGTTCATATTATCTTCGGTATCCTGAAATCTGGTATACCCTTTGACCCAAATCATAAACCAAATTTCGCTTGACAGAAGAACGGTATCTACAACTGTTAAGCGGTGAGCAGTTGTCGGAATTGAGGATTACGGATGAATAGAGAGTAACGTTAAAGCTCATTGACGAGGTCGGAGCGCGGTGAAATCCCCGCCCTGTTAGTGTAATGAAATTGCGAGGCAAATTAAGCATATGAATCGTGAGGCCATGCTAATCCATGCATTCAAATATTAATCCTTGACAAACTTTTTTGCAAGGAGTAAATGAAAATGACATCCATTAACAATTGGGAGGATGATTGATGAAGAGAAGACAGAAGCCGCCTGCGTTGCACGGCAAACTTAAGGGGTACGGCTACCGGATCACCCAGGGCCGTGAGGCCATCATGAATGTGCTGGCAGTGGCGAAGGAACATCTTAGCGCGGAAGACATCTATTTGAAGGTGTATGCCGCTTATCCGGCTATTGGTTTAACGTCCGTGTACAGGACGCTGGAGGTTCTTGTTAGTACCGGTATGGTCTATAAGTTTGATTTTGGCGATGGGAGGGCCAGATATGAGATGGCCGAAGGTCCCCGGGGAGAGTCGCACCATCATCATCTGGTGTGCACAGGCTGTGGCCGTATCATTGATTATGCGGACTTTATGGACGAAGAACTGGCGCTTTTGAAAAAGACGGAAGCCGAGTTATCGAAAAAATATAATTTCACTATCATTAATCATCTCATCCAATTTTATGGATTCTGCAACAAATGCAGGAACAACAAAAATGACAAGTAGCCTTATAGACAGGACCATGCAGGCTGCATGGTTGATGAACCATTTTTGGCTTGTCCTTTTTTCGGAGGATGCTCTCAGGAAAGCAGCAGGGCTGAAATATATCAGCCACATGATTGATGACAGGCCATACTGGTATCTCTGGCATGCGGCGCATACCGGTGTATATGAACTCGATCTTCTCGGAGCGCAAGCTATAAATGGCTACGACTGGCTGGCAGAATTCATAATCAAATACTACCCCCACGAAGACGAGCCGTGGCACGAGGGATTATCGTCTCTGGAAAAACACTGCCGCGCAAGTGACGTCTTTCAAACTCCGCCCTCGGTTGGAGGCGGATGTCCATGCCACAGCCTTTCCCATACCCACGAAGTAAATCGATTCGCCGATCTTACGGAAGGCACAGGCGCGCCCTCTTGTGCCCGCAGGCATATAATACCCCCAGATTTTTTTTATGCCGGCCATCTCTGCATCGCTTTCAAAGAAACTGTAGGCAGCATTATACGACTTAAGACACAGACGAGTTGGCAGGTGAGAATCGTGAAAGACCACGCCGTCAGTGGCGAGGGCAACAAGATGACGCTCTTTACAAAAGGGTCTATCGACCGGAACTACCCCGGCTTCGCAATTAGTAATTCTATTTATCGGGGGTTCGTAAGAAGTTGGTCTTCTTTTCATCAATACAAGGTCAATCATGAACAGATTTGGCGGGGAGAAGGAGTGAGATTCTTAAACGACGGGAGGGACATCAAGAATGAGCCTTCCCGCAACATAGAGAGGATCATCGCCCAGACGGAATTGTTCTATCGAGAGGAAGAGGTTCTGGCCTCGGTGCCCGATGGTGATCTGGAAGGAATGCATTTGGAAAACTAAATAAATGGGAGGTGCATCATGGAAGAAGATTTGAAAAAAGAAAAGGGCTGGGGAAGCGGTATCCTGTTGGGACTCTTGGTTGGCATCGTTCTTTTCATGCTGACCTACCAATTGCTGCTTATGGCCAAATAGCAAAGGAGGTTGCTAAAAATGGAAAACGATTTTTCACGGCGTTCTTTTATCAAGGGGATGGCTGTAGGCACCATGGCGGGATATTTCGGCGCTGCGGGATTGTCATCCACTGTTTTCAAGAGCCAGCTTCTGCCGAAGGAAAAACTGAACCTTGTAGACATCGGTCAGATTAAGGGATTGAAGCTCAAAGTCATCTCGGAGACAAGCTGGTATGACAACAACGTCTTCCTGAATGACGTCAAGAAAGCGGGAGGACTTTTAGTCAATCAATATGAGATCCCCTGGACCCGGGAAGGTGTGAAGGCCGGTTATCAGGGAGACAATTTAGGGGGTTTCTCTACATATATCGAGGCGGAGCTGATGGATGGGAAAGTCATGAAAATCCTTCTGGACACAGGCTGGAATCCCCATTGGATGGACAAGAGATTCAAGGAAGAGGGGATCGCCGAAAGACTGGCCAAAAAGGAGATTGATTTCCAGGTGATATCCCATGAGCACATCGATCATTTTTTCGGCATCGAATCCACGACCCGGCTTTATCCCGATATCCCCATGTATGTACCCAAGGGATTCTACCAGGAGGGCTTTGATCTCCTGAAGGGGAAGAGCTTCCCTAAGGCAAATGTAAAGAACGATCATCCACATAAAGGAAAAGTCACCGTCCTCGATTCCAAACAGGTCAATGTCCTCTATCCGGGTATTGCCCTTATGACCTTCGACGTACCCATCATACTCAGGGTCTTCGGGGAACAAGCATTTGTCTTTAATGTGAAAGACAAGGGGATTGTCTTGGTGACCGGCTGCTGCCACCAAGGCATCATCAGCTACATGGAGGAAGTGAGAAAGAAGATTCTTGGTGGAGAAAAGATATTCGCCGTCCAGGGTGGCCTTCACATATCACCTTTTGAGGACTGGGACCCACAATATGACGATCTTATTATGGCCTTTAACAAGTACGGCGTACAAAAAATAGGGTGTAACCACTGCACCGGCTTTATCACAGCCGAGAAGATGATCAAAGCCGGCCTCCCTGTCGTCAAGGGTACTGCCCGTCACATGACCAAGCGGGACATTTACCTGGGTAACGGGGACGAACTGGTCATCGCTTAA
>Ga0209777_10007441_pt1 | contig 12161 bp, 9 predicted proteins | sample FrelakmetHBP12HB_FD_187147 | JGI IMG/M metagenome (GOLD analysis project Ga0209777, IMG submission 187147) | Freshwater lake sediment microbial communities from the University of Notre Dame, USA, for methane emissions studies -HBP12 HB (SPAdes)... | ecosystem: Environmental > Aquatic >... | reverse complement strand
GTCCAGCCGGGCCGCCGCAGCGATACCACAGGTTAGAATCATGGCCAGAGCCACGATTCGGAACAGCGATTTCATCAGAATTCCTCCTTCGGTTGTTGGCGGTCCTCCGGTCGCAGTTGCGCCGAATCGTTCCACCATGCTCGAATTACGAATCAAGTATGGCGTGAGATAGTTCATATGTCAATATGCGCGGATTCCACCGACTCGAATCGAATCCGCAGATTCGAAAGCTCAAACGCAAGCCGAACCCTGGCTTGAGCTTGCGCTAGCGGCCTTGCCGCACGCCCTTCAGCGACACGACCAGCCCGGGAAACAACTCAAGGACCCGGCGCTGTACCGCGAGGACTGTCTTCATGTCCAGTCCCCAGCTCCGCCACTCCTGGCGCATCGCCTTGAGCTCAGGCTTCACCAGCTTCGCCAGCCGCTTCTTCAGCCCGGTCTTCGGCAGGTCCTGGCTCAGCCTCCACAAGGTGCTCAGACAATACCGGCCTACCGCCTGATATGCCCCATACTGCACGAAACTCAAGTCAGTGTGACGCAGGGTCTCGGTGACTGCCTGCTCGATGACGTTCGCGACCAGCCGGTATTCCGAATAGCGCTTCACTCCCTGTTTATGCTGCTCAGGAGCAATCGGTTTCTCGGTACGCATATAGGCCAGACCCTGGGCCACTGCCTGAGTTTGCTCCTCAGTGCGCTGCTTCAGCTCTTCCGGAAACTTGCGGCTCTTCACTCGGGAGATGTCGAGCTTCACTGGAGGTACTGCTTCCAGCAAGTCTATGATGGAACCCCATCTTGCGGCACAACCCTGGAGATACCGGGCGACCATTTCCAGGGTGGGCTTGGAAACCCGTCCTGTTTCCAGCCTTTGCAGCAACATACGCCGACCGACAGAGGTGTAGCCCATCCTCTGGGCCAACTCATCCTGAGTCAACCTCGCCCCTTTTCGGATACTGCGCAATCTGGCCCCCAATTCCGGGGTGAAGAACCTGTCTTGTTTCATGTCACAATGATATACGGCGTGCTTCATTTCGTCAATCCTGCGTAAGGCATGATGATATATGCCGTATTTCATTCCGCAGGCAGCGGAATCGTGACAAGCGGCGCAATTGCGTGACTTAGATAGAATACCCCAGCCTCCAGGGTACGATCCCCTGGATGATCCCCTGGATGATCCCCTGAGTCATCCCCGGGATCATCCCCTGGATCATCCGGTCAGTCATTCAGGGAGTCACTCAGTCAATCATCCAGTAGATTATCCAGTCAGTCATCCACTGGATTATCCAGTCAATCATCCAGTGGATTATCCCCTGGATCATCCCCTGGATAATCCAGGGAGTGCTCCCCCGGAGGGTATCCCCTGCCGACTCGAACTCTGGTCTTGAACCGTTCCAAGGCCGGAGCTACAATCATATCGTCGCCTGAGAATGGTAAACCGGCAAGGCACAGGCGGCAAGGGTCTGACCCGGGAAGTCCGCATCAAAATCTACGACTGGAAAGAGCGCGGCGGAAGTGAACCGATACTCAGCCGAATCGTCTGTGACGTGTTCGGGCTGACGGTGTAGCTGATTTCGTCTCCGCCTGGTATCACGCGGTTGGCCGCTTCTCGCTCTTGACATCGCGTCCGCGCGGCCAGTATTCTGACTCAGTTGACACGGTCAGCCCGACGTTATAGAATCAGGCACGAAGCAGTCTGATACGCGGGCGGACAAGAGCGCGGAGCGGTTCTTTGGCGCTTTGCGGGACGTGTTTGTTGGGGCGCCGGTCGAGGGGCAGTCGGGGTTCATCAACCTGATGCGCATCAAGTCGCGCTACTACACCGAGGGCGTGTTCCCGAAGCTCCAGAAGGACATCGAGGCTGCGCTCAAGCCGTGGGGACATGACCCGAATCGGGGACATGACCCGAACCGCTTCGGTTCGGGACCGTGTCCCCAGAGTCACAGCACACCCCGGCCCACAAGAACACCTACGAGAAGGTTTACACCTAATGAAGGTCTTTGAGAAGGATGCGCACCGGGTAGTATTGGGCGACTGCATTGAGGCCCTGTCCACCTTGATTCCGGACCGCAGCGTGGACCTGGTTTTCGCCGACCCGCCCTACAACCTCGGGAAAGTCTTCAACGGCAGGCGCGAAAAATGGGAATCGCCTCAGGCCTATCTCGAATGGTGCTACCGTTGGATTGACCTCTGCGTGCAGAAACTCAAGCCCAATGGCAGCATGTACCTCATGAATTCAACTCAGAACATGCCCTACATTGACATTCACCTCCGGTCGAAGATGACTATCCTTTCCCGAATCGTCTGGCATTACGACAGTTCCGGGGTTCAGGCATCAAAGTACTACGGCTCGCTCTACGAACCAATCCTCTTTGCCGTGATGGACCCGGATGACTACACGTTCAATGCGGACTCAGTCGCGGTGGAAGCCCGGACCGGCGCTGTGCGCCGCCTGATTGACTACCGGAAACCCGAACCCGCTCGGTACAACTCGCGGAAGGTTCCCGGCAATGTCTGGTCATTCACGCGTGTAAGATACCGGATGCCGGAGTATGAGAATCACCCGACCCAGAAGCCCAAAACTCTGTTGCAGCGCCTGATTGCCGCCAGCAGCAATGAAGGCGACCTCGTGCTTGACCCGTTCGCCGGGACGTTTACGACTTGCGTCGTCGCCCAGGCTCTGGGCCGCGGTTCGGTCGGCATCGAAATCGAGGAAGAGTACGTGAAAATCGGATTGCGCCGGCTGAACATTGCCACCGAATACGCCGGTCAGAAACTGCAGCGCCCGCTGAAGTCGTATGAGCTTTCAAAGACCCAATTGACGCAGCTTGAATTCCAGGTGCGCGACAAGGCAAGATGGAACACTCATTCACACCGGTAATCCGAAAGACGCTGGCGGCTGAGTTCCGAACTGTCGCCGAGAGCATCTTCGCGGCGAGTCCGATACTCCAATACCTCAATATCAAGACCCGGGCCGCCGACCGCGGCTCGAAATCGCGCAGCAGCTTCGCCAACTTGTATGCTATCTACGTCCTGGTCGAGGACTACGTGAAAAAGGGATTCGCCGGAACCGGCCGGTACAAGACCTATAAGGGCGCGAAGTTCTCGGACCTGTTCCAGCGCCAGCGGGAGCTTCCTTTCGGCAGCAAGCTGCAGAATCACGCCCTCAATCACCGCCTGAACGAGGAATTCCACAAGTTCTTTCCGACCTGCGATTACCTGCCGATTCTCCGCAATGTCGAGACGAACCGCTATTGGTTCAACGAGCATCTCCTGACCGTCGCGGTCGGCAAGCGGAAGTACAACATCGCCCGGGCGCTGCTCAATGTCATTGATGCCTACGTCTCGGTCAAACAGGAAGCCTTTGCCCGGTTCATTCACGCCTGCGAGAAACTGTCCGACCTGGAGAAGACATCAAAAGACGAAGCGATTGAATTCGTTACCGGTCTGCTCTCGCCCAATGTTGACGCCCGGCTCTTTGAAATCGTGAGTTACAGCATTCTCAAGGCATACTATCACGGTCAGACCGTCTTCTTCGGATTCCAGTTGGATGATGTTCAGGAAGAGCCCCTCGCGCTCTACAAGACCGGTCGGACCAACGCCAACGACGGCGGCATTGACTTCGTCATGCGCCCTCTCGGCCGGTTCTTCCAAGTGACCGAGACGACCGACGTGAAAAAGTACTTCCTCGACATAGACAAGATTGAACGGTATCCGATTACGTTCGTAGTCAAATCAGAACTGAGCATTGACGAATTGAAGAACAGCCTTCGGGACAAAGCCGCGAAGCTCTACTCCGTGACTGCGATCGTCGAAAAGTACATGAGCTGCATCGAAGAAATAATCAATCTCCCCTTGCTAATCGCGCGGTTCAAGCAGACCGTAAGCGATGGCCGGCTGAAGGATGTCCTGGGCGAGATCGTCAGGCAAAGTAAGGTTGAGTTCAGCTATGATGAGGAGTGACGTGAGGAATGTCGTGCAGATTGACCTGTCGCTACCGCGTGCTGCATACTGAGTCCTGTATGCTACTGCTGAACCTGACCGGCAAGCGCATCCGGCGAATCAAGCCCGATTCGGTCGAGTTCGAGGACGGCACGGTCATTGACCTGACGAGACAGGACTTCGAGTTCTTCAAGTTGATTAAGCCGATGGTGTGGTGGTAGAGGCAATGTCTGTTCAGTTGACCTTGGCGACACTAACACAGTCGTCAGTTATCAAGAGTCAAGATTTGACCCCGATCCGCGTATGTGCCAACATCTCGACAATATCGCGAGGAACGAACATGAACAAAAGCAAAGTGGAAGCCGTTTCGAGTCGGACTTCCGGCCGGGAGTCCGGCGGACAACAGGGAGGATCATGGCAAGCACAGAAATAAAGACGCTCTTGGGCATGCTGCCGCATATGAAGCAGACGGCACCATCTGTAGACGAGACCCAGATTGAGCGGGGCGAGGGCAAAGAGGAGGATCTTCTGCTCAACTGGAAGCAGTATATCGAGCGCAAGCTCCCTGTGTCCAAGGGCACGAACCTGTACGTCATGATATTCGACCCGGCGACGCGGGAATTCCGTTTCCAGGTGACAAGCGACATGTACTTGACGCAAGAAGCCAGAGAACTCGTCATGCGCAGACTCCGGTCGGACGAAGGCACGGACGCGGTGTGGCATAGAATCAAGGCCAAGCTCATGAGCGACTGCATGGCGGGGCACGTGACCTATGGGACCAAGAGCCATCGCCTCAAGCATGTAGCCCTAACGATATGTGACGGACGAAACGACTATGCGTTCCACTACGACGTGACTCCAGGAGGGAAGCTCGTTGATGCCAAGGAGAACGATAGGAGGCTATGGGGCCAGGGCACAGCCAGATGGACGAGGTGCGCTGCTTCCGACGGAGTGGAAGTCAACGTTGAGTCGTGGGGGCCGAGCAATTCAGCTATTGCCAAATGCATGGATGCGGCGAGCATCAACATCAAGGAATTGAATGGCTACTTGCTTGAGAAGCTCGACCCCAACGGCTCAGATGCCGCGGAAACCGGATTTCGGAAACGCCTCCTCGCAGCCTTCCACGTATACCGAGCAAACAGGTCGAGGATCGAAGCTCGGAAACGAGCTTGTAGGAAGAAGTTCGAATCGGAAGGTAGGTACCATCCGCAACGGATCGTTCACGAAGTAGTGCGAGCCCTGTACGGACTCGGCGTAGACTACTCGATGGCTGACCTGCTGTCCCAGACGACCGTACCGCGCGCTACCCTTGAGGAACGCGAGGCAGACTTTCGAGTAATAGAACGGCGTCTGCAACGTGCACTGAAGTGTGTCCCTATTCGGATCGCAAGTGGTCGCTCGATGGCCCGTGAGGTCTTCACGAGTTGGCAGCCCAAGTCGACGCCCGACTTCTCAACATACAAAGCACGAGACCCGATGGGTGACTGGGAGTATCGCCTGATGACGCTCCTGGAGGAGTACTTCGGGATGGGACCGGCGCCGCAGAAGAAGAAACGCGGAACGAAGCAGACTCCCGTTGTTCTTCTTCCGCTCATCGCAAGATCGAAATTCCTGGGGGTCATTGGTCTATTTGGGCCAGAGAGTGAAATGAAGACGACGGCCAGAATGGGGCAGATCCCCGGAAGACGTAGGCCATTGGACAAACTGAAGCTCATGCTCAAGGAGCACACGAGTGTCATGGGCGACTACCTCCAAGACGTCAACAGGATCAGTTTCAGCAACCGGATTCTGGAGGAAATAGGCACCCCGCTCCCATTTGAACAATGCTTCGTGAAGCACCTGCACAAGCTGACCAACTGCGTCCTGGCGGTTCTGTGCGAGCGGAAACAAGATGGCCGGACAGACGGAGGTTTCGTCGGGTATAAGCCGATCTTCTGCAACTGCCCGGCGCGGAGAGAGGACGTCCCCCTGCCCGAGGTGAAGGGAGACCTTCCAGACGACATTCCGCCCGGCCTGCGCGCGGACACGATTCTGAAGAACCTGGTCGAGGTCCGGTCGTCCACGCGGGAGAACCTCGCATTCTGGGGAACGGACGGCGCAAAGAACACAATCCATGTTGCCAATGTCACGGCCGTACTGCCTTGTGATAAGTGTATCCGGGTTCCTGGAAGCGCCCCGACCGCCAAACAGGTCGAGAAGTGCTCGGTCATAGCGATTCCGTTGACTGCGGACACAGGGAGCGACGCAGAAACGACGGCGGTCAAGTACCTGCTGTACTTGTTCTACGAAGAGCCTTACCATGCAGGGACCCCGGACGAGAACTACGAGCGACACATAGACACGCACCACATTGCCGGCGTCTTTGAGACAATCGGCAGTGTCAACAACGCTTGGAGGAAGAGCGGTGAGCTACTCAAGGCGTTGGACAGACTTGCACTCGGCGCATTCAACCTCTTTGAACTCAGTCATTTCTTTGGGGGCAAGGCTGTTCTGCACATTGCGCAGAAAGAGAAGTTGGAGCAGGACAAACTCCGTGAGTTCCTCAGTTACGTCAATAATCGCGTGCAGGCTCCGAGGGGGGCTCTCTATCCTAAGGCGATGCGCAGGCCTTGCTTTGGCGAGGTGACGCACGAAATACGATACTTCCTGTCCGTCGACTACCTGGTCGAGTCCCTCTGTTTCGAGGCGATGGTGCCCAAGGAGGTCGTGATGGTTGATTTCAAGGGGCAGGGAATTGCCGTCGTAGCATGTAACGGTCCGGGATTCGTCGCAGGGGAAAGGGTCAGCATTCCGCATATCGAACGCAACGACTTCCGCGCATCCGATCCTTCGCTTGGCATCAAACCTACGCTGGGACGGTATTTCCTGTGGGACGTGTTGGAGAACACCATTCGCAATAGGGTCTTTCATGACCGGGAGCGGCCGCGTGACGATGGCGGGCCGCGCGCTCCTCTTACCATCACCATGACAGTGGAGCGGACAGGAGACCTAGCTGATCTCCGGATATGGTCTGACCGCACAGCGAAACTGGAGACTGACTGGATGGAGATTCAGGAAGTCATCAAGCAGTATCGTCCAGAATACGTCAATGAGCCCGGGTCGGACGAGAGGAAGATCTCAAGCGATGCGATTGGACTGCACGTGATGAACAGAATTAGAAGCACGATACCCGGAGCAAAGATCTTGATGAAGGCGGTCTGCGAGAAAGATGCTCTTGGGGAGATTGACCGGCTGACTATCGGTGAGTGCAGGTTCCAGATTCCCGTTTGCGACGAGAGATGAGATGCTTCTTTGTTGACCATGAAACTGGCCAATTGGCGACTGCTATTGGGAAACTAAGGCAGTGTGACAGTCTGAAGCAACTTGGTAAGCTGGAGGACTTTCTTTCGGGGGAGGGCAGGAGCTTCGATGTCGGGTTCTTTCACCTCTCGTACGTTCAAGATGACCCCCGGTATCGTTGCAGCACGAGTGATAGTTCCAGGTCTCTGCTGGAGCTCAAGCGAAACGTGCCCGGCCAGTTATGGTTGGCATACAGCGGCCTACACGAAACGAAGAAACCGAAGCAATTCATGGCGGATGACATGATCGCGACGACCGATCTTGCGTCGGTGTACGGCGAGCTGCGACGCTTGGGCGACATGACCGTGGAGGCCTTCCTCTCGAGACTCGGAGTACGAAGAAAGGAACCGCGAGGGCCGAATGACTGACCACGACAGGGTTATTGCCGTCATCCTGCCACGATCTGTGGTTATGGGGATCGAAGGTGACCATGACGGATTCGTGGTCTTGGCCGAGCAGAACGTGAAAGTCTCCGATCTGGCGGGTCTCTTGACGCGAGGCGCGTTTCTCTTGTTTCACTCCAAACTCGTTACGAGAGGTAGCGACGATCCCGTATTGAAGTTCATCGGAGAGCGCTTTGGCAAGAAAGATCGGATCGAGGTTAGAACCGACGACGACGTCAAGGACGCACTGAACTACTTGAGAGCGGGAGACGTGGCGAGAGCCAAGGAGCACATCCGATGCACCTACATCGAGGGCAACAAGAGCCTTGCAGAGCAGATGGACGAACTGGCCAAGAAGATCGTCCATCGTCTGGGGCAGCTAGTCTACTTGGGCGTGGAGAGCTTCCAAGCGCTTCGTGATGAAGATGGCAGCATGGACCGATATCGCGATCACTGGCGGAAGGCTGCCGAGTTCCCGGGTGGTGATTGGAGAGCACGACTACGGGGCGACTGCGGTGCGGTGCTAGGGTACTTGGAGGATCTGCGGCGTTTGGGGGATAAGGTCGAACCCGGTCCGGAACGGGAGCGTCGGACGGGGGAAGTCGCTGCCCTTAGGCGGAATCTGCAGTTGGTATTTGGGACCATTCCTGAGGAGGCGAGCGAGTTCCGCACTGCCGTCCGACCGCCCCTACCCAAGGAAGTAGTTGAAGCCTACAAGTGCGCACACGCGAACCTAAGAGAGATGCGGCTCGACTACTCTGAGATGAGAATCGACCTTCAGGGAGTCACGGTTCTTCTCGTGGACGACATCGCCCCGCCGTGGAAGCGGGCCCTGGAGCGAAAGTGGACGGGCTTCAAGATTCTCGACGAACAGGATGTTGGGAAGGCTGTTGCGCGCATCGAAGAAGACAAACCTGACGTTCTGCTGCTGGATGTGGTGTTCGGTGAGTACTCTGACGAGCCTCACGATGCATACGGTGCAGCAGTGGACGTTCTCCGAGCTATCAAAGCCCGGTACCCGCACCTGCCGGTTATCATGTTCACAGCGTGCATGCCGAATGATCAGGAACTGGGGGATTTCATAAGGGCCGGGGCGTACAGCTACAGAGTAAAGACTGAGATTGACTACGAACTCTTCGGCCTCGAGATCAGGAACGCCGCAAGACTGCACCGGACGGCCAAGGAGAAGGATGAAGCGAAACTACTCAGCCCGCTGGACGACGAAGCCATTAGAAAAGCTGGCGGGTTTGCGGGGCTTGTAGGAGTATCGGATCCCATGGTCGAGGTGTATCATGCAATCCACGATGTAGCCGGAACCGATCGGGTGACCGTTTTGGTAACCGGGGAGAGCGGAACAGGCAAGGAGCTGGTCGCGCGGGCGATTCACGAGCAGAGCCGCAGGTTAGGGAGACCGTTTGTCGCCGTGAACTGCGCAGCACTCCCCGAGGCCCTGACTGAAAGCGAGCTGTTCGGTCACGTGAGGGGGGCGTTCACCGACGCCAAGTGCGACCAAGAAGGCAAATTCGAGGCTGCCCATGAAGGAACAATCTTCCTGGACGAGATTGGCGACATGTCGCCAGCCGCGCAGGCCAAAGTGCTGCGCGTCCTGGAAGACAAGACGATTACGCGAGTGGGAGGAAACAAGCCAATTACCGTTGATGTCCGTATCATCGCAGCCTCAAACAAGGACCTTAAGGCAATCGCGCGCAGGGAATTCCGGGATGATCTCTACCATCGTCTGAATGGGTTCACAATCAGGCTTCCCCCTTTGAGAGAGAGACGGAGTGACATCCCCCTGTTGTGCAAGCGCTTCATCCGGAGAAACAAAGAGAGCGAACCCAGGGCATTCGGCTGGGTCAACGATGCCGTCCCAAGGGAGACCCTTGACGTTTTGATGCAGTACGTGTGGCCCGGCAACGTTAGGCAACTGGAGAGTCACGTGCAGAAGAAGATGACCAGTGCTAGAACAGCGCACGACAGGTGGCCGCGTTGCCTACAGGAGCCGCCAGATGGCGAATCCGGCCAAGGCGAAGAGGGATGGCCCGCGGGCAACTTGCCGCATGCAGACAGACAAGCAGTGCCCCCTGTCATGACGGTCGAATCGTGCGTGGCGCTTCTTGAGGAAGACTTGAGGAAAGTGACGGACAACGGGCGTGTGAGGCCTGAATTTGACAGAGGCCGGATGAAGGGTCGCATATACACGATCTACAACAAACGTATTGATATGGAACTCAGGCGCAAAGTGTGCGAAGCTCTCATCCAGAAGTACCACTTTGGACCCATGATAGCACACGTTCTAGGCCTCAGCAATGAGGCTAGGGACGCGCTCTTCAGGCGACTGAAGCCGCCACTGCCTCCTCTTAGAGACTGCCGCGGGGAGCATCCAGCAACATAGTCATTGAGGGGCGTCATGGCTGAACTGCCGCAACGCTCCTATCCGTCGCGACGCTAAGGTTTGGGTTACCCCGCTAGAATTCCTTCCTGAGGATAGCATCTACTGCTGACTAGCGGCACGCAAGACTAACGCGGTGAGTCACGGGCGTCTCTCGGCAAAGAACGAAGTGCGCTACTAGAGTATCAACGCAGAAGTCGAGCTAATCCGACTTCCCAGTAGGAAGAATCCTACTTAGTAGGAACAAGGCCAAGCGGCGACTCCGCGCTTCGATTTCTAACATCTTCATTATTAGAGGATTGTGATCACATGTAGTCCTGGCACTGTCCCTGCTTCTCTTAGGGCATCATGAACACGATGGTGATTGATCTGCGGTGTCACGGCGGTGGCTTCGCCACTCTACCTCCGCCTCGAAGCTTGACGGAGGAAGAGGTACTCCGTTCGACGCGGGATGTCCTATGCCATAAGATCAGATTCCCGTCGAAAGGAGACGAAGATGAGAGTACTAGTGGCCGCTGCGGCCACATGTCTGGTTGTCGCACTAGTCCCCTTCCTGGTGCGATTCTGCCCGGCTCAGCGTGTTGCGTCACTGGCGGCATCGTTGGCGACCTTCATCTGCGTAGGCAAAACGCTGCTGTGTGTGCTGCTCAGCCGAAAGGCCTGACCACTTGGGAGCCAGCGGCTCGGCCAGGCTACGATCACAATCCATCGTGTTGGCGCACAAAGACGCGAAGCAGCACGAAGCAAGGAGTCAATCGTGTCGTATAGCGGTCTTACAACTCTCGTTCTGATTCGCCGGGAAGCAGCGCTGCCTTTCAGGTCTGTAGGAAATGGCTGGTGCTATGACACCGGCACTGAGAGGCGCATTGACGAATGCAAGAGACTCAATGCGCTGATCTCACGGTCTGCGCCGGACCTCAACTCAAAACCCGATGTCCCTTCGGCGCAGGGATGTCACAAATAAGGAGGAGCGATGAAGAAACTCATCACTCTCGTCGTAGTCGGACTACTGCTGGTCGCAGCTGCGCCCGCTTTGGCCGCCTACACAATTACCGTCGCGCCCAGCGCGACCACGATCTCGGTCGGTGGCTGCCTCTACTTCGTCGTCACGGTTACCCAGAACGGCAGTCCGGTGAGCGGAGTCTCTGTCGGCGTAGATGACCCCGTGAGAGAGGTCTGCGCTACTGCGGGCACGACCAATTCCCAGGGCAAGGTTACATACTACGTTGAGCAGCTCTGCCCAGCTCAGTATAACTGCAAGGTCGGTCTCTTCCGATTCACGTTCTATGCAGGCAGCAACTCGACCACCAGTCAAATCAAAGTAGATCCATCTAACCCCTGGGAAGGCCAAAAATTCGTCGTCACAAATTCTGGGTCAAGTACTTACAAGGTGAACGTCGTACTCAATGGAGCTAACAAGGGGACGACGACGGTTCCTCCTGGGAGCAACATCTGCCTGCTCTCTCAGGCTGGGTACGGTAACGCTAATCTCACCGCGACGGTCATGAATACCAGCGGCACGACGCTCTGGCAAGCAATCTGCACTTCAACGCCGTCCAACTCCCCTCAGCAGACATCCTTCCTGAACCCGCATTATAGTAACTACCAGGCGAACACGACCGTCAGGCTCAATGGGACCACGAGAAACCGCGTTCTGCGCGGCGTGGGCCAAATCTACAACGACGTCGCTAGTGGCCAGTGGGTAGTTGGCGGCTACAACGTCTCGGCCAGCGACAATGTGACGCACGGCGTCTCGTCGTCTGAGCAGCTAGGAATCACTGGACCAGGCTGCAAGACCTTCCTGGGCTTGAAAGTCGGCTGCAATATCATGTGCGGCGCCTCCGCGGGAGTGCAGCTGTGCTTCATTGGCCTTCCTCTTGGACCGAGTATACCTATCGGTCCGGTTCGGGCCGGATGCACGGCATCGTGTTGTGTCAAGGTCGCCACAGTTCAGTGCTCGGTGCTTGACGCCTCATTCTCTGCACAGACCCAGTGGGTGCAGTAGTAAGGCGATTCACATCGGCTGATCGGCTATGCTGTCTTCACGTCACAGCTTCACGTACCGGCAAAATCTGGGCTAAGGCGGTAGATTAAGTCGCGTCACCGGCGGG
>Ga0209777_10007440_pt1 | contig 12162 bp, 12 predicted proteins | sample FrelakmetHBP12HB_FD_187147 | JGI IMG/M metagenome (GOLD analysis project Ga0209777, IMG submission 187147) | Freshwater lake sediment microbial communities from the University of Notre Dame, USA, for methane emissions studies -HBP12 HB (SPAdes)... | ecosystem: Environmental > Aquatic >... | reverse complement strand
CGCCATTGACAAATTGATATTTTGTATGGTATAATAATACTGAAGTAAGTTCTTTCCATCGTTTGTTTACAAAACTAGTAGTCATAGCCAAAAGATACAGATAAAGGTTTTCGGTGTTTTCTGGCTATGACTACACGAGTAGTCCGCTAGCGAAAGGAGAAAACGCTATGGCAGCGAAAACCTTTGATCGGCAGACGGCCAAACTCATCGCCGTGGTAGGCGAAAATATGCCCGAACTTTCGGGTGGAGAAATGCAATGGTGGATTCAGCACCCGAAGAAATTGCAAGATGCTCTTAAGGAAACTTTTTGCCTAGAAGAAGAGACAACAGGCATTGTTAAATCTACCGTATATCCTTATAGCATAATTGCAGTTCAGGCAATGGGGGTATCGCAGGATATTTCGGCCAATTGGGACCTCCCAGGGTTCTGGGGTCAAGAGATTCTCCATAGTGCTGGTAAGGGGGATAGGGTTAGATTAGTTGTTCGGCTTGTTGCAGAAGAACCGCCCCGCAAGAATTATCTTAAAATTGTGGGGATGAAAGAAGTTATCAAGGATGAATAGCCAACAATTCTAACGCTCTCTCAAAAAATGGGGGCTCCCAGACAAGTTCTGATTGGAGCCCCTAACGTTTTTATAATCAGCTTATTAGTTGGTTTTTTGTTTCTTTAAGCACAAAAACAGGTCCGAACATCGTCCAGTCGGGGGAGCTAAGATTTTCCGCCTATTTATTTGGGCGGTTTTTTGTTTGACAAATTAATTTAATATGTTATAATTCTAATCAGAAGGCGTTGCCATAAATAAAACCCTAAGAGTTCCGACGAGCTCCTTGATGTTTGAATCTGGAGTAATAAAGACGGCATAGACCGCCAGAAGGAGGGAAAAGTTGGCCAAGATTACAGTCGACGATAAGATTCGGGGAATAGATGGGTCCATAAAGACAGAGTGCATCCACGAGGCTATCGAAGTCGTCCTTCAATTCTTCACTATGCTAGAGGGTATCAACTATCTGGACAGAGTGGAGATTGCCAAAGTGACTTGGGAATGCAAAAAGTCTTGGGCACAGGGGGAGTCTCCTTTTATGGAAGATTTCCTAATCGTCTTTTGGCCTGTTCCTTACGGTGAAGCCAAAGGAAAACTTGAATTGCTCGCCCGACGAGACATTGCCCAAAAAGAGATATCGTTGTTCAGGAATGAAGCTAAACCAGAGAGGTACCACAAAACCATTCGTCTTAAAGATGACACGACTAAGACTCTGGCCACAGCTTTATTGAAGGCGATGCAGATAGCAATCCAAGAGATGATTTCCACATATAGAGAGGCGGAAGTACTGATTGGAAGATTCAATATCCGCTTAGCTCCCCTGACCGACGGCACAAAAATAGTCTGAACAACACCTTAGCTCTTAGGGTTTAGTAGTTGGCAGCAAAATAGGCCACATTTCAGCCAGAGATGTGGCCTTTCCTATCTTAATAATTAAAATTTAATTAATTCAGACAGGTTTTAGCATTATCCAAGTCCCAAATTTCCATAAAAAAACTTAATCTCAGCCAATTTTTCCTTCAACATACTCATATAATCCCTATTCTCTAAAATTATAATAAACTTTGAACTGGGGAGCTGAGATTTCCCGCCTCGCACAAGGAGCGGGTTTTTGTTTGACAAACGTTTAATTTGAGTGTAAAGTTAAACCAGATTAGAAGGAGGTGGAAGATGTCAGATAAGAAGTTTAAAATTCTTTTCACACCTGGCAAATGGTCATTAGGGTGGCAAATAGTAGGGGTTATACTTCTTTTTCTTTTCGTTGGAGGACTCGGTGTCTTATTCGCTTTCATTTCCGTGGAAGGACTAAGTAATAGTGTTTGGGCCTTGGGGGGTTGACACAGTTGTATAGGTAATCCTAGGTAATTCTATACGAACTCCAAAACCATCCAGGCAGGGGTTCAAACCCCCTCCCAGCGACCAGGTGGGCGGGTACACAGAGGTAAGTGGCGCCTCCCTAACATGGAGGAGGTCGAAGGTTCGAGTCCTTCCCTGCCCACCAGCAATATTCGGAGGGATATCTCATTGGAGAATCCCTCCTTTTCATTTCACCAAACAGGTCCGAACATCGTCCAGTCGGGGGAGCTCCGATTTCCGCCTCGTAAAAGAGGCGGTTTTTTGGTAGAGGACTTGATTTTTTCTTAGAATTGGATAATGTTGATTTAGTTCTTATTATCTAATCTGACTATAGAAAAAAGGAGGTTCTAATGGAAATAATAGAAGTGGTGGAGCAACAGACGAGGGAGATAGAAAATGAATATTACCAAAAAATTTCTCTCCTAGAAAAAGGACTTGATAACAAAGAAATCTTGAGGTTAAAAGAAGAGAAAATGGGACGGATTCTCAAGATATACCAAGGAAACAAATTGGTTGCTCATAGCCTGGAAGAGCTAAGCAGGATACAGGAAGGAGATTTTAAGGAGAAACTTCGTTTTATTTTTACGACTACGACGACCGCTGAAGCGCATTCCGAAAAGCTAAATGAAGGAGCTTACTATTGCTATCACTGTAAGTTATGGATTGTTGGTTCCGCCAGGAATGGGCATCTACCTGATGAGCCCTACGGCTCCTGGGATTATTACTTCTGTAGAATTTGTGATTCTATAGTTGGTAGACTTACATTAGAAATCAGGCGCATGCGTGATAGGTCATATAGACCTTAAATATCGTGTAGTGATTTTTAAAAGGGCGGTGAGGCGAAAGCTAATACCCGCTCTTTTCATTTCTCTAAACTCAAAATTATCAGTAAATTCTTACCCAAACAATTTCTAACATCGTCCAGTCGGGGGAGCTAATCGTCAAGCAAATCCTCTTAAATTAGGTTAAAGAAGTGTCAAGAAGTCGTCTCGCAAAAGGGGCGGGTTTTTGGTTTATATTATTGACAAGAGATATTATAAAAGTTATAATTAAGGATATTAATAAAAAGGAGGGGAGTTAGTTTGCTAAAAACAAAACAGGCAGCTGATAAACTTGGTATTCACCCCAACACGCTGAGGAGATGGAGCGACTAGGGGATACTGAAAGCCTACCGCATCGGTCCTCGTGGTGACCGCAGATTTAGAGAGGAAGATATTGTGAATTTTCTGTCTAATGATTCTCGTTATCGTCCTGATTCTTAACAAATCATTCCTTATGGGAGTGGAGTAATGTAGAGGGCTAATTTACTTGTCCAAAAGACCGTCCCTGATAGTTATTACGCTATTATACGGTCTTTTTGTTTAAAAACAGGTCTAACGTCGTCTACGATGCGCAGCTCTGAATTCCGCCTCGCAAGAAGGGCGGTTTTTAATAATCTATCATTGACTAACTTTTCATATCTTGATATCATTATAAAATGCACAAATAAGGCAGTTACTCTTGGAGAAAGGAGGACGGATGCATATAAGGTATCCTAATAGATTCTTCTAGGGCAATATTCTAACCCAGGCCTGCCATACTCCACAATCCACAATTAAATAGGGTATCTGTCTGAGGGGCTTACGATTCGCTTACGCGTCTCGGCAAGCCCCTTTTAATTTGTAAAACAGGTTTGGACATCGTCCAGTCGGGGGAGCTAAGATTTTTGTGAGATAGGCCCAGCTCATTGCCAAAATGGCGGATTTTTGATAGAGTTTAATATATTATTTTAATTTAATCCATGATAAGCGTAATAATTCCGACGTTAGATGAGGGGAAATTGTTACCGGAATGCCTTAATTCTTTTAAAAAACAAGACTATAAAGGCAGGTATGAAATTATTTTGGTAGATAATGGCAGTACAGATGATACCAAAGAAATTGCCGAGAAATTCGGTATTAAGATTATATATTGCTTGGAGAAGGGAGTCTTTCACGCTAGAAAAATGGGTGTAGCTGTCGCTTCCGGCGATATAATTGTGCAAGCTGATGCAGATACAGTTTATACTCAAGATTGGCTGACAAAAATATCAAAACAATTCTCTTATCATCCCGAAATCGTCGCAGTGGCAGGTAAATTTTTTTATAAAGATCCACCATATTGGGCTGGAGTCGAATATTTTTTAAGAAACTTAATAAATAATTTAACCATATTTTTTTTGGGTAAGCCTTTATTAATTTCAGGCGCGAATTTCTCATTTCGGAAAAATGCATTCTTTAAAATAGGCGGTTATAATAAAGATTCTCTGTCATTTGACCAATACGATATAGCAAACAGATTAAGTAAATTAGGTATAATTATATACGATAAGGGACTATACGCATTAACCTCTTCTCGGAGGGTGCAGAAACCGTTGCTTTTTGTTTCAGTAGATTTTATATCAAATTTAGCTTCAATCTGTTCTTATTTTTTTAAGTCATTTTTCTGGTCTTTTGGTAAATATATAAAAGTATCATCAATGCGGACTGCTATAAAAATTTCTCCCTTCATAGCTATAATTGTTTTTTGTGTATACGGATATTTTATACCTTCTTCTCAGGTTTTTGGGAAAGTCTATTATAAAGAAAAATCTCCAGAAAAAATTATAGCTTTAACCTTTGATGATGGGCCCAATGAACCATATACTTCAGAGGTTCTCAACGTACTTGATAAATATAATGTCAAAGCGACATTTTTTGTCATCGGCAAAAATGTAGAGATTTATAGTGATACAGTTAAACGCATATTGGCAGATGGCGATGTAATAGGGGATCATTCATATTCTCACGATGCCAATCATGCGCTTACTGATGAAGGATGCGAAGATATAAATATTGCTCAGCAAACGATATTTAAAGCAGCGGGAGTAGAGCCTCATCTTTACCGTCCGCCGCATGGTAAAAAATCTCCCTGGGAACTTAGCTGTTTAAAAAAACAAGGGCTAATTGAAATCGAGTGGAGTGATGAAACAAATGAGTTACATTCGGAAATGTTTTTCGGTAAACCTTCAGCTGTTCTTATTGCAGAAGATATTATAGAAAATGCAAGGCCTGGGAAAATAATACTTTTACACGACGGATACGGCACTCTGCACAATACTCAACAAGCAGATAAGAGTCTTACTGTAGAGGCGCTGCCGATAATTATTGAAAAATTACAAGCTGAAGGATACAGGTTTGTAACAGTACCCGAACTTCTTAATGTGGCTGCATATAATAATTAAGCATTGCCATGAGATTAGCAAATATTTTTCACTATATCATAAGTCTTACCAGTACTTTCAATCCTCTATTAATCATTGCGTTGTTCCTTATTTGTTCTATCGGCGAATTTAGTTTTTCCATTCCTTATCTTCTTGAAACAATATGGTTACTCTCCGGATATCATATTGGTGCTGGCTTAATTTCTCCTCTTCAACTTTTATTATTAGAAATAGCAACGCAATCAGGAAAACAGGTTGGCGTTATATCACTTTATTACCTAAGTCGTTTTGGCAGTGTTCCAATAATAGCATTCTATCGAAAGAGATTTCCCAAAAAAGGTTCTGAAGAACCATCACGAAATAAATTTCTACCCCGCCAGATAAATATTCTATCACCATTTTCAGTTGCTTTAGGCCGCCTGATAGGATTTCGGATACCTTTAACCTTAACCTTCGGCGTTAATCGAAAATTAAAAATACTTTCTTCATCAGTTTTTTTATCAAGCCTAGCGTGGGATAACAGCTATATTCTTTTGGGAGTAATTGGCGGTCATACTCTTATAACACCGTTACAAATGTTATTCTATTCTTTAGCTTTTTTAACAGTACTCTATCTCATTACTTTTATAATAAAACGGAATTTAAAATACTTTTAGCAAAAAAATAACCCTACTAATATTACAGATTTTTCCAAACCATTTTAATCTCCGTTAATTTCTCCCTTAGCATAGTCATATAATCCCCATTCTCTAGAATTATAATAAGCTTTGAACTGGGGAGCATAGCGTCAAGCAAGTCCCCTTAAATTAGGTTAAAGAGTTGTCAAGAAGCCGTCTCGTAAAAGGGGCGGTTTTTTGGTAGAATGAAGTAACATGCCATTAATTACTCAAGGTAAAACTAATTGGAAGTTTCTCTTAATTGTATTTATTTTAGTTATTATAGTTGGAGTAGTATCTCTATGGTATGTAAAAAGACTAGAGCAACCATATCAACCAGTTGAGATCAAAAAATCAGAAACCGCCGACTGGAAAATTTATAGTAACGAGGAATATGGGTTTAAGATGAAGTATCCTGATAATTTTAAGATATCATCAGATATGTATCAAAATGGTGTCGTAACTTTCATTCCAAAGGATGAAGAATTTACACCAGGTGTTAATATACCAACCTATTTAATATCTATAGGGAAAATTTCTTCACCACTGTTCGGCCAGCAACTAAAAGATTTTCTAACTAATTACGTTATTTTTGACCCTAGCGGTATGCACCCTAAGTCCTTTAATGAGTTTGGAGAACGTAAAATAGGAAATAATAGTTTCTATTTTATTAAAACAGGACTTTTTGAAGGACAACTGACCTTGAGTTATTTTTTATCAAGCCCCAAGGGAGTATTTTCTTTTAACTTACTGTCCAGTAAAGTTGATTGGACAAATCCCAATCTTGACATAGAAAAAGACCAAGGTCACTTATATCTGAACCAAATGCTTTCTACTTTTAAGTTTACAAACGTAACCTCTCAAGCAACCTGTATCCCAAACTGGCAATGCGGCTGGGGTCCATGCGTAAATGGTGCACAATCGATGACCGCTATTGATTCCAATGATTGTGGATTATCTCCGACAGGAATTTCTATAGCTTGTCCTGCATTAGCTCGTATGTGCAAATAGAACTACCTTACCCGAAGTGTCAGACCAGAGCTAATAGTTGAGATTCCCGCCGCCTCGCACAATGGGCGGTTTTTTGGTAGAATAAAACAGATGACTCAGATGATTAAGTTCAAAAAAATTATTTTCTATACCCGATTCTTTTTTTGCTGCCTTTAGTGGTCGGTTTTATTATCGGTATCGAGTATGAACATCGGGTCGATGTGAATAATTATCTTACAAATCTGCAACCGATAAGAGAATCGAACACGGGTTATAAATTTATTAAACCATTGCTTGCTTATAAAATTCCTTCGGCTAATGATGAAATTAAATTTCAGCCACTTCGGAATAATGTTAATAATTTTATTGAAAAAAGAAAAGCAAATAACGAGCTTAAAGATTTTTCACTCTTCCTTCTGGAATTAGATCAAGGCAGATGGATAGGTATAAATGAAAATCAGAAATATTCACCGGCAAGTTTAATGAAAGTGGTTATAATGATGGCATACTACAAGGCAGCCGAACAAGATAGTGCTCTTCTTAATCAGCACATTATTTATACCAAAGCAATAGACGATTTGAATGTTTATCCTGCGACTCCTTCTAAATTGCAAATCGGTAATTCTTATAGCGTAGATGAGCTTATTGGAGACATGATTATTGATTCAGACAATGGAGCATTATCTTTGCTTGATAATAATATTAATATAGATTTTCTGCAGAGTGTTACAGATGACCTTAATATACCAAATTTTCAGGATAAATATGTAATTTCTCCGCGCGATTATTCTTTTTTATTCAGAATATTATACAACGCAAACTATCTTAACCGAGAAATGTCAGAAAAAGCTCTTTCGACATTGGCGCAAACAAAATTTACAGATGGTTTAGTCGCTGGTTTGCCGGATAATATCACTGCTGCTCATAAATTTGGCCAAGATAATGATGTAAACGATCAACACCAGGTTACGGGCATAGAATTGCATGATTGTGGTATCGTATATTATGAACCCTCGCCATATTTTCTTTGCATTATGACCAGGGGGGATGATGTTAATAAATTAAAGAATGCAATCAAGGAGGCGTCAGCTTTGATTTATCAAGATATTTCAAGCATGGCTATTTAAAATTAATGATAAAGAGTCTAAAAATAATATAGGAGATAGGGGATTCAATTTAAAACCAAAGAAGAAGCACTTAGATGGCTTAAAGAAGAGTAAAACAGGTCCGAACATCGTCCAGCCGGGGGAGCCCCGATTTTCCGCCGCCTCGTAAAAGGGGCGGTTTTTTGGTTTGACTTTTTAATAAAGATAATTTAATGTCCAATTAAGGAAGGAAAGCTCATTAAATTTATTAAAAGGGAAAAGGGGGTCAATATGAAACGAATAGAATGCTGTGCGTCTGAGCATGAGCGTAACGAGATTCTGCCTAGGATAGTTTTCGGTATTCACCCCGAGGTCGTTGAGAAAATCGGAAAACCGGTGGTGGTTATTTCAGAAACATTCTATTTTTGCCGCCTGCACTGGCTCGCCCACAGAAAAGAATGTCTCCTTATCATTACAAAAGTCTATGGAGGGAATATCGAAGAACTTTCTCATGTCTCTGAACTGAAAGAAGGATTGGGGTGTTGGATTACTCTTGCTGGTCTGGGTGGAGACAATTTTCAACTTCCATATGAGGTATTTGAGAAGATATACTGGCAATTTACCCGAACTGTTCGGCGGGTTAGATGAACTCGCAACAATGATACCCAAAAAGCGGGGTGATAACTTCACTTCAAGCCCCGCTTTTATATTTAAGCTAAACATCGTTCCTTCGGCGGCCCCGCCTCGCAAATAAGGCGGTTTTTTACAAATTAATTGAAAAAAGATTTTTATTTAGTTAGTCTATTGATTAATGGGGTGGAGAAACAAATAAACAGGGGGACGCATCATGTCCTTACTAAGTTATAACAAAAGGCTATCCCACGAAAGGCGAGACTGCTCACGCTAGTAACGAGACTTGTCTAGCATATTCATAGTGTCCAACCTTTAAAGGGAAGGCTACTCCACCCCTTCCTTTTTTTAAATTAATCGCCAACTAGGCGGTTTTCTGATAGAATAAAATAAATCCATGAAAGAGAAAATAGCTTTTGTTTTTCTTACTTATTGGGCTACGATTATCATCGTTCGTAGTTTTATTTTTGAGAAATTCCTTTTTAACGGATTCGGGCCGATGATTTCGGTTGATGGTTTTCACTTTCATCATTTTCTCTTTGGTATCATCTTTTTATTTTTAGCTGTTTTTTTATATTTGATACAAAAAAGGGGAAACCTTCCCATTTTATTTTTTATAGGATTGGGTTTTGCTTTGCTTTTTGATGAATTTACCTTTTGGACCACTTTTAGCTTCAATAATTATTGGTCTGGCTTAAATTTTTTGGCGTTCAGCCTTTTTGGGATTCTTTTGATGTTGATTTTTTCTTTTGCCGAAGAGAAAGAAAGGATAAGAAAAATTTCCAACCCGAAAACGTTTCATCAGAATCCCGAGACACCCCTTGTTTCTGTTGTAATACCGGCATTTAATGAAGAGAATTTTCTACCCGAGACATTAAAAAGTCTAATTAATCAGGATTTTTCCAATTTTGAAATTATTGTTGTTGATAATAATAGTTCCGATCACACAGCTGAACTTGCTAAACGATATGGTGCCAAGGTAGTTTTCGAGCCAAAAAGGGGGGTTTGCACTGCTCGTCAAGCTGGCACCAAAGCCGCTCGGGGAGATATTATTATTTCTACAGATGCCGATACAATATTTGCACCCGATTGGTTGAGCCGAATTTGGAAAGGTTTTTTACAAGACTCGGAAATTGTGGCAATTTCGGGGACTTGCCGATTTATAAATGCTCCTTGGTGGGGCTCATTCTATACGGTGGTTTTATTCGGAAGCGTTAAAATTCTGTATCATCTAATAGGTAGGGTCTGGTATGCGACAGGATGCAATATCGCATTTAGAAAAAAATTTTGGTCTGGCTATAATACTAAATTAACTCAAGGAGGAGATGAATTTGGTCTTCTGAATGAGTTGAGAAAACGAGGCAAAGTGAAATTTCTCTCGGATAATACTGTTTTTACTTCAAGTCGTCGTTTAGGCAAAGGATTGTTTTATAATTTAATAACCACTGTTTTTTTATATTACATTTTTGATTACGCTATAGGATTAGTGATTGGCAGGAGTTTGCTCGGTTCTTATCCTGCTTTCCGCAACAATGAAGCCAAGGTAAACCATAATTGGGCAATTCTGAGACCGATCATGGCCGCAGTATTTATATCCATTATTTTTTTGTCTGTAGCTCATACTACTTTTGCACATAAAATCGCCGGGAATATGAATTATAGGTTAGATTCTTTTGAAGATAAAATGTCATGGAGGCACTAATTGCAGTTTGCATTTTAATTTTTGCAGGGATGTTTTATTATTTGTTTTTTTCTTCTCGATCGCAGATTTTCGGGCGTTTTCCTTACCATCTCAAAACGAAGGAAAAAATCATTGCCTTAACTTTTGACGATGGCCCTAACCCGCCTTTTACAGAAAAAATCTTAAATATTCTTAATAGATACAACGTTAAAGCGACTTTTTTTGTAGTTGGTAAAAATATAGAAAGGAATCCGGATTTGGCCAGAGCGATTATTTATGCCGGTCATACTTTGGGCGATCACGGTTATAGCCACATTTTCAGTAAATATTTTACTGATTTTTCATTTAAATCTGAAATATCTCGTGCCCAAATTGCTATTAAGCGCATTACGGGCAAAACCCCCGCATTATTTCGTCCTCCATGGCTCTTTAGACATCCCTGGTTGCTTAGCACGTTAAAGCAAAATAATCTTATGCCAGTATCGGGTGTATTTGGGAGCGAATTGGAAATCTTCCAACCCCCTGCCGAAATTCTGGTTAAAAAGGCGATTAGCAAAATAAGGCCGGGAATAATTTTAATTTTTCACGATGGCTATAACACCAAAAGAGGTAGCCGTTCTCAAACCGTGGAAGCTGTTAATTTATTAATTCCTAAGTTGTTTGATTTGGGTTATAAATTTGTAACGGTAGATCATTTATTAAATGTACCAGCTTATCAGTGATATCGATTTAGAAAATTGACAAAAAACAGGTTCTAGCATCGTCCAGCTAAAGAGGTAAAAGTTGATGTTTTAACTCCAAAATTCTCCAAAAACCAAGTTCTAATATTGTACCATCCTCGGAGCTAAAAAAGAGCTATTAAAAGCTATTAAATTAATTACGTAATTAAATCAAAAAAACCCATCGCCGGGAATTTTTTTTATCGCCAAGAAGATATTTTCAACTTATAAATAGAGAATAAATATTTTAATCACCCAATAAAAGCCTGACCGCAGTCCGTTCTACATTTGGAAGATAACCTCCGATTACGTCTTGCTGATAATCTTCAATTCTAATTTTCCGAGACGAATTTGCAAAATAGATAAATTCTTCGTCTAGATGAGCGAGTCTGTTTCCGCGGACATCATAAATAGCATTGCCTGAAAAATATCCCAATTTTATTCCCAAATGGTTAAAAATATGGCCGTTAGCGATATAACCAATTTTGATACCCTCTCTCCAGAGATCTTGTTCCTCTACTTTAATCATAATTTTACGAATTTATAATTTTTAGTATCTTAATATTTTCTTACATTATATTACGGTAAATTGAAGACGTTCGTCAAGTGCCAAGATTTAAAGTTAAATCACTTTCAGGCATAGTGAGTAGCAGGGTGGGGTAACCTTTAAATCACCGCCAATAACTGTCTTGCTTGATTAACAACCAACTTGGATGAAATATGATATTATGATTTTATGGATAATTTTACTCAAGCATTTCAACATAATTTCTATCTTAACCCAGAATATGCCACTTTTTGTTCTAAGGTCGCCAAAATTCCATTGGAAAAACAAATTATTGAAGGTCAAACTATTTTTACCCTTAGAAATAAAAATATATCGATTAGTAATTATACGAGTACCCTTTGTAATAAATTTAAAAACAAAAATATTTCCCACCTCCGTGTCACATCAGAAATTAACGATAAATCTAACCATCCATCCTTGATTGAATATTCAATTTTTCATACAACAAAATATAATGAGGCCTCAAAAAGATACAAAACCTCTTTTTCCCATGGCTTAAGGGAAGGTAAAAAAATTTCCCATAAAGTAAAAATTATTTATCAACCCGAGGAGCAACTTATCGAGAAAATATACAATATTTACACTGACCAGATGAAACGCCGCAACTCCTTTGTTTTCCCGCTATTTTTCTTTAGGGAATTTTTAAAATCTCCCTCATCTTTGTTGTTTATTGTCGAACACGAAACAAATATTATTGCTTACTTTTGCTGTTTTT
>Ga0209777_10007439_pt1 | contig 12163 bp, 10 predicted proteins | sample FrelakmetHBP12HB_FD_187147 | JGI IMG/M metagenome (GOLD analysis project Ga0209777, IMG submission 187147) | Freshwater lake sediment microbial communities from the University of Notre Dame, USA, for methane emissions studies -HBP12 HB (SPAdes)... | ecosystem: Environmental > Aquatic >... | reverse complement strand
CAGTCAACCAATCAGCTGTTGCGAATATCAATGCTACGACGGTTCTCGGTTATATGTCGGATAGGGGCACGGTGACGGCCTCATCGGGCACCCAGTTTCAGGCAACCGTCGGGTCTCAGAGCTATACCTGGACCTTTTCTAACCCGAGCACCGTTAGCAACCACACTCCATAGGTTTTATCAAGGAGGATAAAAAGGGCCGTGTTATAATAAATACGGCCCTTTTTTTATGAATAAAGATAGAGGCATCCCTACTCTTTTGTTATTGGGGTTCATAGGCATCATCTTCCTTTATTTTTTTGAGGCCTTGATCCAATCCAAGTTGATGGTCGAACGGGACCTGCCCATCTTTTTTTTCCCAAACCTTAAACTATGGGTTGAGGCCGTTAAAGCGGGGGAGTTGCCTCTTTGGAATCCCTATTCTTTTTCCGGTCAACCCCTTTTCGCTTCTTTACAGACCGGTATCCTTTATCCGCCGAATATACTTCTTCTGATACTACCCATCCGTTTTGCCTTTAATCTGACTATTGTCCTTCACTTTTTTCTGTCGGGCTGGTTTGTTTATTTATTGGCCCGGGAATTAGGGGGCAGTCGCATGGCCGGGACCCTGGCCTGCCTCTCCTTTACCCTGGGAGGCTTTCTTCTTTCCATTCATAATGTCCTAAATACTCTGCAATCGGCAACCTGGACTCCCCTCCTATTTTTTTTCTTTCTGCGGGCGGTTCGTCAGCGTTCCTGGAAATATGCCCTGCTTTCGTCTGTAACCATTCTGATCCAGTTTTTGGGAGGAGGGATAGAGGCCTTTCTTCTAACCCAGGCTATGATTCTTTTCTTGACCTTCTGTCCCCAGGCCCTTTTACCCGAGCGCAGTTATGCCTCTTGGAAATGGCGTCTTGGAGCGGTCGTCATCATTTATCTGCTATTTTTTGGATTAGGGGCGATTCAAATTTTTCCTTTTTGGGAAATGGCCCGAAATTCGATTCGCCAGTTTGGATTTTCTTATCAAGAGGCGACCATGTGGTCCCTGGGATGGATGGATTTGCTTTATGTTTTTATCCCGGATTTTTTTTGGCGTGGGAGCGAATATTACCAAACGGATCAAAATTTTCTCAAAAGCATTTATCTTGGGATTATTCCCTTTATGATGGTTCTTTTTTATTTTTGGGGAAAAGATCGAAGAAAAGTGTGGTTCGGTTTTTTTATTGGAGTCTCCTTACTCCTGGCCCTGGGAAAGAATACCCCTTTGTATCAATGGCTTTATAGTATTGTTCCAGGTCTTAATACCATCCGTTACCCGGTTAAAATATTTTTTATTACCAATCTGTTTATTTGTTTGTTGACGGGTTTGGGTTGGGACGCTTTATCGGAACGTCTTGGAGGAGATCCTCGGAAAAAGCTTTTTCTTTTTAAAAAACTTTCCCTCATGTCGGCTTTTTTTTTCGTTTTGATTTTATTGATCTTTTCTCTCTTCCGAAGCCCTCTACTTGCCTTTTTAGAGCATTCCTTTCCAATCAGCTATGCCCGGCCCTGGAAATTAAACATCCATAACCTGGAACGATTTTCTTTCTTTGCGTTGCTGATTTTTCTTTTTTCCGTCTTTTTAGCGGATCGAAAGATTTCCATTAAATGGGGACAGGCTATTTTGGTAATCCTTCTGACCATGGACCTTTTTCTGGCTAATTGGGGTTTTTACCGGATGGTTGATCAAAAGGCTTTTTATTCTCTCAGCCCCAATTTACAAGCCGTCTTGTCCGATCCGGAAAAAGGTCGTATTTATGTGGACCCCTTTATGATTAAAACAAAGACAACCCAAAAAGTAAGGATAGAAGAATTAGCCTATTTGGTTTTAAAGGAATGTTTTTATTTTGATTATCCGTTAATCCATCTGATCTACAATGCTTCAGGTTTCGGGGTGATGACCTATCGTCCTTATCAGGATCTCTTAAATGTTCTTAAAGAGAAGGCTTCCCATCCAAGGGCTACGGATATCTTAAGATTGATGCATGTAAAATACATCCTGTGGCATGAGGCTATTGAAGATCCCGATCTAAAACTGATTCGTAAGGGAGAGTCCTACGATGTCATACCGGAAGTGCTTCCCGCAAAAACCATGCTCCAAGAGCCACAATATCAGAAGGTTACGTCCCATCTTTACGAAAATAAGACCGTCTTGCCCAGGGCTTTTTTGGTCTCCAAGTATTTAGTGGTTAAAAATGGAAAAGAGAGAATGGATTTATTCAAAAGGAAAGGCTTTGACCCGGCTCAAACCGTACTTTTGGAAGAGCCCCCTGAGTCTCCCCGTCCCAGCAGGGGATCGGGGACGGATCATGACGGTGTTCAGATCTTCAAATATGCCTTGAACCGAATTGATCTCGAGGCCTCCTGTGCAGGACCGCGCCTGATCTTTTTAAGCGAGACCTATTATCCCGGATGGAAGGTATGGGTTGATGGGAAAAGAGAAAAAATATACCGGGCCAATCATGCCTTCCGGGCCGTGGCCCTTGGTTCAGGCCGTCATACCGTTGTCTTCTCTTACCGGCCTTTTTCTTTTTATCTTGGCCTGCTGATCAGTTCCTTGACCTTATTGGGCTTGCTGGCCTTTTTGATCTTCTTCAGGAAAAAATGGACTCGAAAAAATCGTCATCCCGGTGAAAACCGGGGTCCAGACACCGACCCGGCGGAAGCCAGGAACTCGAACATTGAACCTGGATTTCGACCTTGAGGCTGTGTCGTAATTCGTCATCCCGGCCAAGTCCGCTTGGCGGACGCGAGCCGGGATCCAGAAGACTTTTGATTTCATAAATATTTTCTGGATTCCGGATTTCGTCCACCTCCGGTGGACTCCTCCGGAATGACGTTTTGGTTAATTGCGACACAGTATCTTCGTCGGAATGACAAAAATGAGCCTTTACTGACTTTTTACGAATCCATCAAGGAAATTATCAATTATAAAAAAGATCCGGAGGAATGTCCATGCCCACCCGTAATCTGAAGTTGTTCACGATCAGTTTTGTCATGCTTTTTTTAGAAATCCTGTTGATACGCTGGATATCGACCGAGGTGAGGATCTTTGCTTATGTCGGAAATCTGGTATTACTGGCCTGTTTTTTGGGAATCGGGGTGGGCTGTTTTTTTTCCAGAAAGCAAGAAAATATGCTTATTACTATCGGCATGTTGGTTTTAATCGCCCTTGCCGTACGATCTGAACCCTTTAGGCACATTACCGATATGCTGAGCGGATTTTCCGATTCGGTTGTCTGGTATCAGGCCGTCCGGACCCGAAATTTTATTCCAGCATTGCAGGGGACGGCCTTAACCCTCTTTATGTTCTTGATGATTCTGATCGGTTTTATACCTATTGGGCAGATATTAGGACGTCTGTTGGATGAGCACCCTAATATTATTGAAGGCTATTCCGTCAATGTCGGGGCCAGCTTGATCGGTATCTGGACCTTCAACCTCTTTGCCCTATACTACACCAAACCCTGGCTTTGGTTTATCTTCAGCCTTTTGATTTTCTTTTTTTTCATTCCCCGCTCAAAGGCTAATCTCTTTTTGGCCGGGATGGCCTCCATACTGATCCTCTTGGTAGTTGGAATATCCAGCCCCAATCTTCTTAGTATGTGGAGCCCTTATCAGAAATTGGATGTCGCTCCCAATCAGGTTTTTGGCCTCCCCAATGGGTTTGTCGTCAACGTGAATAATGTTGGTTACATGTCCTTATTAAATCTTTCCGACGATTTTATTAATAAATTTCCCTTTATTTATAAACCAGCATTGAGGAAATTCAGCCAGTACGATCTGCCCTATGCCTTCGCAGAAAAACGCGATTCGGTGTTAATTGTCGGGGCCGGTGGAGGAAATGATGTGGCCGGGGCCTTGCGGAACGGCCCAAAAGAAATCGATGCCGTGGAAATCGATCCGGGTATTATCCAACTGGGCCTGGCCCTCCATCCTGAGCGTCCTTATGAAAATAGAAAAGTCAAGATAACCATTGATGACGCCCGGGCCTTTTTCAAAAAGGCCGATAAAAAATACGATGTGATTTCTTTCGGCCTTCTGGATTCCCACACCCTTTCTTCCAACTATAACAACACACGTTTGGATCATTATGTCTATACCGCTGAAAGCTTCAAAGAAGCTCGAAGTCTCCTTAAGCAAGATGGGGTTCTTTCGGTCATATTTGCCACCCAGACCAACTGGATTGGGGAGAGGATTTATGGGCTTTTGAAAAAGAATTTTGGGGAGGTGCCTTATTCTTTTGTTGTTAACAGCCCAGGCAACAGCTATGGCTGGGGAGGGATTATGTTCCTGACCGGCAATAATATCGAGGCGTTAAAAAAGAGGGTTGAATCAAACCCGGGACTGAAGGATTTTATCACAAAAAACCAGGTCTCTTTTTCAGGACAGGTACGTTTAACTTCGGACGACTGGCCCTATCTCTATATCGAAAAAGCCTCCATTCCCCGGATGTATTTGCTCATCATGGGTTCCTTGCTGATTTTATTTTTAATGGCCAGGAGATTTATCTTTACGACCGAGGGAGGAAAGATCAATCTCCATTTTTTCTTTTTGGGGGGTGCCTTTCTTTTACTGGAGTTCCAGAATGTCAGCAAAGCCACCCTGCTTTTCGGATCCACCTGGATTGTCAATTCTTACATCATTTCCTCCATTCTTGTTTTGATTTTGTTGGCCAATCTTTTCGTGGCCCATGTAAAGGTTCAACGGAGTCTCTCTTTTTATCTTTTACTCTGGGTTTCGGTCATTCTCCTTTACTTCATCCCCCTGGATATCTTCAATGTCTTCGGCTATTGGACTAAAACCATCCTGGTTTCTCTGTTGCTCAATCTTCCCATCTTTTTTGCCGGGATTATTTATATCCTTTCTTTCAAAGATGCCCCGGCCAAGGACTTGGCCCTGGGGTCTAATTTGATCGGGGCGGCCTTTGGCGGGTTGTTGGAATCCCTTTCCTTCATCACCGGGATAAAGGCCCTGCTGTTGATGGTTTTATTGCTCTACATTCTTTCTTATCTCTTTTTGTCCAAGGGGAGGCTTAACGCCGTTCAAAGCTGAGAACAGATATTGTCAAAAAAAGTGAAGGCAAGTCTTAATAATGATCTACTTTTTAGCCTTATTGAAGGAGACAGGCTAATGATCTGTCGCCTCGAAGGCAATGAGCGTTGTCTTGTTCGGACAGGGTCCCATTCGAATTTATTTGGCACCTACGTCATCGAATTGTTTAAATTTCTTGACAAAACAGCAGAATGAAATATGATAGAAGTAAACAAGTTCCAGAAATTTTATCCGTGGAGGCGGATCTTTTCTCCTTAATCTATGTAATCAATGAAATAGATGGTATAATAACCCTGGTTGATTTTAATCACCATGATACTATTTATCAGCTTTGAACTTTCTGCTATGGGTGCTTGATGTCCAGAGGTTTTACCGTTATTGAATTGATCATCGTCATAGCCATTATCGGGATACTGGCGGTATTCGCAATCTTAACCTTAGGGAATGTTGTGGTGGGGAGTAAAGCCATTTCCGAGGCGGAGGCCCTGAAGGCCAACCTGAGGTTCACCCAATCCAAAGTCATGAGTGATCTGCCGGGGAATATATGGAGCTTGAATATCACCTCCTCCGACTATACGATTCAGCAAAATGGAGGGGTGCCCAGTCCCGCGGTCAACCTTCCCGGCTCTAATTCGGGAACCTACACACTGCCCACCGGCCAGACGATCACCTCGGGCACCGGAGTGATCCGGTTCAATTTCCGGGGGCAGCCGGTCGATGCTTCGGGAAGCCCCCTAGCGGCCAATTATTCCATCACTCTCTCTGGCGGCCCTACGGTCACCGTCACCAGGGAAACAGGATTTGTCCCATGATAAAAAGCCGCTTAAACCAAACTTCGGGCTTCACTCTCATCGAACTGGTCATCACCATAGTTATTGCCGGGATCATTATGGTGATGATTGGGCCTTATTTCCAATCCGGCATCACCACCAGCCACCTACCGTCCCAGTGGCTCCAGGATGCGATGGCCATTCAAAAGGTCATGGAAAACATAAATGGGACCTACGGAAAGATCCTCAACAAGAATTCTGCGGCCCTGCAAACCCTTTCCGACAATATTGCTAATCAACATAACCTATTTGGCACCTATACCGTTTTGGAAAACAAGTTTGTCACTTTTGACAACTCCGGAAACGAACAGACGGGGGGCACGTTGATTTTAAAAGTAACTATCTGCAGCACGTCCACAGGCAATCAACTAACTCAGCTTTTTACCGTGCAGGTCCCCCATTGATCGAGGATTCATGACGTTTTTCCCAGATCAAAGAGGTTTTTCCCTGATCGAGCTCATAGTGGTCATAGTCGTGCTCGGAATACTGGGCGCGGCCGGAGCCCTGGGGCTGAAGCAGGTCCTGGATGGCTACACTCTGGCCCAGGCGAATTCCGGGTCCACTCAAAAGGCCCAAAACGCCCTGGATCGCATCACCATCGAACTATCACACATCACCTTCAATAGCGGCTCGTCGTGCTATAACATCTCGGCGGGGACCGCAAGCAGCATCACCTATACCGCCAACTTCGGTGGGGCCGATGAAAGCGGCACTATCATAAACTTGTCTGGAACCCAGGTTTTGCTTAAAAATTTTCCTTTAACCGATGGCGTGGCGGCCAACGGGCTGCAGTTCTCTTATTTGGACGGAAACGGCAATCCCGTGGGGGCCACCGATGCGAATATGCGCCTTATCGATATTGCCTTGATGGTCCAGGTGACTTCCACGGCCACCCGGACCTATACAGCCCGGGTAGCCTTGCAGAAATAAGTGATGTTAGAAAACAGGAGATGAAGCCTATGATTAAAGCCAATAACCAAAAAGGGTTTGCCCTCATCTATCTGATCGTTATCATGTTGATCCTGGCCGGTATGGGAGCCGCCATTTATTCCTTCACCACCAGTACCACTTACACGGTATTGACGGAAAATAATCGAAACCGCGCCTACCAGTTGGCCGTGGCGGGAATGAATTACGCCGCGGAGCGATACAATGCCGGAGTCGATTTAACTAGTACTCAATTCAAAAACACAACCTATACCCTGGCCAATAGCCGGGGAAAGATCACTTACAGCGTCAGCCCCGTCATTGGTGCTTTCAACTCCTATTTAAATGTGGTATCAACCGGGACCGTGAACGACAGCAACGGGTTGCTTCTGGCCAAGGCCCAGGTCCAATCCAGTAGTCAGCCCGGTACGCCTAATTATTTTTCCTATGGTCCCCCGGTCAATAAAACCATCATGACCAACACTATGGATGATTTAAGCGGCTTCAACGCTTCGGACTTGACAGATGTCAACAACAATACGATGGTCGAGGTAGCCGCCTATGTGTCCACCGGGGGGACTCACCTTTACTGGGCCGCCTTTATTAACCAGGGGACTTATGCCATCTCCGATGGGGACAACCCCGGGTGCACTATAGGGTTTCATACGGCCCGGATGAATGCAACTTATGCCAATCTCCTCCAACAGTCCTGGAATACCTACAATCACGTCCATTACGACACGCAGGTCAAGGTGGGCTGGTACAAGGACTTTGGGGCGGCCGTCTCTGGGGTTACTTTCCGCTGGCACGAAACGGCTAACGGTTCAGGCCTGTTCCAGGGCTACGGCCTGGCTTTCATGCGCTATACCTACAGCGCCTCCGGCTGTGGATCCGGGTATGACTATATCCCCAACAGCATCAAGCCGCCGGGCCTGGCCAACGAGCTGCTGCTGGTCCTCTGGGAGCAACGGGTTGAAGGCGGGGTGGAAAAGAGGCGCTGGCTGGCCTATGCCGATTTAGGCACTCCGGCGAGCTACCCCGGTACCCGTACTGGAAATGACTTGAAGGTGGTCGGGGCCCAGGATGATTCGGACGGTCTTGTGAACGATGACTCTCTCATAACGGTCCGCGTCAAAGATACCTTTCTCAATGGCCAGCGGGTCAACGAAATCAATGCCTTTTATGGGGATGCCTCCCCCTACTACGACAGCGTGCGAACGCCCAATTCGGTGGCCACTGATATCACCCGGAAAAGGATGTTCCCGGAATGGATCAACCCGGCTCTTTTTCCCACTTGGCCTTCCAGTACACTGGGCCTTTTCAACTATACCGATTCTGGAACTTCTTATTCCATCAATAACTTCTGGGCCATTGATAGCGGCACGATCACCGATCCCACCTACTACGATTTCTTTACCCTTGAAAGTGCTTCGAACAAAATCGGTCCGGACCCATCGTCGGCTACGCCGACCACACCGATAGCGAACCCGGTACAGTGGAACCTCAATCCCTCTTACGCCGATACGAGAACCGATACGAGCAGCCCCCCCAGTAACACTGATTTGGTAACACTGCTGCGCTATGACTCAGTGAACAATAAGTGGTATGATAAAGCCACCCTGCGTACCTACAAATTTGTCCTCAATACTTTTGATTCCCAAAACCTGGAGGTAGGTCTTAACGCCATGGGAAATATAAATAATTCGAACCAGGTCGTGGCCTTTGACGACCTTGCCCTTCAAATCCTGAGCCACTGAGAAAGGGTGTTTCACGGAATTCTGAATTCTAAAGTCAAAAGCCGGAATAAATAAAAAGGGTAGTTACCCGTGCGAGGTGAACGATGAATTTTTTAAATTTAAAAATAACAGGGATTCTCCTGGGCGGCTTTTTGTTCTTGTGGGCCAGCGGCGGGCAGGCCCTGGTATCCCCCGAGCATTACGAGAAACTGAAAATGCAAAACAAGCAGAAAACCAAGGAACCCAAAAAAGTTCAACCGCAGGTGCCGAGCAAGATCCAGGTCCATCGGCCGGGCGAAGGTCGATCCCCCGCCGGCAAAGCCGGTCAGAAGTAGTATGAAAATAGGGTTCCAGGATTCAAGGATTCGAGGGTTCAGACGGTCGGCTTTGCCGACCTATAAGGAGGCTTCCATTCGGAAGCTGGGCCGCTCGACTTTACAGTCGGATTTGCCGACCTATGGAAGAGGCCTCCCAAGGAGGCCGGCGTCGAGCTATAGAAAAGGTTCCCCCTCCGGGGAACCGCGTGGTTTCTTCCACACCATTCACTTGAAACCTTGACCCCTGAATCCTTTTTATCCTTCGTGGTGCCCCGGGGTATGAAGGTTTAAGCGGTCTTCCCGAAATCTGGTTCATCCGCCATTTTTGAAAATTCAACATTGCCTCCCAAGCAAAAATCCGTCCCCGGGGCCGTCATTGCCCTCCGAACCTTCGGAGATCTTTTGGGGCAATTCTCAAAAACTGCCCTTTTATCCCGAGCGGTGATCCAATTTTTCCATCCCATATCTCCGTCAGAGGTTTGTTTCCTGATTCATACCTTGTTGGTCCTTGATCCATATCTTGTATAATGCTAATATAATTATACCAGATATGGAGTTTTTTTCTTGACTTTTTCCCTTTTTGAAAGTACATAATTCTTAAGCGGAAAAGTATCCATTAACCAAGGAAACCCGTGTATTCTTTTCAACTGACTAAAAATATTATAGGAATCGATATCGGGACTTCCTCCCTGAAAATCGCCGAATGCCGGCGGGCCGGAGAGAGGGTTACCCTGCTTAATTATGAAATAATTCGGTTGCCCGAGGGGAGAGGACCGAATCGGGCCTTATCTCTTCAAGAAACCTCCACCTTTATCCGTAATACTCTGAAAGAATTGGGCATCAAGACTTCGGATGTTGTCTCGGAAGTGACCGGTCCCCGAACAGTAGCCAGGCACCTCTTTATGCAAGATCTGGCTGATGATGAAATGAGAGAAGCAATCCGTTGGGGGGCCAAGGCCGATTTCCCTTTTGCCTTGGAAGAGGCCTTTATTGATTTTTATAAATTAGAGGTCGTCAAGCGAGAGGAAGGGGAGGCGGAAGCCGAGATTATCTCCGCCGTGGCCACTCGGGAAGTGGTTGAGGAACAAGTGGCCCTATTAAGGGATTCCGGCTTGAAACCCCTTTTCCTTTCCATCCCCTCTTTTAGTTTAATGCAGGCCTACCGGGTTACCCAGCCTTCCCCTTGGGCGGAGACGGCAGCCGTCATTGATTTGGGTCACAAAAGTACTCAGATCGTTGTCCTGAAAGAGGGAAAACTGAAATTTTCCCGTGAAATTGCTGTGGCCGGAGATATTTTCACTCAAGCTTTAGTCGGGTCTTACGAGGTGAACGGGCAGGCAAAGGAGATAGACCAAGCTACGGCTGAAAAAATTAAAATCAAGGTCGGGCTGTTGGCAGAGGGGGAGGCCGATCAAACGGTTGAAGGCATTCCTCTGGATCAAGTACAAAAAAGGCTGGGTTCGGTAATGAACCGTCTCTTTCTTGAAGTTGAACGGTCCATAACTTATTATAAAAATCAGTTTAAAGACTACGAAATACAAAGGGTCCTCATAACCGGAGGAGGTAGTCTTTTAAAAGGTCTGCCGGAGGCCTTGGAAAAAAATTTGGAAATCCCGGTTCAACTTTTTTCAAATGCCGGTTCGCTGGCCATTAAGAAAAAGATCAACGAAGATCTTTTTTTAAGGAACCTTCCCTTCCTGACCACCTTGTTGGGCCTTGTCACTCAAGTTCAACCTTTTGTCAATCTGAGTCGCCAATATTTAGCCCCTCAAGTTACGCAATTTTCTTTTGGGAAGTATTTAAAACCAGCTCTGATAACCGTCCTGCCCCTGGGAGTCGTCTTTTTCTTCGGCTCTCAATACTGGACCGCCAGCCGACAAGCGGCCCAGTTTCGGAAGGAGGTGTCCGTTAAAAAAGAACAAATAGCCCGGATGGGTAAACCGGCCGAGGAGTTGGCCCGTTTGGAAAAGGAAGAGGCCCAGTTGAATAACGACTTGGAAGGATTTCCAAAGATCGAGATCAAAAAGCTTCCAATGCAGAATTTGTTTCAAGAATTGCTCGGGCTTGTGCCTAATAATATAACCTTAACTCGGTTTGAATTTTCCAAGGCTCAAGAGACTCCGGTGATGCCGGGACGCGCATCTGATAATCCTAAGAACGAACCGGGCGCCGGTAAAAAGGAAGAGGTTCAAAAGGCCGTGAGTCCCGGTCTCGGTGCGGGGAAACGGGAGTATCAATTGACTATCCAGGGCATAGCCTTCGGCTCCGACCAGGAGATTCTGGCGGCCATATCGGAGTTTGCCGGGAAATTGAACCAGTCGGCATATTTTAAAGAGGCCAAGGTGCAAACGACGCTAAAAAACATTGAATACACAAAGAGGGCCGCAGAATTCAAAATCCTGGCCAAGCTTAGGGATGATGGGACCGGTCTGCCTTTAGGAGTTTCTTCCTGATGGTCTTAAAGACTCGGGAAAAGGTTTTTATCGGGGTGGCCGTCTTGGTAGGGGTCGTCATGGGATTTGATCAATTTCTCATCCAACCTAAAAAGAAGGAGGCTGCGGCCCTTCAAAAACAGGTTCAGGAATATAATGAAAAGCTGGCTTCGGTTACGACTTCTTTAGCCCAGCTTAATCCGATCAGAAAACGGGTGGAAGAGAAGAGAAAAGAAAAAGATGCGTTTTCCGGCAGGATTTCCGATGATCGGCAATTGGGGCTTCTCCTGGATCAACTGGGAAAAGAAAGCCAGATGAAACAAATGGATTTGATTCATTTGAAAATCAACGACGAGACGGCTGGTATTTCGGCTGAGGATAAAAGCAAGCCTAATGCCGGGTCCTTCAAAAAGGTGATCTTGGACTCGGGGCTGCAGGCCGGTTATGGGGCCATAGGTCCCTATTTGGATAATATTCAATCCTTGCCCATTTTTCTGGAGGTTGAAAAGGTCGATATCCGAAGGAAAGAGGAATCGTTTCCTAAATTAGAGGTAACCGTACAGCAGGTCTTATACATTGCTTCTTCACTGAAGAAGGAAGTCCAAGGTCAAGGGAATGGTCAAGCTATCCAGACCTTGCGTTAGCAGAGCCATATTCCCAAACCCCTCCCCTCCATCGGGGCGGTGTCTTAATTCGTCATCCCGGCCAAGTCCGCTTGGCGGACGCGAGCCGGGATCCAGAAGAAGACTTTTGATTTCATTAATGTTTCCTGGATTCCAGATTTCGTCCACCTTCGGTGGACTTCTCCGGAATGATGTTTTGGCTAATGGCGATACAGTCTCATCGGCG
>Ga0209777_10007438_pt1 | contig 12163 bp, 11 predicted proteins | sample FrelakmetHBP12HB_FD_187147 | JGI IMG/M metagenome (GOLD analysis project Ga0209777, IMG submission 187147) | Freshwater lake sediment microbial communities from the University of Notre Dame, USA, for methane emissions studies -HBP12 HB (SPAdes)... | ecosystem: Environmental > Aquatic >... | reverse complement strand
GACTCCGCGAAGCGGAAGAACGGGTTGTCCTTGTACAGGAACGAGAAGATGCAAAGGGTCATGAAGGCGGCGACCCAGATCCCGAGGAGCTCCATCTCCGCCTCCCCTACGACGCCGGCCCGGCGGAGCCGCGCCGCCGGCCGAGCAGGAAGGCCACGTTCCCGAGCACGATGAAGAGCAGGATGATCGAGTGGTCGATCGTCTGCGCGTCCATCCCCTTGATCGCGGTGTAAAGCCCGGCGCGGCCGTAGATCCGTGTCGTCTCCGGGTATCCGCTCGTGAGAAGCCGCTCGTATTCCGATGCGCCCTTCAGGCCGCCGAGCATGCCGATCATCTGCCCGGACTGCAAGAAAGCGTAGTACTTCGGCGCCGAGACGGCCGTGCACCCGCACGCGACCGGGATCCCGAACTGCGCGTTGATCAGGTTCGCCCACCACTCGCCGATGATCCCGGTCGCGAGGCTCACGACGAGCTTCATGTCCCGGTAGGCATGGACCCGCTGTGTAAGCGGCAGATCGCCGAGCGGCTTGCCGTACCGGTCCACGGGGAAGACGTTGTGGATGTCCTCGCCCATCTGCTTCATCGTGGCCTGCCCGCCCGACTTGTACCCGAGGTGGACGTAGTCGACGCCGTATTTCACATTCGGGTAGTCGGGGAGGACCCGCGCGAGGGACTGATCCGCCATCGTGATCCCGCCGATCGGGAACAGCGCGAGGACGACCACCTTCACCCCGTGCGCGAAGCAATGGCGCAGGACCGCGTCCGCCATCGGGTCGCATTCGGGCGCGGTCGACGGTCCGTAGTCGAACGAGACGAGCACGACGTCGTCCGGCGCGAGCGTCTCGATCTTGTCGTAGAGCGCCTGGACCGCCGGAGTGATCGACACCTTGAAGCCGATCGGGAAGATGATCGGCACCACGGTCCCCGCGGCGATGAGCAGGAAGATCCAGCGGCGATCGATCCGCACGAGGACGTTCAGCCAGTAGAGAATTCGGTCCATGCGCGCGTCCTCAGTCCGTCTTCTCGATGCCGAGGAACGAACGCTCGATCCCGACGATCACGCGCAACGAGAGGCTCGCGGCGCCCAGCGCCGCGCCGATGATGATCCCGCGCTGCGCCGCTGCGTTCGGCCAGTTCATCAGCCAGTCGGTGAAGTGCGAGAGGTACGGCCTTCCGCCGAGGATCGACTCGCCGAGCGGGATCCGCCCGAGCATCACGACCCCGGCCGCGATCAAGAGAATTGTCGCCTCCACGTTGCGCGCCCGGAACGCGCGGAACGCGGCCGACGCCATGAAGAAGGCGAGCAGGCTGAACATCGTGGCCTGCAGCGGGTTGAAGACGAACTCCGCGCCCCACTGAAACGGGGTGCGCGAGCCGTCGGGGCGGAAGCCGATCCCCTGGAACGGCCCCACGTTGATCGCGCCCAGGATCCCGACGACGGCCATCGAGATCAAGCCGGCCAGGAGGAAAGCGCCGTAATGCCATCCCTTCTGGCGGCGCTCGATCTTCTTCACGTTCGACTGGACGACGTTGATCACGCCGAGCATCAGGGCGAACGAGGCGATGATGATCATGTACTTCTCGAGCCGGTCCTTCGTCCACTGCACCTGGACGGCGTTCGGGCTCGCGAAGAACGCGACGATCGGGATCAGCCCCGCGAGCGCGGTGAGGAGCAGGGGGAGCTGGAGCTTCAGGAAGCGCATCATTCTCGTTTCCCCTTACTCGATCGTCAGGATTCTCTTGAGGAGCGTCGAGCCGACCACGAGAAGGGCCGTCGCGACGACGATGTATAGGCCGACGACGGCCTTCGTGATGTCCTGTCCCTTGATGCTGCCGAGCTGCGCCGGATCTCGCGACAGGTACGCCCCGGCCGCGTACAGCTCCTCGCCGATCAACGTGTAATCGCACGCGCAGACGAAGAAGGGGAGCTGGGCGACCTCGGCCGTCCCCGCGATCTGGATCGCGCCCGTGCTTTGTCCCGTCTCGGCGAGGAGGAGGCTCTCCGCGTAGAAACAGCCGATCAGGAAGTTCGCCGCCGGCTTCTCCCGGACCATCTGCCCGGACACCGATGCGGTGAATGCGAACTGGTCGTAGGTGACGTAGTGGACGAGCCCCTCGTTGTACAGATCCGGGCGTCCCTCCTGAATGTACGCTTCCCTGACCGTCTCGCGCGCCGCCGCGAAGGTAAGGGGATCCTTGTTCGGGACGTCCAGCTCGGTGTTGTAGCGCGCGGTCATCCGCGCGACGTGCCCGAGCACGGCGAGCGACGCGATCGTCTGGTTCTCGTCGATGCTCATGATCCCGGGAACGTACAGGACCTTCTTGCCGAGCTCGGTCGCGCGTCCGACCGCCTCATCGATCGCGTTCAGCCCCGCGATCCGGCGGATGAAGAGGTTCCCGCCGCGCCGGGCGCGCGAGATGTTGGTGAGGACGAGGACGCAGAAGAGGATGAAGAGGACGAGGGCGTTTGCGCGGGCGACGTTGAGCCATCCCAGATCCATCGAGCCCCCTTCCCGCGTGTCCCGGGTCCCTGCCGGGCCCTAAGCCTCGGTCTCGATCCGCGGGAAGAGCGGGGGTGCGGGGCGCGTCTGCGCGCCCGCCGGCAGCAGACCCCACGCGAGGAGATCCGACGAGAGCGGCCGATCCACGAGCGCCCCGGCATCGTCGAGCTGCCCGAGACGGTGCAGCACCTCGCCACACTTGGCCGGCATCACGGGGGAGAGCAGCGACGCGGCGAGGCGCAGCGCCTCCGCGGCGGTCCAGAGGGTCGGCCCGACCGCCGCGGCCCCCTCGGTCTTGACCGCCTTCCACGGCGCCTTCTGTTCGAGGTAGCGGTTCGTCGCACGCACGAGCTGCAGGGTCGACTCGATCGCCGCATGCAGCTTGAGCGAGCCGATCATCTGCGGCACCGCCGCGACCGTCTCGCGCCCGAGGTCGGCAACCGTCCGCTCCAGCTCGCCCGTCTGCGGGCCGGGATCGGGGATCCGTCCGTCGAAGTAGTTCGTCACCATCCGCTCGACGCGGTTCAGGCAGTTGCCGAGGTCGTTCGCCAGGTCCGAGTTGATGCGCGCGATGAGCGCTTCCTCGCTGAAGTTCGAGTCGGCCCCGAGGACCATGTCGCGCATCAGGAAATAGCGGAACGCGTCGCGCCCGTACTTCTCGACCATGTCGATCGGCCGCACCACGTTGCCGATGGACTTGCCCATCTTCGTGTTGGCGATCAGCCACCAGCCGTGCGCGAAGATCGTGCGGGGGAGCGGCAGGTTCGCGCTCTTGAGCAGCGTCGGCCAGTAGACCGCGTGCGTCGTCAGGATGTCCTTGCCGATCAGGTGCAGATCGGCCGGCCACCACGGCGAACCGTCGGCGCGATTCATCCCGATCACGGCGCTGTAATAGTTGACGAGCGCGTCGACCCAAACGTACGCGACGTAGTCGGGGTCGAACGAGAGCGTGATTCCCCATTCGAGGCGGCTCTTCGGCCGGCTGATGCAGAGGTCCTCGAGCGGCTTCTTCAGGAACCCCAGGACCTCGTTGCGCCGCGTCTCGGGCTGGATGAACTCCGGATTGTCCCGGATGTACTGGATCAGCCAGTCCTGATACTTCGACATCCGGAAGAAGTAGTTGCGTTCGGTCAACGTCGCGCACGCCCGGTTGCAGAGCGGGCAGTTGTTCCCGGGCTGCACGAGGTCCTTCTCGGTCCAGAAGCGCTCGTCGGGGACGCAGTACCACCCCTCGTAGACGCTGTCGTAGACGTCGCCGGCGTCGCGGATCCTCTCGATGAACGCATGCACGATCTTCTTGTGCCGCTCCTCGGTCGTGCGGATGAAGTCGTCGTTTCGGATCTCGAGCCGCTTCCAGAGGTCCTTGTAGCGAACGACCATCTCGTCGCAGTGGGCCTGCGGGCCGACGCCGCGCGCCCGTGCCGCGTCCTGCACCTTCTGGCCGTGCTCGTCCACGCCGGTCAGGAAGAAGGTCGAGTCGCCGATCAGCCGGTGAAAGCGGGCCAGGACGTCCGCCAGGACCGTCGTGTAGGCGTGGCCGATGTGCGGCTCATCGTTGACGTAGTAAATCGGGGTCGTGACATAGAAGGAATGCCGGTCGTTCATGGCGGGGAGCCTACATGGCCGGCACGGGCGGATCAAGCCGACAGCGCGGATTCTCGCAGCGGGGACACCGGCGGCGTGGACGCCACGGGCGGATCAAGCCGCGTCGGGGGGATCCTGCGGCCCGCGGCCGATGGCCGTCATGGCCGCGCGGACGGCCTCCTTCGCGCTTTGCGCGCGCGGAGGCATCTCGCCGGCGTTCGCGGCATCGGGCGCGGTCAGCTCCCACGAAGCGAGGCGGATGACGGGCCGCCCCACCTTGCGGGCGAGCGCGATCTCGCTCAGGGTTCCCCATCCGCCGCCGATCGCGATCACGACGTCGGCCGTGTGCGCGAGGATCGTGTTGCGCGCCTCGCTCATCCCCGAGAAGACCGCGATCAGCACGTGCGGATTCGGCGGGGATTCGACGCGGTTCCTTCCGGGGAGGACGCCGACGGTGGTGCCGCCGGCGGCGCGCGCGCCACGCGACGCGGCCTCCATGACGCCCGGTCCGCCCCCCGTCAGGACGATCGCGCCCGCCTCCGCGAGGAGGCGCCCGACCTCTTCGGCGTGCGCGCACTCCACTTCGCTTGCCTGCGCGCCGCCGGAAACGAGCACGACCGGCCCCTTCCGCGGTCTCGTATGGTGAGTCGTCAACATGGCATCCACGCTCCCAAGGACTGCGAATACGGTATTGCCGGACGCCCTCCGTGGCAAGCCTCGTGGTACGCTGGGCCCAGGGGGATCCCAGATGCGTGAACGAATCCATGAATCGCTTCTCGACAACGGCCTCAAAGTCCTGACCGTGGAGAACCCGGTCAGCCCGACGGCGAGCCTGCAACTCTGGTATCGCGTCGGCTCCCGTAACGAGCGGACCGGGATCACGGGCGTCTCGCACATCTTCGAGCACATGATGTTCAAGGGGACCGAGCGCTACCCGAAGGGGACGTTCGATCGCGCGATCCAGGAAAACGGGATGACGAACAACGCCTTCACGAGCCACGACTACACCGCGTACTTCGAGAACATGGCGGTGGACCGGCTGCCGATCGCGATGGAGCTCGAGGCCGACCGGATGCAGGGGCTTCTGCTCGATGCGGATGAGTTCGCGAGCGAGATCGCCGTGATCCGCGAGGAGCGGAGGCAGTCGCGCGAGGACCCGCCGTTCGGGCTCCTGATCGAGGCGGTCGAGGCGACGGTCTTCCTGGTCCATCCGTACCACTGGCCGGTGATCGGATGGATGACCGATCTCGAGACGATCACGCGCGACGACGTCGCGGCCTACTATCGCGTCTACTACCGCCCGAACAACGCGGTCTTGGTCGTCGCCGGGGACGTGACGCACGCGCAGGTCGTCGATCTCGCGAAGCGCCACTTCGGCGGGATCGCGCCGGGACCGGCGGTGCCGCCCGTCCGGATCCAGGAGCCGCCGCAGCGCGGCGAACGGACGGTGCGCGTGCACAAGGACGTGCAGCTCCCCGGGCTCGTGATCGCGTACCGGACGCCGGAGGGGACGCATGCCGACGCGCCCGTGCTGGACATTGCCGAGTACGTTCTGTTTCGCGGACGCAGCAGCCGCCTGTACAAGCGGCTGATCTACGATGAACCCCTCGCGACCGATCTATCGGGCGGATTCCACGTTCGGCGCGACCCGTCGAACTTCATCATCCGCGCCACCGCCCGACCCGGCGTCGAGATCGAGAGGTTGCGCGCGGCGATCATCGAGACGTTCGACTCGGTCGCGCTCGTCCCTCCCGACGCGAAGGAAATCGAGAAGGCCCGCAAGCAGATCACTGCCGACCTCGTCTTCGGACAGGAACACAACTTCGAGCTGGGCGAAGCGCTCGGCTCGGAGGAGTGCCGCTCCTCCTGGGAGGACTACTTCCGCTTCTACGAAACCTGCATGACGGTGACCTCGGAGGCGGTCGCGGAGGTCGCATCGCGAACGTTCACCGAGCGATCGCGCACCGTCGGCTACCTGATCCCCGAAGGAGGATCGCGATGAAGCGCATGCGCCGCGCGCTGGACAACGGTCTCACGCTTCTCGTCATGGAGCGGCCGCACCTGCCCGTCGTCTCGGCGACCCTTCTCCTCCCCGCCGGGACGGCGGCCGAGCCCGAGGAGAAACCGGGCGTGGGGTTCTTTGCATCCCAGCTCCTCCCGCTCGGGACGAGACGCCGCTCGGCGACCACGCTCGCCGAGGACGTCGACGGCCTCGGCGCGGCGCTCAGCACGTCCTGCGACTTCGACTTCGCGACGGTCGAGATCTCCGGTCTCGCGGCGGACGCGCGCGTGCTGCTCGACATCCTCGGCGAGGTGGCGCTGGAGCCCGCGTTCCTCCCGGAAGAGGTCGAGCGCAAGCGATCGCAGATTCTGGGGATGCTGGAACGGCGCAAGGATGACTACGTAGACGTCGTGCGCAATCGCTTCATCCGGATGATCTACGGCCGTCATCCGTATGGCCGCGTCAAGGAAGGGACGAGCGAGTCGGTGGCCGCGATCGCGGGCGATGACATCGTGCGGTTCTACGAGAACGCTTACGGCCCCGCCGGGTCGATCCTGGCGATCGTCGGGGATATCCGGGAGGACGACGCGGCGCGCTGGGTTGATGAGCGTTTCGGCGGCTGGACCCGCCCGGGCGCCGATCCGCCTCTGCCCGTGACGATCCCGCCGCCCGCCGCGGGAGTCACCACCGTCCAGCAGGAAGTGACCCAGGCGTACATCCGGATGGGCAACATCGGGATCACGCGCGACGATCCCGATCACGATGCCATCGTCTTGACGAACTACATCCTCGGTGGCTCCGGGTTCGGCAGCCGCCTCATGAAGAACCTCCGCGAGGAGCGGGGCCTGACCTACGGCGTGTACTCGAGCTTCCTCCCAAGGAAGGAGCCCGGATACTTCTTCGCCTCCACGCAGACGGGGATCGACACGATGAACGAGGCGATCACCGAGATGCTTGCCGAGATCCGCCGCTTCGTCGACGGGGGGGTGACCGATGACGAGCTGTCCTGGGCGAAGAAGTACTTCACTGGCAGCATGCCGCTCACGCTCGAGACGAACGACCAGCTCGCGCAGAAACTTCTCGAGCAGGAGTTCTACGGGCTTCCCGACGAGTTCTGGTTGCGCGAGCTCGAGCGGATGCAGCAGGTCACGCGCGAGGAAGTGCTCGCCGCCGCGCGCCGCAAGATCCATCCCGAGCAGTTCGCGATCGTCATCCTGGGGGATTTCCGGGAGCACCGGCTGGACGTGCCGGGAATCGGGACGGGGGACGTAATCAGGTAAGTCGGTGCTGAATGCGGTCCGAGCGCATGGTTAGCAACTCCGTCTAATGAGACCCCGAAATGGACGCTTCGCGAACTGTACACCGCACGTTTGATGTGACCGCAAGCGCGCGGCCGGGTAGTGTCATCAAGATACACAGGAGTTGTCGGGAGCCAGAGTTTCGCGAGAAGGTCCTATCGGACGATGCGAAATGATCGCGTCGAGCGTTCTCCGCCAAGCATTGCTGTGAGGTAGTACGCGCCGCCCGGCAGTGTTCCTCCCGCCTCATCGTGGCCGTCCCATATGAGGACGATCTTTCTGGACGGTGCCGTCTCATCGAGCAGCCTTCGAACAAGGCGGCCCGAGACGTCGTATATCGCAAGCGAGATTTCCTCACCACGTGAGCCTGCAGGGGATCCGCAACGGATCAGGCATTCGCGCGAGAACGGATTCGGGGCCATCTCTAGGTGCAGCCTCGTGGAGGCCGGATTGCAAATCGGGACCGAGGCCACAGGACACCCGATCGGCCACGCACCGGTCAGGTCGCATTGCGGGTGTGCTGGGCTGAAGGGTGCGCACGGAGAGTCGACTCGAATGGAGAGCGCAAGGGAGTCTGGATTACAGAAGAGCGGGTCCGCACAGATGTTCCCATTCAGCCCGGCAAAGCCCGCGAGAGCTCCGACCCAGTCCCCGTCCGTGTTCCCCCACACGTCGCAGCACGCGACACTCAGGTCCACATAGCCCTCTGTCCCCACCGGCCGACCCACGGGGGAGCCGGCGATGATTGTCCGGTCCAGGATCACGGTTCGGCCTCCGTGCCATCCCACGTGGATCCCAGAGCCCGAATAGCCGGTGTTTCTCCAAAGAGTGCACTGGACCAGTGCCAGACTGTCTCCTCAGGTGAGCCCGGCGCCGCCCATGTCGGAGTCGTTTCCAATGAATGTGCACCGGTCGAAGTAACCGCGTCCCCCTTCGCAGACGTAGAAGACCCCGCCGTAGGCGCCATGGTTGTTGGTAAAGATGCAGTCGGTGATGTCGGTTCGCGAATAGATCGTGATGACACCCGCGTATCCATTAGCGATGTTGTTTGCGAACGAGCAGTTCCGGATAATGAATCGAGCGGGGCGGTTGTAGAAATCACAACCAATTGCCCCGCCCGAGCCGCTGGCTTGGTTCCCCTCGAACCTGCACCCCTGAATACTCGGATGAGAGCCCGCCCCTACTAGCAATCCGGCACCCATGATCGACCTGTTCGCAGCGAACACACAGTTCCGGATCGTCGGAGCGGAGTTCGGCCCACAGAGGATTCCCCCACCTTGATCATGGTCATCATTATTGTTCCGCCAGAAACCTCCCCGGATCGTGATCTCCTCGAGAACACTGGAGGGACCTTCGGAACCCACAAACAGGAAACCCCTATGCTGGTCGTTGGCGGTTCCTTGGGCGTCCACTGTGCACAGATCGGGATCGCCGTCGAGAGAGCGGACGACAATCGCCTTCCCGCGAAACAGCACATCCCGATTGCCGCTTCCCGTGAAGACCCCCTGCACCAAGGCGACCGTGTCGCCAGACGCTGACGCGTCGATCGCAGCCTGGATCGTCGGATAGTCACCGGACCCCTCCGCATTGACGAGATGAGACGTGGCCGAAACGGAGCGGCTGTCGATCATTGCAAGGAATGTGAGAATTACTGAAGCGAGCAGACCAGGAACGCGCATGGGCGACCTCCTGTGCGGGGTGCACTGTCTGTCGGGACCTGCCAAGCCCGGTCTGTGGACTCGGCTCTGCTGGTGCATGGACTCTGCCCCTCACCGGACCAGCGTGATGGATCCTCCCCGCCGCTGGCTGTTCCACTCGAGCCGGTAGAAGTAGATCCCCGCTGCGAGGGGAGCTCCCTGATCGTTCCGGCCGTCCCACACGATGACACGCGCGCCAATCCCACGCCCTTGCTGTGTCAGCCTGCGCACCAGTCGTCCTTGGACGTCATGGATATCCAGAGTTGCAGGCGCATTCGGCACAACCGGCGCCGAATAGAGGATCCGTGTCGAGCCCGCGAACGGGTTCGGTTGCACGGACTCCACCCGGAATGCCGCGAGCTCCACCGGTGACTCGACGTCCGCGGCCGGACACGCCGGCGGCCACGCGCCAATCTGCCCGCAGCCGGGATTGTTCAACGACGCACAGGGGGAGCGGAAGTCGAGCGTGAACTCCTCGTTCGTCGGATCGCAGAAGAGGGGATCGGCCGAAAGGTTTCCGTTCGTCGTCGCCTGATTCGCGATGCAGCCGACCCAGTCCCCGCCCGCGTTGCCGTAGATGTCGGTGCACGAGAGGGTGAACTGGTTGAAATGCCCGCCCGCAAGGCATTCGACCGGGATTCCTCCCAGATTGGACGCGATGATGCAGTGGTCGATCTCCGGGCGCGAATAGGAAACGCTCGCGACGGCCGCGGCATTCTGTGCGGAGTTCCCGTAGAACGTGCAACGGAGCAGATGCGGGCTCGAATCCTCGTAGCCACAGACGGCGCCGCCGTAGTTCGCGGTATTGTTCACAAATGTGCAATCGGTGAAGGTCGGGTGGCACCATGTGGTGAACACCGCTCCACCCCAGACGCCCTGGTTGCCCTCGAACCAACAGCGGTTCACCGCAATGTTGAGGTCCCCGCACATGATCGCCGCTCCCTGATACCCTCTATTATTCAGAAACACACAGTCGCTCAATTCGCCGGTTCCGGATGCCTCGAGCCAGACCGCGCTATTAACCCCATTGTTCACGAACCTGCAGCCGTGGATGTGCGGAGTCAAAGGGTTGTCCCAGCTAAAGACGCTGAGTGTGCCGTAGTAGTCCTGGTTGATCCAGTTGGTGCAGTCCTGAAACGTGCAGTTCTCGATCGTCGGCGATGCTCCGTCGCAGACAACGGCCGGAAGGACCTGCGTCAGCTTCACCCCGCGGAGGACGGATGCGAGACCCTCCCCGCTTCGGAAGAGAATCCCGGCTTCGATGTCGGCAGAGAGCGGGAGTCTGATCTCGCAAGACTCCGGGTTGTCGCTTTGCGAGTGCAACGTGATGGCTTTGCCGAGGAAGTCGATGTTGTAGTTGCCTGCCCCCTGGTAGACGCCGTCCGCCAGCTCGACGACGTCACCGTCCATGGCCGCAATGATGGCGGCCTGGATGTTGGGGTACTGCCCGGTTCCGCTGGGGTCGACTTGGAGAATGGCGGCAGAGGCCGGAGCGGTCCCGATCGGGAGCAAGGCGACGGCGATCACGGCGAAGACGAACAGAAGTCGGCCGGATACCATGACATCACCTCCTGGTTTGGTCACTGGGCGTCGGGAGCTGTCACATCATTCCCATGTCTTCATGCGACGGCACTGATGATACGCCGCGGGGGAGAGGATCTCAACGGGTCACCCCAGGCTTACCCCAGGCACGGATTACCCCAGGCCTCCCGCAGAAGCGCCGCGGCGGTCTCGTTCAATAGGCGAAGCCCGGAGTAGATGCGGGCTCGGGGAGCGTCAGGCCCAGATCGCTCCTGACTTGGTTTGGAATTTCGGCGAAATTCCAAAGGGGCTGGACTCTAGCCAGATCTAGGGCCTATCATTATGTGGCGCTGCAAGCTAGCGGACGATGCCGACTGCGTGGATCTCCTCTAACCAAGGGGGTGATTGCTGGATGCGGCAGCGGGGACAAGATCGCCTTCTCTTGGACCAAGGCCCCGCAGGCTGCGCTGCCAGGCCCGGGAAGCAATATCCCGGCCGCCACCCCGAACAGGCATGTCCACACTGCCCTGGCCGGATGATCACGTTGGGCACGTCTGGAATCAGGGCGTGAGGGTGCTTCTTGCGATCCTGGCTGTCTCGATATGCTGTCATCCGGTTGCTTCGGAGCCAGTCGACAGGTGTGGCTGGCTGCAAGAGTGGGATGGCTGCATTGTCTTTCAACCGACCGACTGCTGTGAACAGTATCCAACGGACTTGGCGTTCCTACCGGACTCGGTGCTCTACACTCCGATCCGACTCCAAGGGGAGCTAGTGCCTTGCGTTGGCCCTTGCCACAGCTATCTGTACGAGACGTGCATCACCGGGGCGCTCATCCGAACATGCGAACCTGTTGATCTTGGCTGTGGTGTTCTGTCCGGCCCATACGACGATGACTACTGCTTCCTCTGGACCTCCCCAATCTATGGGAGCTTGCTCTCTGGCTTGCACGGCCACAGTCCCGGCGACACAGTCGGAGTGACAGGTGTCGTCGATCGCAGCCAAGCCTCCGTTTGTCTCATCGGCGATGGTGGCCTCTGGAAGGAGACATTCTACGAATGTCCAGATACTCTAAATGCGGTGAGAAGGATCACATGGGGTAGACTGAAGGGCAGTTTCAGGTGATAGACGCCGTGCCCAAGTTCTGCATGGGCCTGCCCGGCTTGGCCTGTCACGGCCCTGGCAGGGATGCCAGAAGACGGGAATCATCACCGCCTATCCGGTGACGCAGGAGCAATCATGACTCAGCGTTATCTTGAGGTCACGTTTCGACGAGGTCGGCCTCTTGCCGCCTACTTCTATCTTCCTCGGCGGCCGGGAGAGAAGAGTTACCGAAGTATCCGCTACCAACCGGGCATGGTCGTCGATTTCGGTCGGGGCGGGCGCGCCATCGGGATCGAGATCACGGCTCCCAGCGAGATCTCGCTTACCGCCATCAATCGAGTGCTTCGACAACTCGGATTGCCGACCCTGAAGCGTGCCGATCTCGCACCACTGCTGGCAGCTTGAGGGTCTTGCAGTGGCCGCTCTCTCTAACTCCGTGTTGGACCCGCCAGTGGCGGG
>Ga0209777_10007437_pt1 | contig 12165 bp, 8 predicted proteins | sample FrelakmetHBP12HB_FD_187147 | JGI IMG/M metagenome (GOLD analysis project Ga0209777, IMG submission 187147) | Freshwater lake sediment microbial communities from the University of Notre Dame, USA, for methane emissions studies -HBP12 HB (SPAdes)... | ecosystem: Environmental > Aquatic >... | reverse complement strand
CTCTTCTTACGCTTTCGTGCCGGTGAGTGCAATGCCCTCGATGAAGAACTTCTGGGCGACGAAAAAGAGCGCGAGCGCCGGCAGCACCATCAGCGTCGACGCCGCCATCAGCAGGCCCCACTCGGTGCCCTGGACGCCCTGGAGGTGCGCGAGGCCCAGCGCGAGCGTCCGGTGGTCCTCGCTCGTCAGGTAGATGAGCGGCCCGAGGAAATCGTTCCACCCCGCCAGGATCGAGAAGATCGCCACCGTCAGGAGCGCCGGCTTCGACAGCGGCAGCATGATCTGCCAGAAGACGCGCCACTCGCTCGCCCCGTCGAGCCGCGCGGCCTCCAGCAGCTCCTCGGGGATCGTCATGAAGAACTGCCTGAGGAGAAAGATGAAGAACGCGTTCCCGAAGAACGCCGGCACGATGAGGGGCAGAAACGTATCGACCCAATGCAGCTTGCTGAACATCATGAACACCGGGATCATCGTGACCTGGCCGGGAATCATCATCGTCCCGAGGAGAATTCCGAAGAGGAGGCCCCGGTCCGGCCACCGCAGGCGGCTGAACGCGTAGGCCGCCATCGAGCAGGAGATGAGCGTCCCGACGGTCGAGAAGAAGACGACGACCAGCGTGTTCCACGTGTACCGCACCGCCGGAAACGTGACGAACGCGTCGCGGTAATGGTCGAGCGTCGGCGGGTCGGGCACCCACTGGGGCGGCAAGCGGAACATCGCGGCGTCCGTCTTCAAGGACGTCGAAAGGAGCCAGAAGAACGGGCCCATGAAGACCACGAGGAGGCCGATGAGAACGGCGTGAACGACGAGGTTGCTCCGCCGGCGGCGCAGGGAGTCGCTGAAGTTCATGGCGGGCCTCCCTCGTAGTAGACCCACCGCTTCGCCAGGAGGAACTGGAGGCCCGTCAGGCCGAGGATCACCACAAAGAGGACCCACGCCATCGCGCAGGCGTACCCCATGTGCAGGTTCTGGAACGCCTCGCGGAAGAGGTACAGGACGTAGAAGAGCGTCGAATTGACCGGCCCGCCGCTCGTCACCAGGTACGCCTGCGTGAAGACCTGGAGCGACCCGATGACGCCCATGACGACCATGAAAAACATCGCCGGAGAGATCATTGGAAGCGTGATATGCCGAAACGTGGTCCATGCCCCTGCCCCGTCGATCCGCGCCGCCTCGTAGAGCGACCGCGGGACGCCCTGAAGGGCCGCGAGGAAAATGATCATCCCGCCGCCGACGCCCCAGATGCCCATGAGGATGAGGGCGGGCTTCGACCACGCCTCGCTCGTCAGCCACGGGATGCTCGGCAGGTGCGCGGCCGCCAGGACGACGTTCACGAGGCCGTACTCGCCGTTGAAGAGCCACGCCCAGAGGAGGCTCCCCGCGACCGCCGGCACGACCGTCGGCAGATAGAAGAACGTCCTGTAAAACGCGCGGCCACGGATCTCCTGGTTGAGGAGCATCGCCAGGCCGAGGGCGAGCGCCAGGCCCGCCGGCACCGAGAACGCCGCGAAGTAGAGCGTGTTCCAGAGGGCCGTCAGGAAGTACCGGTCCTCGACGAAGAGCTTGCGGAAGTTTTCGCCGCCGACGTACGTGGCCGGCGCGAGGATCTCGTAGTGCGTGAAGCTGTACGTGAGGGCCGCCAGGATCGGCCCGACGGTGAAGATCGCGAGGCCCAGGATCGCCGGCCCCGCGAAGAGGTACCCCGAGAGGGCCTGCCGCCGCCCCAGGCGCGTCGCCCGGATCCGCCGGACCGAGGACCACGCCCGCACGAGCACGAGGAGCGCCAGGGCCCCGCCCAGCGCCCCGACGACCAGCGTCCAGTCGACCGGCCGGCCGGAGACGTCGGCCCGGAACTGGTCGAGGAGCTTCTGCGACTCGCGCGTGGCCACGTCGAGCGCTTCCTGCGACGACATTTTGCCATGCGTCACCTGCTCGACGGCCGTGTTCATCTCGTCGATGATCGCCAGGCCCACCGGCGTGATCGGCCGATAGTGGGAATATTTCATCTGGTCGATGGCCAGGCGCCAGAACGCGCTCTTCTGGAAGAACGGGTCGTCGGCCGCCGACAGCCGCGCGGGGAGCTTGTTGGAGGCGGTGGCCATGTACCGCTGCGAGGCGTCGGAGAGGATGAACTTCGTGAACGCCCACGCGCCTTCGACCGAGGGCGCGCCGCGCGGAATGACGAGGCTGAAGCCGCCCGACCACGTCGCCGGGGCGCCGTCGTCGGCGTACGGGCACTGGGCGACGCCCCATTCCATCCCCGCGCCGTACCGCTCGATCGTGCTCAGCTCGCCGACGTCCAGCACGGTCATGGCGATCCTGCCAGTGACGAACGGGTTCTGCGACTCCGCGCCGAAGCCGCTCGAGAGGCCCATGAGGTTCTCGACGCCGTACTCGTCGATGCACCCGCGGACCCAGTCGAGCGCCTCGACGACGCGGGGGTCGTTGAGCGTCACGCGGAGGCCGTCCTTCGAGAGGAACTCGCCCCCCTTCTGCCACCCATAGAGATAGAGCGTGGTGTTTCCCCAGATCGGCACGAACCCGACCTGGTCGAGGTGGCCGTCGGGCCGGCGCTTCGTGAGCTTCTTCGAGTATTCCCGCAGCTCGCTCCACGTCTTCGGCGGCTTTTCCGGGTCGAGGCCCGCCTCGCGGAAGAGCTTCTTATTGTAGTAGAGGACGCGGACGTCGGTGTCGTAGGGCGCGGCAAACTGGCGGCCCTCGTAGAAGCACTCGTCCCACGGGGCCCGGAAGAACTGGTCGCCGCGCACGCCGTCGCGCGCCGCCATCTCGTCCAGCGGGACGAAGGCGTTGCGCGCGGCATAGCTGGAGACGAGGAACCGGTCGAAGATCGCGAGGTCCGGCGGCACGCTGCCCGCGATCGCCGGGAGCATCTTCGCATGGACGTGCGTATACGGAACGTCGACCTGGACCACCTCGAACTGGCCCTGCGACGCATTGAACCGCCGCACCAACTCGACGACGACCTTGTACGAGTCGCCGGCCGTGAAGAGGTTCCAGAAGACGACTTTCTGGCGGAGCGGAGCGGAGGCGGCGAAGGCGGGGGTCGCCACGAGCAAAGCCGTAACCGCAGCGCCTACGACCGCCAGCGCCATTTGCCGCAGCAGGTTTACCGCTGGCATTGGCTTCCAAACGTGCCTTAGTTTAGCCGCGGCCGGCACGGCCGCGACGAAGTGCGCCGCCCGAACAAAACGGCAACGATCGTCGCCGTACCGGCGACGGCTAAACGTGCGAGCCGCGTCCCTCGCCTTATTTCGCCTTCACCACCGGCGTCGCCTTCACGTCGCTCTCCGACATCACGCGGAAGCCGACGTTGTACACGCCCTGCCACGACGGATACGCCAGGCGGAAGCTCGACGTGCACCGCTTCGGCCGGTCGAACCACGATCCGCCGCGCACGACCTTCTCGCCCTCGGGCGTCACCGACTCGCGCCCATCGGCGGCGTTGTATGGATATGCCTTATAGGTCGTCCGGGTCCACTCGGCGGCGTTGCCGTGCATGTCCGAGAGGCCCCATACGTTCGGCAGATACGATCCGACGTCGGCCGTCACGAGGTTCTTATCGTTGAACCGGGCGTCCTTCGGCACCCAGTCGAGGATCGGGTCCGGCTTGTCGGGGACGCGCGGCGGGAAGCCCTGGAGCGCCAGGGACTGGAGCATTTTGTCGCCCAGGTTCGCCAGCGTCGTGAAGTCCGTGTCGTAGTCGCCGTAGGAGAACGGCGTCGCACTGCCCGCGCGCGCGGCCCATTCCCACTGGGCCTCGGTCGGGAGGGTGAATTTCTCGCCGGTCGCCTTCGAGAGCCATTCGCAATAGGCCGTCGCCGCCTGCCACGGGATCCGCACGACCGGCTGCTTCGGGCCGTTCACCGGATACCCGCGCTGCGACTGGTCCTTGTTGTGCATGCTGATGATGCCCGAATCGTGCGTCGGATCGAAGAGGGCGTACTCGGCGTTTGTGGTCTCGAACTTGGCCATCCAGAAAGCCTTCTCGATCTTTACCTTGGCCATCGGCCGCTCGTCGACGGCGCCTTGCCAGTCGCCCATGACGAACTCGCCCGCCGGAACCCGCACGAGCTCCAGCTTCAGGTTCGGCCCGAGCTCGACCGTCCGGGCAGCCGGCCCGGCGGCGTCCTGGAGCTTCTTGGCCGCGGCCGCATCGAACGGCCATCTCGCGCAGGCGATCTTCGGGTCGGCGGCCGGCGTCTCCGGCTCCGGCACGACCGGCTTCACCTCGGCCTTCGGCATGTCGGGATAGACTTCCGTATTCTCTTCGGTATAGCCGCCGTAGAGCGCCGCCAGTTCCATCATGCGCTTATTGGCATTGACCGCGCCGCCGCCCGCCCGCTCGGTCCACGTGCCCAGGCACGGCACGTTCATGTCGATCCATGTATACAGGCGTTGCCAGGCATCGTCGTCGAGCTTGACGTTGTGGTGGCCCTTCTTCAGCATCTGCACCAGTTCACTCGTGTTGGCCTCGTACTCGGTCGGCATGGGCAGGTGATAATCGCTCTCCGGCCCCGGCCGCCGGACCCAGCGGTGCAGGGCCTCGTAAGCGGGCGTGAAGCGGCCTTTGTACTGGGCCACCTCGGTCTTGGCGCGGAAGTCGGGCATCCCCGGCTTCGCGCCATCGTGGCAACTGACGCAATACTTCTGGAGCACCGGCGCCTGGACCTCGCGCTCGAAGCTGAACGGCCGCGCGGGGCCGAACCACGGCTTGATCTCCGAGGGGTCCTTCCCGGTCGCGGTCGTCTTGACGGGGCCCGGGGAGGCGCTCTGCGGCTCGTGGCAGCCGACGCACGAGGCGAACTCGCCCGGCATCGCCGTGTACCACGACCGCATCGTCTGGAGGGCCTTGCCCTCGGCGTCGAGCGGCTCGACGACGATCGGCATATTGGCCGGCACCTTGAACAGGGCCGACCCGTCCTCGTTCACCGGCACCGTGCCGAGGATCCGCTTGGCGTCCCACGGCCCGTCGATGCCCGTCTCGTAATGGCCGCCCATCCCGCGGAACGCATAGCGATTCGTGTAGACGCGCAGGGCCTTGACGCTGCCGCGCGGCACCCCGGCCAGGCCCTTGCCGCGGTACACGTCCACGAGGTACACGGTGGCCGTCTTCTCGGTGAGCTTCACCTTGTCGGGAATCGCCGGCGGCATCGCGCGCTTCAGGACCGGCACCGGCTCGAGCATCGCGTAGCCGGGCTGTTCGCACAGGAGCAGCATGTTGTCGAACCGGTCCACCAGGTACAGGCCCCAGGGCTTATTGCCCTGCGGCTGGCTGGCGACGAGGAAATACTTGTCGCTCAGCGGATACGGATGGAGGAACTTCGGCCAGGAGCCGTCGACGATCCCGTCGCCGATGATCGGCTTCACGTCCTTGCCGTAGCCGGGGACCCGCTGGACGACGCCGCTCGCCTCCTGCCGCCCCTTGGCGGGGTCGAAGAGGATCATTTCGCCCACGCGGGCCGAGCCGTGGTGCCCGGAGATGATCGCGGCGACCTCGGACGGATGGTTCGGGATCGGCCGGGCATAGAACATCGAGTTCGGCCAATACGAGTTCGACCCGTAATATTCGAACTGGGCCGTGCCGTCCGGGTTCATCTCGAAGAGGATCCGCGAGAAGTAGTGCGGGATGTCGCTGTACTCCCACCGCGTGTACAGCACGCGGCCGCTGTTGAGGACGTGCGGATACCAGGAGTGGTCCTGGTCGAACGTGAGCTGACGTATCGACTTATTCTGCTCATTCAGAAGGTAGAGCGACCCCACCGGGTCCGCCCCGCCGACGCACGGCACGCCCAGGTAGCAGGCCGTCGAGCAGAACATGATGCGCCCGTCGGGCAGGTACGTCGCGCTGTAGTTGTCGACGTCCTTCTGGTCGCCGGGGGTCACCTGGCGCTGGCCCGTCCCGTCGGCCTTCATCTCGAAAATCTGGAACCGGCCGTTCGTCCCCGGCATCGAGAAGAGGAACCGATCGGCGTCGAAGTGCAGCTCCAGGTCGCCGACGAAACCGTCCTTCTCGGGGCGATAGAGCGTCTGGTACGTCCCCTTCGCGATGGAGAACGTGCCGATCTCGTTGTCGTAGCCGTTCGCGCCGACGGAGGGGTCCCCCTGCCAGTTCGCCGGCAGGCCCATCTTCTTCGGGTTCCGCTTGATGCACAGGACCTGGTCGAACGCGAGGAGCGGGTTCGCCAGGAGCGCCTCGGTCCGTAGCGTCACGAGCTCTTTGCCGGCGGCGGTCAGCTTGTCGGCGGCGCCGGCCTCGTTCTTCGCCTTGGCGGCCGCCGCGTCGACAATCGCCTTCTGGAGCGTCTCGAGCTTCGCCAGGTACGCCTTGCCCTTCGGATACTTGTCGCCATAGGTTGTGGTCAGGTCGTCGATCGCCAGGCGCAGGGCCTCGAAGTTGAAGCCCGCCGCCAGGGACGCCGCCTCGTCGGCCTCGCGCCCGTCGCGATAGAGCTTGCGGACCTGGGCCAGCGCGGCCGCGTCCTTCGTAGCGCCGGCCAGTTCCTTGACCTTGGCGGCCTGGGAGCCCTTGGCGGCCGCGGCATACCGTTGGGCCAGGGCCGACACGTCGCCGGCCTTCCAGTCGTCGAGCCAGATCCCGTCCTCGCGCTCCCACTTCATCTCGCGCTGAATGTCGCCGCCCGTGAAGTCGCGGCCCACGAGGTCCCAGACGATCTGGTTCGGATCGGCCTTCGTGCCGGAGACGCCGCCGCCGACCGGGTTCGGCGAGGTCGAGAAATAGAAGCCGTGGCCGCCGCTGTTGTTGAAGATCTTAAGGAGCAACGTGTTCTCGCCCTCGTTGAGCGAAAGCTTCGCGGTGTCCTGGTTCGGCGCGGGGCCGCGCGGCACGTCGTTCGCGAGGACCTTCTTGCCGTTGAGGAAGACGATGATCCCGTCGTCGCTGCCGAAGTAGCCGTTGATCGTCATCGGGGCCGGCGCGGTAAGCGTCCGATAAAGATACGTCGCCGCGTTGCCGGGGGCCGACAGGTCGTGGACGATGCCGTCGGCGTAGTCCTGCTTCGACCATTTCTTGTCGCCGCACGGCTTCGTGACGTCGACGGGCGTGAGCTCCGGCGGGAACGCGAAGGCGAAGTCGTGGTCGCCCTTGCCGACGAACGGGCCGGCCTGGTACCAGGGCCCGAGTTTGACGAGGCCGCCCACGGCCTTCGTCGCGGCCGGCGCCGGGGCCTTCTCGGCCTCGACCCCGGCCTTGGCCTCGCGGGCGGACCTCATCGTGTCCTGCCACGTGCCCTTCTTGGCGTACCACGACGGGTCGGCCGCCATCGTCGCGGCGGCGCTGGCCGCCAGGATCATCCCCGCCAACACGACAAGTCCCGCATTCCTCAGCATGGTCATCCTCTCCTACAGCGCACTGTCACTCCCGCCCTTCCCCGAGGGCACAGGGCTGCCGTAATATACCATCCTTAAGTACGAATTACTACGCCCCTATTAAACCCTGTTTTGGCGGAAGCGGGGTGGAAAAAGTGGCGAGAGGCGCATTCGGCCGATCAAGGCTTTACAGCCCCGTGCGAACCGAGGATAATACGAGCATGATACGGAAAGTGTTCACCATACGCCCGCTTGACGACCGCTCCGCCGAGCGGGAGGACATGGAGTATTGGCTCAGCCGCCCGCCGGGCGAACGCATGGAAGAGTTGGAGAGCCTGCGAAGGCACTTCTATGGCGATCTACCAAGACTTCAAAGAGTTGCTCGCGTTATTCAACTTAAACAAAGTTGAATACGTGGTGGTAGGGGCGCATGCCCTGGCCCATCACGGCTTCATACGCGCCACAAAGGACATCGACCTGTACGTGCGCCCGACGCCGGCCAATGCCGCCCGCATCATGGCGGCCCTTCAAGCCTTCGGATTCGGTGACATCGGCCTAAAGCAGGAGGACTTCCAAGCTCCCGGCCAGGTCATCCAGTTGGGGTATCCTCCGGTACGGATCGACCTCCTCACGTCGATTGGAGGCATTTCGTGGGAACAAGCCGCCGCCGGAATATGTGCCGGGGAATACGGCGGCGAGCCCGTGCCGTTCCTGGGCCGCGCTGAACTGATCGCCAGCAAGAAAGCTGCTGGAAGGCTCCAGGACCTGGCCGACGCGGAGCGGCTGGAAGGGCCGCCGCCGGGCAAATCGGCGCCCTAGGATGCCTTCGTCGCAAGGACCTGACCATATAATACCGTGTAAGGGGCCCGTGATGCCTGTTATCTCGCTGTTCTATGGCATAGTCGTCACGTTGAGATAAAGGACATGCCATGTTACCGCGGGTCAAAACCGTCAAGGCAAAACCGGACTACCAGTTGGAGCTCGCCTTCACCAACGGCGAGGTGGGGGCCTACGATTGCCGTCCCCTGCTCTCCTTCGGCGTTTTCGCCGAACTCAAGGATGAGGCGTACTTCCGGCAGGTCAAGGTGGTCAACGGCACCGTAGCCTGGCCGCACGAGCAGGACATCTGCCCGGACACGCTCTATCTGGATTCACGCCGCACGGTGCCGGCGAGCGCCAACCGTTGAGCGCCAAGCTCCCACCTCCCACCTCTCACGTCGGGTCGGATCGCGCGCCACCGACCTTCCGGTTCCGCAACGGCTCAGCTTCTTGATAATCGCCTCCCCGCGCGGTAGAACCCCCGCTTCGAACCCCTTTGGAGAACGGCCATGGCGCAGAAGGCGGCGGGCAAGGCGTATCGGATCGCGGTCATCGGGGGTGACGGGACCGGGCCGGAGGTCGTCCGGGAAGGACTGAAGGTCCTCGAGGCCGCCTCCGAGAAGTGCAAGTTCGCCTACGAGACGGTCGCGTTCGACTTCTCGGGCGAGCGGTACCTGGCGCGCGGCGGCGACCCGCAGAAGGCCAGCATCCCGGTCATCACCGACGAGGACGTGGCGGCCCTGCGGAAGCACGACGCCATCTTCCTTGGGGCCGTCGGCGACCCGCGGATCGCCCCGGGCATCCTCGAAAAGGGCCTCCTCCTCAAGCTCCGGTTCGAGCTCGACCAGTACATCAACCTGCGGCCCGTGCGGCTGTACCCGAACGTCCCCTGCCCGCTGGCGGACAAGAGGCCCGAGGACATCGATTTCGTCGTCGTCCGCGAGAATACCGAGGGCCTCTACACCGGCATGGGCGGCATCCAGTACGAGGGCACGCCGCAGGAAGTCTCGACGCAGATCAACTGCACGACCCGATTCGGCGCCGAGCGGGCGATCCGCTACGCCTTCGAGCTTTGCCGCCGCCGCGCGAGCGCGAAGAAAATGCTGACCCTCGTCCACAAGACGAACGTCCTCACGTTCGCGGGCGGCACGTGGTTCCGGGCGTTCGACGAGATCGGCGCGGAGTATCCGGATATCAAGAAGGACTATAACCACGTGGACGCCTGCTGCATGTGGTTCGTGAAGAACCCCGAGTACTACGACGTGATCGTCACGGACAACATCTTCGGCGACATCATCACGGACCTGGCGGCCATCATCCAGGGCGGCCTGGGCGTGGCGGCGGGCGGCAACATCAATCCGAAGGGCCTCTCGATGTTCGAGCCGATGGGCGGCTCCGCCCCGAAGTACACCGGCCGGAACGTCATCAACCCGATGGCCGCCATCGGGGCCGTCGGGATGCTCCTTCGCGAGACGGGCATCAACCGCGGCGACAAGAAGCTCCTCGACGCCGGCCAGCGCGTGGAGGCGGCCATCATCGCCACGACGCCGAAGATGAAGAGCCAGGCGGCAGGACGAATGGGGTACTCGACGACCGAGGTCGGGGACCTGGTGGCCGAGGCGGTGGCGGCGACGGACCCTTGACAGGGCGGCGCTTTCGCCTAAACTGAGCTATTGAACGGTGGCGTAGCTCAGGGGTAGAGCAGGGGATTCATAAGCCTCTGGCCGGTGGTTCAAATCCACCCGCCACCACCAAGGCAGCCATTTCTAAGAACGTGCATGAGAACCATGTGGCTCCGCCGCCCTCGGCGGAGCGCCGAACGCGGGCAACGGCCGTGCTGTGGGACTTGCACCGCCGAGGGCGGCGGTGCCACATACCCCAAGCGGCTCTCATTTCCCGTCACCTTGGATGAAACCGGAAGCTCGACTCGATCGTCGTGAAGCCGGGCTGGGCGGGCTGGCGGTCGTCGTCCGAATACATCTCCTGGACGAGAAAGGACTTCGTGGGGGAGGAACAGGCGAACGTCTTCAGGCCGCCGCGCGAGCCGAAGACGTTCCCTTCCACGGAGAGGCCGAAGCCGTACGAGACGCCCCACTGCGTGAACGAGGTCCGCGAAAACTCTTCCACGAATTGGCCCCACCAGCGGGAGGTCTCCTCGACCCACGCCCTGGCGTCGGCCGCATGGTCGAGGACGAAGACGACGACGCTGGACCCCTGGGGGCTTCGCAGCGTGTAGACGGTGCACCCGCCGCCCGATCGCGGCGCCTCCTTCCTCACGTCCAGCGTCCAGTCGGCCGGGTAGGAAAAGTCGACGTCCTCGTCCGAGGCCCTCAGGCACTGGCCCAGCCGGTATCGGACCCGCGCGAGGGCGGTGGCAGCCTCGGCCTTGAGCGCCGCGTCGTTGCCTTCGGAGGCCGCCGTCGCCAGGTCGTCGAGGGCTTCGCGGGCCGGCGGCCCGATCTTGCCGAGCGCCCAGGCGGCCTTGGCACGCAGGGCCGCGGGCTCTTCTTTCCAGGTGGCCCGCGCCAGGGCAGGCACCGCGTCGACGGCGTCCGGGCCCATCATGCCAAGCTCGCGGCACGCGTCGGCCCGGGCGGGCGGCTCGCCGGTCTTCAGCGTTTCCACGAGGTCCTCGACCCTCTTGGCGCGCGCCGCGACCGGGTCGGCGCTGCGGACCACGCTCGCGGCCCCCGGCCTCATCGTATGGAGAACATGCCACTTCATCGACACATTGAGCACGCCCGCCAGGAGCCACAGGCCGCCGAATAGGAGGTAGCTCAGGTGCTTGCGGCGGGTGGCCTGCCCGATGAGGATCGCCAGGGCGCCAAGGGCGAGCGCGTACGCGGCCAGAGGCAACACGAACCACGCGAAGTGCCGCAGCCATGAGGGGCTTAGGCCCGACGGCGGAAGGTCCATGGCCGCGCTCGCGAACTTCGCCAGGACACCCAGCCCCAGAGCCGCGAAGAGAATGATTTCGCGAACGGGAAGCGGCCGGCGCGGCACCGCCGTTACAGGCGCCGCCCGCGGCTTGGCGGGCCTGGAAGGAACCGGCTCGTGAACGGGCGCCGGCGCGGCAGGCGGCTGAGGTGCAGGCGGGGCTACGGGCGCAACCGCGGGCGGGCCATCGGCGGCAGCCGGCGTCGCCGGCACGGCCGGCGTTGAGGGCGGGGCCGCGGGCGGCGCCGACGCCGCCGACCGGCCGGCCACGACGATGTCGTGCCCGCAGCCCGGGCAATGCACGACTTTGCCGAGCACGGACTCGGCGGTCTCGATGGAGTGGCCACATTGCGGACAGCGCACGCGAAACGACATGGCGCCCCCTTGAGAACTGGATGGCCCGACGGCGCCACAAGGATAGGCAGCGCATTCCCCGGATGCAAGCGTCATCATCGCTACTTACTGCCCGCCGGGAACGAACGTCGCCTCTTTCCAGGGCCGAAGCTTGGCGATGCCCAGGTGCCGCGCACCGTCGGACGGGAGGGCGGCGGGGCCGACGCGGGGCAATCGGCGCGGCCGCTTGAGCGAGGCGCGGCCGGGGCCGGCCACGTCGGCGGGTTGCTGGGGGCGGCCGTCCACCATGTTGCCGGTGAAGCTGACCTGGCGGCACCCTTTGGCGACGGCGAGCGGCCGGCCGTGGGCGGCGGTGAACGTGTTGCCGACGACGTGGACGTCGGCGACGCCGCGCTCGACGGAGATCTCGTGGCGCGGCTCTTTGGCGCCGTTGGGGCCGATGCGGTTGCCCTTAACGACCGTCCGGTCGCCGCCGACGTAGAGCGCCTCGCGGAAGAGGATGCCTTCCCAGGCGTTGCCGACGATCGTGTTGTCCTCGATGAGGTGGTCCGTGTCGCGTTCGCCGACGGAGATGCCGGCCTGGCCGTTCGAGCGGATGACGTTGCGGCGGCAGATCGAGTGCGACGTCCGCAGGCAGTAGAAGATGCCGCAACAGCCGTTGTCGTGGAGCAGCGAGTCCTGCATGATGGTGCGGACGGAGCCGCTGCC
>Ga0209777_10007436_pt1 | contig 12166 bp, 19 predicted proteins | sample FrelakmetHBP12HB_FD_187147 | JGI IMG/M metagenome (GOLD analysis project Ga0209777, IMG submission 187147) | Freshwater lake sediment microbial communities from the University of Notre Dame, USA, for methane emissions studies -HBP12 HB (SPAdes)... | ecosystem: Environmental > Aquatic >... | reverse complement strand
GCAGTACTCATTTCTTCTTCTGCCCGCATGATGAGTACTGCCCGGTCAATATCCGGAAGGGTCCCAAGCGCTTTCAACACCTGATCGAGATCGGATCGAATCTCTGTAACTTGGTCAGGTTGCATTGCCATGTCTCGCATTTCTTCTGCGAGGGGGGCAAACCTCTTCTTTCTTCGCTTGTTTTGCAGGTACAAATTCCTCGCTATGGTAAAGAGATATGCCTTCACAGATTCAACGCGGGTTTCTGTAGTTGATGTCCAGATACGCACAAAAGTCTCGGAGGTTATATCCTTCGCCTCGTCCGCATTCCCTGTCAGCCAAAAGGAGAACCGATAAACATCCTTTGCATACCGGCTGTATAACCCATGAAAGCTCATCGCGTCCTGGCTCATACGTATAATATCCATGAAGCCATGTGAAGTTACAACTGTAAAGAGTTTCTTTACTGTATTGTAGGGGAGTAAGATAACTCGGAGTCGCGTCAATGATAGAAGTCATTGTCTGATAACACGTTACAGAAAACGCGCTTGCCGAGTTATTTGAGAATTGTAAGAGAAAAGTGAGAAAAATGTGACCTCATTCTAACGTTATTTGAGAGTCGCCTCCGAAATTCTAACGCAATCGACACATTGATTGTGACCTCAGTGACCTCCTTATGGACTAGGTCACAACGAATGCAGCGTGAATTGAGCACTTTTCATTTTTCAGCCGCTGACAATATGTCACTTTATCTCATTTTCGACCGCGGACAGGATTGACGGATCCAGACCAGCCTTTTTTGATCCTATCCACTTGTCGAAGGCTGAGCGTTGATCGAAACGGATGATTTGATTGTGCTGCATAATTGAGTTAGCGCCGTCGGATGATACTATCCGCGTAATCCCCTCCGTTTCCAGCTCGTGGATGAATTGTCCAACGCAACGACAATTAAAATCAATCGGTGGAAATGGTCCCTCTCCTATATGAAAAACCAGCCCGTCCAGGTCTCGGTGCATCGGACGGGTTCGATTATCCTTGATAGCATGATAGCGCCATAACGGGAAGCGATCCTTCATCTGCTCGACCTGATCGAGTTGCCCCATAGAGTAGGCTCCGAAAAGATTAGTCCTAAACAGAGTATCTAACCGATAGGGCATCGGGCCGCTGTATCCCAGAGAATCTATTGTGTCGTGTACCGCTTTGACAAAATCTTTGTATCCAGTCCCGTCTCGGATCGCATTGGAGAGTTTCTCCTGGATGGCGTCAAGCAAATCCTGATTCTTGATGCCTGAAATCCAAAAAGACTTTTCTCGCATATAGTCCAACGCTTCCTGGGGAATCAGGTCGAAGGAAATGTCGACATGGTCGGTGCATTGATACCAGTTCATTCCATTATCTCGCACAAAGAGCTTGCCATAGCGGTGCTTAGCTGATGCCCGCTTATGGAGTCGACTAAAATGAGCATCCTTCCGGACGATGAAGCTTCTGCCGAGTCCATCTGCAGCTACGTGTGAATCGTAGAGGTACTGACCGAACGACCGAATAAACTCACGGTCGAGCAAATCTTGATTGATGCGGTCTTTTGCTGTAGCATAATCCTCAGACGTTCCGATGACGTTTTGAATGCGATCTAAGAGGGGTTTAAAAAGCTTTTGAGATCCGCTTATTGCCTCGTCAACGATCGAATGTAAGGCCTCGACGTAGTGGTTATCAGACCAATCCTGGGACTCGTTCAACGGCGATCTTTCATCAGAATTCGTTCGACCGGAGAGACGGCCTTGAATGTCGACTGCCCACTCGTCGTTGATTGGGGCGGAGCAGACGCAGGCAAAAGAACATTCTCATCGCTTGGATCGGGTTGCGAGAAGCCCAGGCGACTGTAAACTTCCGCGGTTTTAAGAGATATTCGAATCCGATTCCGTGCGTAATCTACGACCTCCGCTTCCTCCTTCCGATTTCTTTCGGGTTCAATTGTGAATAACCAGCGAGGATTGTTCTTGGGATCCGGTCCGAGGTTGAGATCGCAAATTGGATCGAGGATTTGTTCCTCCATTATCTCGTTGCCCATCTCTGCATCGCTTTCGACGAGATCGAACCGGACATCTTCAGCCATGTCTTCTTTGCCAAGTTTCCCGGGAGTTCCGGACGAGCCGGATTCATGCCCAAGGATTCCCACCGCATATTCTTTATTGCACGTATCCCGCAATTTTTCGAAGACGTCAACGGCTCCCGACTTTTGAGACGTCTCCTTGAATTCGATGTCCGTCAGCTCTGAGATTACTGCTGATGCGTCAACTCCAAGTTGCTGTACTGCCCGTCTGATAACCTCTTTGTCTTCCTCCGAAGCATTGATTTTGTACTTCCCGATCCTGACCGGGATTCCATACAACTCACAAAAAATCACCCAGGATTTGAAGTCGATATTTTTAAAAAACCACAGCCACGCGCACGTTCTTAGGAGAGCTGCTCGGGCCGGATGTCCGCTTCGCGCGCGCATAACCGAGACGAGCCATTTGTACTGCTCAAGTTCCACTCCATCGATGAGGTTGCCGTAGGTGTAGCGCCGCGGAATGCGTAAATTATCATTAGGATCGCTTGCCTTTCCCCAACGAAAGTTCCTCCCGTGCGTCCATTCCAATGAATCAATGTAGGCACCGTTGCCGTCCAGTTTCCAGTTAATTTGTTGATAAGTCGCTCCGTAACCGATCGCGGCGAACACATCTTTTATGGACTGCCGGAGTTCTCTGATCCCCTCCACGACGTCTTTAGCAAACTCCATCCGGTTCTTCGCTTCCGGCGATTCATTCGCGGGAACAATTTGGAACTGACGGCGTGCAATCGATTGTATTCGCTGATTGATCAGTCCGAAGAGATAGAGGTCTTTCTCCAGCATCTCTTCGTACAGGTCCGTTTGCTCTCGGGTGTATCCGAGGTCGGCCTGTTTAAAAATGGAGGTGATCCGCTCGGGCGTAATGCCGACAGAAGGATAAGCGGAATATTTGTTCATCCAAGGGACCACCTCGATATGGTCCATTGGGATTTCCGATTTTTCTCCCGTGAGAAGTTTGAGAGCAATACGAGTCTTTAATTTATCGAACATAAACACCTCAATTAGACATAAAGGAAAGCGTTGCTTTGATTTCAGCGCCGGTCATACCGTAACTCCATGTCCGCACGACGCCGAGAAAGATGCGATGGTAGACTCTCGCTTGTGCGCCAACGCCGACGCCGTCAAGGTCGGCTATAAGATCTGGAGCGTGAAGCCATCCGGACCATTGGAAGATAGAAACGACGACACTGGGCAGGACAATGCCGGGGGCAGGACGGAGTCCTATCCTACCGATGTCCATTGTTATTCCGAGACCGAATGCCATATGGGCGGCGAAGATTCGCGGCTCAACGGTCGTCACGGTCACGCCGGAGATAGATGAATCCTTGAGCACGAAAAATTCGTCATTCTTTGTTTGGACAATATCAATTTGCTTCGGCGGCTCATGTGGGACGTCGTGGATTGTTATGGAAATCACGTTCTTCACGTCCTGCTCGCTCACGCCCTGCGGCAACTTCGACGGAAGTTTCTTTTTCGAAAATGGCAATGATGGAGGTCTATACGATTGACGCGTTACCGATGTGAAGTTCGTATCCTTGGGTGTCTCGACGGAATGGAACTTGACGGAATTTGTCTTGCCAAAATTTGTCAGGAATCCCCTGACCTCGAAAACGGTTAGGATAAGTGTGTAACAGACAACGATAACGGCGATATATTTCAGCACAGTAGTCATTTTCGCCGGAGAAGACGTCGACTGGCCCGTCGCTGGGACGAAAAGTTTTTGGTATATCTTTAGAACTGCGCTTATTAGCTTACCCACGGTTCCTCCTTTTCTTCAGGTTAATGACCGGATGCCCGTCTCGGCCGCCTACACGAATGTCGAAAATCGGAGTAAGCAGTCTAGCAAATTTCCAGGGCATATTAAGGTGAACTTTGCCCCTCTCTGTAACTTCCGTTTCAGTCGTGCCGACCTTGACTCGCTGAATACATTTGAAGATGCCGAGGAACGCAACACACAGAGCTTTCATGATCCGCTTTAGACGCCCGTGCCGTCTCCGCGACTTTATCAGATGAAGAAACCAGCGGTAGCGAATTCTCTGTGTCAGTCGCGTCATTTTTAGTACGCTCCTTTTCCAAACGAGGCCATGCGCTTCTCGATAGTTTGATAGTCAGCGGTCACGCCTGCCGGGAATGCTTCGGTTAGCTCCATACATCCTTCTGCTGCATCGGGACCATCATCGCCGACTCCGCCTTTTGAGACCGGCGTCTGTGAAGGAAATGCCTTGAATTGCTCAATGAGTAATTCCTGGTCGCCCTGGTCGAGGTCGAAGAGCAAAATGCCAGGCCTGATGGTTGTTACGAGCGATTCGATCCGAGCAGCCTTGCTCTTTGTTATATTGGTGACCGGTTGAATCGGAAGACGCAGCTTGTTTTTATCCATATAGTGATGGTAGTCACGCTCCAAAAGCTTGAATGCTCCGATTTCCTCGAGTCCGATAACCTTGCAATGCCAGCGCTCGTGTTGTCTCGCAGTCTCTTCGATCATCTCATCAATCGTAGCCTGGCGAATCCAAGCATCTCGGAGAAACATCTGAAGCTTTTCCTCTCTGTAAGGAATCGCGATCGTAATAATAGCCTTATAGTCCCCTGCATCGTCCACGCTCGGATCGATGTACGTCCAATGCATAAGATGACGATTCAGCAGATCGGACTTGTGGTAGAATTTGAAATCGGTATCCCGATATTTGCGTCCTTGCCGGTCAGTTGGCATCATCTGCTTCTCGCGGTTAAACGTATCGGGATCGTCCTTTCGCTGTCGCAGAGCCTTCAGGGTCGGATGGCGAAATTCCCAATTCGATTTCAGATTGTCATCGAAGCCAGCTTTGCGGCAGTCCTTCGCGACCTGCTTCTCCTCCGCAGTCTTCTTCTCGTTCGGGACGAGCAGCCGGATGATGACTTTTTCGAAGTGCTCGGTGTGTTTATCGGTGAGCAGGTGATGAAGGATCGATTGTTTCGAAACATAATTGCCGAGCATGACGCCGCCCCAGCGAGTGGAGTTGACTGATTCGAGGATGCTTCCTTTGATACGGTCAACGGCCAGATTGCAGAGAGCGGGGTTGAATGATTTAAGGGGATCCTCGATGTCGTTCAGCATGATCCAATCGCCCCGGTGGCCGAAGTTTTCCAGGCCACGCGGATACTGATCGAGACCGAGGGCGTGGACCTTGCGCCCGTCTTTTGTGATGAACTCGCCCATCTCCCATTTGACCGATCCACGAATATCGCCGAAGTCGTTCTTCAGGCGCTCGTTGCTCTCGATCTCAAGCTTGAGCGGAATAGTCTTTGTCTCCGCGACGTCATCGGTCTCTGCGACAACTTGCACGTACCACGCGCCGCCGGCTGGAGACTTCGGATCGAGCTTGGCGTGGAGCTTGTGAAGCGCATCTATTTTTCCTATTAACGTGTCCTTCGCGGACTCACGGAACGCGGCAAGAATTCTGAATTTGTTTCGAAGCTGAATGAGCTGCCAGAACTGGAGATGACATTCACCGAAGCCGGCAGTTACCCAATCGATTTCGGCATCCGGATGCTTCCAGACGTCCTTGCTCGGGATCGTAATGCGTTTTCCGGACTCGAGGACTGAGATCTCGTCGGCAAGCTCGATATAGTGAGGAAAATATGAAGCTGCGAAGAAGAACTTGTCAGTCGTGGCTCGCTTTACGCGCGCGATGCGCCGCTCCGTGCTATCGTCCGTGAACGCCGTCGCTTTAGCGGCGATCCGACCAAGGAGATCGTTCCAACGTTGGTCCCAAGCCCTGTCTGTAATCTTCGGCATCAGGCGGGGAATTTGTTTTTGGCGTAGGTCCGGAACTCAATAATGAATTCCACCATCTCTTTGAGAGCGTCGGAATGAAATTGCTCCATGAACGAGACGAACTCTTCGAATCCGTCAAGAATATTCGCTCGTTTGTCTATTGTACTGGAGAGACGCTTCGCTCCGGAAATAATCTTGTTAAATGCATCCGCCTGGCGTGCATCGATTTTGCCGGCAGTAACCATCTCTTCGAGTTGTCTGACCGCAAGCAAATAAGTGCTGCGGAGTGCGGAGAGGCTCGTGGTGTGGAGCATCTCGCGATCTTTGTCCCAGCCCTCCTCATCTTTCCAGCGGTACAACGTTGCCCTGGGGACATTGATGGAGACAGAAATCTGCTCGATCGTTTTCCCCTCCTCGACATACAATCGTCGAGCCGTTAATCTATCGATGCTGCGTGCCATAGGTAACCCCAAAATAGAAAACCCCGCGGCTGTCGACAGGACAGAGTCCTGTCGTACCACGGGGCTCGAATTTCGATAACCCTACTACTACCACGGACTGAAGTCCGTGGCTAGTATAATTTACAACTTTTCTACGCGCAAGTCAACGCACGCAATTAGCGACTCAACCCTCTCTCATATTCCTGGGCGGCAATTGATCATGCGGAATCCACTCGCTCGCATCGAGGCCGCCGACGATTGCGCGCCATTTCCATTTCTTGCCGTTCCAGCAAATCTCCAATCCGATATGTCGGGGAGATTTTTCGATCTTCACGAGTAGATTCAAGAGCTGCTGGAATTTTGATTCGTCACCGCAGGGCATTCACTTCCTCAAAAAGATCTCCTACGGCTTTCTTGTTTCTCCGTGTCTCTCGCCCATGGATCCGACGGAACGGCCAGTCCAATCCGTTGTGACACCGTTGGCACATCGCTCTCAAATGCGATTCATCAGCACAAGTTTCGTCGTGACAGAGATGTGCAATTGTCAATATTATCGTGATCGGCTTTCGCCTCTCGAAAGGATCATCGGCAAGAGACAAGATTGCTTCAAAAGATCCAGGAGTCGCCCAGTATCCATATGTGCGATCGTCGGCGTTGCATCGGAACCCGATGTGCTGGCCGCACTCGCCGAAACACTCACACCGGTCGTGCGCGCGGCCGAGCATACGCGCGTGGATTGTTGGCCAATCTTTCGGATACAAATTTCTTTTTTCTGACTTAATCGGCATCGAATTCCCAATAGGGCCGATGACCATATAAGTCCCGCCAACGTCGGTAGCTGAAATCTTGATAGAATACGAAAGGCGTTCGTATGTTGTCGCAGCCAATACGCTGTGTTATGAGTTTCTTAAACGCTGACCGGTCGTAAAAAAGAAAAAGCCACAGCGCGCATTCCCTGTTCAAGTGGTGAGGGCTATTGGAGTGGTTGATGAAGCCCTCGATGAATCGTCCTGCCAACAGTGACGAAGGTTTGTTGCTCCATTCACCTTTGAGGAATGAGACGGGACGGTGGAGGTCGTGGTTGCCGAGGCGATACCGTAAAAGTAAGATCCATCGTTCCTGTTTGTACCAAGATGTGCCGCCGCAATGCCAACATTTCTCCCATCCGTATGCACCCCAGTCATAAATCCAATGCCAATGATACCCGTTTCTACAGCAGTTGCACTTCATGCCGGGAAGATGTTGCACATCGAAGCCGACGACAGTTCCCCACCGACGGAGGATTTTGTCCTTGATCCGGTAGAACGCATCCTTATCTAGAGGGTCGGTATTGCCGTGATGAATGAGGAAACCCAAAAGAGAACGGATCACTTTTTCTCCTTCAGGCTCGTGTATGACCACAATCTTCTGTTCCCTTTGGCGGGTATCGGTTCGTCGAAGACGACGATGTCATCCGCGAAAATCCAGGCGTACCGTCCAGGCCGGAAGTCCCCGAACATTTCCTCTTTATTGCTCCACGCGTATTGCTCGGTCGGGGCTATATGGGTCAACTTTACGATGCAAAGAATTTTCCCCGTCGGGAGGTCCGTCCAGGAATTGATCCCATGTTCAGCGAGCGCATATCGGAATGCGGGATCGAAAGCGACAAGCTGTTTGCATTCAGGGTTGATGCGTTGCGCGGCATGGATTAACAACTCACCCCGGTATCGCGTCGACCAACTTCGCGTTTCGATCTTCTTTTCTCCGAATGCGACGAGGCTTGCCCAGGGCTGATGGAGAGTGATGGCTTTCATTTTGCCGTCCATGTGTGTGCGACCATTCCTGTTCTTCTACATGCCCGCTTTCCCGCTGGCACGACGAGGCCCATCTCGCGCAACTCGAACGTGCGACCGACGACGCGGTTGATTGCCCAGCCAAGGTACCATGCAATCTCCGTGTTGGTGGCCGGGCCATATTCGAGGATGCAATCGTAAACCGCCTGCTGCTTCTCTGCCAGTTTCATCTCGTCGACCTTCACGGTCGCCTCGGCAAGCTTGCGAGTGTCGGTGGCGAGGAACATGGCTTTCGGCGCCGAGGCGAGACGTTTCTCGATGTGCTTGGGAACCATAGCAGATTCTCTTTGTGCTGATACAAACAAGGGAAGGCCGGCTTCCTGGCCGAAACGATTGATGAGATCTCGCCGCAATGTATTCTTCTTATAACTCACCGCATCTCCACGAAGAGTGCGCGTTGATTAGACGCGTTTTCTTTGATGACGAATCCGATGCCGTCCTGGCGCAGACGGGCAGTGATAATCGAGAAGTCGTCTTCGAGGACGACAGGGCCCTTCGACGTTTGGACTTTTGTCGGAAGCCAGCGAGTGAGGTTGACGAAGCGCTTTCCGGCCTGACGGATGACAACTTTCTTTCCCGCGTTGAAACGCGCAGGCTTCCAGGTTTTGAATGGGTTATTGATTTTTCTTTTCATCCTTCAGGATTCCACTTTCGTTGATGACTAAGCCACTGACGGCTGAATCGTCCCGGACGATCTTGTCACACGTTGTACAAACAAGTCCGATAGTTCTATCGCCTTCGATGAGTGGAACCCAGCAATGCAAGCTGGGCACGCATTCATGAGGCTTTTGCATGTAGCTCATCCGGCTCCTCCACAAATCTGATGCCCTTGAGCCTGATCTCGATGGTCCGTTCGAATACTTCTCCGCATATCGTGCAGACGCAACCGGAGGGGAAGTTCGGGTCGTTCAAGTCCACCACCTTGTGGTGAAAAGGCGCGCATGGCTTCTGGCGAGCGCCGATCGGTGATCGGTTGCTACGCTCGGTGTTCATTCAAAAACTCTCTTCCCTTTTGCGTGAGTTTCCACCAGGTCGTCCGATCATATTTGCCGGTGATGACATAGCCGTCATCCCTGGCTTGCTTCAGAGATTGCCCGACCATCTGGCCGGAGAGTTGGAGTCCCTTTTTTCCAAGGTGAAATCTGACTTCCTGCGTTGTCGCATTGTCGCATCCCGGCGGCGTCAGCTCATTCAGCACCCGGAGCGCCTCGATGCGAGCACTGTTACCAATCGCGATCTCATTTGCTTTGTTCAATGTGCCGAACGTCCTGCAAATCCTCGTCTGAAGACTTGTGCGAACGCCGTCAAGGTCCTTTTCAGTCGCAAAGCGACCAAACCGGGAATGAAGCGATCTGAGGGTCTGCAGTATCTCATCGTTTGTCCATCTGTGACTGTGGGACGGTTTCGAGATTGCAAGTTCGACGGCTTTATCCCATGAACCGAAGGCCTGCCGGCTTAAGAGATTGAGTGAACTTGGAACGTCCTTAAGCTTCGGGACCCTTCCGAGTTTCCGCTCCTGGTCCCTGATCTCTTGAAGAATTCGCTCGGGTGTCCAAATTTTCTTTCTCATGGTCGCTTTGATAATCGTTTATGTATTGTCTGATGACCCTTGCTGCCGCCTCGGCTGCTTCTACGACAACTCGCTTCGGGATGGCGAGGGGACGTGTAATGAAATTGATTGCGTCGTAGATTTTCCACATCAGCTCTTCGGCCGTCACGCAAAACTCCCCTGCCTTTGGGCGAATGTAATGTGGTTTGCACCGCTCGCCGTTTGTTTCTGATGCTCGTCGTAGATTTGCTTCAACTTGTTGTACTGCGGTACGCTGAGCGTGCCGAGGTCACGGATATGGCCCATCGTTGCCACGAAGGCTCGCTCCCAGTCATTGAGCGTTTGGACCCGGGCCGTGAGATAGTCCAGATGCTGCCGGGCGAACTTCGCGCGAAAGTCAATCATGGATGCTATCCCAGGCAATGTCGATATTGAAGGATTCTTTTTGGTCGATCTTCAGGCCTGCAGCGGCAAGCTTATCGTCCGAGAGTTCCTTCCCAGCGTAGTCCGCGATGACCGACTCTTTGTCGAGTTCTTCCTTTGTGCGGATGTATTTCTTGGCCAGTCCAAGCTTCTTCAAAAGCTCGATGATAGTATTTAGATTGTATTTCCTGTTCAAGGGACCGACGGTTGGATTCCCAGTCCGAAATCCGACGCCGCCGTGCACAAGTTTCTTGCTCCTGGATTTCTCGAACTCATCCTTGTGGAGGATGCAAAAGGTCTCGATCTCATCCTGGAGAAGCTTAACCTTGGATCGCGTGTCGCTGGTCTCCCGGTCAAAGCCGTCGCGAAGCATCTGAATTTTCTCGTTCATCTCCGCCTCGCGCTTCTGGAGAAATACCTCGCCCCGGCCGAGGGCTAGCAGGAATTGGTCGACCTCATCGAAACTCTTGAGCGTTGTTATTTTCTTTGCCATACAATTAACTCCTTGAAAATGGAATGACGGTATGCCCTTTTGCGTGGGGCGTGGTATATCTTTCTTCAAACCTGACGGCCTCGATAATTGCGCGATTCTTGGCATTGAAGATCGCGATGGATTCCCGCTTCAGTCCCTCCCAGTCCTTGCCTTCCTTTTGGGCGAGGAGTATCATGCGGAAGATGTGCCGATAGAGAGAGTCGAGCGCCTCGATGTCGTCCTCCCCAGGAAACATCAGTCGCGCTTTTCGAAGCATTGCGATCTCGAGTTGCTGATCGCCATCGGCGAGAGATTTGTTGCGCCTGGTGAGTTGATGCCAGATTACGAGGATGATGCTGACGACGATGAGCCAAAGCGATGCCCAAGTCATGATTGTTCTCCTTTCTTCTTCGAGGTTTGCAAAATTTGTCCGAGGGGAACCGCATCACCAGACCAGCGACGATCAGAGTGAATCTGAAATTGACCTCGCGCGGCGGCAGCATCTTGCCTCTCCCTTATTTTCTCCTCGGCGATGCGCATCCAGTTGTTGATGAAATTCTTCCAGTTCTTCTTCGGCATTCGGTGTTGATTCGCAAATACCCACGCTTCAGCTCTCCGCATTTCCGGCTCGAAGTGCTTGATAAGCCGGTACGTATCCTTCAGCACGCTGAGATGTTCTGCCGTGAGCGCGAGCCGCAGGAAACGCCTGGATTGCCAGAGGATTGTTTCGCTCTTACTCATTCGTCGCGATCATTATGTCCGCGTTGGCACTATCGCAGTTCTTGTTGACGCAAAAGCTCGGCTGGGCGAGATCACCGTCGCCGATGACGTCACAGAGGATGAATCTCCCCGCGATGCCGTTGAACTGCAAGTCCATTGCGATGGCATAGAGTTCCGTATCACTCGGCGTGCTGTATTTCTCCAGCCAGCCGTCGATCTCGTGCCATTGCAACGATGCGCGGCTGGTTGTCTTGACCGTGATTTGTACTGACACGATGGGCTCTCTCGCATCGACGATTATTTGTCTCGATGTCGAAGTAGATTTTGAGAATCCTGGCGTGGCAGGGATCTTCGGGTCGACGGCGCAGGAAGCGAGGATTAAAATCAAGCATAGAAATAGGGTCGGTCTCATAGAGTTTCCTTTCGGTTGCATTGCGTAGGATTGCCGGCACGATGGCGTTTCACGTGACGCTCGTAATCGAAACACTCGGTATGATTCATCATGAGGACGCCGCACTTGACTCTGTAGTCAATGACGCCGATCATGCCGCGAATGACTTTCGATAACTCTGCTGGATTGCAGGTTTTCGTCGATTGTTTCTTCACCTCGCGCTGACAGAAATGTGCAATGTCGTTCCAATCCCATTTGAGGATGTAACCGAGCCTGGCGATCATGCGATGCTGGTCCGGGTTTTTCTGCGCCGGAGAATTCACTTCCTGGTTGTCTCGCATCTTCTTGAACGCGAGGTAGACAAGGTTTAGGTTCTCCTCATCAAGGTGGCTGCAGCTCGTCCCACCGGCGACGTTGTAGAGGACCGATCTGTAGGTGTCCTCATCCAATCCGAGATCACGCTTCAGGACGTGGATGAGGACACCTACAGATCGGT
>Ga0209777_10007435_pt1 | contig 12167 bp, 8 predicted proteins | sample FrelakmetHBP12HB_FD_187147 | JGI IMG/M metagenome (GOLD analysis project Ga0209777, IMG submission 187147) | Freshwater lake sediment microbial communities from the University of Notre Dame, USA, for methane emissions studies -HBP12 HB (SPAdes)... | ecosystem: Environmental > Aquatic >... | reverse complement strand
GGCAAAACACGGCACCTTCTCAAAGAGACCGAAAAGTTTGGCCTGTTTGACAAAGGGGATCAGGCCGGAGGCGCCGAATGCGAGGCAGACAGCATCAGGCTTTTTCGCCATCAGGGCGGTCAGATAAGATGTATAGTCCGTCTCACCGAGCTTACACCAGGCCTCTCCCACGTTCATCACGTCGGGCTTGTTCTTTTTCAGGCCCTTCCAGAAATTTTCGGCAATCGAGTGGCCGTACTCATAATCCTCACCAATGATATAGTAGTTCTTGAACGGCTTGGAAGCCGCATAAAACCCGCCGGCCAGGCACTCCAGATCGGCGCTGGGGCATCCCCTGAAGACGTATCGGTGGCCCTTCTCGCCGGTGATGCGATGACTCCTCGAAATGGAGACCATGAAGAGTTTTTTCTTTGCCTTCACAAACTCAGCGATGGCCAGAGTGACCGCGCTGTTCGTGGTCCCTCCCAGAAAATCCACCTTTTCCTTAAGCAGGAGTTCTCGGGCATGTGAGAGGCCTTCATCCGGCTTGAACTTGTCATCCCTGGCGATGATCTCGATCTTTCTCCCCTTGAGGCCTCCCTTGGCATTGAACTCATCGACAGCCATCTGCCATCCGGCGAGGGCCTGTTTGCCAAAGGCGGCGCCAGCCCCTGAATAAACATCGATCAAGCCGATCTTGATCGGGTTCTGGGCCACAGCCATTCCTGGGGTCATTGTCACTGCCAGGAACAGAGCCAGGCCGGCAACCAGTATGAAACCCTTCACGTCCTTCTTACCGTTCATCATGTCCCTTCCTCCTTTTCGGAATTGTAGGTTGTGAGTTGTAAGTGGTCCGTCATTTTATTTAAGCCTTCAGCTATTAGCCGTCAGCGTTCAGCTTTCTCTTGCCTTTTAACAGTGCAGCGCTGGTCCTTATTATCAAAACATTGGTAGCAGGCAACACAACCATGAATTTCCCTTCCCGCTAGCTGTACCAATTCTGTTTTCACTCCTTCTTTTTCAAGTTCACGGAAGACGTGGTTAACGAGAATAGTGGTATTGCCATCCTTCCTGGGGCTACCATTAAAAGCAACAATCTTCATATTGTTATAATCCTTTTTAATTTATTACTAATATTCCTAAACCTTTTTGGAGACATAATTTATCTCTAAAGTAAAGTCAATTTAAATTGTGAAGGTGCAGACATCAAAAAGGACGTTTAAATAACGAGTACACCTTGTATGCTAATAGATTGCCAAGTGATATAAGATACCCCGGAAAGCTACAAGTCTTCAGATCTCCTCATTAAGACAGAGTGCAGGTTATCGACTAAAACCCCGTAGTCTTCGCTACGGATTTGGGTTAAGGTTAGGAATCAAAGTGACTTGTCCAGCTTAGTTTTTATGGCCAGGCCCAGTTTCTCGACGCTGTAGGGTTTTCTGATGTATGCCCCAGCGCCTAACCCCTGTGCCTTTTTTACCCGGTCACTTAGGGAAAAGCCGCTGGCAATCACTGCCTTCTGCCCGGGCTTTAGCTGCACAATTCGGCGGAAGGTCTCACATCCGTCCATCCCCGGCATCACCATGTCAAGCAGCAGGATATCCACTTCGTGTTCCTTCAGGAATTCAAGCGCTTCCTGGCCGCCGGAAACAGCATCTGCCTGATAGCCCAGTTTGCTGAGTATGTCCACAGCAATAACCCTCTGATCTAACTCGTCATCCACCACCAGAACCTTCTCGCCTCTGCCCTGGTATTGCTTCAGGTCTAAGGGCTTTTCCTGCTCAGAAACGCTTTCTCTGGTAATCGGAAAGTAAAGCTCAAATCCAGTGCCACCGCTGCCGCTTTCAACATGAATATAGCCATCATGGCCGGTAACCGTGTTCCAGACAACCGAGAGGCCAAGTCCTGTGCCGCTCCTTCCCATCACCTTCTTGGTGTAGAACGGCTCAAAGATCCTCTCCATGTCTTCAGGAGAAATCCCCAGGCCGTTGTCCCTGACGACAAGAACCGCATACTCGCCGATATTTATTCTCTCGTAGCCCTCAAGAGGTGTATCCACATACCGGTTCTGTGTCGAGACAGACACAACCCCCGAATCGGACGACCGGAATGCCTCTGAGGCATTGGAAACCAGGTTCATCAAGGCTTTCATCAGGTGAACCCTTGAACCCCTTATCGGCAAAAGGTCGTCCGCCAACTCCGTCACCACTTCGATGCCTGGATGAAACTGTCTCAGTTTTTGGAATTCAGGCGAGCGCATATACTCCTGAACCACTTTATTGAGATTGAGCACATCCCGAGCCATGGTCACCCCACGGGTTATAGTCAATAGGTCATCCACTATTGCTGCAGTCCTCTGCCCCGAACTCATGATCATCTGTATCTCCCTTCGGAGCTTTTGGTTTTTTTCGGGTATATCCATGAGCATAAGCTCAGGGAGGCTGACAAAGGCTGAGAGCATATTGTTCAGGTCGTGAGCCACGCCTCCGGCCATAAGCCCAAGGGCCTCCATTTTCTGGGCGCGCTGCAGTTTTGTTTCAAGGTTTCTCCTTTCCTCCTCCGCCTGCCTACGCTCGGTAATATCTACGATAGCACCTCTGAGTCCCACAGGTTTGCCATTACTGTAAATGACACTTGAGATTACTATGGCAGGAAAGACAGACCCATCTAACCTCATTAAAGTATATTCAGTACCTTCTATTTGCTCCCCCTTTAACAGCCTTTGAATGTTCTTGCTAGATTTTTCAATCTCTTCAGGTGAAAGTAGTTGCCATGCTCTAAAACCCTTCTTTAAATCCTCTTCTGTACCTCCAAAAGTTTCATAAATAGCGCGGTTAACAGAAGTAATATTAGCTTCCAAATCCATCTCATAGACTGGGATTGGCAAAAAATCATACAGCTCACGATACATTTTCTCGCTCTCCCTCAGTTTCTCCTCCGCCCGCTTGCGGTCGGTGACGTCGCGGACATTCATCACAAAACCTGCAATGGCCGGATTATCCATGAGATTCATGCCGACACCTTCCATAATGCGCTCGGTACCGTCTTTATGTATGATGCGGAAACTGTTGGGGATGACGACTTCTTTTGTCAGCAACGCCTTGCCAAAATCCTCGATGGCTCTTGGATGATCGTCAGGCAAAATCAGATCGAGACTGCTCGTCCCAATCAACTCGTCCGGACTGTAGCCGATAAAACGCTCAATGGAGGGGCTCGTATAGGTGATGGTTCCCAGTTCATCCACGATAAAGATGACATCAGATGTATTCTCGGTGATCGCCCGGAAATACTCCTCGCTCTTCCTGAGCGCATCCTCCGCCCGCTTGCGTTCGCTTATGTCCCGCGACACCGAGAGTATTCCGACAGCCTTTTGGTTCTCGTCGCGCAAAAAGGACAAGCTGACTTCAAGCCAGATCGAGGAGCCGTCCTTCCTATATTCTTCCACCTCCATAGTGCGGATTCCATCGGGATCGGCAGTTCCACTGGCTTCCAATTTCATCTCTTCTTCAAAGGCCGTAAGAGCAATCTTCAGAGATTCAGGAGTCATGACCTGGTCAAGAGTCTGCTCCATGGCCTCCTCAACGGTGAATCCACGGATGCGCATGATAGACGGGCTGATATAGGTAAAGCGCAGGTTCATATCCAGGATCGCTATGACGTCAGCCATGTTTTCTGCTATTAAACGGTATTTTTCTTCGCTCTGCTGAAGAGCCTCCTCGGCCTTCTTGCGCTCGTTGATGTCCCTTGTATAGCCCAGAATCCCCGTCGCCTGACCGGCAGCATTACGCATAAAGGTCATCTTGAATTCAGCCCAGACAATATTTCCATTTCTATGGATGCCCTCCACTTCAATAGTCCTTGACCGGAGAAGATCTTTGTTTTCCCTTTTTTCGATTTCCAGTTCTTCTGCAAGGACTTTCATGCATAGCTCCAAGGAAGCCGGTGTCAATATTTCATTAAACGGTTTTGCCATGAACTCTTCGGGGGTATAATCGAGTGATTGTTTAACATAAGGGCTCATGTAGGTGTATTGGAGGTTCATGTCCATCGTCCAGATGGTATCTCTTGCGTTCTCCGCCAGCAGGCGGAATCGTTCTTCGCTTTCCCGCAGCGCCTCCTTGGCTTGTTGAGTTAGTGTATGTAAGTTAGCATTCTGAATGGCATGAGATGCCGCTTGGGCGAAGAGGTTAACCATTTTAAATTCTTCTTCCGATACCTCTTCCCGAGCGGTTGTGATGATGACGCCTCCGACCACCTCTTTATCGACCTGTAGGGGTACCAAAATGTAATTCTTGATTCCTCCGAACTCTTGAAGCATTGAGCAGGTTGTCTTACTAATTAAGGGATAGAGAACTTCTTCCGCGGTCTTGGCAATTACAATCTCTCCCCTCATGGCTGCGATTACAGCAGCATTTAATCCTATGTTCACCGGAAATGAATAATTTTCAAGTGTAAAACCCAATAGTTTATCGACTTCAGTAAGAATCCATTTTTTAGAAGAGAGAGTTTTAACTTCAAACCAATTTGTTTTGTCGTTCCGTTTTATAATAAGAGCACTATTATATCCCATAGAGTAAACAAAACTATCAGTGATTTGTTTAAATACCTCCTCCAAATCTAAGGTGCTGTGGACGGATGCCGTAATTTCTTGAAGCATTTGAAGCCGTAGGTTGGCCTCATTTAACTTTTCCTCAGCCCGCTTGCGCTCGGTGATGTCTTTTGAAGCCACTGTTACAGCTATTATTGCTTTTCCCTTTTGATCTTTGACGGGACTATAGGTCCGCAGGAAATATCTCTTGTCTCTTTCACTTTTATGTTCACTCTGGATAGATTTATTAGTCTCGAATACCTCTTTCACTTTCTGAGCAAACTCTCTCGTGTCTTCCTCTGAATGGAACTCACTATACATTCTGCCGATGATCTGAGCCCCTCGAAGGTCAAGGCGTCCTAAATGTTTTTCATTCGCGAACAGATACCTGCATTTCCTGTCAACAAGATACATCGAATCCGCTGTGGACGCCAAAGATCGATACTTTTCCTCTGATTCTCTCAGAAGCCTTTCGGCCTGCACGCGTTCGGTGATATCATCATAAACAGCCACTATCTCGCCTGAGGGTAATTTATAAACATAATTTTCCCGCCAACCACTTATCCTCTGGTCAAGATAAAATGTTTCTGAAAGCCTTTCGGGCATACCCGTTTTCCATACCCTTTGAAACACATCAAAGAGGCCGAATTCTTTAACCCCGGAAAAGACATCGGCAACACTTTGTCCAAGAATATCTTCCTTTTTGACCTGCTCAATTGCCTCCCCCCCTTTATTGAACTCTTTGATAATGAAAGTGTTCCCGTTGTCCTTGGCTTCATATACGGCAACACCACTGGTCATGTTATTAAAGAGCTCATGATAACGTTCCTCGCTTTCCCGCAGTGCCTCCTCTGCCCGCTTGCATTCCACAGCCAACTGGTGGGCCTCCACGGCCCGCTGGGCAACCACCGGCAGCCGCTGCAGGTAGCCCTCGCTCTTGACCACGTAGTCGTAGGCTCCGCCCTTCATCGCCTCTACCGCCACCCTCTCGTCTCCACGACCCGTCACCATCACCACCGGAGGAGGAGCTTCACCTCGCCGAATCTCCTCTAACACTTCCAACCCATCCCGCCCCGGCAGGCTGTAATCCAGGAGCACCACGTCGTAGGCCTCCCCCTCCGCCAGATGGCCCAGCACCTCCTCCCCAGACTCCACCGCCTCCACCTCCCACATAGAATCGTGTCCGGTCAGGGCAAGGCGCATCAGCTCTCTATGATCAGAGTTGTCCTCCACCAACAAAATTCTCATCTTACCCACCTCCAAACCCCTTAGGATGTGGACTTCATAGGCAAACTGTTTACCATTAACCAGTAGATCTTCAGGTCTTTGATCACCTTCGCGAACTCCTCAAAACCCACTGGCTTGACGATGTAGGAGTTGGCCCCAAGGTTGTAGCTCTCCATCATTTCTCTCTCCCCTATTGACGTCGTGAGCACTACCACAGGAATCGACTTGAGCGCCGGATCAGCCTTGATTCTCCTCAACACCTCTATCCCGTCCACCTTGGGGAGCTTGATGTCCAACAGGATCAACCCCGGTCGCGGTGCCTCCATATACTTCCCCTGTTGATAGAGAAACTCCAACGCCTCCTCCCCATCGGACACCACATGCACCTCGTTGAGAATGTTATTCTCCTGTAATACCTTCAGGATCAATTCCATATGATCGGGATTGTCCTCTACTAACAAAACGTCAATCGGATGGGGAATTTTGTGTTCGGAATTCGGATTCATTTGCTTTCTCCCTTCATCGTCGAGCGTACTTCGTACATCGTTGGGCGTACATCGTCGGGCGTACTTCGTACATCGTCGGGCGTACTTCGTACATCGCCATTCGCATATCGTACATCGTCAAACAATCTTCTTTAAAAGGGATGAAATCATTTTGGATGTGTGGTCTAATTTTTCAGTCATATCATTTAGTTCATCATCACTGATAAAACCAAGCTCTTTTGCAATAACAAGTTGGGTTTCTAATTCGGCAGCTGATCCCAATGAAATGTGTAAAAACTGCTTATATTCCTTAGGAAAAGACCTTTTGAATCCTTCTGCGATGTTCGATGGAATTGAAATTACAGACCGCCTCATTTGTGCTGTTAAACCATAAATCTCTTCCTTCGGAAATTTACTTGTCAGCATATAAATATCCTTCACAATTTCTATCCCTTTCTGCCACATCCTCAATTGTTTGAAACTTTTTATCTTCTCCATGCTTTATCCTTTTTCCGAATTACGATTTACGATGTACGATATACGATGTACTAAGTACAAATTACGAGTGGCGATCAGGAATTGTGAAATAAAAGGTCGATCCCTTCCCAGCCTCCGACTCCACCCAGAACCGGCCCCCATGGTGTTCCACGATCCTCTTGACTAAGGTCAACCCCATCCCCACCCCTTCGATCCCTCTATCCAACTGCCGGAAAGGTTCAAAGATCTGCTCTTGATACTGCGGCAAAATCCCAATACCGTTATCCCTTACGTGGAAGCGATAGAAACCTCTCTCCTCCTCACACCCCACCTCGATACGCAGCCCCCTTTCAAGGCTCCTGAACTTCACCGCATTCTCTATCAGATTGGCGAATACCTGGCGAATGCGGCCCCGGTCTCCTCTCACAGCGGGCAGGGGTTGCTGCACGATGAACTCTACCCCCTCCTGCTCCAGCTTGAGGTCCAATCCCTTTTCAATTTCCCTCAGCAGCACCCCCACGTCTATTTCTTCTTCAGGCCCTACCACCCGCCCGATACGTGATAGCTCCAGCAACTCGGTGACGAGTGTATTCATGTGCGCCACGTTGGCTCTGATACGCTCCAGGTAGTGCTGACCCTGCTCGCCCAACTGATCTTGGGACCCTCTCTTCAGCAGGGAGTAGAAGCCGTCCAGGGAAACAAGAGGCGCTCTCAGGTCATGGGAGATGGTGTAGACGAAGGATTCCAGCTCTTGGTTCTTTGCTGCGATTTCAGCCAATAAGCGCTCTCGATCCTTCTCGGCCTTCTTGCGCTCGGTGATGTCTCTGCCTGTGGCAAATAAATAGTCCTTGCCCCCTATTTTGGCTTGGTCAAGATTCAGCAGCTCAACAATGATCGAACCATCCTTCTTTTTAAGTCCCATCTCAAAGTCACGGACTTCGCCGGTTTTCGTAAACAGCTCGATCATTTCTCTCCTTTTATCAGGATAAAGATAATATTCATTGACGCTTCTTCCTTTAAGCTCTTCAACTGTGCACCCTATCATCTCTGCCTGGGCTTTATTGATGTCGATGATCTTTCCTTCAATTGTGGATATGGCAATGCCTATCGGCGCTTCATCAAAGATCATCCTATATTTTTCTTCGCTTGCTTTCATCATCTCCTCCGCCCGTTTGCGCTCGGTGATGTCTTGTCCGATAGAGAGCAAGCCTACAATGTTACCCTTCTCATCTTTGAGGGTCTTGTCGTACCATTCAATTATGTGTTCACGACCGTCCTTCGTCACGATGGGATTGACATTACCATGTGTTTGAATGTCATCAATGGCATTGAGAAACAGTTCTCTTATCCGATTTCGATCACGCTCCGGTAAAAACGTAGAGAACCACTCCTTGCCCTGAACCTCCTCCAATCGGTAGCCGGAGATCTCTTCCATATAAGGATTGATACTAATAATGCGCCCTGTTATATCGAGGAGCAACACAATAGTTTGTGCGGTTTGAATGAGGCTTTCAGCAAAATCTTTTTCTCGACGCAGTGCCTCCTCCGCCTGCTTACGCTCGGTGATGTCTATACTGAACCCCTCGAAGTAGGGAATACCGTCTGGGGTTTTACTCAATCGGCCATTGAAAGATATCCAGAAGATACTGCCGTCCTTCCGGCGCATCTGGCATTCGAAGTCTTTGATGTATCCCATTTCTCTGAAAATGCCAATAACTCTCTTCCTGTCATCCGGATTTGTATACATCTGACGGGCAATATCCGTCACCGTGTTGATGGCTTCTTCAGGGGATTGGTAGCCGAACATCCTGGCAAAGGCCCTATTCGCACTGATTAACCGGCCCTCCGGTGTCGACTGGTATAGCCCTTCCACAGCATTATTAAAAAGATTGCGGAACTTCTCTTCACTCTTCCGAACGGCTTCCTCGGCCTGCTTGCGCTCGGTGATGTCTTGAACAACGGTAAGCATGTACTGATCGCCGTGAATCTCCAGAGACTCAATGGACAGGGTAGCCGTGCGCAACGCGCCTGATTTCTGTCGGATTTGGAGCTCGAGATCGCGCACAAAGCCCTGCTCACGAAGCAAAGCAATGGCACGTTGGCGATCGGCTGGGTCTGCGAAGACGTTGAGGGCAAGGGAGTTTTTTCCAATGACCTCCTCACGGCTGTAGCCAAATACCTTATGCCAACTATTGTTGACTTCGATGATCTTCCCATCCTCCAGGCGGCTGATGACCAGCGCATTCGGGATGGAGCGAAAAGCTTTGGTGACACGCTCCTCACTCTCCCGCAGCGCATCCTCCGCCCGCTTGCGCTCGGTGATGTCTTTAACCGTTGCAAAATAACTGATTACATTGTTTTGCTTGTCCTTGACCCAGGAGGGGCTGACGATTACTGGAAAGCGCTCGCCGTTTTTCCGCATGAAAGTCAATTCAACGTCACCGAATTCGCCCCGCAAGGTCTTCTGGAATGCTGTCTCTATCTCTTCGTACGCCTCCGGTGGCCAATAGGGGTGGGGTGTTCCGACTCCTATGAGTTCTTCTCTTGAGAACCCAGTCATCTGACAAAAAGCAGGGTTGACATCTATATGAACGCCGTGGCTATTCAGTACCGAGAACCCATCTTGCATCGAAGCGATGAGGTTTTCTACGAATTTTTTACTCTCCCGCAAAGCCACCTTCGCCCGCTTGCGGTCCGTGATGTCCTCAATAGTACCCTCATAGCTGGATATGTTGCCTTGTGTATCCTTTACACTATGGGCGTTGATTGAAACCCAGATTGTCTCTCCACCTTTTTTGCGAAACCGGGTCTCGAACTTTTCCACCACCCCTTTCTTGGATAAGATTCCTTTAAAGATTTCTCTATATTCAGGATTGACGTACATCTGAGTTGCAGTTACATTATTGGTTAATTCTTCAGGTGTGTCATACCCATACATACGGGCAAGGGCAGGATTAGCACTTAAAAAGCGTCCCTCAGGGGTGGTTTGATAGATTCCGAGAATCGCATTATTGAAGATATTGCGGTATTTCTCCTCTGCCTGGAGGAGCTCCTTTGTTTTCCTGTACTTGTACTCCCTTCCGAAATAGAGCAAACAGACTGTAAGGAAGAGGAATACGATGGAACCTATAGCTGCGGAGCGGATGAAATACCCGTATAATGACTTCAGGATTACATTTTTCTCCTGCCCAACAATGACTGACCAGCCAATCCCCCTTACAGGTGCAATGGATACATAGGAGATGCTGCCCTTTTCGTGTGCATCTGCACTTTCCATATTGGTCATGACTCCTGCAACTGCCTTTTCCAGTACGTGTGCTTCAGGGTATTTCGTTATTTCCTCCTGATAGGGAATAGTATTACTGAATATGATGTTCCCTTCCTGGTCGAGGAGGGTAATACTCTTTTGGGGATCTAATGTATTTTCCTTGATGAGGGTGGTCAAAAAGGCAACTCGTTGGGCGTTGCTCAGTATCCCGATGACCTTGCCTTTTCTGTCGAATACCGGTACAGATATGGCAACAGCGGGGCCCTTTTCCAGCACAATCAAACGGTACATTGTAGAAATATAGGGTCTCCAGTTCTTGCTCACCCCTTTATACCAGTCACGGTAGGCCACGTTCTTACCAAATCCACTGCTGTCCACCGGGTAGTTTGCCCAGAGAGTTCCAGATTGGTCGGTTATAAAGAGGGCATCGATTTCAGTATTATGCTCACTTAAGGATTTCAGGTGATACAAGGCGCGGTGAAAGTCCTTCTTCTTCACCGCATCGATAAAAAGCAGACGTTGTGCGTTGGACTCGAGGATACCGATAGTTGCTTTCTGATGCTCGTATATGAGCGAGGAGAGGAGATTCGCCGTCAATGTATTTGTAGTGATTGTATTCTTTACTACATGCTGATAGTGGGTGCGTATGGTAAGAAAGGTGATGAAAAAGGTAATAATCAAGAGAAACGCAATGATTACGGCATATAATTTCTTCCCTTCAAATAAAGTTTTCATGCATCTCCCTCATGGTATTGTCAATGAATTTAAGCCTGCAACCTGGCAAGACCGTTACGATTTCGGATTTCATGTCTCCGCTTTCCATTGCCTATTAGAATTTATGAGCTCCCGGTAAAGGGCTTCATTAAGTCGGAGACCTTCTTCCGCCCGCTTGCGCTCGGTTTCTGACTTTTCCTGTTCGGCAACCTGAAGGCGAAGATCTTCCAACTCCTGGATCAGTTGCGCTTTGGTCTTTTTTTCATCTTTCATTTTCTAAGTCTCCAATTGATGCCCACCATAAATTAAGGCTTATGGATTCGCCTCTTTAACTGATTAAGGTGCTTTCGAGCCTTGTCAACTTGCTGATCGAAGGGGATATTGGGGATCATCATGAAGACCCTTTGTTTTTGGGTTCCATGGGCGGTTGTCCAAAAATGGGGGTTAAATAAAAGGACTAATTATTTAAATTATTTATCATACTATATTTACCAAAAAAAATCAATTCCATAATGACATGCGAATGATCCATATTGTTCCGGACCCCGGTTTTAGCAGTATTGACGTTCTTTTGAGTTTTTCAAGAGCTTCTTATGAAAAAGTTATTTGGATTCAGGATACCAATCTTCGATTTTAAGCCCAGGAATACGGGCGAACTCGTTGGTATTGTGGGTGACGAGGATTCCTTTCCTGGAAAGGGCAATGGCCGCAATGAGAAGGTCATAAGGTCCTATGGGTGTCCCTATTTCCTCAAGATCCACACGAATGCGAGCGGCATATTTGGCTTCTTCATATCCAAAAGGCAGCACCTGGATGATAGAAGTAAAATCCTTGAGCTGTTTTTTCCTTTTTTGAGGCAAACTCGATTTAGCGATACCCACTTCCAGCTCAAACAAGACAATAGAGGGAATTCCAATTTCTTTAGGCGGCGTTGCCAATAAATGTTTCGAAACGGCTCCAATGCCCTTAAAAAAATAAATAAGTGTATTGGTGTCCAGAATATACATTAAAGCGGTTCCCGATTGCTGTCTTTGCCCATATCTTTACGGATCTTTTCTGAGGCAGGAAAATCTTTCCAGGCCCCGGCTAAAGCAACCAAATGTTCCGGCCAATGGGTGGCTGTTTTTAGCCGGACCAGACCGGCAATCCATTGGCTTTTAGAAATTTTTTTTTGTTTGACGATCTGATTCATTTTATTTTCGGTCTCTTTATCCAGATAGATGGTTATTTGTCCCAAAAAAATCACCCCTTTCTATATTGAAGCTCCTTACACCAAATGCGCGGGAATGATCCCGCACCAGGACTTCGACGAGCTCAGTCGAGCCGGTACAGTCCCGCAGGGCGGGATTCCATGCAAGGAAAATGTCTATTTTTTAAGTTCGGTTCGGTCAGGCCTTTGGCCTGACCCATATGCGATCCGCTAATCCCG
>Ga0209777_10007434_pt1 | contig 12167 bp, 10 predicted proteins | sample FrelakmetHBP12HB_FD_187147 | JGI IMG/M metagenome (GOLD analysis project Ga0209777, IMG submission 187147) | Freshwater lake sediment microbial communities from the University of Notre Dame, USA, for methane emissions studies -HBP12 HB (SPAdes)... | ecosystem: Environmental > Aquatic >... | reverse complement strand
ATAAACTCGGTATTGTTTCTAAGGTAGATGCCTTCAACAACTAACTCAGAAGGTAACTTCGTTACCGTATGAGTTTGGTCAGAGGGCAATATAGCCTTCTGGTCAGAGGGCAATATAGCCTTCAACAACTAACTCAGAAGGTAACTTCGTTACCATATGAGTTTGGAGATATCAGATATATTACAAATGGATTATGCACCAAAATTAATTGAACAAGGCGTTCGCAATTATATGAATGTAGTTCTTCATAAATGTTACGACCATAGAATTCAATTGTATTCTCTTGTATTGAATGTAATCGTACTAGTTGTATTTTTAGGTGGTTTAGGAATGATATTATGGTATTGTTCTACTAAAAAAATATCACCGGAAGAAAAACGTCGGAAAATGATGCGTGAACAAGAACAAGTTTTAACAAAAATACGTGAATTTCAATCACAAAAACATAAACAACAAGAACAATTAACCCAATTAACTAGACGTATTCTTCCCACAGAATCCCATGATAATTATAAAAATATGCTAAATGATGCAGAACAATCTCATAGTGATTTGATTTATTCAATGGCTATGCATAAAGGAACCTAGTAAAGGAACCCAGGTTCCTTTAAAACCTCCTCCTAGGTAGGATTATTGGTACATTGGTTATATGGATGTGGTATCCGTAGCAGAGTGGAGGATAACCACGCATATTCAGAAGGACGACGTAGGAGTCCAGAGGAATATGATCTTATACAACCAATTTACTTATAATTCTTCTAATAAACCTTCTACGAAAGGGAGGTTTTAAAGGAACCGTTGGTTCCTTTACGTTGGTTCCTTTATTTGTATAAGATAAATATAAAAGTAATTATGTCAACAATGAAAAAAATATCTTGGGAAAACCCTACCGAAGATTCATCTCCAAAAGAAGAAGAGGAAGATGATGATGAAGAATTGTTCAATATACAATCACAAAAATACAAAAGTCCTTCCATAGAATTCAAATCTATTCCCTCTGACAAACCACAATCAATTCTTTCAGACAAAATCACCAAAGACCAAGAAGACATACAAAGTGAACTGGCTGGAAATGCGCGTTTAGAAGAAATATGCAAGTCTCTTTTTTTGCAAGACCCTGGATTGTTGATTTTACATATTACGGAACCTTTAGAAGGAGTATTGGATTTCCTATTTTTAAATGAACGTCATGCCTTGACCGAAATACAATTTGCAGAAAATGGTCGTATCACACATATTCATCATCTACCATCTACATTACAAAAATTAACATGTACCAAGAATGAATTGAAAGAATTGACCAATTTACCAGCTTCACTCTTGGAACTCTATGTTTCTCACAATCATTTGTCTACCATTGACTTTAGTCAAACTCCTCAATTACGTATTTTTCAAGGTTCCTACAATCATTTATATTCTCTATCCCATCTACCTTCTACTTTAGAACAACTCTATGTAAACAACAATGAATTGTCTGAATTGGATCTTTTGGGATTAGACCAATTGCGAACTTTGCATTGTTTAAACAATCCACATCCACTTATTTTGAAACATGTGCCAAGTCAAACCATAGATTTACAAATGGATGAAGGGCCTCTAAGTCAATTTGAATCACAACAAGAATATGAATACGATTTAGAAAATGAAGAAGAAGAAAAATCATCAACGCCTAAATCTTCCAAAATTTCCTACCAAGATGCACTAAATCGTTATATGGAATACAAAACCAAATACGAAACCAATGCAAAAAGAATACGTGTACGTAACCAATTAAAGACAAAGAAAACGGGTCAGATGGCTAGTAGCCTTCAACAACTAACTTCAAAGGGTGCTTTGCACCCTGAGAAGTTTGGTAAAAAATCCAAAAAACCAGTTCCATTGCCGCCATGTATACAGTGTGCTGCCAATGTGGGAATGACTTTTAAAAAAAAAGATCAAACATATCTAGCACATTGTGGTGTCATAGACGGAAAACCCAATTGTTCCTTTCACATAGAATTAAATTCCGGATTGTATGAACCATTTTTAGATAGTTTACAAAAAGAAGAGGAAATTCTAAACAAATCTAAACAAGATTTGATACGACAAAAAATAGAAACATTGTTTGGATTTATTAGTGAAAAAGAATCCGCAGATTTGTTCCAAGAACGTGTGAAACCATACGTTTATGCGAATGATTTACATGATAGTGTATTGCTTCCGAAATACGTTGCCATGTATTCCAATCTTGTTCAAAAAGATTTGATAGAACGACAATGGAAAATCATTTCGGAATTAAAAGCAAACATACATTCCATGTTGCAAGAATATCAAAATGAACCATTGAATCGTGAATTGTTACACGATGCTATGCAACTCTATGTACAAGAATTGTTACCCGAAATAAAACGTTTACGCGCATGGAAATTTCCAATCATGGAAATGAATGATACCACGAATCAACATGGAGATGTGATTGAATCCAAATTATTCCAACAACCATTTGTATTGGATCATTTGTTACAAGAATATGAAGCTCCCGAAGTAATTCGTTATACACTCTGATTATGTACATAGATTATAATTGTCAACTCCCGTCCATACCAGATGATTTTTATTTGCCCATAATTTTCTGGAACAAATGGCAGTCTTTCCTACATTTGCAATTTTTGTAGGGTCAATGGTAAAGCCCTGTGTAAATATACCTTGGTTTTTTGAACCACATACACATGCATTGTTGGCATTCATTATCCAATAATCTGGACAATTCAATTGGTCAGGTGGAAATGCCAAAGTGGATGTAGCTGAATTCATATGCATACCAATATAAGTCAAAAAACATAACAATACTACGATAGAAATCACAATCGCTACCACATAAAATTCCATGTTATTATTATATACTACACGTTATATAATAATAATGAATAACAACTATATGTCTATGCCCAATTATAATGTAACAACACCACCCATTTTAAATTCTAAAACCTACAATGGTCGTGTCAATATTTTGGAACCCGAAGACCCTTCTATTCAGTTCAAAATGTTTGAACGTATTGCTATTAAAAACAAGGCGACAGAATATCGTAATCCATTGGAAGGAGTATGGGAAGAGAATCTTTTAGCCCAAGTGTTTTTTTCTGCCGGAAATGTACAAATTTTGCAAAATGCGATTCGTGCAGGTGTTTATAACAATTCCAACCAAAAATATACTATTCCCCCTCAAAATCAATCAGCTTTGAAAATAATTATGCGTAGTACTTTTTTACAATATTCACAAAATTCACCGAATAATATCACACAACAGGTGGAAGTACTCAATGATTTAGTATTGGATTATTGTGTACCTTTTGTCTACAATGAATGTGTTGCTTATATGAAATATTTGGAAGACCAGAGTACCTTGGTCGTGCCTTTGGACCGCGAAATACGTCCCGACCGCGAGTACAAACAATTAGAAATGAATCCATTTATTTAAACCCTTGAAGATTTGAAATGAGACAAAAATTCCCCAAATAAATAATACAATCTTCCAAAAAACGAATTGGAGGGTTTTACGGAGGGACGACGTGTCGTCTCGGAGAAAAACCTCCATACTACGGACGACAAAGTCGGGCGTAGTATAACTGGCTTTGGTCGCAGTTTAAAGAAAAGACAGTTATAAAAAATATTATCTTGAATATATTTATATTCACACATTTCATATTTAATATCTACAATAGTTACTGTTGTAGATGGATGAGGATTACGCCATTTTTCAATACGAAAATTTGAAGTGGCAACAAATCCATATAAACGATGTTCCAATGAATGTAAATTATATGGGTCGTAATTATAAGTAAAAGGTTTCACTAATTTTTTTAATAAATCGTATCTGTAATCATTCGGTAAAATTTGATTTATAAATTTTCCGTTTCGGTATTTTATACGACCGTCATATTCTAAAATTTGTTTGATAACATCCAATGGTAGATACGACAATGACATTACTGAGTACGTTGTAATAATCTTTATCTTATTTTAGTTATATACATAACGCCACGATAGCCAATATTATTGCTGCTACACATAACCCTAATATTACTCCCTTATGGAAATCGTCTGAACAACCGCATTTTTTGGTTTCTGTTTTACTATAATCCATTATGTAAAGTATAATATGTATTATTTAAGTTTTTATTACACCTTTCGGCATTTTCAATGCCGAAAGTAACGTTACATTTTCTCATATTCCTCTGGACTCTACGCTATTGCGAAGCAGCAGAGTCGTCCTTCTGAATATGCGTGGTTATCCTCAAAAGTCCCCAGCAAGCGAAGCTTGCTTTGGACTTAGTTGTTGATGACCTTCGGTCATCTGACCGCTCTGCTACGGATACCACATGAGAAAATGTGTAAAAGGGTGTAAAAAGATGATAATAATACAAAATAAATGTTGGGAAAAGTACAAGAACAAAAATTAACAGAAATTATTGAAAAAATAAAAACAGAACAAACTCAATTACTGGTCAAATATGATGTTACTATCGTAAAATACTATGGTATGCCATTATTACGCATAAAAAGAAAATCCAAGTCTGAAGAATCTTTTGTATATGATCCAAATATATATCATGATTATTATTGTTTTTACATAACGATTGACATAGGAAATATTTATGATACTCTCACTGTAGGACCGGCAAATTTAAATAGAATACTTGATAATAATAATGAACTTGAATATTGGCCGGATTTTATAAAGAATATACCCAAACACACACAATATTTGTATTTATTTAATTACAAAGTAGATATGCATGCAATTATAACGTATATTTCTGATACTGGACATAACATCATATACAAACTATGTGATACAACGTTTGTACCCTATAATGAAAAATTAGGTAATTACCGTAATTTCTAGTATTTTTTCTACGAGTGTAAATATTCATCTGGACTCCACGCTACGGATACCACATCCATAGGCGTTCCGCCCACTGACCATATTGGCAAAAAAGTCGTAGGTTCCTTTATTATTGTGATTTTTTTACAATAAGATTTGTACCAAAATCCAACGCTTTTTTAAACCAACTTTTACCACCAGAACCTTCTGGATTTGAATCCGTATTACCACTATGTGATTCCATACCTCCTTTTTTAATTTGATTACCACCCATCATCATGTGACGGTTTCCTCCCATGTTGTCTATGGATATTTTTGGTAAAGGATGATCATAGTTTTTCATCATGGGAATGTTCTGTTCTCGCATGTCCGGTTCTGAATTGGTTCCCATGTTCCCACCCACCATCACTGGTGAAAATATAAAATTACCATTACCACTTGGTAAAGATGCATTGGTACCACCACCACCCATAAACGGAATACGTATACCACTATTAAGACCATTTCCACCATTCATAGATTTCATGGTTTCTTCATTCAAAAGGGAGGGTGTCGCAATTAATCGTGATTCTTTTACCACTTGTGTTTGGTCACGTTTTTCTAATCCGTCGTAATCTTGGGTAGAAAGAACATATAATTTATTACCACGAGGAGTAACGACAATGTCATCAATCATCCAATTTCGTTGTGGTTTTTTGTCTCCTTGTAAATAGACAAATTGTCGTTTTTGAAAAGAAACTGTGCCTGGAGATGTTGTTTGTTCAGGTAAAACACTATATCCTTCCGGTATTCCTGTAATATTACGTGGAAAGGCCATGGAACCTGGTTGTTCTGGTGATATTTTTATATTTGAAGTAGGTATGGTAGAGGGACGAAGTCCTTCAACCGTAGAGGGACGAAGTCCTTCAACCGTAGAGGTAGAGGGACGAAGTCCTTCAACCGTAGAGGTAGATGGACGAAATGGTGGTAATTCACCTTCCTCACGGACAGTCCAAGGGTCTTCTTCTTGGTCAGAGGGACGAAGTCCTTCAACAACCAATGGAGGAGTTGCAAACGTAAATGGTGGTGATGAATCTGGAGTGGAAGGTGTGGTAATTGTATCAGCGGATTTTGGCAATTCGTAGGTGGACGGTGTAGAAGCAATGGGTGGAGTATATTCAGGTGACAAAGAATGAACCGCATCTTGTACACGTTTGTGTAAATCACCCTGATTTGCATTGGCTGTATCGGTAATTTTTCGTAATTGACGTAGAAAGACTTCGGGTTCAGGAATTCGTGAATAAGACAAAGATTCCAATTGTTGAATGTTATCCTCAGTAATGATACGCAAATATACATTGATTGCCTGCAATTCTTGCATCATTAATTTGAATGCATAGGGTATTTCTACTATACTAAAATTTCTACCAAATTTCGTCACCGTTTCCATACGTAATTGAGTCGCATCTCTCAATTGTTCACCGAAAAATTTCAGGGGACCATCACTCATGGGACTCATAAACAAATTCTTGGTTGGATTGTAAATCGCCAAAAGACCGGATTGATTGCATATTGCCATATAATATTTATCACCGCGTTCCATCATGGATTCGTTCAAAAATCCAATGGCACCATGTCCTACTACGGAATCACGTTCCATTTCTCCAATACGTAATCCACCGTCATTGGCACGACCTCCTACCGGTTGTTTGGTAAGTGCACTGCGTGGACCTAGACAACGACTCTGTTGTTTGTCTTTGACCATGTGTTTCAATCTCATATAATACACCGGACCTATGAAAATACTGGATTCCATTTGTTCACCCGTCATTCCATTATAAAGAATTTCGTTACCATAGGATTCGTATGCGACATCGTCTTCTTTGTCACGTTCCAATTGAGATTGGATCAAACGTCCAAAATGTTCAATTTTGGAACCTTTTTGTCCAAACGCAGTACAATCCGCAAAACTCCCATACATGGTACATGCTTTTCCTGTCAATGATTCAACCAATTGTCCGATGGTCATACGTGATGGAAGTGCGTGGGGATTGATAATCATGTCGGGACGCATTCCGTCTTTGGTAAACGGCATATCACATTCAGGAATCACCATACCAATGGTACCTTTTTGACCAACTCTACTAGCAAATTTATCACCAATCGCAGGAATACGTTCTTCACGTACACGTACTTTGGCCAGACGCTCTCCTGAATCGCCTTCGGTCATGTACGTTTTGTCTACATAACCCAGTTGTCCTTTTTTGGGTCCCACTGACATATCACCACGGCGGTCCATAGCAGCACCGGTGGAAGGAGTGGATGTCATACCAATCAATATTGTTTTTTCATTGACAGGTGTACCTTCGCGTACCAATCCAGTAGAATCCAATTGACTATAATCATACCCAGGTTTCAGACCGACAATGGTATTGGATACTTGTTCAATGTTGGTAAATAAAATATCTATGGGAGCCGAACCTGGGGGGGCGGAATCGGGGTCTCCACGTTCTTCGTGGGCAGAATAGGAACTAAAATAGGTGGTACGAAACATACCTCGCGCCAAAGACGCCGCATTAATTAACACGGCATCTTCTACATTGTATCCAGTATAACAAGCAACTGCTACAATGGCATTGAACCCGTAGGGATGTTCTTCACGATTGATATAATCATTGTATCGTGGTTTAACTAAAGGAATTTGACCATAGTGTAATACTGTGGCCGTTTTATCCATACGCATAGTATAATTGGTATGATAAAGAGAACATGCTTGTTTACTTTGACCACATGAAAACAAATCTCTTGGTAATGGATTCATTTCAGGAAAAGAAATTTGATTACCCATGACACCCAAAATCAACGATTCGTGAATTTCACAATGAGTATATTGTGATTTTTTCGTAGAAGATTGTGCACTTATAAAATGATCCGGATTGATCGCAATATATGCATGTTCAGATTCATTATTATCAATATAATCTACGATGGCTTGTTCTTTTAAAAAAGTGGTTAATTTCGCATTGTCTTGTTCTATGGTTTCACCAACTCCTTCGTAACGATCAAATAGTTTGGTTTGAAATTCAGACGCTATATCCGTTTTTTTGGTATGGAAACCTTGTGTGATTTCTGACCACTTCACAGACGAACCTCCTGTTAATTTCGGTACAATTTCTTTGCGCATACACGAAAGACGTCCACCTTCATCTGTATAAAAAATAGGACGACACCAACGTCCAGCATCGGTATAAATAAAAATAATATTTAATTTAAAATCAAAGGTGACTGAAGTATGAATCGGAATCATAGCATTACGACGATAAGTACGGATTTTTTGTACTGCAGGTATCGGATCCAATATACAACCTGCCCAAAAACCATTGACAAATATTTTCGTCGTGGCAATCAATTCAAAGGGTACATGGTCGGTTATTAACCGCATACCAATCATTTCACGTAACCATGCAATCATTGGTTCACGTGAATAACCGCGAGAAATGACCGTGGCAATGGCCAAATTTTTATGAAATCCAATATTTCCACCATCAGGTGTATCTACTGGGTCAATGAATCCCCACTGTGAATTATGTAAAAGACGTGGTCCCACAATTTTTAAACTAGCATCCATGGGTAGATTTGTTTTACGCATGTGACTAATCATCGTGTTGTAAGAAAGACGGTTTAAATCTTGAATCACCCCCACACGTTTTGTATGGGTATACGCTCCCCAGTTTCCTTTAAAGGCTTTTTTAAATCCGTCTTCCACGATTTTGCCTTCCTCCCGAAACACATCTCGTTGAAAATCTTGTATTAATTTGGGTAAATTGGTAGCATAATTGCCTTCGTTTAAATTTAATTGTCGTTCAAATGCCAAATGTATTCGTTTCAATTGCAAGTGATAGTATTCACTAAACAAATCGTGCATGAGTTTACCAACAAGTTCTAAACGTTTGTATTTGAAATTGTCACGGTCGGTGGGTAGTTCCCAGCCAAGATGAACTGAAATCATACGAAAAACCATATATCCCAAATAAAATGCTTTTTCACGATAATTGGTTTCTCCTACATGTGGTAAAAAATAATCGGCCAACACTTCCAATCCGTAGTAATATTTTTTACCTTTAGTTAAATATCCAATATGTTCAATGGCATTTCTTTGTGTATAAATGAGTCCGGCATCGTGAATGGATGGAATAAACAAATCTATTTGGTCCGCATATTTGTCCATATCCAACAGAATAGTGGAAAGAATATCACGGTCACTTAAAATTCCTAAAGCACGAAAGAGAACAAATAGTGGCACTGGTTTTCTTACATTGGGAATGTTGACAACAATGTTGTTCATGGTAAATTTTGTAGAGGGGGATAACCAATGAATGGAGAGTGTACGGACAGGTTTAGTAACATTTTCAGAAACGGATTTGATTTCAGCAGAATACATATAATCACTATCGGGTCCACCTTTACGAATATACAGCATATTGTCTGCAAATTTTTCTTGTGGTACAACCACTTTTTCTTTACCATCAATGATAAAATACCCACCGGGATCATTTTTACATTCTCCCATAGCATACCGTGTCTCACGTGGTACACCGTGTAAAATACAAAAATGAGATTGTGCCATGATAGGAAACTTTCCAAGATAAACACGTTCTAGTTTTAGCAAACGTTTTTGATAAATGATACCGGATTTAGCATCTTTATGGATTGTTTCGGAAATATATTCACGTATGTTTTTAGCATCACTGGGAGTAATATCGGGAAGCCCTTTTTTTTTGATAGATTTAGACGATTTGTTGGAAGGCGCTCCTCCATCTTGTTCATCTTCCTCTTCCTCTTCTTCCTCTCCACCTTTCATGGTAGAAAAATCACCTTCAGTAATTGATTCCAAAGAGTCGGCTGGAAGGATGTTTAGGAATTCTATTTCAATATCATAGTGAATTGTCATAGAGTAGGTAATATTACGCAAACGTGATTCATTGGGGAACATATAGTGAGGTTGATTACGGTCATAAAGAACTGGTTTTCCAAAATATATTTTGGAACCATCCTTACCTCCCATAAACATGGTACATGTAGAACGATATTCCTGTAATTTTTCATCATACTGGGAACTATGCATCCACTTTAACGGATTTTTTTCACGAAAAATTTGGAAAATTCCCTTTTCTAAAAAATCATTGTATGATTCTACATGATGGTTGACTAAAGCCTGAGGGTTATCATGAAAATAAGAATCAATAATTTTCCAGACGGTTTGTTCATTCATTACGTCTTATGGAGAGTATAGTATATTATAGCAATTTTTGGTCAGGAGCGAAACGCCTTTTAAAACCTCCCTTTCATAGAAGGTTTATTAGTAAATTAGTTGGATGCCTCCACTACTCTGGCTTCGCCAACCACGGCATCATCCCTATGACCATACGGAACAAAGGGTGTATAGGAACTTATACAATCAATTTGAATTTCCTCGTTAGAAGGGAGGTTTTACTGGTTCCAATAGGTTCCAATAGGTTCCAATAGGTTCCAATAAAAAAAATAGTAATAAAATATATACGTTATCATGGCGAATGTTCCTTTGGCTAATCCTGTGAAATCTATCAACGACTATTTGTTTGGTCCTGTAGGAACCACCTATTGCATTTGGTTTTATATTCTTTCTCTGTTCGCATTTGTGTATTTTATTTTTAATTTGTTCGGTGCCGTAGTTTCCATGTTTTTTAGAAAGGTTCACTATGCCTTCCCTACTGGATTATTTTTGGTTTCATTGATTTGGTTTTATTTGTATTTCAACAATCGCCTTTTATACAACATGTGCTTACGTTCTGAAAAATAAAAAATCGTAATTAAATATATAAGCTTCATGGCGAATACTAAAAATCCAATTCCCGACCCTGTTGCAAACGTAACTGATTATTTATTTGGTCCAGTTGCATTACAATATTGTTTTTGGTTTTATGTATTTTCTCTGTTTGGTTTTGTAGCATTTATTTTAACATTGGCTTCCTTTCTCATGAATTTGTTGTTTGTTAATTTTGGTAAATATTTTTGGACGTTTGTGATGGTGAAAATCCACTTACTTGCTATGACTTTTTGTGTTTATTTTACCAATCGTCTTTTGTACAATATGTGTTTGCGTACTGAAAAATAAATAACAGAGTTTAAAACTTAAAAGAATGAATCTATGATTCTTTTAAGTAACGAATAAGAAAACATGGATATTGTTTATTATAGTAATTTTTGTCCACATTCTCAAAAAATTGTTCAATTTATTGTAAAACATCAATTAAATGAACAATTGTCCTGTATTTGTGTTGATAAACGCAAACGTGATGGTAACAATCAACTCGTAGTTATATTAGAAAATGGTAAACAGGTCATGTTACCACCAAATTTACAATCTATTCCTGCAATATTGTGTGTTAAAAAAAATTATACCTTGGTTCTTGGTACGGAACCAATAATTGAATATTTACAATCCAAATTCAATCTATCTAAAAATTCTCATCAATTGTTTGAAAATCCGTATGAGAAAACCGCTACGGTTAACAAACGTCCTCAGTACCAAGACCCCGTAGGGTTTCATATGTCTGGAATAAGTAGTAACAATGGTATTTCATCAGAGGCTTATACCAGTTATGATTTAAGTCCGGATGATTTATCTGCACAAAGCAATTCTTCTAATCGTCCCATGTATCATTATACGCCGGTAGATAATAATTTTCGTATTGAAGCCCCCGAGGACACCTACCGACCAGACAAAGTATCGTCCAATGTTACGATTGATGTTTTACAACAACAACGTAATCATGAAATTCCTGCAGTGGCAGTACAACCTCCGAATGAACTATACTAAAGGAACCTACGTATTGGAACCTACGGTTCCAGTCGTCCCTAAAACGCCCTAAGGCGTTTTGGGACACAACAGATTCCCTTTACCACCAAAGGTGGCAAAGGGAATCGGGAGTAAAACCTCCCTTTAGTAACGAGGACGCCACCACTACGTGGCGGCGCCCTCCTAAGGTTTTCATTGAAACTCATTGTAAATAAGAATATCAAATTGGTTATATAAGATCCTATAGAACCAATATACTAAGAATTTTTGAAAGAAATCTTATGAGGGCACAGCCACGTAGTGGTGGTGTCCTCGTTACTAAAGGGAGGTTTTACTGGAACCGTAGGTTCCAATAAAGTGATTACAAAAATTACAAAATATTCTTTACAAAAAATTTGTAAAGAAGAATCGTAGAATATTTTATATTTATTACTCATTCATGTTCTTTAGGAATAGCTATAGGAGACGCGAGAGAACCGAACC
>Ga0209777_10007433_pt1 | contig 12167 bp, 11 predicted proteins | sample FrelakmetHBP12HB_FD_187147 | JGI IMG/M metagenome (GOLD analysis project Ga0209777, IMG submission 187147) | Freshwater lake sediment microbial communities from the University of Notre Dame, USA, for methane emissions studies -HBP12 HB (SPAdes)... | ecosystem: Environmental > Aquatic >... | reverse complement strand
CAAAATGCGGTTAAATGGCTTAGATCGAATGGTGTTCTGGTTTATTGTACCTGTACCCTGAGTCGGGAAGAGAATCAAGATGTTATCCAAAGATTATTAAACGATTATTCCGAATTAATAATGGAAGATGTATCTCCTTTTCTGCCTGAATCGGCCCGGAGGTTGGTTGATGGTCAAGGGTTCTTTCAGACGTGGCCTCCGACACACGGAATGGATGGTTTTTTTGCTGCCAGGCTGAAAAAGAAATGAGGTGACTATGAAACGGATTGCCCCTTCTATTCTTTCAGCGGATTTCGGAAGACTGAAAGAAGAAGTACAAGCCGTGGAAGCGGCCGGAGCAGACTATATCCATATTGATGTCATGGACGGCCATTTTGTTCCCAATATTACCATCGGCCCGGTGGTGGTGGAGGCTGTGAGAAAGATAACCAAGCTTCCACTGGATGTGCATTTGATGATCGAAAATCCGGATCGATATATTCCGGACTTTGCCCAGGCCGGGGCGAATATCCTGGCCGTTCACTTTGAGGTTTGCCCGAACCTCCGGCATACGGTCACCTTGATTAGGGACCATTCGGTTAAACCGGCTGTCGTTATAAATCCATCCACTTCTGTGGCCTTGTTGGACCAGATCCTGGAAGAGGTAGATATGGTCCTAGTCATGAGTGTTAATCCGGGATTCGGGGGCCAAAAATTTATCCCCAGCTCAGTCAATAAGATTCAAGAACTCAAACGGATGATAAACCAGAAGGGATTAAAGGTGGATATCGAGATTGACGGAGGGATTACCCCGGAAAATGTGGCTTTGGTCTGTAAGGCCGGCGCTGATGTAGTGGTGGCCGGCTCGGCCGTTTTTCATACAAAGGATTATCGGAAAACGATAGCCTTGTTTAGAAAAGAAATGGGCAATTGCTGAAAAAAATATTTATGGGTAGCGAAGTTCATACAAATGAAAGGCGCAAATCACTAAGGAATGGGTGATCTGCGTTTTCTCAATCAGATCCTTTATTCCAGAGTACGGGATCTGAATTACCTCGAATTCTTCACTTTCTTCAGGCCTGATTTCGGCAACTTTTTTTATACCCTTGGCCAAAAAACTATGGCATCGATTAGTTAAAAAGGCTGGATTGGGGTGAACGAAGCCCAAATATTCCCACTGGTTTGATTTAAAGCCGGTCTCTTCAAGAAGTTCATTCTGTCCTGCTTCTAATGGGGTATGTTCGGGGTCAACAATTCCACCCGGTATTTCCAGGGTCACCTCCTCGGTTCCAAAACGAAATTGCCGGATTAAAACCACTTCCCCTGCTTCGGTTATGGGAATCACATTAACCCAATCGGGACTTTCCAAGATATAAAAGGGGGCCTCTCGGTGATTACGGGGTAATAAATAGCGATCTTCCCGGACAGAAAAAATTCGAAACGACCCCATGGATTTTGAATGGATTCTTTTCCATCTCTCGGCCAGATTCATACGTTGATAACCTCGCAAAAAAATTGAGTTAGGCTGTAATCTGTTATAAATATTTCATAGACTTTCGAGAGAGATCTTGTCAAGGCTATTCTCTTAAAATTACAAATTAAAATTCAGACATATTATATTTTCTTTTAACCATAGTGAGTTTATGATAAAAATATAAATCAGATATAAATCGAATGTGGAAAAAATTTAGGAGGTCAGTGTATGGAAACATCTATTTGTAAAATTTGGGCTCGAGAAATTTTAGACTCCCGAGGCAATCCCACCGTTGAGGTCGATATTTTTTTGGAATGCGGTGCATGGGGCCGGGCCGCCGTACCGTCCGGGGCCTCCACTGGTATTCATGAGGCCTTGGAACTGCGGGATGGAGACAAAGCACGCTATGGCGCAAAAGGGGTCCTAAAAGCCGTTGATCATATAAACCAAGAGATCGCCAAAGTCCTTATGGGTTGGGATACCCTGGATCAATCCGGCCTGGATCAAAAGATGCTGGACCTGGACGGGACACCTAATAAAATTAAACTGGGGGCCAATGCCCTGTTAGGCGTTAGTCTGGCAGCGGCCAGATCGGCTGCTGATGCCGTTGGTCTTCCCCTCTATCGCTACCTCGGGGGCATCTCTGCCAGAATGTTGCCGGTACCTTGTTTTAATATTTTAAATGGAGGCGCACATGCCAACTGGCAGGGGACAGACCTTCAGGAATTTATGATCGCTCCTGTAGGGGCACCCAATTTTCGGGAGGCCTTACGCTGGGGAAGCGAGATTTATCAAGCCCTAAAAGGTGTACTCAAAGATAAGGGATATTCCACCGGCGTTGGAGATGAAGGTGGTTTTGCCCCGGCCCTGAAGACTAATGCCGAGGCCCTCGATGTTATTTTACGGGCTGTTGAAAAGGCAGGCTACCGGCCTGGAGAGCAAGTATGTATTTCCCTTGATCCGGCCTCCAGCAGTATCTATGAAGAAGGATTATATAATTTGCGTACTGAAAAGCGCAAAGTCCCGGCGGCTCAAATGGTTGAACTTTATGCCGAGTGGGTCAAGAAGTATCCTATCATCTCTATTGAAGATGGTTTGGCTGAGGACGACTGGGAAGGATGGAAATTACTCAACAAAACCCTTGGACAGCAGATCGAACTGATCGGAGACGATCTGTTTGTCACCAACGTCGAGAGGATAAAACGGGGAATTGATGAAAACGTGGCAAATGCCGTGCTTATCAAACTCAACCAAATAGGGACCTTAAGCGAGACCATGGCGGCCATTAATATGGCTCGCCAGGCCGGCTGGGGGGCCATGGTTTCTCACCGCAGCGGCGAGACCGTGGATAGTTTTATTGCCGATTTTACTGTGGCTATGGGTACCGGACATCTCAAGACCGGAGCCCCTTGCCGAGGAGAGCGAGTGGAAAAGTATAATCAATTAATGCGCATTGAAGAAGAATTAGGTAAAGCAGCATTCTTTGCCGGACGTAAAGCCTTTATCCGTTAGTTGTTCAATAGAAGAAAGCCAAGGAGGCCTGACTTACTTGCCAGGCCTCCTTGGGAAAGGGAGAGGGAGGATTAAGGGACTATATCAGGGTCCCAATTGATCAGAAACCGGCACCTGGACCGAAGCCCCCTCCGCAAGGACCGCCTCCAGGACCTTGGCGCCACATCCTATGTCTGCCCATACCGCCACCAAAACCCATACCAGGGCCGAAAGTGCCTGCCTGAGCGGCCTGTTCCGGAGAGAGGACCTTCCGAGCTTCCAGCCGAAAATCCGTAGATTTGACCTGGAGCTTATTTCGCAGTTCGTTAAGTTCCTTTTGTTTAGACAGGATTTTATCCTTATCCGGGTTCGAGGCTGTCCAAAGTGTCCGCAATTCCAACCGTTTGGTCTGCATCTCATTACGCAAAGAAATGGTATCTTTCCAGTTCTTTTCCTGCAATTCACTCAATTTTGTTTTCTGTTCCGGGGTCAGGTTTAACTGGTTATACCCAAAAGGGCAATTGACACTTCCCCTAAACCCATATCCTGGACCAGCAGCTACAGCCACACCAGCTATGGCTACCAGGGCTAATCCAACCATCCAAATTTTTACTTTGCCTAACATTGTTTTTTTCCTCCTTTAGGAAATTTTTTTCTTTGTTTTTCTATACTTCAAGACCCGTGCCAAAGAACTAAATATTTTATAACCTGTTGTGTTAACTCATTTTTCTTCTTTATCTCTGTTTAGATGAGTAGGGTTGTTTCGACGATTTTGTCGATTCCGTACCAAGTCCGAATGGATTATTCCTTCGAGAATACGAAAAGATATAATTTATTTAATAAGTTAATATGGAAGACTGGATGGCGGAAGTTGTCGATGGAACTCGACAATGAAAATCTCAGATCAAGAGATCATTCGGGCTATTGTAATAATTTCGGCCTATCCTTCAACAAACCCTTAAAAACACCCACACAATCTGGACATAGTTGGGTTCCCCTTACTTCCTCGATGATGCTCATAGCCTTATCCTGGCTCATGCCCTGACGATATGGGCGGTCACTGATCAGGGCGTGGTAGGTATCGGCAACGGCCGTCATTCTGGGCCAGAGCAGTATCTGTTCTCCTTTGAGTCCATGAGGATAGCCTTTACCATCAAATCGTTCGTGATGATGGAGGATTACAGGAAGAACTGGCCTGATACTTGGAATTGAGCCCAGAATGGATGCCCCAGTTACGGGGTGTTCCTTGATGATTGCAAATTCGGCATCGCTGAGACGTCCAGGTTTTAACAGGATGCTGTCAGGCACGCCGATCTTTCCCAGATCATGCAGCCTTCCTGCAATGCCCAGAGATTCAATCTCCTCCTGGTCGGCATTCATGCGTAACGCCATTTCAGAAACAAGCTTAGCCACTGCCTCGGAATGCCCTCTGGTGTAAGAATCACGGGCCTCCAGGGCTCTGATGAGGCTGGTTATGCTGGCCAGCATCATCTTTCGTTCTACGTCGAGACGTTCTCTTTCTTTGAGCAAAATTAGGAATTGGTCTGAAAGCAGTTTTTCAACAGTAATAACCACCTGTTCGAGGTTAAAAGGCTTGATCAAATAGCTGGCTGCACCCCATTGGAGCAGGCGGCGCATTAGGGCCCGATCGTTATTGGCACTCATAATTACAAAGGGGATGGAGGCCAAAGAGGGTTCAGCTTGGACCTTCTTGCAGAAATCGATCCCGTTCATCTCGGGCATGTATATATCGCTCAGGATCAAATCTGGCCTAAGCTCCTGAATCCGTTTCATAGCCTGTTTCCCATTTTCAGCTGTCATCACTTGAAAGCCCGCCTCTTCAAGGGCCTGCGAAAGGAATTGGCGTATTGTCACCGAATCGTCAACAATCAGAATAAGGCGACTGCGATGAAACCTGGCCTTCTCGAGTACCCTTTCAATAGTCTCGCTTAATTGGGACTGCGCCTCTGATTTTGATACATAGGCAGCCGCACCTACCCTGAAGCCCTGCTCAATATCCTTGTCGGAATCCAAGGAACTTAGAATGATTACCGGTATACCCTTTGTACTTGGATTGCCTTTAAGCCTCTCACAGAGGCCGAACCCGTCCAAATGAGGCATTTCAACATCGGCAACGATCAGGTCAAAGTTTTTGGAAAGCGCCTTCTTAAATCCCAGTTCGCCGTCTTCAGCTTGACTGACCTTGGCTCCGGACTTTTCAAGCTGTTTTGACAATGCTCTCCGAATAATCGAGCTGTCATCGACGATGAGAATGTTTGGTTGATTCATGAAAACAGTCCTTTTGGTTCCGTACATACCAATACACCGGGATCTTGGTTTCCTTGAATATCATCGACAAATTGAGGTATTTTCTTTAATATTCTAAGAAAAAATTTTAGGGGGAAATTGAAAAATCAACCTAAACAGATTGGTCTTCAGAGCCAATCTGCCTTGACACGCTGCTCCCTTCTCAATATACTCTCAAATAAAAAGTAAACTGAAAATCCTCGCTTCAATCTAAAAAGAGGGGAAATAGAGGATGCCTGGAATGAGGACGGAGGGGAAAACCTGTTGAATGAGGGAAAGAAAATGGCCGATCAGGTCCGGGTTCCCATCCTTTACTATCACCGAGTGTCCGAAGGTATATCCCTGAAGCAGGGGGTTTCTCCCTCTGTTCTTAAAGCCCAGGTAGATTATTTGCGAAGGAGAAGATATCATAGCATTGGGTTTGAAGACCTGGCCAACCACTTACAGTCAGGAACCCCTTTGCCCCCACGACCAATCATCCTCTCTTTCGATGATGGCTATCTGGACACTTTTACTTTGGCCTATCCGATTTTAAAAGAAGCCGGCTTCACTGCTACGATTTTCGTGGTCTCCGGATTTATTGGGGAAGGTAGCATCTGGGAGGGTAGCCAAGGAAATGTAGTCCCCCTCATGACTCGGGAAAACATTTTAACTTTATCAGCGGATAGATTTCACTTCGGCGGTCATACCCGCACTCATAAAAATTTGGTTTCCCTCCGCCCAGAAGAAGCCCGAAATGAAGTGGAGATGGGGAAAAGAGACCTGGAGGATTTGCTCCAGAAGCCGGTTTATTCTTTCGCATATCCATATGGAGATTTCAATGAGCAGATAATCGACTTGGTAAAAAATTGTGGATTCAAGGCAGCCCGAACGGTTCACACAGGGAATACACATCAAGAAAAAGATCTATTTCGGCTTACCTGCGTCAAGATCAACGGTATGACGCCGGCCTGGAAATTTAAGTATTACCTCACTGGGCTCTATCACTTAGATATCCTTTGGCAGGAGTGGAGAAAGGCAAAAAAGAGACATGGAAAATAAAATCAAGATCCTTTATGTCTTTGCCGCCTTGCCTATTGGAGGTGCAGAACAACTCCTGGTTGCCGAGCTGGAAAGGCTGGATAAAACCCTCTTTGCCCCGCTGGTTTGTGTCATTTCGGAGAAAGGACCTGTAGGGGAGATGATTGAAAAGATGGGCATTCCGCTGGTTCCCCTACACCGCATGAAAAAAAACCAGTTTGACTATGGGATCATCCGGGAACTCAAAAAATTAATTTTGCAGGAAAAGGTATCCATTGTTCATACCCATCTTTATGATGGCGGGAAATATGGGCGGATCGCCGCCCGAATGGCTAAAGTCCCCATCATTATTCACACGGTGCATAATGTCTATGTGAAAAGTCGAATCAAATATCATCTGATCAATTGGATTCTCTCGTTTCTCTCTAATCGAATCATCGCTGTTTCCGGTGCGGTGAAAGAAAGTATTGTTCGATATGATCGAATTAACAAGGATAGGATCCAAGTCATTCATAATGGCATCGATCTTTCAAAACTGGAAGGTCCATTCAGCCGAAGTGAATGGCGGTCCGAATTTGGAATCGGGCCGGAAGAGTATGTGGTCGGAGTGATTGCCCGTCTAGAAGAACAAAAGGGACACATCTATCTTCTGGAAGCCCTGTCTATGATGAGGGATCTCCTTCCCCTGCTTAAGGTTTTGATCGTTGGGGACGGCAAACTGCGCTCCTTTCTGGAGGAGGAAACACGGAAAAGAGGGCTTTCCTCTTGCGTCTATTTTCTGGGTACCCGGGAACCGATTTCCCCCATTCTAAAGGCCATTGACCTTTTTCTTCTTCCTTCCCTTTGGGAAGGCTTTAGTGTAGCCATTTTGGAGGCGATGGCCGCTGGTGTGCCAATCATAGCCACAAGGGTTGGAGGGACCGAAGAGGTCATTACCTCTGGCCAGGATGGATTATTAATTCCCCCCGGAGATGCTCAAAGTCTGGCTAAAGCCATTGAGGATGCCCTGATTCACCGAGAAAAATTTCAGAAAATGGCCATTATGGGGCAGGAAAGGGTATGCCGCAACTTTTCCATTGAAAATCATGTGGCTTCAATTCAGGCACTCTATCTGGAGATTCTAACTGAAAAGGGCATAGGGCCCGGGACAAAACAATGAAGAAAGTGGCCATGATCGGTCCGGAACTCTACCCGATTCCTCCTATCCGGGGAGGGGCTACGGAGCTATTCATAGAGAAGGTCTCCCAGGCGATGACCAGATATAAACCCATAATCTTCTCCCCGGCCGACCCGGAACTACCTGCCAGGGAATCCCGTATGGACATCCAATATTTTCGTTTCAAAGTGAGTCCGATTAAGAAAATTATCTATAGTTGGTTCAAGATGTACCTTGCGGATTACGAGAATAAGATCGCTCAAGCTCTGGTGAAGCTTGATCCCGATATCATCCATGTCCACAACCGCCCTCTCCTGGTCCCTTTTTTTAAAGAACGATTTGTGGGGAAAAAAGTAATTTTTCATATGCATAATCTCTATAATTATCTGGGGCGGTTCGAAAAACCATATGGTGAGTTTGAAGTTAAAGCCGACCTTACTCTGGCCTGCAGCCGATTTCTATTGGAGAAGGAAAAGGATCGCATGGTCCGTGGCTCTAGGAAGCAAGCTGTTGTTTATAATGGTGTGGATACTGAAATCTTTCTTCCTTTCTGGCAGCAGAAAGCGGAAGCACAGGCGATGAGGCGGGAATGGGGCCTGGAAGGGAAGAAGGTTGTGCTCTATACAGGCAAAATCAGAGAATCAAAGGGTGTCGAGGTTCTTTTTTCAGCCATGAAGCAGGTCTTTGCCCAAGACTCTAAGGCACACCTGGTTCTGGCCGGGGGGACCGGTTTTGGTTATAAGCGGGCGGATAGGAGAACGGATTTCTATAACCGACTCCAGCGGGAAATTGCGCCCTTTCGGGACCGAGTTTTACAGATCGGTTTTACCCCTCCCGAGCATATGCCTCGAATTTATCTGTTGGGAGATATCTTCGCAGCCCCTTCACAATTGGAAGAGGCCTTGGGCATGGTCTTTTTAGAGGCTTCTTCCTGTGGTCTCCCTTTAATCGGAACCTCACAAGGAGGTATCCCTGAGATCCTTATGGATCAAAAAACCGGCCTTCTCATGAAGCAAAAGGACAGCATCGAGGAGTTATCGACCAAGATCCTATATCTTCTCCAGAATTCCGAAAAGGCACGGGTATTAGGAGAGAATGGGAGGCGATTTATGCAGGAGAATTTTTCCTGGAATAGGATCGCCGGAAAACTGGAAGAGTTATATGATTCGCTTTCCCTCTAACTTGAACAAATTGGAATTAATTAAACAAAACTTTGAGGAAATCCGCATTTAAAACCATGAGAATGTGGGACCGGCTTCTTGAAAAAGGCATCCATGTTTTTATGAAACGCCAGGCTCAACAAAGGGCCCCGCTTCCTTTTGACTCTTCGGCCATCCGGGGGATCAACCGGATTCTTCTGATGACGACTACTGCCATCGGGGATACCCTGTTTTCCACCCCGGCTATTCGAGCAGTCAAGGAGACCTACCCGAATAAAGAAGTGCATGTTCTTTGTCATGTCCGGAATCATTTACTCTTGAAGGAAAATCCGTACATAGATCATCTCCTGCTCTATCACGGAAAGAGAAAGAGAATGGTTGCTCTCCTTCGGGAGCTAAGAGAACAGAGATATGATCTGGTAATTATTTTACATAGTAACGACCCGGAAGCCCTTCCCCTGGCTTGGGCCACTAAAGCGCCCTATATTATCGGGAATGAGTCCAGCCGTTTTGCCTATCTTCTGTCCAACAAGGTATTTTGTGCTGACGAGAATCGGCATGCGATTGAGAGAAGATTAGATTTGGTTCGGGTCATCGGTGCGGATACGGACAACAAGAGGATGGATTTGTTTCTGCCTTCGCAATGGAAAGAAAAAGCGGACCGGATCCTAAGCGCAAAATGGAAAAGCAGCTTTCAGCCTTTAATCGGCCTGCACCCCGTTGGCTCAGGATCCTACAAATGGTGGCCAACAGAATATTTTGCGAGCTTGGCCCAGGAACTGGTAAAACAGTATCAAGCCCGATTCGTCATTTTTTCCTCCCGTAAGGAGTTGGAGGTATCCCGATCCATCGCTGAAAATCTTGGAGATGATGTCTTGCTGGCCGATGGGGAATACGACTTGCTGGAAATTGCCGCCATCATGAAAAAATGTAAGCTCTTTGTCGCCAATGACAGCGGCCCTTTACATATGGCTTTAGCCTTGGGAATACCTACTCTGGCCCTAATCGGAGCCGATAGCCCATTGCGGATCGGGCCCTATCAGCTTCCTAACAGTACCTATCTTTACAAGAAAGAGGGGGTCTGCCAAGAGTTCCGCTGCCTCAATCAAGATTGCCGGGACAACCGTTGTCTTAAGGTTATTTCTCCCGAAGAAGTTTTATCGCTCATCAAAAATCGGTTTACAAAAGAACTTTTAAAAGGGTTGGCCTGACATGCACCGCCGCATCTTCTACTGGATCACCAGGAAATTTTACCACCTGCTATTCTTGCAAAAATGGGAGGAGGAGATTTTGCCTATTGATCCTGGAAAGATAGGAAAGATCCTGATCATCAGGAATGATAATATTGGCGATGTGATTTGTACTACCCCCCTTATTGAGGTCCTGCGACGACTCTATCCTAAGGCTTTTCTGGCAGTCCTGGTATGCCGTCTCACCGAGGAGGTGGTCTCGGGGAATTCCTTTTTAGACAAGGTTTATGTCTATGACAAGGCCAAACACGGAAAATTTCATAGTGTCTGGGTGGCTTGGTGGAAACAGCTTGAGGTTTTAAGAGAGATCCGAAAGAAAGGCTTTGATCTTGTGCTTGGGGTGCGCTGCGGTTTTTCCGCTCCTCAGGCTTGGATGGCCTATTTTAGCCGAGCCAAATGGCGCCTTGGTAGGACGGCCATCTCCAAAGAAGAGAAGTTCTCCTTTTTTTATACTCATCGTATTCCCAGGGCATTCGATCAACGACGCGAGGTAGAGCGATGCCTGGACTTTCTGAAACCCTTAGGTGTTCAGGCAAATGATTTAAGATTGCTTTTCCCAGTTTCCAGAGAGGCTGAAAAAAAGGCTGAAAAATTTTTACAGGAACAGGGACTTTACGGGCATCACCCCCTGGTGGGAGTTCACCTGACAAGCCGTATGGAAGATGGTAGATTCTGGAAAGATGAAAACTATGTAAGATTATTAAAAACCCTTTTTGATCGGGAGGATCTGAAGGTCCTCTTGAGTTTCGGCCCGGATAAGAAGGATGAGGCAGAAAGAATCCTTTGCACTTTACCTCCTCAATTTCCCCATTTTTTATCCCAGGACTTAAAAACATTTGGAGCCTATGCCAAGACATTAGATTTAATGGTGACCCTGGAAGGGGGACCCATGCATATTGTTGCAGCCGTGGGAACCCCCCTGGTGGCCCTTTTCGGAAAGACCGACCCCCTTGAATGGGCCCCGTGGGGGAATGGACATATTGTCCTCAGAAAAGGAAAGCAGGAGAATAATATAACCGTAGAAGAGGTCCTGGAGGCCGTGGATCAACAGCTTTCAAAAATTTCCAATTAAAACCTTAGCTTCGGATGAATGAATTTAAACAAAAGAACTAAAATATTTTTTACATCTTCAATTATTCCTTAAAGTCCTTTTTCTTTAATAATCTGTTTATACAATCCAATAAGATCCTCCATGTGCTGTTCCCAGGTATGCCGGATCAACATTTTTTGATGGATCTGCCGGACTTCCTCTCCATTCAACTTAAAAGTTCGCAAAATAAAATCAGCCAGAGTCTCTCTATCAGCAGGGTCTTTAACTGCAAATCCGTTTTGGCCGGGGACGATGTCTTCGGAAGCCCCGTTCATTTCCGTAGTAACTATAGGGAGGCCAAAGGACATGGCCTCTAAACAGGCATTGCTGAAAGGTTCGTAGATGCTTGGAAGGATAAAAATATCCGCTCCTTGATAATAGGGGGTAACATCAGTTACCGGGCCAACAAAAGAGATATTATCTAAGATCCCAACCCGCTTAGCAATACGACTGGCCTTTCCTTGGTTTCCTTGGCCTACGACTACGAGGTGAGCAACCGTTTCTTTCAAAACAAGGGGAAGGGCTTGAATCAAAAAGTAAAGACCCTTACGCTGAAACCCAGATCCCACAAACAGAATGGTCTTTTCTCTTTTTCCCTTTATCTCTGCCTTCTTCGTCGAGGGGAGAGGGAGATTAGAAGGGGCCGCATTATAAATAACCTTTATTTTTTCTGGGGTTACTTGATAATGGGAGAGAATCTCATCCCGACCCCGCTTTGAATTGGCAATAAAATATCGGGTATTACTTTTTTCAAACAGCTTCCGTTCCATAGCTAGAGTCAGCCGATGAAAAGGATTGATGACAACCCCTATTGTCTGAGGGAAAGTCTCATACTTTTTTCGTTGAAGGAGCCATTCTCGGTGACATCCTTCGCCAGCTCTATAGACATCCTGACACCAAGTTTTTTCAAAACTGTGAACCAGATCGAAAGATTCTTTGGCTAGGAGGCGTTGGACCCCAAAATTAAAAGTCCATAATTTTAAGAGCCCCATACCTGGCAACACGGGGACACGGTGATGGGTTACACCAACCGATTCCGGCCAATAGTGACTGAACAGGTGGACTTGATGCCCGCATTCAACCAAATGATGACTGAGCCTTTCCACATAACGTTCGGCCCCTCCAAAAGGAGTATAGTGGCGGCGGATGAGGGCGATCTTCATATTTAAAGCAAATGCTCCTTATGGCCCAGGGGATGCCTATGAAAGGATTCAGTCTCGCCTCAGGCGGGACTATAATC